>Ga0364873_10617_pt1 | contig 14582 bp, 14 predicted proteins | sample ExccelAu500001D3_2_FD_206928 | JGI IMG/M metagenome (GOLD analysis project Ga0364873, IMG submission 206928) | Enriched cells from Trout Bog Lake Hypolimnion, Wisconsin, USA - BchlTB.Aug07.5000.01.D3 | ecosystem: Environmental > Aquatic > Freshwater > Lake > Hypolimnion/Profundal zone | place... | reverse complement strand
ACGATCTCCGTCGATTTGAGGTTTGGCACCCTCTCAATTCGAGACGCGGTTCGTCTCGCGCAAGAAGACGGTTCTCCGGGGGCGGATAAGTGGCTCGGCGAGTTGATCTGGCGAGACTTCTATCAGGACGTCCTCGCGCACAACCCACACGTGGTTGACCGAGCGTTTCAGCCGCAATTTGAAGGCGTCGAGTATCCGGGAGAGGAAGCCTGGTTCGAGGCGTGGAAAAGTGGAATGACGGGATACCCGCTCATCGACGCCGCAATGCGGTGCTTTAAGGCGACGGGGTGGATGCATAACCGACTGCGAATGGTTGTCGCGAGCTTCCTTACTAAGGATTTGCTCATCGACTACCGAAAAGGGGAGGCGTATTTCGCCCGATACCTGCTCGATTTCGACCTTGCGTCGAACAACGGAGGATGGCAATGGGCTGCCTCGACCGGCGCCGATGCCCAGCCATATTTCCGGATTTTCAATCCGATCCTGCAGAGTGAGAAGTTCGATGCCGACGGCGAGTTCATCCGGCACTGGCTGCCCGAGATCGCGGTTTTGACCGGCAAAGCAATCCACTGGCCCCACGACGCCACAGCGATGGAGTTGGCGGGCGCGAACGTGATCTTGGGGCAGAGCTACCCGCATCCTATCGTCGTCCATGGCGAGCAGCGGATCAAGGCGATCGAGTTGCTGGGCGCGGCCAAGCGCTAGTCGGTCGGCAACGGTTTGCCACGCGTTTCCGGGGCAAAGGGTAAAGCAAGAAGTCCGAGCAGGTAGATGCAACCGGCGATCAGAACCCCAGCGGCGACGCTCCCGTTCAACGCTCCGATGACAATCCCGGTCAGCCACGGGATCGGCGCCGAGAAGATTCTGCCGACGTTGTATCCCAGCCCAGATCCGGTCGCCCTGAGCCGCGTGGGGAACAGCTCTGGGAAATATAAGACGAAGCCGGCGCTCACGCCGATCGAGAAGAATGTGGCGACGGGGAGAAACAGCAGGAGGCGAAGGTAGGTCGATCCCCCATAGAGGGCAAGAACCGTCGCGATGGGGCTCAGCACGAAGAATATCGCGAATGCGCGTTTCCGGCCGATTCGCTCGGCGAGGGGTGGAAAGCAGAGAACACCGAGTAGCGTCCCAACGTGAATCGCCATCGTCGCGTTGCTAGTCCGAGTCCGGATCGCAACCTCAGTCAAGCCGAGACTGGCTTCTTTGACCAAGTTCGGAATCCAGAACGGCACAACCCCTGCGCCGGTCACGCCAACCACACCGATCGCCATGGCGACAATCGCGTTTCGTCTAAGCACAGGGTTGCCGAACAGTTCTGATAGCATCGATAGCGGAGTTCCAACAGCAACTTCTTTCGCAGGTCGAGTTGGTTCGGGAACCTTCGCTCGAATAAGCACACAAAGGAAAGCCGGTGCAATGCCAACCAAAAACAGGGCGCGCCACGACGACTGCGCCAAGCCGAAGTTGGCAAGGGCGGCAAAGATCGGTCCGAATGCGGCCGCCGTCTGAAGCAACGACGAAGCACGAGCCCGAAAGTCGTTTGGCAGCGATTCCGCGACCAGTGCCGCACCGGCCGCCCACTCCCCTCCGATTCCTAACGCAGTCAGGAATCGAGTGACCATCACCTGTTCAGGAGTCTGACAAAGGGCGGTAAGCCCAGTCAGGCAGCAGTACATCAAGATCGTTACGATCAAGGTGCGCGTCCGTCCCCATCGATCGGCGAGAATCCCGAAAACCAGGCCTCCGATAGCCCAACCGATAAGGAACCACGTCTGAATCTGCCCCTCGATTCGCGGCCCTTCCAACTTGTATCGCTGTGTCCCCAGCATCTCCGTCATCATCGGGACCTTCGCGAAGTTGAAGAGCGCGGTATCCATGATATCGAACACCCAACCCATCCAAGCGATCAGCAGGATCGTCCATTGGAGACGGGAGCATTTCTGGGGAGAGTTGGGAGGCATGCTTTTCTAGGAGCGTTGTAGCGTTGAAGTGTTGGACTGTTGCGGAATCTATAGTGACATGAGGGACTCGGCGTTCGATGGCTACTGATGGTGTTCGAACGACCGTATAATTCGCTCCATGACCGGTAAGCATCCCGTTTGGTACGCATTCGTCCGTTGGATGGTCCGATATGTCTATTTGGGCACCCACGGGGGGATGGTTTCCATTGGGGAGTCGAACATACCAAAAGGGGGGCCAGTGTTGATTGCGCCGTTGCACATCAGCCATCTCGATCCTCCCGCGGTTGCATGCGGTATGCGCCGTCGGCTGCGGTTCATGGCGAAGGACGAACTGTTCAATCATCCGCTATTCGGCAAATTGATTGCCTCGCTGGGAGCCTTCCCGGTCAAGCGAGGAGAGACGGATACCGAATCGATCCGAAAGGCGATCTCCTTACTCGAAGAGGGTGAAGCGGTGCTTATCTTTCCGGAAGGGACGCGGGGCGACGGAATCACGATCCAAGAGATGAGCCGCGGGGTTGCGATGCTTGCGAAACGCACGAAGGCGCCCGTCGTCCCGGTTGGGGTGATCGGAACGAACGTCGTGATGCCGCGAGGGAAGTCGAAGGGGCAAAAGTGCATGGTGAAACTCGTTTACGGCGTGCCTTTCACATATGAGGAAGTTGCGACGTCAAGGAACGAACGCGAAAACCGAGACCTGTTCGCCCACGAGCTTCAGAAGCGAATCGTCGAGCTATGCAACTCGAACGGGATGCCGCTCAAAATCGCGCAGCCGCACTCAGACTCAGTAGCGTTTGGTTATTCCGGTCAATGACCCGGAAAATGACCCGCGATGAGATCCGATATTCCAATCCCGCGCTGAGCCGGAAGCCGCTATCTTCGGCAATGAGATAGATGCTTGGAGAGAATGGAACGGAGACTCCGACGAACGGCGAGGTCATGCTGCCGACCTGCATTCCGAGAGTAATGTCGGCATAGACGTTCCCACTAATCTCGTCCATCGTGTTTCGGAACGTTGTAACGGCATAGAACCGACGCCCGTCGGATGTCAGGTTCGCAGCATCGAGAACGCCGAAACTCAGACCAGGCGACAGCCCGGGGAGCGCAGCCAAATAGTTGTATGAGAAGTCGAACGTGCCAACCGGAGCGGTACCGGCATCGCGGATATCTCTAAGGTCGAGTTCGAACGACCTTCCAACCCCAATTCCAAGATAACTCTGGGCATCGCCATGGGAGGTCGGCTGAGCTCGATATTCGAACTTGACGTCTTCGAAAACGATCTTTCTGGCCGTTGGAATATCGATGAGCTCGTCTGCGGAGGCAATGGCGCCGAGCAAGGTCAGCGAAACTACGGTCAAAAGACGCATCGAGACAACATACCTGGTTCAACCGCGTTGAATCGTCACTGTTCCTTGTCCGTTTTCTGCTCCCCTAACAGTGATATGGATCGGCGTGAACTGCTTCACAACCCAGACAATCGTCAGGAACCGCTGGGTCAGACGTGAAACGGTAAACGTCGAGGACGTTTCGGCGAGAACGAGCGGAAGCAGGATCTGGTCGGCAAGAAACGGGTCGGTGGTGCTAGAGGTCGACATCCACTCAACCAGCTGCTCGAAAGCGGTTTGCGCAAGAACCTCGGCTCGGATCGTCGTGGCGCCCATTGCGGTTCCACCCCCCATCCCTCTTTGATAGGCCGCCCAAGTGGTAACAAACGCGCCTCGGGATGAATTCTCCAGTTCGATCTGCTCGATACGGATCTTAAGGCCGGCTTGCTGGGACATCCGGGTCAAGTGCGAGGTGATGCGATCGCCAACCGAGGTCGGGAGCGAACTCGTCGCGACAACTGCCCTTACGCTTTTCAGGGCCCCCCGATCGGACCAGTCGATTCCCGACAGGGAACTTGGCTCAACATCCAGTGTCACCCGACCACTCGTTTCCCGTCCAAACGCGGCCTTAACCAGCTCTGGGAAGGCGTAAAGGCCGGTCTCTTTGAGCGCAGGGAGGGTGACGCAGTTGAAGTAGTCGTAGCTCAGAACGTTCGTTCCGTACGTTTCGCCTTCGACGCTAATGCTTGAGTAGACACCGCTTCGCACCAACACAGGGAGAAGCGTGCTGAGTACGACGAGAGCATTGGCTCCTCGATTCGATAGGTTGCGCTCGGAGGCGAGTTCCCCTTTGTATCCCCGCGGCCGAACCGTAGGCAGAAAGCTAAGGACGTTCGATCCGAGTTCGGCTCCGACCGTTTCTGCGTTGCAGATGTCAGCCAGCGCACGAACGATGGTCAAGTCTTCGGCGTCAAGGCCGGGGTATTTCGTCCCGCCGCGAATGTCGTTGATTCGCGTTGGCTGCTGGGTCAGTACCGACATTGCGAGGGCAGTCCGAACTAGGGCGCCCCCACCCTCTCCGTGAGTACCGTCGATGAGAACGAGCGTTTGAGACTCGTTCCGCATCAAACCTTGATCTTGAAGATCGTGAACTCCAGAAGTTTCATCGTGTAGGTCAGGGCGATCAGCATAAGGAACGCAAGCATCGCCTCGACGAACATGTCGGGTGGCTTGTAAGTCATGTGCCCCAAAGTAGCCCGGTTGACGACCGAGTCGATCTTTTCAAGAATGCCGAAAACGATCGCGAACAGAAGGCTGTGCAACAAGTAGTAGGATGCGAAGAAACCGGGAACGGTGATCCACATTCCGACCTTGTACTTGTGTCGCTGGTGCTCGTTGTAGATCACGCAGCTATAGCATCGGGCCTTCTTTTGTTCGACAGAAAGTCGGTGGTTCTGAGGAATGAAGTTCGCGGCAAGGAGAGCATCCTTTGGAATCGGCTTGTTCTCCATCGCGTTGCGAATGACCTGTTCTTCGCACATACAGCCGACAAGCTCTTTCCAGCAAGTTCGACCGGCATGGTAGATCGGGCATCGCTCGCGAACGAATTTGCGGCAGAACGGAAGCTGCCAGCATTTTCCGAGGATGACGTTCTTCTTTTCGCCCTCTTCTTTGATCCCTTTCCCGAGCTTGATCTGGTCGGCCTTAACTCCAACCTTGACCCGTTGGTTGACGCGTATCGCGATATCGGCGATCAGGACAAGCAGTCCGAGAGCGCCAAGCACCGATCCTCCGATTTGGAGGGCGCCGAGCGCCTGACCAACCGCTTCATTCGACGAGTCCCCGATGACGCCGGGTAGGTAAAGCGGCGCGAAGAACAGCGCTGCGGCAAGGAGCAGTTGAGCGGCTCCAAGTAGCTCGGCCCCCCAGAAAAGGTAGGTTGTGCCGATCGAAAGACCGATGACACCAGCGAGAAGAACCTTCTGGAATATCTCGACGTTTCGAACCGCGTCGGCAACTTGACCGTGAGGCACGGAGGTTCCGCCCACCTGAAAGCAGGTGAAGACAAGGAGCCCGACCGCTACAGCAGTAGCCACGCCGCCAAGACCGGCGACGGTCTTGGCTACGCCCACCAAAAGGCCCTCTAGGGCTTCCGAAAGATCAACCGCTCCAAACCTGCTCATAGATTGTTACTTCTTGACGCGTTCTAGATACGTATCCGTGCGCGTATCTACTTTAACGACGTCACCAACGTTGATATGAAACGGAACGTTAATCGTAGCACCAGATACCAGCTTCGCTGCCTTTGTGCTGCCACCACTTACCGTGTCGCCCTTGAAACCCGGATCTGCTTCGATGATTTCAAGCTCCACAAAGTTCGGTAATTCGTAACCGAGCGTCTCACCGTTCGCGGTGAGGGCAACGACTTCGACATCCTCTTTCAAATACTTCGCCTGTGGTCCTACCGTTTCCTCTGGAATCGGAATTTGTTCGTAAGTGTCCAAATCCATTACAACGAGGTCACTACCTTGACGGTATAGGAACTGCATTTTGATCTTCTCGACAAATGCCGGTTCTACACGCTCGCCGGATCGGAAAGTTTTTTCCAGTTGCTGACCGGTCTTGATCTTCCGAAGTCGCGTTCGGACAAATGCTCCACCCTTGCCAGGCTTGACGTGCTGGAACTCGACGATCGTATAAACGTCGCCGTCCAGATAAAAGTGCATCCCATTTTTAAAATCGCTTGTATCAATAGCCAAAGTGTCTGCCCCCAGGGGTTGCCCCCGAAACAAGCATTAATTGTGACATGGCGGACAAGCGCCACCGTACAGGGTGCGTCTTTGAACCTCTCACTTATAGAGTAACTGATGATCGGACGTTGCGTAACGGCGAAATGATTGTGGAAGGGGAAACATGATGGATGGGGGTCGGTGGTCGGTGGTCGGCGATGAGTGTTGAGTGTTGAGATGTAGTGGTTAGTGATTGGCGTCAATAGAACTGTTCAAGGAGAATGCCGAAATTCAATCGAGGCACTGGCCACCAGCCACCGGCTACTGGCCACTGGCCACTGGCCAACCGGCAGTACAATACATGGGTTCCCTGATGCAGCAATCTCAGTCCGCTCCCGCTACCGTTACCCTTTCGGGGCCAGTGGGACACTTCATGCGTCCTACATTGGTTTGTGGGCCGGAAGATTCTATCGAACGGGCGGTTAGCGAACTGCGGAGGAACGGCGGTGGCGTTTTGCCGATCGTCTCGAGCGGCGTGCTCGTTGGTGTCGTCACCGAAGCAACTTTGGCCAACTCTCTGGGAGCGGGTGCTGACGTTTTGGCGCCATGTACCGAGGCGATGTCGGAGGCTTATAGCATCGCGCCCTACGCCAGTGGAGCGGAAGCGTTAAGGCTCTTGTCCGATATGGATCGACCCACGTTGGTGGTCGTCGACGACCTAGGTCGTGTCGTCGGTCTTCTCAGCCCATCCGATCTCTTTCCTCGAAGGCGAATGTTGCCCAGGCCATCGCCGGTCGGCGGGATGGCAACTCCATTTGGGGTTTATCTTACGAGCGGCCCACTCCACGGAGGAGTCAGCCCGTTCGCTTTGATGGCAACTGGAGCATTGATGCTCTGTATGTTGACTCTCGGCGGCGTTCTGTCGGTGCTGATGCTCGCTCCTTTAGATAACACTTCTCTTTCGCTTACCGTGAAGTCGATCTTGGTAAACGGAATGGCGATCGCTCTCTTCCTACTGATGATGAGGCTCGCGCCCCTATCCGGTACTCATGGAGCAGAGCACATGGTGGTTCATGCGATCGAGCGTGGCGAGGAACTGACGCCTGAAGTGGTTTCCCGAATGCCGCGGGTCCATCCGCGATGTGGCACCAATTTGGCGGTGGGCCTCTGTATGTTCACTTCGATTCAAGGAGTTCCGTGGATCGACGACGTCGGAGGACGAACCGTCGTCGCTGCGATCGTGACGCTGTTTTTGTGGCGACCGGTAGGCTCTTTTGCCCAGCAGTACATCACCACGAAGAAACCTTCCGACCGTCAGCTTCGTAGCGGAATCAAAGCTGGGATGGACATTATCGAGAAGTACTCGACCGCCCGTTTCAGCACTGCGAGCATCCCGGTGAGGGTGTGGAACAGCGGCCTTCTCCACGTAATCGCGGGGAGTATGTTGGCGGTGGGCGTCCTGAAAGGGGCGATGTTCCTGTTTCACTTCAACATTCCGGGGCTGGAGTAGTTCGGCAAAAAGGTACAATTTAAAATTCGAGGTCCTAAACTTCCGTGCAAACCGCTTACAACGTTCTTCTATTCGTCGCTCTTCTCGTAGCCGTCGTATTCTCGGTTCTAGTTTTGATTACCGGAAAGGGCGATGCAATGTCGGGAGGCGGCAGCATTCGAACTTCGTTTAAGGGCAAGGCGAGTTTTGACGACTACATGTCGAAGTTGACCCTCATCCTGGGCGCGTCATTCTTTGCGCTCATGCTTTTGATTGACGGCGTCAGCAACCGAATCGACCTTGCGAACTCTACCCACGTGAGCGCTCCTCCGGTGAGCAACTCGAAGACCGGTCACTAAGTTCGACCTCGAAAATACGAAATAGCCCGATGTCCAACGGACATCGGGCTATTTCGTTTTACCTGCTAAGGCTTATCTGGAGACCTTAGGGGTAGGAATGCTGGCGGACTTGGCGTACTTGGCCGGATCCTTCTTGAAAGCTTCCGGGCAGCCGGCGCAGCAGAAGAAGTATCGCTTGCCTTTATAGTCGGCATACATGTGCTTCTTGGTGGCGGCAGCGATGTCAACCGGGTTCTTGGTCATGACAGCGCAGGTCATTTTCGGAGCGGCCGGAGCCTTTTTGGTGGTTTGAGCGCCGGCGAGGCCGACAACTGCGAGGGTGAGAAGGGTGGGGATAATGATTTTCTTCATGGGCTCTATCCAGTCTAGCTAAACACTGTGCACCGAGGCGCACCTGTAATTATAACCTGGTATGCGCGTAGTGGCACAATGACGTTGCAGTGGCGATTCGCATTCTACACACTAACGATATGCACGGAACGCTCTCCGAGCAGCGATTCGACTGGCTGCAGTCGCTTCGAGGCGGAGCTGACCTATACTTCGATTCCGGCGACGCGATCAAGACGGGGAATCTCGGAATTCCATTGAAGCCGGAGGCGGTTTGGCCACTGTTGGAGCGGCTAAATTGCAATGCGAGTTTGCTCGGGAACAGGGAGACCCATGTTCTTGAGTCTGCTTTCAAGGCCAAACTCGCCGGCGCGAAGCACCCGATCCTATGCGGGAACTTGCGGATGAAAGACGGCTCTAGGCCGTTGCCGCGTACCCTCGTGCTCGAGGTCGGTGGGCTTAAGGTAGGGGTGGTCGGAGTTATGGTTCCGATGGTCACCGAGCGAATGGCAACGCGAGCCGCAAGCGCCTACCTGTGGGACCCACCAATCCAGACTGCCTGTGAACTGGTCGAACAGCTCCGGCCGAACGTCGATCTCCTCATCGCCTTGACCCACATCGGCCATCGTCAAGATGTCGAGCTTGCCGAGAAGTGCCAAGCAATCGACGTCATCCTCGGCGGCCACTCCCACACGATCCTAGAGACGCCTCAGATGGTAGGCAAAGTCGCGATCTGCCAAGGCGGCAGCCACAACCGGTTCGCCGGAGTCTACGAGTGGTCGCCTGATCGCGGCCTCGTCGGTGGGCTGGTGGCGGCATAGAGGCGCGGGAATCGGTAATTGGGTAGCGGACCGCGATGCCTCCATCCCCGAGCCTCCGGCGAGGCGTGGGCATCGGTCGTTAGGTAGCGGACTGTGATGCCTCCATCCCCGAGCCTCCGGCGAGGCGTGGGCATCGGTAATTGGGTAGCGGACCGTGATGCCTCCATCCCCGAGCCTCCGGCGAGGCGTGGGTATCGGTCGTTAGGTAGCGGACCGTGATGCCTCCATCCCCGAGCCTCCGGCGAGGCGTGGAGGCTCCAGTTTGACCAGCAATTGAAGGTTCCCCCGGTCGTGTTCTCCCTAGAAGGGAGTGTTAGCCTCGAAAGAAAGCTCTACTACATCGCCCCCAAAATCGGGGCGATCATCGCCTCCTTTTGTTAGCAATCAAACCTTCGAAATCTAGTTATCACCTTCCAATCGCATATCCTTCGAACGTCTGTAAAGGGTCGCTTCCCGCTCGAGCCGTTCTCCATTCCGTCCATAGAGGTTTGTCCCGATTACCTTTCCCTCACTTCGTTTCCGACAAGTCGGAATCTTCGATCGGCGGGATCTTCGACTTCACGCTCGCACGCCCGGGCGTCGCGTCTAAACTCGCCCGCAAGAACTATCGGGCTCAAACAATGACGCTCCACTGAGCCCGGGCCAGCTCGCTACAAACCTCAGGGACTCCAGGAGAACTGGGAGGATCTTTCTTTCCGGAAACACGCCTCGTTTCGCTCGCGCAACCGGATTACAGTTTGGCTATGCAAGGTCGCCGAAGGCTACCGGCTTGAGGCATCGGTTGATGAAAGCCCATCTCTCTGAGTCTGGATTAAGATCCCTAGAACCCTTTTTCCTCGGCGGGAACGATCATGGTGCCGATGCCAGAGTGGGTGAAGACCTCGACGAGGATTGCGTTGGGTTGGCCTCCGTTGATTAGGTGGACGCTGCCGACGCCTTGCTCGATCGCGTGAAGGGCGCCCTCGAGTTTTGGGATCATGCCACGATCGGCTCTCCCGCTCGCGATCATCTCTCGCGCTTGATTGGCACTGAGTTGGGAGATCGTCGATTCAGGGTTGTCTTTGTCGGCAAGAACGCCGTTCGTGTCCGTCAATAGAATCAGCTTGGAAGCGCCCACCGCGGCGGCGATCGCGGCGGCGGCGCTATCGGCGTTAACGTTCAGGGCTTGCTTTTCCGAATCGGTGGCGACACTGCAAACGACGGGTATGAAACCGGCTTCGGTGGCGACGGTCAGGACGTTCGCATTGACCCTAACGACGTTGCCCACCCTTCCGAGAGCCTCCGAAATGGTTTCTGCCTCCAAGAGGTCGGCGTCGCGACCGGAGAGACCGATCGCCTGACCTCCCGCTTTTTGCACGGCCGCGACCAGGGCCTTATTGGCACGTCCCGCAAGCGCCATTTCGACAACGTCCATCGTTGGCTGGTCGGTTACGCGAAGCCCATTAAGCGTTTTTTTCTCGATTCCCAGCTTGCCCAACCAGGTGTCGATCTCTGGGCCGCCGCCATGGACGAGGATTGCTCGAATCCCCACGAGCTGAAGCAGAAGGACATTGCGGATCACGCCTTCCATCAAGCTGGCGTCGCGCATCGCGCTGCCACCGTACTTGACAACGAACGTCTGCCCTCGAAATTCCTGAATGTAAGGCAGCGCCTGATTTAGCACGTCCCCTTGAGTCTGAGCGTCGACCATCGGAGGGATTATGCCTAACGGCTTAACGTTCGCGCGTCTGAAGGGGAGTCGCGATGATCGTAAGTGCGCCTTTGTCCGCGCGATCGACCACTTTGACCTCGCCAGGGCCTAATGAGGCTAACTCGGATGGCTTTCGTGCGAACACCGTAACCAAAAGCCCGCGAACAACGAACGACGCTAGCGAAGAGGGGTACGCCGCACTTCCAAGGAAAGTGGGCGCAGCTATTCGAGAGGCGCTTAGCGCACCGTTGAACGCGACCGTGGTCTGGACTTTGCTCGCAAATCGGTCGTCGAAGATTCGCAGCACGATTCTCTGGTTGCTCATCTCGTCGCGAGCAAGGAGGCCGACGCTGAGGTTAACCACATCGTCGCTTGTTGTGAGAATGATTGCGGCCGCACTTGAGAACTTTGCCTGCTCAAGGACTTCGGCCTCGCGAGCGTCTCCGGTGATAACCGGCATTTGTGTGCGAAGCGTCGCCGCAAATTTGGTGTCGGGATCGAGATCGACTCCGACTGGGTCGATGCCCAACCGAAGCAACTCCTCGCAGATGCGAAAGCCGACGTCGCCAAGGCCGACAACGATGACATGGCTCTCATCGGGAACGGGGAAACCGATCGTCAACTGCCGGAATCGAGCGGAGATGAACGCATCCGTAATGATCGAATAAAGCGTCGCAACGGCGGCTGACCCGACCAACATGACGAGGCAAGTAAACAGCTTGATGGCAACGGACGAGTCCTTCGGAGTGATGTCGCCGTATCCGGTGGTAGTAACGGTCGAGACCACGAAGTAGAAAGCATCGACAGGAGACAGATTCAGGCCGAATTTGAACACGAAGGTGCCCACCATGATGAAGGTCATCAGGCCAAGTAAGAGCAGTCTGAGGTCCTTCGGGGCATCTCGCCATATCTGTCGAATTGAGAGCCGAGGCGACTGCCGTTCTCTCTCCGAACTCGGCACTGGGTCGGCGTGAAGCGGAAGCGTTCCGAGCGCCAAAATCGAGGATTCAAGCCCAATTAGTTTAAGTGTGTCCCCAGGCTCAAGCGTGTCAGTCGAGCTTGGACCGACGTACGGATGCTCGTCTTTGCCGAAGAGAAGAAGTGCCGAAAGGCCGGTCTCTCTTTCGACATCACCGACGGTTCGACCCGAAAACCGATGGTCGTCCGTTATGGAGATTTTGACGACGCCATACCGGTCGGAACTCCACTTGAACGTGGCAACCAACTCGTCGCCGAACGCAGAGGAGATAAAAGCGGGCGCGGCAAGCTGCGACATCGCAAGCACTCGATCGATGCCAAAGTTCGACTCAAGTCGAGTGGCAAGATACTGGTCGAATGCTCGGGCAACGGTCCGAACGGTCGGGTGAAGTCGCTTTGCATCGAGCGCGATTTCGATGTTGGTCAAATCGTTGGTCGTAGCCGAAATGAGCCAATCGACCTGTCGTAACCCTGCCGAAACGAGGAAATCCTCATCGCGAGCATCGCCGAGGAAGATTCTTGCTCCCGCCGCGCGGAGTTCGCGCTCCCACTCGGGTCGGGCAACGATGGTGACAATTGTAATCTGGTGCCCCGATTGAAGAGCCAACAGGGCGACTCGGTATCCAACCTGACCTAAGCCGCAGATCATCCCATGCATCGGCTCTACGATACACCTTGTTGCCTGGCAAGTTACTAAGGATCTTTGGCGTTATCTGAACCATGTTCGCTAGAAGGCGTCTATCTCAAACATGTCCGCCTCGGCGGTCGATTCAATGAATGGAAAGGAAGTTAGAAATGAAAAACTCAGTCGTTCGAATGGTCACCTTCGCAGTGATTTGCGCTTCGTTTATGGGTGCATCGGGAATTGCTTCGGCTCAGGGGCGTGGAGATCGCGATCTGCGTCTTCGTATCGCTCAGCTTCGCGTAGAGAAGGACCGGGCCATCGCCCACCATCACCGGGGCAGGGCTCGCGAAATCCAAGAACAAATCGACAGCCTTCGAGCTCGAATGCATCACCACGATCACTAGCCCTTTCGAGTCTGGTCGGGGATTGCATATGCCCCGACCAGGCGAGCAATCCTTGCAGGAATGCACTGGAGGATTCAGGGGTAACTTAGGCCTGATGCTGGCATGTTTGGCTTTCGTCGCTTGCTCTATTGGGGCCGTGCAGAACGAGATATTCGTCGGACCCACAGGATTAGATACCAATCCGGGAACCTCTCAGAAGCCGCTAGCGACTCTCACCGCAGCGCGGGATAAAGCACGTGCCATCCGCTGCCACACTATTGTCGTCAAAGGTGGGGAATACCGGCTGGAGGACTCCCTCAAACTCGATGCTGCGGATTCCGGCCTGACCCTAATTTCCGCACCAAAATCGCGCCCGACGATCGTCGGCGCAGTTGACGTACCTGCCAAATCCGCCCACCGAAGCATCGATGCCACAGTCCTAGATCGAATCATCGATCCAAACGCGCGCCAACTCGTTTACGAAGTCGATCTAGCGGGGCTTGGAATTCACAATCTTCCCCCGCTCCAACCACGTGGATTTCCTCACAGCGGAATTCAGGGTCCAAACGAGCTGTTTCAAGGCAACCAGGCGATGACGCTGGCTCGTTGGCCGAATAAGGGTTACGCAAAAGTCGGGAAAGTCACCGAACCGGGAAATGGCGAACACGATCAGAACAAGCCAAAACGAAAACCGGTGTTCTCGGTTGGGGATCGCCCGAAGCAGTGGATCCTGGCTGAAGAGCCATGGATGTACGGCTACTGGAAGTTCGACTGGGCAGATGAGAGCATCCGGATTCACCGAATCGATGCGGGAACGGGTGAGATCACGCTGAGCGGTCCTGCAGTATATGGGGTCGATCCGGGCGTCCCCTTCTTCGCGGAAAACCTGCTTGAAGAGTTGGATGCGCCGGGTGAGTATTACATCGACCGGGCTAAGGGGAAGTTGTACTTCATTCCAATTCGCCCTATCGATCCCAAATCGCCGATTCGGCTCTCGATCCTGGGTCAGCCACTCATCGACGTTGCCGATGCCTCCAATGTGACGGTAAAAGGGATCGATTTCGGATTCTCAAGGGGCGATGCGGTCGCAATTCGGAATTGTGAGCACGTTCGTTTTGAGGGTTGTCGATTCTCGAATCTGGGAGCTAAGGCAGCAAGCGTTTCCGGTGGGCACGATTCTGGACTACGGAGTTGCGACATCTCGGATACAGGCGAAGGTGGAGTGCAGCTTTCCGGTGGAGATCGCAATACCCTCGCTCCTGGTCGAAACTACGTTGAGAACTGCGAGTTCAGCAACTTCGAGCGGCGATCGCAAACCTATCGGCCCGCAGTTTGGATCGACGGGGTAGGCAACCGCGTTTCCCACTGCTACATGCACGACGCGCCCCATTCGGCGATCATCTACGGCGGCAACGATCACGTAATCGAGTTCAATCGATTCTCAAAACTGCTCTCGTTGACTGGCGACGGCGGCGTGGTTTACACAGGCCGCAACTGGACGGCGAGAGGAACTTCGATTCGAAACAACTGGTTCGAAGCGGACTTCGGGCAGAGGAAATGGGAGCCGGCAATCTATGTCGACGATCTCGGCTCAGGTATCGAGATGGTCGGCAACCTGATCGAGAAGTGCCACTGGGGGTTCCTGATCGGCGGCGGTCGGGACAACATCATGCGCGACAACCTTGTCGTCGATTGCGACGAGGCGTTTCGGTGCGATGCCAGAGGGTTGGGCTGGGCAGCTTCTTCTCGCCCCACGATGGAAGCCGGTCTGAAGGCGGTTCCTTACGAATCGTCCGTCTGGAGAACGAAGTATCCGAACTTGCCGAACATCCTCAACGAGAACCCGATGGCCCCTGCTGGAAACGTGCTTGAAGGGAACCTGCTGATCCGGTCGG
>Ga0364873_10534_pt2 | contig 14699 bp, 9 predicted proteins | sample ExccelAu500001D3_2_FD_206928 | JGI IMG/M metagenome (GOLD analysis project Ga0364873, IMG submission 206928) | Enriched cells from Trout Bog Lake Hypolimnion, Wisconsin, USA - BchlTB.Aug07.5000.01.D3 | ecosystem: Environmental > Aquatic > Freshwater > Lake > Hypolimnion/Profundal zone | place: USA... | reverse complement strand
AAGGGCAGCAAGATGCCTCCGTATAAGTTCGACCCCGAGCAAATGGACGCTATCTGTAACTATTTGCTGCAGATGCCTTAGAGTCACTGGCCTGATGGCGATACCACGGAAACGGAGCGAAAGGGACTGAAAAGGCGCGTGAGATCTAAAAATCCTTGCCCGGAAGGATGTTGGTTCTAAAGCATTGCGATCTTTACCAAATAGAAATTTTCTATTGGCTGGTCGGAGTTTCCTATTTGACTAGTTATGCAGCCAGGAATAGGCTAGTTTGCGGATAGTGAGCCGATCCGGGAGGCGAGGTATGGCAAATCAAAGTTGGATGTGCTTTTTCGTTTGCGTGGCGGCGATGCGCGCGGATACGGCTTCCCCGGCGGTCACGTTTAGTAAGGATGTACTGCCGGTATTGCAGGCGAACTGTCAGAGCTGTCATCGGCCTGGCCAGATTGCGCCGATGTCACTGCTAACGTACCAGAACGCACGTCCCTGGGCCAAGGCGATGAAAGCAGCCGTGGTGGCGAAAAAGATGCCCCCGTGGAATGCCGATCCACGCTACGGCCACTTTGGGAACGACCGTTCTCTGAAGCAGGGCGATATCGACAAGATTGTTGCGTGGGCGGACAATGGAGCTCCAGAAGGAGAAGCAAAGGACGCTCCGCCACCCGTGAAATGGCCCGCCGACGGTTGGCAAATTCAACCAGACGTCATAGCGAAGGGGCCGGATTATACGGTGCCCGCTCATCCGAAAAACAACGTGATCGAGTGGACTAACATCATCATGCCGAGCGGTTTCACGAAGGACACCTGGATCACATCGATCGAGGTTAAGCCGAGCGAGCCATCCGTGACGCATCACCTCTGCCTCCAGTTCATACCTCACCGACCCGACGTAAAGTATGGCGTCGCCGAATGGGTCGACAAAGATCGGGATGAAAGCGGGAATGAAAAGCCGCATCCCGGTTCCGGAGCGAAGTCGTTCGTGACTGAACAAATTCGAGGAGTTACGGTGCCACTGGAGGTCTGCTATTTGCCGGGAATTCAAGCGGCGGACTACCGGCCCTTCGGCTCTGGAAAACTAATTCCAGCGGGAACAGACATCATCTGGCAGGTCCACTACACGCCTAACGGGAACGAAGTTGTAGACCATCCCGAGGTGGGATTCACGGTAGCGAAAACGGAACCTATGCGCCGTTACATCTCCCAGAACGTGGCCGCGCCCAGCGATCCGGAGCACTTCGCGATTCCGCCGAATGATCCCAACTGGGAGGCCCCTCCGGGAGAGATTACATTCATGGCGGATGTCGAACTGGTTTGGCTGAGTCCACACATGCACTTGCGGGGGAAAGACTTTAATTTTCGTCTTCAGTATCCAGATGGGCGGGTGGAAACCATCCTGAATGTGCCTCACTACGATTTCAACTGGCAGCTCGGTTATGAGCTCGCGGAGCCCATGAAAATACCGAAGGGCACCAAAATGATCACTGGGGCGCACTATGATAATTCCATTAACAATAAATTCAATCCCGACCCTAACCGGACCGTCTACGACGGCAACATGACTTGGGAGGAAATGGACTCAGGATTTTTCGGCATCATAGTCGACAAAAGCATCGATCCCACCAAAGTCCTGAAGAGACCGGGGAATGCGCGAGCGGCGAGCGGCGCCTAAGAATCCTTGACGGGCAATTTCAGCTATGCCGTATTGATGGCGGCGAAAATGAAGAGATTTATCGAACAGCTACTCATCTTGGGGACAACGGCGGAAATGGCAGGGGCGCTCATCTCGGTCGGCCTGCATAGCGTCGTGCACGGCCGAACTGTCCGTGGCATTCCGGACGTGACCTGAGAGCGCCTCCGCGCCGAAACTTCTAAGGATCCGTTTGTTACCGCCTCCTGAATAAGGCCGCCAATCGCACCGGGCGTTCGTGCTTCTTTAAGTCGTCCCACGAGCATCAGCATCGTCTGAGGATAATTGTCGCGGAAGTCCATATCGCAGCGTCGCGATCAGCTTGGCTCGGCGGGCACGACATCACGCCAGGTCCAGCAACACCGTCGCTTGGAACGTGGTTCGTAACCTGCGCTGCTTTCTCCCCGCCGCCCCACGCCTTCAAGACGCCTAATTTTCATGATGCCTCCGTTAAGTTGACGGCTCCTATGGAGGGAAATCGATCTCCGTTCGTGGCAGCCCGATCCGCGCCGTTTCAATGTCCCGGCCGTGCAAACTCGGAAGCGTCGATGGCGACGTTCGCCTGCACCTCCGTAAGCAGAATGATGGATCTCCCATCAAGCCAGGTGATGATCATTTTGTAGGGCAGCTTTACGCCGGACAGTTCGCGGTAGTCGGAATAGTCGACCTGCATCGGCAAGAGGCCCACGGGCGAATCTGCGTAAGTCACGGTTCGTGCGAGTAAGTGCGATTCGTCGTCGAAGTATAGATTTACCGGAAACATGCCGTTCATGGTTCCCTGAACTACGGTCATGTCGCGATCGTCAATGACCGCCGGTGCGCCAACCCGCCAGTCGGTGAGGAGTTTCTTGATTTGTGCCGGGAAGGTCAGCGAAGCCGTCAGTCTCACGCCGTCTACTTCTCCGCCTGTGCGCTCCAGCAACGGCAGGGGCGTCAATTGCGAGGGCTGAATGATCCATGCTTCGCGTCCATCGTAAGCGTAAGTGTCGACCAGTTCCCCGCCGGCTAGGTTATGGACAATCATCGTGCGTTGTGCCGGGGCTTTCGCAAATAAGTCCAAGGCGTACTTGGTTGGAATGCCATACGTCTGGAAAGTCCCTTTGGCGGTAACGCTCGTCAAGGCCGTCGCTTTCTGCTCGCCGCCGATCACCTGCAGGTACTGATCCAAGATCTGCCCTGCCTCTGGGGCGCCAGGGAAGGGACTCACCATTTTATCCGGTTCGCGGTATCGCAGGGTCGCGTAAAACTGCGTCAAGTCCGGAGTGATCTCCGGCGACGTGCTTCCTCGATGGCAGGTATAACAGGTCAGCACGCGGTGGCCGGCGAAGAAACTCTTATTCATAGTGTTGACCATGGCGATCATCCCGCGGGTGCGCGTTTTCCGTGGGCTATCGTCGGCATATTTCGCCCAATCGCCGCCACTTTCAGCAGTGTGACAGTCGCCGCAGCTGATGCCGAGCGACGCCGAAAAGAATCCCGTCGTCGACATGAACTCATCCGGCGGAATCCCCTTAAGCGACTGCACGTTTTTGAAGACCTGCTCAGCAGGACGCAGGTCGCCGCGAGCTTGTCCGTTTGCGATCACGTTCAGGATACACGTCGCCGCTGAGGCGGCGAAGAGCAGCGTTTGTCTCGATCCGAACATCACTTGACTTCATTCCTTCCCGTTTTGAATAAAAAAACGGCGACCGGGTTCTGGGCGATCGCTATGGGTGCGCTGACGGATTGGCGACCCGATCGATAGTGTGCCCACCAGCCGGAACACAGGGTGCTGTTGGGCCACTCCAACTTTTGCACGTGGCTGTGTGACGATCAAATAGAGATCAGCGAATAGAGCATAGATCGCTTCTATCGTCTATCAGACGCTTTATGACCGGTCTCATAGCTTGACATTCTCGCGCTTGCATCGGTGCTTCTCGGCGTACAGATTGTGTTCGACCTCACCAAATCAGTCCGACGGTAAATGTGCCACCGCTCGAGCCTAAGTACGGAATCGGTTATCCGGGTGCGAATACCTGCTTAGCGCAGCGGGGCTTCGTATCGAGGCGATTTGCGTCGAAAATCCCAAGCTTCCTGCGAGTCCGGATGCCATCTGCGATCGGACTTGGCCGGCTTTGGCAAATCGCACATCGGCCCATGACGGGTGCCCGGGCGTGGTCCCATCGACCTATAGAAGCGACCTATCGTGCCAATGTTTTTCGTATTTGACGCGGCCATGGATAGCACGTAAGCTGAATAGCGGTCCTGGGATCCTGCACCCCGGGGGTCGTCCGGTTCTTACAGAGGATTGCCTAAATCTGGAATCGTCGAATAGCCTGAATTCTGAGGACGTGCGCGAATCTGCGATTCGGGCCCGCCCAGGTGGATACATATGATTATTCGCAAGTTGGAGTACCTGATAGCGTTAGCGAACGAGGGACACTTTGGCCGAGCCGCCGAAGCTTGTCACGTATCCCAGCCGACTCTCTCTGCCGCATTGCGTCAGCTAGAGGCTGAGATGGGAGTTATGATCCTGAAACGGGGCCAGCGGTATAGCGGCCTTACCGAACGAGGGGAGCGCGTGCTCGCGTTTGCCCATCGAATGGCGGTTGAATGCGAACATCTCCGCCGGGATCTCGAGACCCAGTGGGGGGACGCCCTGGGCCGTCTCCTGGTCGGGGTTGTCGCGTCGGCAATTCCCGTGGCTTCCAAGGTTACGGCACTTTTTCAGAAGGACCATCCTCATGTTATGGTCAAGATTGTCGACCTCGGCCCGGCAGAAATCCAGCGGGCGTTTCAGGAATCCAGGCTGGATATCGCTATTACTTATCTGGAAGAAACAGTACGGAGACAAGGCCGAAATCATCCACTCTATGTCGAGGAATACTCGTTTCTGATTCGGAAGGGGAGTGCCTTGGCTGCGCGCAAGTCGATTTCATGGAAGGACGCATCGCAAGTTCCTCTATGTCTCCTCGCCGCTGAGATGCAATCCGCCAGTTCACCGATCCGAGACATTATAAGCCAGCTTGGACTCAACGTGGCACACGTTGAAACGAATTCTGTCACGGCTCTTTACGCGCAGGTTCGATCTGGTCAATGGGCCTCGATTCTTCCCAGGTCACTCGCCGTCGAATCTGAGATCGGAAGCGACCTGAAGTGCATCCCGCTCCTCCCGTCCAGTATCCCAATCTCGGTCGGCGTGATGATCCCGGACCGTGATTTGACGTTTCCTCTGGCTGAGGCGTTTTTCAATGTGGCGGTATCCTTGAAGACGGGCGGCCACTCGCTGAGGAAACACGCACCGTCCTCTCGATAGGTATTCAGCCAGTAGCAACTGAGGATTTCATGTTTTATGAATATTCCCATGAACGCCGAGGCTAGCGATCTGCTTCGGTGTAGGTGGCGAAAACGATCCGGAACACGGGCAAGTAGTGCCGCGCGCCATCGCAAGGTTGGACGATTTGTCTGTGGACATGGAATTCATAAACGCTTGGACTTGGCACGCGCCCAGGCGATCGGTTGGGTGCCAAATCGCAGGCCGGATGATAATGATGCTCGCCGCCAATAATTTCTTGCAATAACGACCGCCGCGATCACAAGTAAGTGAGTGATGAACCCGCTTGTGGTGATTTCGTGTTGAGCGTTTGGTTGACGCTAAGACGACGTGTGCGTGTTTAATCAGGGGAATGGCTGATAGGTTGCAGCTATCGTAGCCTTTGAACTTTCTATTTGACCCGCCACTTGAGTTAAGGCAGACTTGCTTGAGAGGTTCATGGGTTGATCGTTAGGAAGATAGCGATCCTAAGAAACTCGTTAAAGGCTTGAATTGGGTGGCCCGGGAAGGCAGGGTGTAATGATGAACCGTGGATGGAGGTTGGAAATGAACGAAAAGCTGAGCTTTGCTTTGGTTATAGCGCTTGGTGTGCTGGTTGCGCCCGTCGCACTTCTGGCGCACCACGGTAGCGCAATTTACGATGAAAGCAAAGCGGTGATGGTGAAGGGTGTCGTTACAGACTGGGTTTGGGCAAATCCCCATTGCTTGCTTGAGTTTGACGTGAAGGACGATAAAGGCAACTCGGTGCATTGGTCAGCAGAGGTCAGCAACCCGCCCGACATGATAGCTCGCGGTTGGAGCCGGAAGATGTTCAAGCCGGGCGACACTGTTGACATCTGGATGATCGTCGCTAAAAATGGTGAGCCGGTGGGCCGCATCGCGCGAATTATGGTCAATGGCAAGACTTTCGAGGGAATGGGCCGTGTTCCCGGCGAAGCCACTAGCAAGTAGCGCATCGGGTATAGCGAGGATCGATAGTTCGCTAAGACCTGTCTACGCTTTGGTGCGCAGGCGCATCCTTCCTTGCTTGGCGTTCTGCGCGGTGTTATCGCCCGCTCTTCTACTGTCGCGTTCTGCGGTCGCGCAAAATACCTCCGTGCGAGATAAGGTGCGTGCGCCAGCGACGGCGGGCGCTTCGAAATCGACTGCGGCTGCGCCTCACGATCTGGCTGGAATATGGGAGCCCGTAAGGACGGGCGATGGTATCCAGCCGAGTGGCGCCCTCAACATGCCGGCGGATGGAAAGCCGGAGCACGATTTGCATTTCACTCCGCTCGGACTGGAAATGGCCAAGCGTAATAAATCATCTAACGGACCGGCCCAGGTGGTCACGGCTGAGGAAAACGATCCAGCTCACGCCTGTGAGCCCCAAGGATTCCCGCGTGAGGAACTGTTTGAACTGAGGGCCACGGAGATCCTTCAGAACCGATCACAGGTGGTGATGCTATATACCTACGGCAGAGTATGGAGGGTCATCTGGACTGACGGGCGAGAACTTCCCAAAGATCCCGATCCTCACTGGTACGGCTATTCGGTGGGAAAATGGAAGGACGATTATACCTTCGTCGTGCAGACCAAGGGCACCGATGAAAGAACGTGGATGGATAACGCTGGTCGTCCACACAGCGAGGATCTTCGCGTGGAGGAAGTATTCTACCGCGTCAACAAAGATACGCTGGAATTGTCGATGACTATTAATGATCCGAAAGTCTACGCGAGGCCTTGGGTAGCCCTCAATAAGCTACAGTTCCATTTGAAGCCACCGAACTTCGACCTGGTGGAAATGATGTGTTCCCCGTCAGAAGTAGCCGAGTACAACAAAAAACACGCAGCGCCTGGATCTATCAAGAGATAACTGCGGCACACGTGATCTTCTCGCCCAACCGTTGAACCAAAAACCGCGCGAACGCTCGCGATTCACACACATGGCGTGCTGATTTTAGTTCTTTCAAGTCGATTATGCGAGGCATATATGGACCCGGCCCGTGTTGCAAGACTCTTGCCGCGGACGTTTCTGGAGAAAGACTGCGAGCATATATCCGGCCTGTAAGTTGAGGGCCGTCGCCCTCTGGCCCTGATGGAATCTGCGCTTCTTTTCCTCAACAGGTCATCGGCCTCGAAGGCCCAGCCTCGATAAGGTTTGGAAGAAGCCGGTCTTACCAGTTACGCCATCACTGCATTCGTCGCGCAATCTCAATGGAAAAAACTCTACGCCGCCGCGCGATAGGACTCATCTCTCGCGAGTAAGGCCCAGATGATCCGCGCGTTCTTGTTCGCCACCGCCACACACGTTTTCGTGGTCCCAAGCTTTTGCTGCTTCTCCGCGATCCAGCGACTTCGGCTGTCTGTCTTCGCGCTCGCGCGGTAAACGACCGAGCGTGCTCCATGAATCAACAGCATTCTGAGATACGGATCGCCTCGCTTGGTGATTCCGAGCAGGCGCTGCTTGTCTCCGCTCGAATGCTGCCGAGGCACCAGACCCAACCAAGCCCCCAACTGTCGCCCGTTGCGGAACGCCCTGGCATCTGCGACGGCCGCCACGATCGCGGTAGCGGTCAGCGGTCCCACGCCCTCGACCGCTGCGATCTTTTGACAGCGTTCGTTGCCAGTGAAGACCCGCTGAATCCGTTCTTCCATGGCTTCAATGCGCTCATCGAGGGCGCACAGCTCCTCGTAGAGAGAGGCAAAAAGCTGACGGCTGAAGAAGGTCAACAAGGGATGCTCTTCGGAGAACAGGACCGGCAACTGCCGTCGGATCTGACTCAGGTGAAGCGGCAAAATGATGCCATATTCGGCCAGCAATCCACGAATCTGGTTCCCCACTTGCGTCCGGCTACCGACGAGCCGACTCCGAATCCTGTGTAGCGCCTGCAGGTCTTGTTGCTCCACCGACTTCTTCGGAACGAAGCGCATCTCTGGTCGGCCCACCGCTTCGCAGATCGCCGCCGCATGACGAGCATCGTTCTTCTGCCCTTTCAGATACGGTTTCACAAACTGCGGAGCGATCAACCGAACCTCGTGCCGTGTGATCCAATCACGCGAGCCCAGTAGTGCGCACCCTGTGTTGCTTCCAAACCCACCACGCACCTCGGCAGACTCCCGAAGAAATCAGAAATCTGAGCTCGTCTCAGGCGCTTGCGCAGAACCGCACGCCCTTGTTCATCCGAGCCATGCACCTGGAAGACATGCTTCGCCGTATCCAGCCCGATCGTTTTCACCGCCATTAGGTATCCCTCCATCACCCAGTGAATCAGACTCCGTTTCACCGGGCCGGGTCCATACCATCAGGTCACCAGGTCAAAACAAGGATCTGCTTTGTTCGCGCGCCGCGAGCTATCGTGCGGCCAGACCGAGTGCGAAGCGCAAGTGATGAAAGCTCCTGTGCGGGCGGTTGAACCGAGGATTCGAAAGAACGTCGGGTCTTCAGGCATCATTCATCGATCCAACCACCGTGGTCATCTATCGAACAGTAGGTTTCCCCGGACGTCCTTCAGGCCGATCCACATCGCCGCAATTGGCGGTTTTGCGTTCGGGCCGTCGGCCGGTCTCTCTTCCAAAAGCTGTGGATCGCAGTCGCTCTGGGTGAGCGAGTGTCAGCGAACGCGGATCTTGTGACTCATTTCAGCAAGGTACCTATGCGAACTCGGTGCTGTTACCGCGGCCGCGGATTCAAACGGTCCCTGAAAGTGGTCCTATCACTTCATTTCGTCGTTTCAGAATATGAATTTCAGTGCTAGCTGGAACTGACGCGACGTCGTTACTGTACTTGTAATTTGTCCGGCGGTCGCGTTCGGACTTGCAGTCCCAGCCACCGCGCCGGCGGCGAAGACACCTGCTGAGGGCAGATTGAAGTTCGCATGATTAAAAATATTAAACAACTCTGCTCGAAACTGCAGGTTGAGCCATTCTCGAATCTTTGTATCCTTTAGTAAGGCTAGATCGACATCCACAAGGTTGGGCCCTACTAAGGTGTTGCGACCAACATTGCCTAACGTGCCAGGTGCTTCCAGAGAGTAACATGCTGGGTTGAACCATTCATTTGGGCGTCCGACCTGTGGATTGCATCCAGAAACGTAGTTGGGACGTGGCGTATCGCCGCCCTGCTCGCCAACCTGGTCGAAGCCGGTGCTGACCGTAAAAGGAAGACCCGTATTTGCGCTCAAAATGCCCGACAGCTGCCAGCCTTCGACGAGCCGGTTTCCGTGAAACGGTAGGGCGAACAGGCCGTTGACTCTCAGGGTCTGCGCGACGTTGAAAACACACGGACCGCGATCATATTCGCGGTTGTACGGATTTTCATACGTGGTAGCCGAGCCTGTACCGTTCGTCGAGGCAATAAAAAGTCCACCATCGTCCAGACATCTTGAGAACGTGTAGGCTAACTGCGCTTGGAAGTTGCGAGTAAACCTGCGATTCACGCTTACTTGCAGCGCGTTGTACCTCGAAGTGGTTCCCTCGATATCGCTCGCTAAAGTAGAGAGCGCCGGGTCCACTCGGGGATTCGTAACGAGCTTTAGTGTGCCGCTTACGGTCTGTAGCGAGGCAAAGTGATACACGCCGTTCGAATCAATGCTTGGTATTGGTGGATTCAGATCCTGCTCAGTAAACAGGCTGACACCGTGCGAACCAACATAACCGACAGACAGAACAGTTCCTTGCGAAATCTCGCGCTGAACATTGAGATTGTACTGGATAATGTACGGCGTTCTATTGGTGTACCAATAGTATCCCGGACTCTGTGTTGGCAGACTGGCAGTGAGGGCGGACACAGAAGGATACGCTATATTATTCTCCTGGAGAGAAATCCACGGCGGCGCCGTTGAGTAGGCGGAGTTGTAGTTGGCCGGAAAGATGGGGGAATGATTTATTCCAAAACCACCGCGGATCGCAGTCTTGTGATCACCGAATACGTCGTAGGCGAAGCCAAAGCGTGGGTCTAAATTCCACAAAGAGGGATTGTTCTTCTGGACGTTAGGAACGTTTACAAATCGCGTGCCCGCAACAAAATCGGTAATGGCATACAACTGGTTGTTTGCATCCGTCGCGTTTGTAGTCGGTTCGTATCGCAATCCAAGATTAACACTGAGCTTTGGCGTTACTTTCCAATCGTCCTGAAAGTACACGGCGAAGTCGGTTTCGCGATAATCACGAGTGGGATAGTATTGGGGCCCGACAGGCGTTCCAATGAAGGTGAGAGCAGAACCGCTCAAGAAGTTCGTCAGACTAGAGAAAGTCCAGGCCCCTCCGCTTCGATACGGATAATAGATATTGGAATCCATTCTGACGACCGAAGCGCCGAACCGCATGCTGTGCGCGCCATGCGTCCAGAGCAGGTCCTCCGATTCCGTAAACCGGTTTTGAACCTGGTCCGCTGGAACGAATGAGTTGAGGCCGATAGCAGAAAGCCCAGTGATTGCCACCGTGCCGTCCGGCCGACCCGACCCAGGGAAGAATTGCAACGCCGGGGTGGTCTCCGCCGGTGTCGGAACCGTGGGGGTGTTTGTGCGCGAGAAGCTTACCCGCGCCACGTTGACGATTGCAGGCGAGATAATCCGCCGCCATTGGAGCGTAGAGAAATAGTCAGCACCTTGGTCCGACTCTCCCCAAAAAGGCAATGGTGAACTGCCTGGGCCGCCACCGAACGGGTTGAAGAGAGACTGCTTGTCCAGAAAGAAACGCAGAAAGAGAGAATCCTTTTCTGAGAAGGTGTCGTCGAAGCGTCCTAATAAATAATTCTCGTGAGCAACCTGGGTACCCTCTGACGCGACCTGACCCGTTCCCGCGGTAGGGTTGAAGTTGAAGGTTGGGAGAGGATAGAGCGCTAACGCACTGACGATTGCCTGCGCGGTCGCGGAATTTGAAGCAGGCGTAGCTTGGCCGTTAAGGAGCGTAAGGGGAGAGCGGTGGCTCGCATCGGGAACTGTAGAGATCGTAGTCGTTCCCAGCGCCTGCCGAATGCCTTCGTAGTTTGCAAAAAAGAACATCTTATCTTTCTTGATTGGGCCACCGGCGGTGCCTCCGAATTGGTTTTTTCGGAACGGCGGAACCGTCGACGGGTCGAAGAAATTGCGAGCGTCCATAGCGCTGTTCCGGAGAAATTCGTACGCGGAACCATGAAAACTATTTGTGCCCGATTTAGTGACCGCATTTATGACGACCCCGTTTCCGCCGAATTGCGCGCCATAAGTATCGGTTAACGTCTGGAACTCGGCCGTTGCTTCGACACCAAGCGACGTACCCGTGACGGTACCGATTCCACGCCGATTGAAGTTCTGAATGTCTTCGTCGTCCAGCAGGAAGGCCTGATTATCTGGCCTTGCTCCCGCCGCCGAAAAGGAGTTCTCCTTTCCTTGCTTCGCAAGGAGACTTCCGCTGGAAAGCACCTGCACGCCTGGTGCGAGCAAAATAAGTTGCTCAAAGTTCCGACCGTTCAGAGGAAGCTCACGCATTTGTTGTTGGTCAATTAGCGAACCGACAGCCCCATTAGTGGTTTCGACTTGCGACACTTGAGATTCCACCGTTACGGTCTGCTGCTGCTGACCGACTTGAAGCGAGAGGTCGACCACCGCCTGCACACCTACGGTTAGCTCGATTCCTGAGTGAACAACAGTCTGAAAACCCATTTTCGTCCCGCGCACCTCGTACTGGCCAACGTTCAGGTCGGGAACTCTATACCGACCCTGGGCGTCAGACGTGACCGTCTGGCCGGCATCGGTGCCGACGTTTCTGACCTGGACTGCAGCATCAGGAACCGCCGCGCCGGTCGAATCCGTCACCGTGCCCAAGATCGTCGCCGTGGCTCCTTGGGCTTCCATACGAGCAGCACCGGAGATGGCAAGAAGTAGAATTGACAACAGCGCGCAAAGACGGCGGCTATTGTGGAAAGTTAGATTCGTGATCATAGGTGACCCCCTGAAACCTCACACTGAACCCTCGATATACCTCTGGACAACTGCTCGCGCAAGCCAAGTGGCCTCTGTCACATTCCAACGCCCGTCGGGCTCTCGTCCCTGACCGCACTTCGGCGATTCGGCAGAAGCACGAATAGAACGGCAAGCGGCCGAATGCCATGATCGGAACGCCACGGACGTACCCTGAAGCCCTGTTTCCCGCGCCCGGGCCGGCAAAAAAGGAAGTACTATCATCATTGGCGCCTTGACGACGCGACGCCAACGGGTCTTAAAAGAACGTGTCGGGCCGCAACTCTATTTCGTTATTGCGTAGCGAACACTCAACGTCGTCGATCCACAACTCAAGCCTTCCAACGAGGAAGAAGTGCTTCGGCATTTTCGCGATCGATCGCACGCTTAATCTTCGCTGGGAGCTTGAGACTATCAAAGCCTTTAGCGGTATGGCCGATTGGGAAAATCGGCGTGTCGGTACCAAAAAGAATATGCGATGACGGAACCAGCTTCATCAGCGCGTCCATGTTCACCGGAGTGAACGCCTGGGCGATTTCGAAGTAACACTTTCGAAATTCGTTCTCAATTCCGTCGGGTACTAGTGCTTTGAGCTTTTCAGGGCCGACCGAGTCCCAATCCGCAAAGCCTTCAAGACGGTTGATCAACAAGGGCATCACACCGCCGCCGTGGGCGAAAATGAAGCGGATGTCCGGCAGTTCCCTGAACGTGCCATTGATCATCAGGCTCCAGATAGCGCGCGCCGTATTCATCGGCCACTCCAGCCACGAGCCATTCATAGGAGGGGTTTCATACGTTAAAGTCGACGGGATGCAGCACGGAGCGTCGGTGGTGTGGACAAAAACCACGGCCTTGCGCCGATTCATCTCATCAAAGGCGGGCCGAAGCTTTGAGTCGCCTAGCCACATATCACCGTAGCTAGTGAGGATGCCGAATCCGTCTGCGTGCAACACGTCGAGGCTATACTCCATTTCCTGAAGAGTCGCGTCAATATTCGGCAGCGGCAGAGTTGCGAACAGACCAAAACGGCCCCGGTGATCTCGGCCGAGCTGCGCCGCGTAGTCGTTCCATTCCCGCGCTTGGCGAGGGCGTTCCGGATTCGTGATGGGACCCGTAAACCCGCCAGAACCGGCGGCCGAGCAGATCCCCGCAGCAACGTCGTTTCGATCCTGGTCTTCGATTGCGCCTTCCACTGTCCACTTTTGCGGGTTGGGCATGCGCGACCCGATATGATAATGGAAATCTATCCTACCCTTCTTGGCGGCGAGTGTCGTCGAAGGCTCGGCTGAAGAAACCTGCGCCGACCATAGCATCCCAGCACCGAGTGCCGCCATCGAACCCAACATCTCTCGGCGGGACCGACCGCCGTCCGTTGCATCGGACGGTCCGGTAGAATCGGTGTAACTCAGTTTCGTATCCATTTAGTGTCCATTCTTACCCACGCCCTTTCTCAGCAAGCCATGCGAACTTCGCCGCGATCGCTCAGTATTCTTATAAAACACGTAATTGTGAGTTCGAAGTTCTAACCCTGTCCAGATCCAACGGACAATTGCTTATTTAGTTTAGGTCGACACTTTTGGAAGTCAAATTGATAATTCCGATGTCTGCATAGGAACTCTCTATGGAAATGCCCGATGAATGGTGATTGATCGCTCCGAGGTTCTTGAAATGCTATGAGCCTGACGCATGACTAGCCAGCGTCGTCATGATCGTTAGCAACGTTCCGGTGCGCGGCTTCACGGCTTCACGGCTTCACGGCCACTCTTCGGGTCGCTCATAATCGGAACGCTTCGCAACGCTACTCGCAGCAGTTTCAATAGTCAATATCTATCGACAGTTCGAAAGATTTGATTTCACAGCGACCTCATTCCCCAGCAGAATTGAGATGGAATTTCGACAGTTATGGGAGTGCCGTGTGAGATTAGTGCCTATCCCTTCTGCAGGCCGGTTCGCACGATTGTGAAAGAGAGTGAAGGTTTATCTATGTCGCTTAAGTCTTTGATTGTACTGTGTGGCGGCCTATTTGCCGTATCGGCGCCTATATGGGCGCACCATTCGTTTGCGGCTGAGTTCGATCGCGACAAGCCACTCTTGCTTACCGGTACGGTGACGAAAGTCGAATGGTCGAATCCGCACATTTGGTTCTACATGGATGTCAAGGATGAGCAGGGTAAGAATACGAACTGGGGCTTCTCGGGCGCGCCTCCCGGAATGTTGACCCGTCGCGGCGTCACCAAGGACAGCCTGAAGATTGGCGATGTGATTAAGGTTGAAGGCTTCCGTGCCAAGGATGGTTCCAACAACGGATCGGGCGGCAAAGTGACGTTTGGTGATGGACGCCAGGTTTTCACGGCTTCGCAGGAAGACGTCACACCCGAGTTGAAGAAGTAGCCGCGTTTCTGGCCGCCGGCTTGAACCGATATTGGCTGCGTATCTCGCGGCAACGCCGTGCCTCCTTGGTTATTTTTGTGCCACGCGAGAAGGACGAAATATGAAAACGTTCAGACTGCTGTTCGGATGCGGGGTTTTCGCGGCGGTCTTGGCTCCGACGGTCGCTTTAAGCCAGACTTCAGGGCCGCGCACCGAGGTCCCACGCCTTGCTGGCAAGCCTGATTTCACGGGCGTTTGGGCGGGGCCTGGATTCACTCACAAGGTCGGAAAGAATGACACCGAGCCCAACATAATTCAGACGTACCCTGTGGAAATCATGTCGCCGTTTCAACCGGGCGGCGAGGCGCTTTTGCACCCCATGCCCACCGGCGATTTGTCCAAAGACGATGCC
>Ga0364873_10607_pt1 | contig 14811 bp, 11 predicted proteins | sample ExccelAu500001D3_2_FD_206928 | JGI IMG/M metagenome (GOLD analysis project Ga0364873, IMG submission 206928) | Enriched cells from Trout Bog Lake Hypolimnion, Wisconsin, USA - BchlTB.Aug07.5000.01.D3 | ecosystem: Environmental > Aquatic > Freshwater > Lake > Hypolimnion/Profundal zone | place... | reverse complement strand
GGTTTCCATATTTGCAGACTATTTTCGGCACCAGGGGATCAACGACTTGGTGATCGTCTCGCCCGATGAAGGCCGTGTCAAAAAGGCACGCAAGATGGTCTCGCTGCTTGGTGCGCCGCTGGCTGTGGGGTACAAGCACCATCCTGAGCACCAGGTGACGGAAATCACGGATATAGCGGGAGATGTCAGGGGACGGACACCGCTCATTATCGAGGACATGATTACGACCGGTGGCAGCGTGATTGAGGCTGTTAATGCGCTGGTTGAAAACGGTTGTAACCCATCGATTCGAGTGGCGGCGACACATGGTATCTTGGCGAAGGATGCCTGTGATCGGTTGAACGATCATCCTGCGATCGCGGAGATCATCATCACGGACAGTGTTCCGTTGCCCGATGAGAAGAAGCGATCCAAGATTAAGGTCTGCTCGGTGGCGTCACTGCTCGCAGAAGCAATCAGGCGCGTCAACCTTGAAATGTCGGTAACAAGCCTGTTCGAATAGGGTAGCTTATGATCCACTTTTCCGCTCCGGGAGGGTGGATCATTCTAATTCGCTTATTTGTCCCCCTGAATGAATTCAGTGGGTTTTTCCAAGAGTACTTCATTATGGCACTTTACGATTTCCACATGCATTCGTTTTTCTCCGACGGCGAATTACTGCCGATGGAGCTGATCCGCCGGTGTATCGAAAAGGGGTACACAGCGATGGCGATCACCGATCACGCGTCGGCATCGAACATTGAGGCGTTAGTCACTCAGGTGTGGCGTGATGCTGATTTGGTGAAGGAACAGTGGGGCTTCAATGTGCTCACCGGTGTTGAACTGACACACGTACCACCGGGCAGCATTGCACGTCTCGCACGGCAGGCCAAAGAGCTTGGCGCGAAGGTCGTGGTGATCCACGGTGAGACATTGGTCGAACCCGTTCCGCCTGGCACTAACCAGGCGAGTGTGGAGTGTCCCGATGTCGATATTTTGGCGCATCCTGGACTGCTCACCGAGCACCAGGCGGAGCTAGCACGACAGAACGGCGTATTTATCGAACTGACATCGCGGCGGGGGCACTGCTTGGGCAACGGAAACACTGTGCTGATGGCGCGTGCCGCTGGTGCATCGCTGCTGCTCAATAGCGACACGCACAGCCCCGGCGACATTCACACGGAGACGTTCGCGAGAAACGTCGCCTTTGGTGCTGGCCTATCGCTCGCCGAAGTTGACACCCTGATGAATGTGAACCCGCTCAACCTGCTCCTAAAGGTTGGGGCATAATTATTTTTCGCGCATATCAATCGGAGGTGAAATGAATGGCTGTTCCTGAACTGATCCCGACTTCGGCGCGGGATGCGTCCGATGCAGGGGTGACATATCACATACAGGGTGAACTCGTCCCTGTGCTGTCTGTCGAGCTACAGCAGATGCCGATCTATTTTGAGCATCACGTTTTGCTTTGGAAAGACCCATCGGTGCAGATCGGCTTGAAGTCGCTGGCGGGGGCGTTTAAGCGTCTCATCGCTGGGCTACCGATCCTGATGACCGAAGCGCGTGGCCCTGGGCGGATCGCTTTCAGCCGCGACGGGGCAGGGCATCTGTTTCCGATCCACCTCGTTCCCGGTCAGTCGATTGATGTGCGTGAACACCAATTCCTCGCCGCGACAGGCTCGGCGGATTATACTTTTACGCGGGTAAAGGGAATCGCGAACATCTTCCTGAGCGGGTCGGGGCTGTGGGTGGACACGTTTTCTGCGAATCGTGACAACGCTGTTGTCTGGTTGCATGGTTATGGCAACGTATTCGAGGTTTCGTTGAAGCCGGGCGAACAAATCGACATCGAACCAGGGGCGTGGATCTACAAAGACCCGACTGTCAGAATGGATACGCAATTCCAGGGTTTGAGCACGGGACTTTTTGGCAGCAACAGCCGCCTGTTTTGGAACCGTTTTACCGGGCCTGGGCGTATAGGATTACAGTCGATGTCGTACATCCCAACGTCGTCGGGAGCTGATAATAGCTCGTCTACCCCGGCGGTGGCGGGGGGACTCATCGGAACTGTGATCAAGTTGATTTCAGGGTAGCGGTAGGGTTAATTGAGCGGAAGCGAAAGTCCAAACTGTGATATTTCTGACGGCGCCAAGCATGACGAAACGGCGGCATTGCGTGTTGACGGCACCGTAGCGTTGGCTATCGTGGCTCCGATCCTGATCGCATTCACCGTGTTTGGGGTCTATGCGCGTTTGTGTCACGCGGACTTTATTGGTCTCGATGACAACATCAATATTTTCGCGAACCCCTATTTCAGCGATGGGGGGCATCTTGGGGCGTTTTGGCGCGAACCGTATCAAGGTCTCTACATCCCTGTAGCGTATACCCTGATGGGGCTTCTTGCGCCGTTTGGGCGTATTGGGTTTCCGAACCCGGCACTGACCGATACGGGGGCGTTGTATAATCCACACTTCTTCCACGTTGTCAACCTAACGCTGCATGTGGCGAATGTGCTGCTTGTTTATACGTTGCTGCGGCTCTTGGTCAAGCGTGTCGATGCGTCTGCGGCGGGCGCGTTGGTGTTTGCGTTTCATCCGCTCCAGGTGGAATCGGTGGCGTGGATCAGCGAGTTTCGGGGCTTGTTCGCGGCATTGTTTACGCTGACTGGTCTTGTGGCGTATGTGAGCGCGACGCGGACTTCTGGGGCGGCTCGCACTGCGTGGTATGCGGTGTGGGGTGTCGCGGCTGGCCTAGCGATCTTGTGCAAGCCATCGGCAGTGTGTGTGCCGCTGCTTGCGTTCATAATCGACACCATTCTGCTGCGTCGCTCGTGGCGGACAGCTTTGCTGGGGACGATTCCTCTTCTGATCGTTTTTATCCCGTTCATCGTATACATGCAAGCGTTGCAACCTGTCATCGGTGGCAACTATGGTAGCGTGTGGACACGTCCATTGGTCGCTAGTGACGCGCTGGCGTTTTACATTGCCAAGTTTGTGGCTCCATTTAACCTGCTGCTCGATTATGGACGGCAACCGAAGCGAGTGCTTGAAAGCGGGGTTGCGTGTTGGTCGTGGTTGCTACCGTTTGCGCTGGCGGTGGGCGGGTGGAATCTGCGGCGCCGCGTCTCTTGGCTGCCAGCCGCTACTTTGATAAGCCTTGCGGCACTTCTGCCGGTGGCGGGATTGGTGCCGTTTCGCTTCCAAGTGCTTTCCACTGTTGCCGACCGATACATGTATTTGGCGATGCTCGGCCCTGCGATTGCTGTGGCATTTCTGTGGCTGGCGGCTCGTCCGGCGGATGTTCGGGCGGCGGTTGTCGTGGTACTGCTGGCGTGGGTGGGGCTGACAATTCACCAGGTGCGCTATTGGGACAACAGTGTGACGATTTTTAGTCAATCGCTACGAACTAATCCTAACAGCGCGTTGCTTGAATGTCATCTCGCCAATTCGTACCAGTCGCATGGGCAGATTGCACTTGCCTTGACTCATTATGATCGTGCAATAGCACTTGACCCTGAGTTTTTCAAGCCTCAGATTGATCGCGCCGATCTTGAGTTGGCGATGGGGAAGTTGGACGATGCGCTGCACGCCTATCGCAAGATCAATGCACACTGGCAGAAGTCACGAATGGCTCCGCTTGGGATTGGCCAGGTCTATGAGCACGAAGGCAAGCTGGACGATGCGCTGAATGCCTACGCGAAACTGGTGACTGTTGTGCCGGAGTTTGAGCCAGCGCGAGTGCATTTGGGCGTGATGTTGATGGATAAACGGCAGTATGCGCAGGCATTGACACAATTCGAGTCAGCGATAAAATACAACTCTGACGATGGCGAGGCGTGGATTGGGGTCGGCAACATCGCATCGCTCACCGGTAACTCGCCTCGCGCCCTCGTCGCGTATTCGCGTGCTGCCGCGCTTGACCCCGGCAGCTTCGACGCGGAGTACGATTTTGGCGTGTTGCTACTCTCTGTTCGTCGCATCCCCGAAGCCGTTGTCGCTTTGCGCCGGGCATCGTCGGTGCGTCCATTGGATGCGGATGCGCACGACACCCTCGGTGTTGTCTTGTTCGACAACGGTGATCGCGCCGGAGCCATCCGCGAGTTTCAGGCCGCGCTCAAAATCGACCCTCGTCACCCTTCTGCACTTCGGCACATCTCCGCGATGTTCACCCCCTAATGAGGCTATGCGAGTTGCGTTTTGCCTCTTCAAAGCGTTACGCAAGCACTTCTTTCTCTCGTCGCTGGGCATGGTGGCGGGTAGTTTTGGTTTTTACTGTCATCCGACTTGGTAATTTGTCAAAAAGTTTTTCTTTGATATATATTGTTTTTAGCATGTTATTCCGATCATATGAATCAGGTTGGTTTGAAGATTACAAGAGGTTTTGGAAAAAGGGGGGGGGCTATGTTTGTCAAGAGTAGTTACGTATTTGCTGTCATTGCGGTTATTGCAATGGCTTTCGTGGTCGGGTGTTCGAGCACCACAAGCGGTAGTGGCTCAGGTGGAAGCACATCAGGTACATCGTCAAGCACATCGTCGACCAGTTCGAACACGCCAGCGGTCACTGGGCATTTCCAGGGTGTTTACGGCTTTTATAGCGGCACGGGTAGCAACGCTTCTGGGACTGATTCCGGCACAGTTCAGTTGACCATTTCGTCGACAGGTGCCATCACGGGAACTTCTAGCGATACAGCGGGTGGATCACCGTCAAGCTTTACTGGGACTTTGACAGGTCATACGCTGTCTTTGAGCATGGGGGGAAGTAGCCCGACTACTGGCACTTTGACTGTGAAGAATTCCGGCGCAGCGTGGACAGCAGCGGTGACGAATAGTAGTGGACAAGCTGGTCTGCTTGCGGCTGGCACCGTGCCGACATCGTCAACTCTCGCCGGTAGCTACACGGGGACGATTGCGCTTGGCAATAACAATGGTGGGCCGAGTAGCGCAACGGTAACGGCCTTTTCCGTGGGTTCAACGGGAGCCGTTAGTGATTCTGTTACGTTTAGCATGGGGGGGAGCCCGATTACGATGACCATGGCCGGTTATGTTGATAGCAGCGGAAACCTTTATGTGGCCTATTCGCCGCCGAATGGTGGAAGTGGGGCGGCACAATATCAAATGTCTACTGGCGCGTCGTCGTTGACGGGATCAGCGTATACGGCGAGCTTGGTGGAACTTGGTGATGGTACGACCTTGGGGTTCTCTCTAACGAAAAGCTAGGTATCTGTTGCATCGGCGACCCGTTCTCAGGGTCGCCGATGTTTTTTTGCCGTGATACGCGAAACACCTGTTATTATTTAAGAAAAAAATTCTCAGATATATATTGTTTCTTATTCATTCAACCGATCATATGACCATATGGGCGATCTATCACAGATGCTGTGGACAAAGGAGTGTGCTATGTTTGTGAAAAGTAGCTACGCATTTGCTGTCATTGCAGTTATTGCAATGGCGTTTATCGTTGGGTGCGCTGGCACCACGGGGGGGAGCACGGGGAGTACATCCGGTACTTCTTCGACTTCTTCTACATCTTCGACTTCCTCGACCGCACCAGCGGTCACGGGTACGTTTCAAGGGGCTGTTGGATTCTATAGCACGGGGGGGCAGGGTGTCGATTCAGGAACGATGACGTTTACCATTTCACCATCAGGCTCCGTTACAGCGACCGAAGTCGATACTAACGGTGGCGCGACGATTAACTATACGGGAACACTACATGGCACGTCATTGTCATTTAGTACGGGAAGCGGCAGCCCGACGACGGGAACTGTTACAGTGAATGCGAACAACAAAACCTCTTGGACTGCTGCGTTGGTGAACGGGTCTGGTCAAAGCGGTGTGCTCGCAATGGGAACCGTCCCGACATCGTCAAGCCTTGCTGGTAGCTATAGTGGCACGGTTGCGATATCGAGTCAAAATGGTGGCCCAAGCAGCGCAACGATAACATCGTTTACGGTTAGCTCAACTGGTGTCGTTTCTGTGGTCGCGAACGTTGGGGGGCCGACGATGACCATGACTGGTTACGTTGATGGCGGTGGGGGGCTGTATCTGGTCTATTCTCCTCCAAACAGCGGCGGGAGTGGTAGTACGACAAATTACCAAATGTCCTATGGGAAGGTAACTTTGTCGGGAGGACATTTGTCGGGATCACTCACTGAAGTTGGTGATGCAACTACGATAACGCTTACCTTATAGATATTGCGGAACGCTACATATACGTTGCATCGGCGATCCGTTTTGCGGGTCGCCGATGATTTTTTCAATGTAATATGCCTCTTCGCTCTTGCAATTATTAACGTAATGTGTTAATAATTAGTCATATCGCGAACAGTAGGAGAAAATCGATGTGGATCTATGCACAGCATGGCGGAATTGTTTGCATTAATGGTGTTTGCGAAATTCGACCGCAGCTTAATGGCGCGAATAGTGAATTGCATGTCACTGGTGGCACGCGTCCTATTTCGCTTGCGGTGGGAAGCGAAGACGTGATACGTGCCAGGTACCAGCAGATCAAGGATGCTATTGAGGCGAAACCAGAAGATCGACCGACGCACCTTGATTTCACGCCCAAACCGGTACCATATCGTTTCGTGGAAACGGCTGGGCGATCCAATTGTACGTCACTTTGATGGGGCCACCGGGTTGCACTGCGGAGGGAGACACTGACGCTGGCAGCAGGGTGGGGACGGGGAGCGGGGCTGTGTCGGTATAGATGTCGGCAATTTGAACCACGGGCTGCAAGTCGAGCGGGGCTGACGCTTGACTGATGGTGATGGATATGCCTGTAATCGGCCCGCGCCACACTCCATCGTTCACCCCGCCAGAATGTGTACCATTTGCGACATCGGCGGGGGTAATGACGATGTCGTGCCATTGCCCGTCTGGCGTGATAGGGTAGTTATCGCGTAGATGTGTTTGCGCAAATCTGTCCACCAGGCCGATGGTCAGCAATGCCGTGTTTGACGATCTCACACGGGCGTGGACAGCGCGGACATCGCCACCGTCGAACTCGTCGATGTTGGCGGAGAGCGTGATTGGCTCACCTCCCGCCGAATAGTCGCCGGTTAATTTTAGCGCGTTCGTATTGCCGGGGCCATCGGAAGTCACGCTAAGTGACTCCTTTGCCGCGCCGATTTTGTGGCTGTCCGTGAGAACCCATCCTGTCGGCTGACCGTTTTGGAAGTTGTCCAGGCGAACCGTGTTTGTCGCCTGCGCGAACACTGCGCAGGATGCAGCGAACATAATCGCCGCTGCAATGGTGATCTTCTTAGTCATTTTCTACTTTCTTTCGTTGACAGTTTTGTGAACCAGTTTGTCATTTTGCCAGCCAGGTATATGTGCGATCCGCCTGGTAACATATCACCGATACGGAAGCCGACAGGATGCTATTGCTATGGAATCTTTTTTAGAACGATTGTATTCAGACCGAAAGTCATAGCTTTTGATGCAGCATTTTTGCCGGTTATTGTGACAACGAGGTTTTGTTCGCCATCTGGAATAGTAACTTGTCCGAAAGAAATGGGACCCGTGGGTGATATTTCGGTGCTGTATGCGTCAAACGTTGATCCCAACGGCTGTCCGTTCATTGCAAACGAAAATGTTCCATAGTCGTCGCCTTTCGTTAAATAGGCGACAAGCTCATAGTTTCCGGGAGCGATTTTTGCCACAGTATCGAGCTTAAGCAGAAGCGTATCGTTCTCTTTTGCACCTCTCCATTTTAATTGATAGCCGTTGCTCCAATCACCCTTGAAATCGGCCATGAGCTGCTTATCAACAGATCCAGCACTTGGCTTCTTATGAGGCCCCCAGGCCAGATCCGCGCCTTCGATCACGCCAGGGCCTTTGAGTTTGAACCGATTTTGATGGGCGTACGGCAGGTTGATCGACGATGCTGCTGGCATTGGGGCAATCGGTGTTCGCTCGGCATCGCCGTACCAGAATGCAAGCGACGAATAGTATGTGTTATTCGCGGCGTCATTTGTTCCACCGTGTTCTATCTGCGCATCGATCGATTTCTGGAACACAGGGGCATCAAGACCAAAAAAGCGAAACGCATCAATTTCGCCATTGTTGGCCTTCCGTAAACAGCCATGCATTGGGAACGCCCCGCGAACACCACCAAAATACCAACCGCTGTTGAAGAAATCCTCTGTTCCCGTCCCGTTCCATGGGCCGATGACTGTCGATTGCACCTGACAACTCTTGAATGTCTCGTTGTCAATGCGGATCTGGTCGTCGCCTTCAAGAAACCAATAACCGTATGGAGACTCCATCGCCTGCACGATTCCGACCAGTTTTCCCTTTTGCCCGGTGGTGGACATCCAGGTGTGTGGCTTGCCCTTTTGCGTATAGTATTCGTGGAAATCGGCGTGTAGGTAGAGATCTTGCGAATGGCGGAAGCGGCCAGGTGTCGAATCAACTGCAACGCCCACCGGAATCTCCCGTGCGTTTCCGTTCTCAATCGTAATCCGAGCCGATTTCTCGAACGGCATGGGAAGGCGGAAGATCATATCACCCGATGATTTTTGTGAAAATGGAAGGGCTTCAAATTCTTTATGACCATACGCATTACCAAAGAAGTCGGATAGCGGCGATTCGACATCAGGGGTTTTGTGATTATCAAACGTGATTCTGAGCACAAGCTTACGCAATTCAACGTCGCTTGCGGACGCAGCATTGACCACAAGTTGATGTATCGTCGCACTCCCTTTCACATTGGGGTACGTCGCCGTTTGTCCAGGTTTGATGGTCACTGATGTCAGGTTGAATGGTGTGACAGGGTAAGGCGGCGTCCAGGCGTCACTGGCGATGTGCAACTCGTGATTGTCAATGTCCGCGAGTGGCATAGTGAACGGCCTGACTTCTGTGTTGTCTGGAAACCGGATCGATTCGACGTGGTAATAGCCTACCGAAGGGGACACTGTGACCTTACAGTGTTTGGCGTAGGGAATCGGCAAATAGCTCCAGTAACCTTCCATTGAGTTATTTGTGATCGGTGGAATAAACGGTTCGGTTTTTCCTGACCACATATCGTCATAGGGCATGTCAACAGCGGGTGTTGGGTTATCATCAATGTATATCCGTATCCTGCTGTTGTTCTTATTAGCCGCAAACCATATACGAACAATCGCGCCTGGTCCTTGCAAATCGGAGCAGACAAACTCGTCACCTTCTTTGCGCAGGTACTTGTTTGTATCTGCGTTTCCCCCTGTGCGGTCATAGGATGAATCCAGATGTACCGTCCAGTTTTTCGCCTGTGACATTAACGATAGCGAATAGTTCTGTCGAAGCAAATCCGAGATCCCGATCGTTTCTGCCTTTGCCGGTGATACGCCCGACGACAAAAACACGACAATTAACGTAGTTACAATGCGCATGATAGTGCGAAGAGATTTTGTCAGTATAGGGTAATTTCCATTTCCATAGGGTTACTTTGTGGAGTTTTGCTTGTGCGAAAACTCCCTCCCTTCTCACGAAGTGAAAAGGGAGGAATCTTTACATTCAAGCAGACTTATCGAACTACTTTCCTTCGTCAATCGCATAATACGCAGGCCCCAAGAGCGCGACGCCGTTGCCTGCGGGGCGATGTGATCCTTCAACATTCATGATGGAGTTGAGGGTGAGCGGGAGATGTTGTATTCCGTCAGATGCGCCTCCCCAGCCGTACATTTGCCCACGGAGAGGGATCATTAGCGGTCGCCATCCTTTATACGACATTTGTCCTAGACCTGGCTGGAACCATTGGTTTGTAGCGTCAACATATCGCGCACATAACGTGGCGTTGTCTTCTGAAGATTTGACCCACACGATGATCTGCATGGCGTTGTTGGGGATCGACGATTCTTTCGGCGTGAGTGTCGTGTACAACCACATCTGCGCTGTTTCGTACGGCATTTCAATTGCGAACGGAGCCGGGGCACCGTCACCCGCAGGGACGGTTCGTGCCGGGGTGGTCGTCCCAGGTTGGTTGTTTGGCATGGGCACGACAATGAACCCGCTGTTGTCTTTGGCGGAGTGAGGCATCCCCGCGAGGCTCACGAAACGCTGCTTGTTCGACTGAGCGAATAGGGTTCCGTGGTTATCCACGGCGTTGATCTGTACCGTGGCTTCAGGGTCGGCAGGAACAAACTGCGAAAGTGTTTGGTACGCATCTAGGTTTACCTTGACACGTTTCGTTTGCCCTGCTGATACGATATTCAGCGTGCCATGGAATGGCTGGACGAATGTTTCGGCATTTAGCAAGAGGCCGTCGGGGCGGGGTTTCAGCGTAAATTCGATTGGCTCGATTGCAGCACCGCTAATCGATGGTAGCCCACTGAGCGACTGGCCGTTCCATGTCACTTGCACCGGTGCGTTCGTGTCCTGCCCCGTCGCTATTTTGGCGAATGGGTTTGCGATGAACGTCCGTGCTTCGCCGGGTTGAAGCGTGATTTTTACCTTCGATGAGCCAACAGCAAGCTCGACTTGCGCTGTCTTCTCTTCCGGGTTGGATACGGTAATCGCCGGGTGGGCGGGGGACTGCGCGCTGAATGCGTACAGGCCAGCGTGATAGCCAATCGATGCGGTACGCAGCAGCGAAGGGTAATCGGGATCTGTGGCGGACACCAGGCGGATTTTGGGCGTCGCGGCATCCGCTGACGCGTCTGGGGCACTGCTCCAGCTTACGACTGCCAGTGCCTTGTCCTTGTGAAACAGCAGGCTCCAATCGTCCTGCGACTCACGGGCAAGGCGGTGGACAAAGGTGTAACCGTTGAGCGTATCGAACAAAGCTTTCGCGGCGAGGCCGGACGGCTTGGGTGAATAGTCGTTGTGCAATGTGCCGAAGTTGGCTTCTTGGTCGGTGGGGTTGACTGCATCGTCGCGCCAGTCGTAGTACGTGGTGATGTCTACTCCAAGTGCCATGTCGGCCAGCCATTCGCGGATCATATAGCGCGCTTGCTTCGCTTCGTCCACTTTCCAGGCTGCCGTGGTTGCATAGCCCCATTCCGACGCGACGATTGGCCGGACTGGCTCGCCGGGAACGGTGTATTGCGCGATCAGGCGTTGGAGTGCGTCATACTGAACCGCGACAGTCTCTGGGTTCGAGCGGCGATACGGGTGCCACGAAACCCCGTCGATGTATTTGAGGATGCCGAGGCGGAAGGCGGGTTTCATGAAGGTGAAGTCAGTGCCACCGAGTGCGGGGGCGATAATCGTCGCATCGGGATCGGCCTCGCGCATCGCTTTCGCGGCGGCCACTGCCATGGTGGCATACTCTTCGGCGTTTACTCCTGTTTTCCAGAATGTCGTACAATCAGGCTCGTTGTAAATCTCCCACATCACGCCGTGTCCCTTGAAGTGCGCGGCGGCGGCAGCACAATACTTGGCATAGGCTGCAACAGCTTCGGGGCTGCGAGGCGGCGCGGGCGGCCCCTTGATCGCGGCGTGTGCGACAGCGTCATGGTCGTAGATCGGGTTGCCGTAGGTGAGGGTGTATAACGCTCGGCTGTGGACTGACGCGAGTTGGTCGGTCATCTTGTCCCATACGGAGAAGTCGTAGACGCCGGGTTTGGACTCGATCTGCTCCCACTTGATGTCTGTTCGTCCGAAGCCATACCCTGTCTCGCCGAAGCGGGTGATTATGTCGGCGGGAAACGGGCGAAAGTGATAGTTCACCCCGCAGCTTTGTGGGATGCCTGGCGTGGGGAGGCCGCTTGCGGGGGCGGGAGTGGGAGACGCTGCAAGCAGGGCTGTGAGAGAAAGAGATGCGCAGAGTAGCGCGTATGATGTCTGAAATCGCATGGTGATTATTGTTTCCTTGCTATGTTTTGGCAGAAAATCAGCGTGTGGCTTTTTGATTTAGGACTTTCGCTTAGCGTTTAGGAACCTCTCTACCCCAGGATGGGGGCCCCTTCTCTCCTAAAAAGAGAGACGCCGAAAGGAGTTCCAGAAAACCATTTAGCTTCATCATCCGAATCTCCTCCCGTCCCGGGAGGAAGGGGCCCACGAAGTGGGAAGGTAGGTCTGTTATCTTGAGTGTAAGCGAAAGTCCTATTGATTTAGGACTTTCGCTTAGCGGTACAAGAAGAGTCCCCTGAATGAATTCAGGGGTGTATTTGTACCTCATCGTGAACACGCCAAGCGAAAGCCATACAATACAACAAACTGTCTATGAACCCGTAGGCTTTGCGGAGGGTTACCCGCTTTTAATAGCCCCGAATTTTATTCGGGGGGGCAAATCGAACGAATGAGGTGACACACGCCATGCCCCTGTCTGGACAGAGAGATGTTTCGCCGTATCGTGAAAGCGTCATCATTCGACAGCAAATGTCGCCGTGTACTGGAAGCCGGACGGACAGGTGAAGCCCATCGCGTTACTTCCCTGTTGGCCACAGACCGCAGGAACTATTGCCCCATTTGACGCGTAACCGTATCCTGCCGAGATCTTTGTCGGCAGAACCCATTTGGCGTGGCAGTCCGCCATCAGGTAGTTGGCTCCGCTGTTATGCACACCCGTCGCACTCCAATAATACGAATTGGTTCCATTGACCGTGGAGAAATCTTGGACACAGCCGCTTCCCAGTGTGTTTTCTAAGCATTCGTTAGCTGGAAGTCCCATGTTGTATTTTAGGCTGGTTGCTGTCTCGGTAATAGGAGTAACAATATGTCCGTCATTGAGACCGTGAAGGTTCATATCCCGATCATTTCCGGTACCTGATGGGGAATATGTGTCGTTGTGAACTGCTTCGTAGGCGACTGTCCATCCCGCTGGTTTTGGCGTAGTCGTGGTGAAACCGCAGTTTATCACTTCGAAAAGCTCGACTGTTTGACTCGGACTCGTAAACTGCGACAGTGCTGCGGGAATTGGCGTTGCTGGATTGGTCGTTGTGTAACTAACGAAGTCCGTATTCATCGCATAGGTAAATACGTCGTTAGGATTCGTGTCGTCCGGACAGACATAAACGGCATCTGATTTCACATAGGCGTAGATTTGTCCCCCCCAACCGCTACCGTAGCCATAATGGGCGTATCCACAAGGGACTGTGTCGTCGTTATCTTGCTCATACTGAGCCATTCCGAGGCCGATTTGTTTGAGGTTGGACAGGCAAGCCGCTTGTCTGGCTTTTTCGCGTGCCGATGCGAAGACTGGGAAAAGTACAGCCGCGAGTATCGAGATAATGGCTATTACGACGAGCAACTCAATTAATGTGAATGCATTTGTTCTTTTATTTCTGTTCTTCATATCAACTCTCTCATATCCTATGTTCGGTCTAAACGTCGCTAGCATTGAGGGGCGTTTACCCGATCCCCGTATTTGTAATAGCGGTCGATGCCCGTGGAACCAAATGCGAGCGCACTCGCACCTGGGTTCCGGTGTGCTGATTGCGGATGTTTGCGAGCAATAGGCGGCAGGCTTCGTCAGCGATGGTCTCCCAGGGGGGCTGCATACTCGTCAGACCCGCCTCCCTTGACTCTTCCGTGTTGTCAAAGGCTGCGATCACATAATCGACACCCGCTCTCATGCCTATTGCGTTCGCGGCATCTATGTAGGCTAACGCCGCTGCATCATTCATCGCGATGACTGCGCGGGGGTGGGGGGCGCGGGTGAGCAACGTCAGTAACGTCGTCGCGGCTTTGCGTGCCGCTTCAAATGTCATGTCGAATGTCACGCGGCCAAGCTCGTCAACCGATGGTACATCGTCCCACACCGGGTAGCGGTGCAGGTTCCCCGCGTCGATACTGGCTTCGTCGAACGCTTGCCGCACTCCGTCGAAGCGAGACTTAGCCCACGATGAGCGAAACGGTGCGAAGTACGTGATCTGCTGAAAGCCTTTGTCCAGCAAATGGCGGCATGCTTGGTAGCCTGCGAATGTGTTGTCGGAAAAGACATGCGGAACAACACCGGGAAGCTCGCCGGATGTCAGGCAGACCAGCGGCTTTTGCGCCATGCGTGCCGCTTGGACGAGATCGTCGGGTGCTTCAAGGTTTTTCGCGACACCAACGAGCATGACGCCGTCAATGGCCTGCCAATCGATACGCTTCAGCGTGAATGTGAACGGCTCCCAATCGACAGCTCCCATGTTTCGTGAGCAATAAATTATTGATGCGTTCGCAAGGCCGAGGCTACGTTCCAGCGATGGCACCAGGGTCGCGATCCCGTTGTGCTTTCGCAAGGGGGTGTCCGGCTGCGCGATCCCGGCGACGATGGCGACACGCAGGGGCTTTGCAATGTCGATAGGGGGATCGGGGACGGATGGCGTGCCGGTGACGAATGTACCGCGCCCCGGAACGCTGCGGACTAGCTTTGCGGACACCATCGAGCGAATGGCCATATGAACGGTGCCGACCGCGACATCGTACTCTGTCGCGAGGGTTTGGCAACTGGGCAGCGCGGCCCCCACCGGCCAATCGCCCTTCCTGATGCGCGTTCGCAGGCGGTGCTCAATTTCCTGATATGCGGTTCGACTCAGCTTGACTTTCATTGCGTGTTGCTCGAATGACCATTCATAATACTGAATGCAATTGTACAACGTTCTGGTGACTCTGTCAAGCGGAATTTTTAATTTGTGGGGAGGGATTTTTAAGATAAGGAACGCTCTGTGGCCAAGCGGCCACAGAGCGTTCCTAAATTCCTCAAATTTTGAGATTACGCATGGGAGGCGGTCAGTTGACTTGGGGTGCTGTCTCCGAGAAGCCAAGCGACTGCTTCTTCCATTGTGAAGAAGACTATCAGCTTCATACCCTGGCTCATGGCTATCACTCGCACTAGTCCGGCGGACTTTTCTTTCACATTGACGAGTGCAATCTTGTACGTTGGCCCGAACACGTGCGCAAAGTGTTCACCGATCAATACGGC
>Ga0364873_10606_pt1 | contig 14815 bp, 25 predicted proteins | sample ExccelAu500001D3_2_FD_206928 | JGI IMG/M metagenome (GOLD analysis project Ga0364873, IMG submission 206928) | Enriched cells from Trout Bog Lake Hypolimnion, Wisconsin, USA - BchlTB.Aug07.5000.01.D3 | ecosystem: Environmental > Aquatic > Freshwater > Lake > Hypolimnion/Profundal zone | place... | reverse complement strand
TTTCGGGTACGAGCAAGCCGACAGCCGGGAAAGACCGGCAATTTCTTTTGTCTCAACTCACCTTGGCTTCATAAAAATTCCCAGCATCAAAGATGTGAGGTTTATCGCCCAAGAGGTAGATTGTCTGCCCTTTAGGAGCGGTCACGAGCCCACTACGCTGATATTCATAGTATTCATACGCAATCTCATCCTCAAAATTGCTGCCAATCAGATTGATATACGAATCGTTCAGGAAAATGGATTGGCCAGTTTCTTTATCAAACCCGCAATCGCCATGAATAATCATTTTGGGCAATACAAAGCCCCTGTGTCGATAGGTGCCAGCAGTAATCTTAGGTAGCCTGAGCATTTGATTGATGCTAATAAAAAGCAGCAATTCAAAAAAGGTATCGTCATCATTATTTTTCTTGCTTGATAAATGATTAATCCAGAAACGAAATTGTCGTATTACCGCAGTCTCAATCGACACATCCCAGTTATACGCATAATTCTCAACCGAGATTTCTTCATCAGTCGTGGTCGGACCGCCAAAATGTAATTCAATCTTTGCCATCCTTATTGCAAGCCCTTATTCATAAAAGATCTGCCCCCTCATATCCTTGATGAATACTTGGTAGAAGTCTTTCCACTTTTGTAGCTCTTCGGGCTGGCAGACTGCTGAGGGTCTTTCCACCATCAGTCTACGCTTAACGCTTACCGTACTGCCATCCAATGCGTAGCTGGCGTCATACTGGATATAGCCCTTTTTATAATGGGTTTCTGCTGGTATGTAAGTTACTTTTACATTACTTGGCAATGTAATCAGGTAGCCCTCATTGACCATTTTGGTGGCACATCGATAAGGACGTGTGAAAGCTTCTGGGGGCCTATCATTGGCAATAGTTGCAAGCTCACCTGGTGCTAGCCCTACTGGCACCGTCATGGCACCAGGACCGGGGAAATTACTTACCGCATCAAGTGTGAATTTGGAATCGGTGGTGAGGGGTTCATCTAGGTTATAGACTGATGTGCTCTTAAGTTTGCCTTCACCGGTTTGCCGAAATTTTGCTAGTTGAGCACTGGCTATTTTTTCAGATAAGGTAGTGTTTAAGCCTTCATATTTATAGCGCGCTGCAATTTCAGCACTACCAAAGTACATTGAGTGCGCCTCACCTTTAATGCGGCCATCTTTTTGAATGACCATCACCATGCCAGTAATGGTGCGGTTAAGATCCATATCCGGTTTAGGTGTGCGACCAATCTTTCCCAAGCCGGTAATTAAAGTGGGTTTATGCACTTCGTCTTCTGGTAGCAAGCCATAAGGCGCCATCTCGGCTGTGGAGTCTAGATACTGATCCCATGCAGGGATATAGGTAATGACGTGATTGAATGGCCCAATCACAGGGTATTTAGGAACGGCAAAGCTACTACCGGCATTAATCAGTGCGCTACTTGCCTGAATGCCTTTAGCGGCTAGAAGTGCAATGAGCAAGGCATTGTGGTCTTTGCAGTCACCGTAGCGATTATCAATAATGCTGTTGGCATCATGCGGGGTAATGCTGCCATCATCTAAATAGATAGCGACATAACGAATATTGCGTGAGACCCAGTTATAGATCGCTCTAGCCTGTTGCTGTTTGAGCCCTCTTTCTGCTTTAGCTACTTTATCTGCCGCTGTTGCTTCTTTTTCTTTGGCTTCTTTTACTGTGTCGCTTGGTTTGCTTTCTGTGGGCACTTTGATTGCTTTCGTGATCTCGTCGGCGAGCTTTTGTACCTGAGGGGTTACTTTGACTAAATCTTTGATTTTGGCTTCATAGGCTTTGGCAAACTCTGCCTGGCTTGCCATCGTTGATATATAGATATGCGGTGCATAGTCATCGAGCCCTACTTCTAACTGCTCTTTGGGGCTGAACTTGAGATTTTTATAGCTAAAGCGCATACGTTTATTGCCATCGCCAATCACTTCCTCTGCTCCCCCGCTCAAACCTTTGATGTCGACATACAATTTTTGATCTTCTGGATAAGTTAAGGTGTATTCAAAACCTTGGTTCTCTACATAGGGTGCAAAATTGAACTTCGTGGTGAATAGGCCTGGAAGGATTGGCTTAAAGGTCGTAAGTTTTGCTTTGTAGTAAGTCTTTGATCCTGGCGTTACATTAGGAAAGACAATGATCTTGTGCTTTTGATCAGAGAAAAATGCAGCACCCTGAGTGTTGTCATCTTCAACGGTTCGAATAGCTGAAGCTTGTACTGCAATCTTTTTACCTTGGGGTGTAATCGTATAGGCCTCCAGAATTTCAAGTGTGGCTGTACTGGAATTAAATGGTAAGTCTGCAGTCGATGCTGAATCGATGATGAGTTGTGACTTCACGATTTTAGTCATCTCATCTATCTCGACCACTTTGCCATCGGGATAGATCGTCTCATTGACAATGTAGCGCTCTATAGCAGATAAGGGCTCTAGATCTGCGTTATTTGCACTGGTTACGCCCACATATGCCAATCCAAACAGCGTAGCAAAGGCTGCGAATATAGCGACTGCAGATTGAATGATGGCTTTCATTTGACTATCGGCGCACATAAGAAAGAATGTAGGCTTTGCGTTGACTGATCTCACTCTTTAATTCTGTACCAAGGGCCAATGATTCCCTCATGGCCTCCTTGCCTGGTAAATACGGATTTCCATTGCCATCCCTTATACGAAATTTAGGTAGGCCCAAGATCTTTGCAGTATCAATAAATACCGCCACCGAAATTGGATGATCTAAAAATGTAGCTGGACCCCCTCTTGGTGAGATCTGAAACGGCAATAAGGTCATCACTACGAGTGCACTGGTCAGCATGGGGCTCTTTATGAATTTTTTTAGTTTTTTTCATTTTCGAGAGCTTCTAGCTCATTAGATGAGCTTTGATCGTTTTAACCTGAATTTTTCTATGCATAGGAGAAACAAATGAAACTCGCTATATTGATCATGTCATTCATGTTTGCTGGCTCAGCAGTGGCTCAAGCTAATAATTGGCAAAACTCACCAAACAACTGGAATAACAGCCCCAACAATTGGAATAACTCTGCGAACAATTGGCAGAACAGCCCCAATAATTGGCAAAACAGTCAAAATAACTGGAATGCTACCAATGGCGTTTACAACAACCAAGGGAGTCGAATTGGTTATGAAACGCAATCGCCTTCAGGGGTTACCAATGTCTTTGATAACAACGGTAATCGGATTGGTTACACGCCTGCCAAATGAAAATGTGAATGAATAAATTACTGTTTCTTGATTTTGATGGCGTCTTGCATCCCTCTAGCCCGGGCGTTGAACCTCTCTTTGGACGTGCGCAATTGCTAGATAAGATCTTGCATGGGATGGATATTCCTATTGTGATTTCATCTAGCTGGCGTTTCACACATTCAATTAAGGAGTTGCAAACTAAACTTCCCGCCATGCTGGCTAAATGCGTGGTTGATATAACTGGCGCAGCCCTAATGGGGAAGCACCCACGGCATAACGAAATCTTGCACTACCTTCAAAATAAAGGATTAACAAGCGATTGGCGAGCCTTAGATGATTCCTACTGGGAATTTCCTTCGGGGTGCCAAGAACTTATTCGCTGCAATCCTAATATTGGTATTGCCGACAAGCAAGTGAAAGAATTACAGCACTGGTTATCAACCGACTAATCTGTCATTGACCATACGTATTCCACCCACCCGCCCCGTTGGGCAAAGTTTGAATCAAGTTTCCATTAGGCGTGTAGGTGTTGTAACCGCCCGCTCCATTCGGAAGCGTTTGCGTTACCCCGCCTTTAGGGCCGTAAGAATTGTATCCATCTGCACCATTGGGAAGGGTCTGGGTGAGCTGTCCATTAGGCGCATAACTGTTGTAACCTCCAGCACCATTTGGCAAGGTTTGGGTTAAAGCCCCATTAGGACCGTAGCTGTTATAGCCTCCAGCTCCATTAGGCAACGTTTGAGTTAACGCCCCATTGGGGCCATAGGTGTTGTAACCTCCCGCGCCGTTAGGCAAAGTTTGAATTGGCTGAGCTGCTAATGAGAAGCTGAGCATCGTTAAGGCAAAAACCCCACAGTATTTTTTCATCATCATTTTCTTTGTATTTTTTTATAAAGATATCGGCTTTAGATCAACCTTGAGCTCTTCGTCTTCAATCTCATCCAACAGATAACCTTGAGGGGGCGTTAATCTTCTTAAATAACTATCTGGGACTGGCCCTGCTTTAAAGGGCTTTATCTCTTCCCCGACATATTGGTAATACAAATGCCCATCTTGACTAGCTACCTCTACTTGCCAGGTATAAACCAGTTGATCATGGCCTGCCCAATCTTCAAATCCAATAGCGGAAATAACGCGGACGATCGTTCCAAGGTTTTGTGGAAAAGTGCAATTAACGGTAATCGCTAAATCCCCCACTGCACAATTAAGCTTTCTCATCTTTTACTCCGATACCTTGCTCGTACTTTTTCCCGTTGTATGAATAGCAGATGCCCAAAGATTTCTTTACTACATACTAAGAAGAGGCCTAATAAAAAGAATAGGCAAACCTCAAGGCTAAAGTTCCCCAACCCAAAACCTAAAGAACTGATGGTTAACAGGAAAAGTCCTACAAATTTGAACATTTAAGCCTCCTACTTCACTTTTGTTGAATTATTAGCAGATTAATGAGTTTATGGCTCACCAAATGAGCCATAAAGTGCTTACACTGAAATTAGTTCTGATAATTAGGATATGCCATGAGTGATATGGAGCGCCTGCACCGCATTAAGTACATGATTCAGCAGCGAAAATGTGTTCCTCGGGACGACTTCTTATCTGAGTTGGAGATCTCAGCCGCTACCTTTAAGCGGGATTTGGAATATCTACGTAGCCGCCTCAAGGCTTCCATCGTTTATGACCGCTTCATGGGTGGGTATAAGTTTGAGAATCCAGATCACATAGACAAAATAGAAATGCCTGGCTTGTGGTTCTCTGAAAAAGAAGCTACCGCCTTAGTTTTGATGCAGCATCTGCTCTCCTCGCTAGACCAAGGAGGTCTCATCGGCCCACATATAGAACCTTTGACAGCGATCATCGATGGAATTTTGGGTCAAAGCGAAACCACTACCAAGGAATTACGAAAGCGAATCAAGGTCTTGGGTATGGGTTCACGCAAGAACTCAATGGAGAACTTCTCTGAGATTGGTGCAGCGCTACTTAAACGCAATCGTTTGATCATTAAGTACTATGCCAAAGGAACAAATGAGGAGACTGAGCGCGAGATATCTCCTCAGCGCCTCATTTACTATCGCGAGAATTGGTATCTGGACGCTTACTGTCATCTACGAGAAGGACTGCGCAGTTTTTCTGTCGATGGTATTCGCAGTGCGGTACTTACCAATAAAAAAGCTCAGGAGATTACCGACAAAGAGTGCCAAGAACACTTTGCGGAGAGCTACGGTATCTTCTCAGGTAAAGCCACGCAAAGAGCTAAGCTGCGCTTTACTCCAGAACATGCCCGGTGGGTCGCGGGTGAGAACTGGCATGGACAGCAAGTGGGTAGTTTTGATAAAGAGGGTTATTACAACCTTGAGTTCAATTACAACCAGGATCCAGAATTAATCATGGACATCATGAAACATGGATCAGGTGTTGAAGTAATCAGCCCTGCTGGCTTGAAGAATAAAGTGAAGGCTGAACTAGATAAATCATTGAAAAACTATACTTAATCTTGATTTACTAGCCCTAAGAGTTTTTCATAGCAGTGGTGGCAATAGTACTTCCCTTCTTTTTCCCACGACTGCGCCCCCAATTTCTTAGTGCACCAATAACAATACAAATTAGTGCTGGGGACAAATGGTCGATCTAATATTTCAGGATCTGCTTGTAAGATCAATTCCTGGACCGGGGTCCAGCCCTTCCTTTCTTTGTGTAGGCGAATTTCTCTACTGAGATAACTTACTGCCCTACCAATCAGGTTGCACTTAAATACTAAATAGATTGCAAGGGTTAAACCCATCACCGAAATCGTTAGCAGTAAATGTGCTCCAACCCAGGAAAGCATTTCAACCAATAGTAAATAAGCGATAAAGATACCGATGGCAGCCAAAATATAGGGCCAAAGAACAATCAATAGCACTAAAGAGATTAGGCTGCCAATAATTCCGGATGAGGAATCATCATCACTCATGAGCTCTCCTTGGCGACTGAGTGCTCCAGTTATAAGCCAGATCAATGAAGATAGATGCTTCTTGGGAAAGGTATTGAGGATCTGGGAAGATGCCCACCCTACCCAAATCAAGACGATCTGAATCCCAGCAGGTTTGAATTGTGGGATCAACAGAAACCTCGCCACTAGAGTGATGGGTCATGGCATAACAAAGGCGATCTAGTTGCTTGGGTTTAAGGATGAAGTAATCCCCATGGATACCATGAGCAAACTCAGCAGCCCGCGCACCATGCTGAGGATCTCGTCCGTCATTGAGCCTGCAACTATCGTGCAAGAAACCAAATAGCTCAACAACTAACAAATCAGCTTTTCGGATCTGGCCGATATTGTTACCATGGTTAAGCACTCTTGCCCAATGGTTAGCCCCATGAATCCCCTGCCAGTCGAGTTTAAATTCTGCTTTGATTAAGGCGATTAACCCAGAACGATCATAAAAATCGCTCATGGGTAAACCTTCTCAAGACCATTCGCCGAAAGCTTAAACATCCGGTCCATTTCTGTCCCAACTGAGATAGGGCAACCATCAGGCCTAGCAATTGGCCAAGGATGATTCAAATCCCAAGTATGAGGCTCTAACCAGTGACACTGCTCTTCATCGCCTACTGTTAAGAGCCATTTTTGTTCAGACCCAGCCAGATTGCTAGCGACTGCGCGCAGCTGCTCTGGTAGCTGGGAGATCCAATGCGATAGCTCTTGCGCGGTAGGGTTAGACAAGTCATAGCGTAACTTCAAATTAACAAACCCTTCTGAATTGGCTATCCAAACAAAGGCATTTTGTCCATAACGATCGGCTAGTTTCTCGGCTTGAGGTAGGCTTAAGCCAAAGGCCAATAAACTTTCCTCAGGATCCCATTGACCCGCTGGATCAGAACCAAAACCCGAAAGACTTACAATTTTGTCAGCTTGAAAATTAGCAAGTAATTGCTGATGGGTCGCCTGATTTTCTTCTGCCGAGCGCGTCTCGCTATAGGGGTTATAAGCAGTTATAAATGTTGCCGTAGATGCGCCATAGGCTTTCATGAGCTTAGCTAGCGCATGATTAACACTCCCTACTTTAAGCAACAACACCTCATTACCGTGATGCACATAGTAATGAGCGCTGCGATAGGCCTTAACTAAGAGTGGGGATATCGTTTTTACTGTGTTCATGATTTCCTCAATAAATCAAATAGGTTGTAGGGAGCCGCATCTTGCTCTGGCCAATGGAATCCTAAACCCAATTCCCGCGCCTTTCGTACGCGATGGTGCAACTTTAATGCTGAAGAAAAATAATAGAGCCTTGGATTAGCAATAGTCCTTTCATACTCATACTGTTCAGCTTCTACTGTTACTCCAGCAATGCGATAAAAATACTTTCCCAGATATTCAATAGCGTCGGCAATATAATTGTTATCGTCCTGATAAAAAGAAAGTGGAATAAATCGATCCCGTAAATCGCTTAAGCGTTTTTTAAAATCTGAGTCATTAAATTGATGTAAGCCAATCTTTACTTTTGTAATCTTCATTACGATCTCCTCTTTAGCCAATTCGACAAATGTCAGGGCTTAGCAATTAGGTTTAAATCCGCCCCACTACGATTTCTACTATTTTTATTACTAGTGAATTACTGCTTCAGTCACTTCTGACTTTCCCTCTGGATCTTTTTTTTGACCGGTAATTAAATATTGCTTAGTTGCTATAGCGACTTTGAGGTACTCATCTACCGCAGATCTAAAATTCTCAAAGCCATCTTGCTTATTAAATACATGGGCCAAGCTAAAGATCAGGTTATCGGCATCTTCGCCATCAAGGGTTACAGTGTTTGATTCATCGTTATCAACTACTCTTAGACCTCTAGTAAATTCAGGTTTCTCACCCTCAACCCAATTAAGGTCGAGCCTATCCACATCAAAACGTAAACTGCGAAAGATGTTGTTGATCGTAAAACGGGCACCACCTAAGTATGTGTAATCGCGCATAAGACCTCCAAATAAATGATTAATCTCTACAGACAAATTATCAAGAGTTGGAGGCTCAAATAGTGAGCCAGCATTGCTTTGGCCCAATAAAAAACCCACCAAATTTAGGTGGGTTTGTCGCTTTTGATTACTCGCTTACCGAGTCTCATCTTTTTAGCACCTTACTGCGTAAGCAGGTTGCTGTGGCGACAAAGCCATCTCTTGATGTAGATTTAATTATGCAGACTTTTGATGCCTTTTGTCAAGGAGATCGAGAGCTCCAAGACTGCACAATCTTAACCATCGCAATCGTATCTTGCTCGCAATACTTGAGCATGGCATTCCGCACTTCTTCTTTTCGCTCTGGAGTAGTTTGATTATTAATCGCTTCTTTATAGGCCTCTTGCGCCATGGTGCCATCACTTACCTCTAAATTTGCATAATCTAATTCTGGAGCGATTGTGGGCAAGATAGATTTAATTGACCAAGAGCCCTTCATCTCTGGATGATAGTAATAATCACGAGCTAAAGGTAAGAGATCAAAGAATCGATTGGTAATCGCTAGTAGCTCTGAAGATAGTTTGGGAAGCAGCTCAGCCAACTCCCTAATTCGCGCACCTTCAAAGCCGGCGCTATATACAATCACTGGCCCTTGTGTGGACACAACCTCAATTAACGTTTTTGCAAATATCTCCCGAGGGTCATTTCCGGAAAGATCTAAAAACTCCTTATGAGTAATTGATCCATCGGCCCGCTCAATATGGCATGACCACTGAAACGGGAGCTGCATATAAGGACGAGTACCTGCCCAAATAGGCACTGCAAATCCAATTGTTTCAAAATCAAGGTAATAGCGTGGATATGGCAAAGCTTGTATTTGCGCCGTAGCCTCAGACTCTAGGGTCGCCTCCCCACTGCACGTAACAGCATGGACTTTAATGTGCTTTGGATTACTAAATCGCTGCGCAGGCACATCACGCAAGTCTTTAAAACCATCGGTTCGCAATTGCGCTGCCATGGCATTTCCATAAGGCAAAATTTCTACCGGGTATTCCACACCTTCTTCTGGTGGAGAGCAGTAGCCAATAAAGTCGCAAGTAAAGGGATCGGTACATTGCTCACCCGGGGCAATCGTAGGCTCCACTGGCAAAGCCAAAGTCTTTTTGGCAGCATCAACCCAAGATTGCACTTGAGACATATTGGGCTTTACCTGATCTGATAAATCAGCCTCGGCAAAAAGACCTTCGTAGTTGCCGTCACCTTGATAGACAAATTTATTATTAATGTAAGCCAAGGCCATGTTAGTAGGAGTACAGCCTGCCTTTTCCATTACCCAGCTTTGTACCGTCACATCATCAACATGGTAGCCCTTCACTCCAGTAGATGATTTCACCTCCACTAGGTGATACCCATCCTTATCAGGCAATAACAAATCAGCGCGGATCATGACATCCTCCTCAAAGAAGGCGCCTTCAAAGATTACCTGGTGTTTCTCTATGGCCTCTTTGGTTAAAGCAATGGCTTCTATGCGATTAAGGGTTTCAATAAAAACCCCATCTGGATAATTTTTACGAGCGATGTCTCCAACTTTATTGCCCTCATCAAATCGTACTTGCGTAGCCGCGCTAATTTGTATCAGCTCAGGCCGGTTAACTTGCAACCATAAGCGCTTAGGGCACTGGCGGTGGGCAATTATTTTGGATTTACTTAGGCTTACCATGGGAGTTACTGACCGAGTTCAGACTGATGCTGCGCCCTACCTTGCTCTAATAGTGCGTCAAAGATCTTCTCTAGTTTTATATTCGATCCTCTGATGCCAGTAAGCACTGCTGCGGCCCACTCAAAATAGGCTTGCTTTCTTTTAGTATCCCAACCCGCAGGGGGAGAAGCTAAGATATCGCGCAGATTGCAGATCTTGTCAGCAAGCTTGACTAACTTCGCTTCATGAGAGGAATGTGGGGCATGCGCCACTTGCTGTAGTTTGCGCTCTGCTTTAGGAAGAGCCTTATCGTCTGTGACCTCTAAAACGATCGAGGCCACCTTTTCTCCAAACAACTTGGTCAGCTCTTCTGCTGTCGTTTGGGTATCTTCAATCGTATCGTGCAATAAGGCAGCGCAAAGGACGTCCCAATTTAAAACGCCGCCCTCGTTCACAAGAACATCAACCAAAGCTATAGGGTGATTGATGTAAGGGGATGCTTCAACATCCTTGCGGCGCTGATCTCGGTGCTTGCCAGCAGAAAAAGTGAGGGCAGTAACAAATTGATTAATCATTCTTTCATTCTAGTCAGTTGCGACTGCTTTAGCTAAACCCTAGTCCTTCTTATGAATGCGGATGAAGTGCTCTTTATCGCCCTGGGTGTTTTTTAAGATCGCAAGGTAAAAGAGCGCTGTAATTGCGAATAAGAATAGGCCGTTAAAGTTATTAAGTACTGACATTGGGGTCTCCTTTTTGATATCTAGAATCCAGAATATCTCGCTAAAAGCTCATGAAATGAGCTAGTAAAAGCAATCTTTGCCAATTGATCTATAAAAGTTATATACTGATCGATCTCGATTAATAATTGATAGATAAAATGATAACTTGCCGACTTTCTACCATCCTAGGCGCTAACCGCATCAAGGTTTCTGATGTGTGTAGGGCCACTGGTATTGCACGCGCTACCTTAGATCGCTATTACTACGACCGGGTCAATAGCTTTGATCGTGAGGTGCTGACCAAACTGTGTGACTACCTACAGGTCCTGCCAGGCGATCTGATTGTGAAAGTCGAGCAAGACGATCTCTTTAGCAGCCCTACTAACGGTGAAGTGAGGCTGGCATGAACGAGCGTGATATGAAGTTGCTGCTTGATGCCCAAGCACTCAAAAAAGTTCAGGTGCATTACGGAGTGATGTCTCAGGGCTACATGATTGTGGCCGATGGTAAACCGCTGGAAACAGGCAAGAAAGAAACTCGAGAATTTAAAACGCTGGATGCGGCAGCTAAACTTTTGTTCAAACTGGGAATTGCTGATTTTGCGGTTAAGCTGAAAACAACTGGTTAACCCACATAGACTCTAGAAGAGTAATCTTGCTTATGAATAAGTTATTTGATCAACCAGCAACGCCCGAACAAACTCTGGCTAGTCATATTAACTATGGCAATAAAGGTATCACGATCGCCTGTGGGGCTAACTGCAACTGCAAGAATCATCTTGGTGAAACATCTAAGGTAAAGCCAAGTCTATGGGTGGGAGTGCTTAATAGACTGAGCAACCCTCTCTCAAGAAGCTTAGCTAGTCGCCTTCAAGATTAGGCCCATGAAAAATAAAGCGCCCCTGGGCGACGTTGAATACAGCGGCAAGATAGCCACCAAGACCTTTAAGCAGATAGCTCAAGAGCGACTACTCAAGTCCGCCGTTATCCCAGCCTCAGAGCTAGCCAAACAAAAGCAAGATGAGCTAGAGAGGGCGAATGCCTTTACTAGGGCCGCCCTAGATGAGGAGTTCGTCAATAGGACAGAGAAATCTGTTTCGCCGAACTGCCCTACCCCTATTGGCAAGAGAGTTGGAGTGATTACTAGGGAGCCTTATGAGGAGCAGCCTTGATTACCTCATGACACAAGAGCGATATAGCACTCATTGGCTTATGTTTTATATACAAACATGTAATTTAGTCTCTCGATGCTCACACCTCCCTTGCATTCATCTTCAGAGCCCATAATCATATTAAAAATATCTATCAGAGCCTCTACAGGGCTTGATATTCCAGATCTATTTTTCGCAGGCAGATTTATACCCATCTCACTAGCCATCTTGTATTGACTTTTATTTTTTTGATTGACGGTATACCTAACGTCTTCTTTTGGCTCGAGGATTTCCTTGTCCTGCTCTTTAATCAAATCAATTAACTCTTTAGTATTTAACTTAGCGAGGTCCAACTCTCCAAGCCTATGTTTTTTTAAAAGCGTCTTTCCACCGAGAGGCCTGCCCATAGATTCACCTGTAAAGTTAAATTATTCACACCAAAAATGCACTATCTCTGCTTGGTTGACCCATATAGTAGTGTGATCCTAAAAATTACGCAAGTCATTGTTTTCATTGGATTTTGTTGAATTTTCAACATCATTCCCTTCTTTTTGTGAATGTTTTAGCCACTATTTCAAATCAAACTTTTCAATCCACCGCCCCGCTCGTTTCACTGACATATTGCGTGGATCTATTGAATTAACCTGATGAACCGCCCAAGAGCGCCACTTCTTAAACCCAGGAATTTCCTTGCTCGAAGCTTTCGACTTTTCATCTAATGCTGTAATTAACTCCCGCATTTTGTCTGCCCTTTTAATATCTTTTAAGGCTTGACTCATTAACTCCATGCGCTGTTCAATGAGTTGTTCAGTCTCTTTACGCCTACGGATGGCGGCCTTAGTTTGCTTTTCCACTATTCGCTGGATCGCATCCCTCTTCCTATTAACTAAACGTTGATGAACCCATTCAACACTACTTCTCTTGCGCTCTTCTATATCCATTAAGAGTTCAATCGCTAAATCTCTTAGCACCTCAGGAGTAATCTCTGAATACTCACGGTAGTCTGAGTTTTCAGACATACGCTCTTGATTGCCGGTCCAACTAAACCCATACGCCATCCCAGGGACGTTCTTTTTTCGATAAAAGTGATTGGCGTCATCAAAACAGACAAATCGGAAGTAGTGATACTTGCCATCCATATCAACACTTAAGGCTTGAGAGCGTGGCCCATTGATCTTTACTCGAAAGCCTAGGCCTTCAAAGTAAATGAAAAAGCTATTTAAAGCATTGATGAGCTTTTGGCCATTGGGGTGCTGATACTTGGGCTTGTACCAATAATGGGCTTCCTTAGCAATATCGGCGTCATAAGCCAATAGTCTTGAAGTAATTGGATGGGGCTTTCCCATTTTCTTGGGAATAGCAATCAAGGGTACCAATTGTTCAATCTGGGCTCTAATCGCTTCTAAAGTCTCTGGAAATACAGGAGGTGGAGGCAATTCAAGCTCAGCCCACTCATCATCGGTTCTATCGGGCTCATCTATATAGCCATAGCGATTGGATGACCCTCCTCCTATATAGACAAACTGAGACTGAAATGAGTAGAGGATGGGTAACTCTATTTTGGCAACCGTTTTCCCATTAGTTAGTTTGGCCCAATAGCCGATTCCTGGGGTGGGTACCTTGGCAGCTTTGCAGATTTTTCGAAGGCCGACATCAGAGATTTCAAATTCAGCTGCTAGTTGGGTCATCGGTTTAGACCAAACGAGGTCATACATTTCTTGTCTGGTGAGCGTTCTTGGTTTCATGTTCGCCCTTCAAAATGATGTTGACTCATCAAATTTTAGGAAATTACTCTGGGCATTAGTAAAAAAGTTAGATTATCTGAGCTCAATAAAAATGCGTGCTGCGGATGAAAAAAAATAAATTTCTGAATTTATTTTTCAAAATGAAGTCGTGTACACGATTTCAGAGCGCCAAAATCAGCTAAAAAAGCGATTTATTTTGAATTAGCACCATAAATGCTCTTTTTTCGTCAGATTGGTCCTATAAAAAAATTGATATCTTCTAATCACTGATTCGGAATTTCCCGAGTCCTTAATTATCTAGGAGAAATATATGACACATGTAATTTTGGCGGCACCACACGAAGACGACTCACAGAAGAAATCCAAACGCTCAAGCGAGACACGAAGAGAGATGAATGCGGGGGGATTACCTAGGGGTGGGAAATCTAGATGGAAGGACATAGAGCATTTGATTCCAGTGAGTCATGAGAAATGGGCGCAGATGGCGAAGTGTGGAAAGGGGCCTCCCATTACGCGATACGGACCGCGATGTTCCTTTCAGGATAACGATGAAATATTAGCTTGGCTCAAAGATCCAAATGGATATGGTTTGAATGTATTTATAGATTTCCACTCAACATTAGGGCGGAAATCATGATGCTGGGAGTGATGTTTAACATCACTTTTCCACCTCTACCAGAGCGCCAGAAAGTAGTTTTACCAGGGGAGCCAAAGAGCGTGTTCACGGATTACGAGAACATGCGTCAGGAAATATTGTCCCAACAATATAGGTCGCCCACGACCGGTTTCCTGCTTTGGGGGCGGAGCCCGTGCGCCACAGCTAGTCGTCAGACGAAGCGCGGCTACTACCCTCTGAGAGGAGATGAGATCGCCCAAAGGCGAGATTGTCTACGGTCGGATTATTTCTGCAAAGAAATGATCTGCGAAGAAGGTAGTAGCCGCGCTTTGCGAGGCGCACCCCAAGCGAAGCGCGGAGAACAGAAAAGGTGGAGCATCCAGCGACAAGCCATAAACATCCGTAGGGCCACGTCCAGTGGGGGCGAAGTCCTTTTTATGCATCCTTTACTTGGAATTTCGAAATTGAAAAAGAGTATTTTTAACGACAAAAAATACTCTGTAACTTTGCCACAAGGCATTGCTATCGATCATTGCATATATAAATACATAGGCATCAGCAATGGCAAATAACAATATAAAACGCAAAGATCATAGAGCAGGTAAACCATTATCGCCAGCACGTCGATTGGAGCTTCAAGAGCAGATAAAGGCAAAGCTCGGAAATCTTTCACCAACTGCTTTTGGCCTCCTAAGGGCGCTAGAGATATTGGATTGGATTTGGAGATGGGGATATACAACTAGAGAAA
>Ga0364873_10053_pt2 | contig 14872 bp, 13 predicted proteins | sample ExccelAu500001D3_2_FD_206928 | JGI IMG/M metagenome (GOLD analysis project Ga0364873, IMG submission 206928) | Enriched cells from Trout Bog Lake Hypolimnion, Wisconsin, USA - BchlTB.Aug07.5000.01.D3 | ecosystem: Environmental > Aquatic > Freshwater > Lake > Hypolimnion/Profundal zone | place... | reverse complement strand
AGCGAGGATTAGTTTCCAGCTTCTCAGTAGCGAGTGGATTCATTCGCATACCTAACAAAATGATTCCATGCCCTTCCGGTTTCTGAGCAAGGTCTGGAATTCGAGAATTCGGATCGAAGAATCGGACTATCATGTAGTGTAGTAATGCGAGAAATGCGGCGCGCGATGGAGCGGAGCCGTGCGACTTTGAAGGAGGTCGCGCGTGAAGTTGGCGTATCGATTTGCACTGCGTCGGTCGTTTTGAACGGCAGCAGTTCAGGTTCGCGCATCTCTACGGGAACGCGAGATGCCGTCATCGACGCAGCTCAGCGCTTGGGCTATCGCGCCAATCAAGTCGCACGTTCGCTGCATGCCGGGCGGACGCACATGATCGGCGTCGTTCCCGCCGCGACCGACACGAATATTCTGCTCGGTCCCCACTTGCAGCACGTACTTAACGGCATCGTCAACGAAACCGAAGCGCACAAGTACGACCTATCGCTGATCACTCGCTGCGACCAGTCCCATCCGACCGACCTCCTCAACGCACTTTTGGGTGGAAAGATGGACGGAGTAATCGTCGTCGCCCCCCGTTCCAATTCACGGTTGCTGCCTTTATTGCGCGAAGAGAGCCTTCCAATGGTCGTTATCGACGGAGATCCCGAGCAGTGCGACAACTATTTTGTCATCGACAACCGCCAGGCAGTAAGGATCGCGATTCGACACCTTTACGATTTAGGACATCGCAAGATCGGATACATCGCCGGTCCGCAGGAGCTTTATGCAGCCCGGATTCGTAAAGACGCGTTCTTCGAGGTGATGACCGAACTGGGCATGGAGGTTCACCTGGAGTGGCTGCAAGTGGGCGTATTCGCCTACCATTCCGGAGTCGACGGCGTCCGCCGGATCATGAAGAATCCCTCGCTGCCGACCGCTATCTTCTGCGCCAACGACGAAACGGCTTTCGGCGCGATGGACGCAATTCAAGAGGCGGGTCTCCGGGTACCCGAAGATATCAGCATCATCGGCTTCGACGATGTCCCTCTCGCGCCCCATTCTCACCCGCCGCTTACAACGATTCGCCAACCTGTCGACGAGATTGCAAGGGCTGCGACGTGTGCTCTGCTTGAGCACATCGACAATGGAACACCGATTCGCTATCGCACTTTCCCAGCCGAACTGATCGTCAGAAAATCGTCTGGAAGCTGCGAGCATTCGGTATTTCGCTGAGTTTCTTGATATTTTCGTCAAAAACGAGATAGCACGTGGGTGAATAAACGATTAACCTTTTACGATCCAAATGTGGTCGACTCCGGGCACTTGCACCTGGCTCTGATTTGAAAAGTCTTGCTTTGAACTAAAAATCAAAATAAGGCGAGGACTAATTCGGTCGAGGAACGCAACGCAAGGGGTCGCAAAACCAACGGAGGTTATACAGGTTGAAAACCAAAGCATTTACACTCATCGAGTTACTTGTCGTTATTGCAATCATCGCGATTCTCGCCGCAATCCTTTTCCCAGTATTCGCCCAGGCTAAGCTTGCTGCCAAGAAGACGGTAGCTCTCAGCAATGCCAAGCAAATGGCGCTCGCTCAGTTCATCTATATGGGTGACTCTGACGACCATCTCATCAAGAGCTACTTCGGATTCCCCTCAGACTGCAACAGCTGGGGCAGCGTTTACTACAGCTGGAAATACGCTCTTCAGCCCTACCAGAAGAGTGCAGACCTTCTGAAGGACCCGACAAACCCGTTCCAGGGCGCTCAGTACTACACTTCAGCTTATTCTGATGGCGTGACCGCCGATCAGAAGTGGCTCCCCCAGAACTATGCCGTTAACGATGCCATCATCGGTTTCGCATACGGCTGGTGCGCCGGCGCTCAGTGGTGCCCACCCGGACTCGATACGCTCGACCAGGTCAGCGACCCGGCCGGCACGATCACGATCCTGCCAAACCGATCGCAGTGGAACGACTTGAAGTTCCTGTTCCTTAGCCCTGTATACGATGGCGGCACTCCAGGTTGGTGCGACACGATTAACGGCGGACCGACCCAGGCTTGCCCCGCAGCCGGCATGGGCCCCATCAACGCCAACTCGAAGCAGGTTGCTTGGGTATGGGCAGATGGCCACGCTAAGAGCATGAACATCCTTCAGTCGCTCCAGACGGGCCAGGTATCGACCGACAACTGGGGTACGCAGTACTACCAGATCGGCAACGCGGTCAACCCGATTGACGGCAGCAAGAATCCGGTTACTCAGCAGAACCGAATCAACATTGCTCAGAACGCATACACTGAATATCGCTAAGATAGTTTAGGCAGCCCGCCGCTCCGGCTCGATACGGAGCGGCGGTTTTTCACGCCCATGGCGAATAATATGAGACAGTTTCTTTGTGTCCTTCTTACCCTGATCGCAGTTTTCGTATCGGTTGGAATGCTTGCCGGTTGCAAGTCCGATATCCAAACCGTCACTCCGGTCACCAATGCAGCACCACCCAAAGGGTCGTTCCCCGAAGCCATTAAGAACAACCCGAACATTCCCGACAGCGCAAAGCGCGCAATGATGGGTCAGGGCGGATCGCCAACTGCAACCAAGTAAGGGTTAAGCCTTTATGAAGGTCGACGTCGCGATCATTGGAGGTGGACCAGGCGGTTCCACTTGCGGCTCATTTCTTAAGAAGTATAAGCCGACCCTCAAGGTCGGCATCTTCGAGCGCGAAGTCTTTCCGCGCGACCATATCGGCGAAAGCCAACTCCCCGTCATCAGTAAAATCCTCGACGAACTTGGAGTTTGGGACAAGATCGAGCGCGCCGATTTCCCGATCAAGATCGGCGGGACCTACCGCTGGGGCGTTTCCGACGACCTTTGGGACTTTCACTTTCTGCCGAACGGCGAATTCGACGAGAAACCCAGACCGGGCAAATACGAGGGGCAACGCCTCGAGACCGCCTTCCAAGTCGATCGATCGGTATACGACAAGATTCTTCTAGACCATGCCCGTGAACTTGGTTGCGACGTGTTTGAGGGTAACGGCGTCCGCGAAATCAAGCGATCGGGAGATTCAGTAACCGGGCTCGTCCTCCAGGATGGCACCGAAGTCGAAGCAAGACACTACGTCGACTCCTCCGGCCATTCGGGCATCCTGAGACGAGCCATGGGCGTTGCCATCGACGAACCCAGCACCTTGAAGAACGTCGCATTCTGGGATTATTGGCAGAATGCCGAGTGGGCAGTGACTCTAGGAATTGGGGGCACCCGTATCCAAGTCATGTCGGTCGGATACGGCTGGCTTTGGTTCATTCCGCTAAGTCCGACCCGAACGTCGCTTGGCTTTGTTTGCCCCGCCGCCTACTACAAGAAGAGTGGGCTCACCCCCCAAGAACTCTATATGAAAGCGATCGCGGACGAACCTCGAATCCGATCGCTCGTGAAGAACGCCACCGCAGAAGGCAATTTCGCTACGACCAAAGACTGGTCGTTCGTTGCGGAACGAATGAGCGGCGAGAACTGGATGCTGGTTGGCGAATCGTCAGGCTTCGCCGATCCGATTCTTTCTGCCGGCCTCAGCTTGACTCATGCAAGTGCGCGAGAAGCCGCGTTTACGATCCTTGAGGTCGATCGGGGCTGCAACAAGAAGTGGCTCGACGATCAGTACTTCGGACGAAATAAACGGCGCGTGATGCAGCACATCCGCTTTGCCGACTATTGGTATGCAGGAAACCAGCATTTCAGCGATCTGAAGGATTACACGAGTGAGATTGCTCGAGACGCAGGGCTCGAACTTAACGGCGAAAAGGCGTTCCAGTGGTTAGGCACCGGTGGGTTTATCGAAGAGGACCTTGGCATCGGCGGTTTCGGGACGGTTAGCATCGGCGCCCTCCACCAGATTGCACGCCATATGTCTGGAGATCCCGGAACCAACGCATTCGGCGGATACAACGGCTTCGTGCTCAACTTTGAGGGCGCGAAGAAGATGGATCTTCCCCATTACGAAGAGGGCCGAGTCTTACCGATTCCGGCCTACATTCGCGATGGCAAAGTCCTACCCCTGAGCGGTCTTTTTGGCTACCTGGTAAAGGGTCTTGAGAAATCGCCGAGAATCTTCGAGGCGCTTTCCGCGATGGAAAAGGAGCTTCGGGCAGCCGGGATCCAATACGATCGGGGAATTCACGACGGAATGACCCAGTGCCTGGAAGCGATGGTCCGCGACGGTTGGGTCGAATGCCGAAAGTACAAGCAAGGCGACCTTCTTCCCGGCGACCTACCCGACAGCAGCTTCTTCCAAAAGAACCGAGACGAGTTCCTGCCGAAAGGCAAGAAGGCAGCCGCCATCTCGACGACGGACTCCTAAGGGTAGGAGGGGAGAGGAGAACAATGGAACCGGGAGCTATTCCCATCGGTAGATGCCTCCACCGTGAGCCTCGGGCGAACCGTGGAGGCTCCCGATCGACCAGCCCTCGATGGATCCCACCGTCGTAATTCCCAAATGGCGGATGCGATGCAACCACTCCGTTCCGGAAAAGAAAGATCCTCCCAGTTCTCCTGGAGTCCCTGAGGTTTGTAGCGAGCTAGCCCGGGCTCAATGGAGCGTCTTTGTTTGAGCCCGATGTTTCGTGCGGGCGAGTTTAGACGCGACGCCCGGGCGTGCGAGCGTTAAACAGACCTCTAAGGACGGAACGGAGAACGGCCCGAGCGGGAAGCACCCAATTGCGGATGCGACAAAACCACTCCGTGGTAGCGGTGTCTCCGACCGCACCCACAGTAGCGCCGCCGGAACGGCGCAACTGTGGGCTAGCCTACGCAACCACTCCGTGGTAGGAGTAGTCGACTCAGTTAGTCGGCGACTACCCTCAAATGCTGCAACGCTTTAACGCTAGCGCAGCGAAACGCTCATTAGAGGTTTTTCTGCACTCGCGATACGATCTCCGCTTTGGGCATCATGCCTACGGCTACGTCGACGACTTGACCGCCTTTCAGGAAGGTCAGGTTGGGGATGCCTTGGACGCCGAAGCGCATTGCGACTTCGGGGGCTTCGTCGACGTCGACCTTTAGGAATGTCGCCTTCCCTTTGAACTGCTCGGCGGCAGCCTCCAGTTCGGGGAGCATTCGCTTGCACGGACCGCACCAGGTGGCGGAAAAGTCGACCAACACGAGGCCCTCGGCTTGAATCGCCTTCTGCTCAAACTCTGCTTGTCCAATTTGTGTGACGAGACTCATTTTCTAACTCCTTATTTCGCAATCGGGAAGTCCGCCTTACCAAAGCACCGAACTACCCAACTGGCGATCTACGACTATTTTTCCCTATACGGCATTTGATTGTCAAGTAGTTGTTTGACTATTTGATTGAGTATCCTAAGACATGTCTGAGATCAGCCTCGAATCGCGTGCGCGTGTGTTCTCTGCCCTGTCCGACCCGACTCGGCTCAGGCTCGTCGAGATCCTTGCTGCGGAGGAGGAACTGTGCGGTACCCAAATCGCTCATCGCGCGGGAATCAGCATCGCCCTGCTCAGCCATCACTGGAAGGTGCTATCCGAAGCCGGCGTCGTCACGCGCGAGCGGCGGGGCCAACGCCAGTTCTGCAAAGTCGACAGAGAGGTCCTCGAAGCGGCATTCGCCTACGTCTGGCCACGAAGCCGGATTCAATCGGCGCTGACCTCTAAGAGGTAGGAGAATTGCGCACATCGGTCGCCGATCTTCCACAATAGACGAGTGCTCGATCAGCTAATCCGGGATGCAGAAACGGCGAATAACCAGGGTCGACTTCCCGATGCCGAATCTCTGGCGACCCGAGCGTTGGCCATCGATACAAGCAGCGTTCGAGCATTGATCGTGCTTGCCATCGTTGAAGCAAAGTCGGGCAGAGCCTCCTCCGCAATCGACCGTTTTGCCAACGTTCACCGGATCGACCCAGCCAACTTCGAAGCGCCGTTCTGGCTCTCCGTCCTCTACCGCCAGACTGGCAAGCCGACGGAATCGATCCGATTTGCGGAACGGGCGGCACGGCTCAAGCCGACGGAACCGCATGTCTACAGCAATTTGGGGCTGAGTCAGATGGCGGTCCACGACCTGCTCAACGCCACCGCCAACTTCGAGAAGGCATCGGTGATGAACCCCAACGTCGCTCAGAACTTCCACCACCTGGGAGTCGCATTCCAACTGCAGGGAAAAGACGAAGATGCCATCCGGTCGTTTCGCCGAGCGGTTGCATTGGCACCGAATTCGACCGAGACGCTCCACTTCCTTGGTCAGTCGCTGATGAACCAGTTGGATACGGCGGGAGCGATCGATTGCGCCGAGCGGATCCTAAAGCTTAAGCCGAATTCGGCGACCGCTCACCTGCTGTTCGCCAACGCACTCATCGCCGAAAATCGAACCGATGAGGCCGAACAGCACCTAAACCGCGCCATCGAATTGGACCCCAAAGACGGAACCGCCCACGCGATGTTAGGGATGCGCCTCCAGGGCCTCGGCCGGATGGACGATGCAAATGCCAGTTTCAAACGCTCCATCGAATTACAGCCCGAGCAGGGCTTTGCCTATTGCGCCTTCATTCGAAACCACAAGACAACTAGCGAAGACGCCGGGATGATCGAAAAGATGGAAGCCCTCGCCAAAAACCCATCGATTCCCCTTCGCGGACAGAGCTTTCTTCACTTCGGGTTGGGAAAAGCGTTCGAGGACCTCAAGCAGTACGAGAAGGCGATGCGGCATTTCGACGAGGCAAACCGGATCTCCTATCAACTGCGATTTGGAACCGGTAAATTCGACCGGAAGGAGTACGCATCGACGATCGATTGGGCGATCGACACATTCACCCGAAACTCCTTCGCGACGCAGCAAGAATTGCAGTCTAAAAGCGACGCTCCGATCTTCATCGTCGGCATGATGAGATCCGGAACGACGCTGGTTGAGCAGATTCTGTCGAGCCATCCTCAGGTTACGGCACGAGGTGAGCAGCCGTTTTGGATGAAACGCGGTTCGGAAGCGTTGCGACCCGGAAGCAGGGGCATCGATGGGCAAAAGCTGAGCCGGCTAGCCGAGCAATACCTCGCCGTCCTGCGTTCTTTGTCGCCGGAAGCTAGGTTTCTCACCGACAAGATGCCGGACAACTATCTTGCGCTGGGGCTCATCCATACCGCTTTCCCTAATGCACGGATCATCCACACGCGACGGAACCCGATCGACACCTGCATTTCGATTTTCACGACGCCGAATCGCACCTCGGATCCCTTCGCGAACAACCGCGAAAACATCGTGTTTGCGTATGAGCAGTACCTGCGACTCATGGATCATTGGCGCAAAGTGATCCCAGCCGATCGTCTGTTCGAAGTGACCTACGAACAGCTTGTGGCCGACCGAGAGCCGCTTACTCGCAAGATGCTTGAGTTCATCGGACTAGAATGGGATGAGGCGTGCCTTCACCCTGAAGATAACGAGCGGTCGGTTGCCACTCCCAGTGTTTGGCAAGTACGGCAGCCGGTTTACAGCACTTCGGTCGAGCGCTGGCGTCGTTACGAGCCGTGGCTGGGAGCGTTCGCCTGTTTGAAATAGACGCTGCAACAGGTCGAAAGCAAGAAAGATCCGCGTGAATTGTTCACGCGGATCTTTCTTGCTTTACTGCCCTGCGGGAGCTGGCGCAGCCGGGCCGCCGCCCTGCTGCTCAAGCTTCTTCTGACCGACACCACCGTGGTTCTTCGGTCGAGAAGGGGGCTTCGAGAGCATTTCGTGCACCTGCTTCTCGTCAGGCTGCGGCGAACCGCAGCCTCCGACGAAGCAGTAGGCCGCAACCATTGCGAGGACTACTGCGAGGGTTCTCATGATCCTGCTGGCCAGAATGCCTTGATCGCCTTTGCCGCGACGCCGTTCATCGTGATCGGAATCGTCGTACCCATCAACTGTCTCCATGGCGTCGCTTTGACGTGACCGTCAACTCCAGCCCAGACCGTCAGACCGGTTGGGAGTGGCTGTGCGGCAACGTTACCACCTGGCCACGGGAGGAAGCCGGCGAGCTTGCCATCGCTGTCTCGTTGTCGAGCCATCGGGCCGCAGATCGTGGATGCGCAGCCGTATGCGTTGGAACCGCAACCGCTATAGTACAGGTCGAAGTTGTCCGGAGTATCGTTACCGTTTCCGAAGTCGCCTCCACCGTTCGAGTTCATCGCCCACATGAAGTCCCACGTTCCGGACTGAGCGATCATAACCTGATCTGCAGGGTTCGCAACTGCGGTCGCAGACAAAGAAGGTACGTTGCCAGCTCCCGGATTGGACTGCGTGGACTTCTTATATCCGTACGAAGCCCAGTCTCCGCCCCACGATGCGACACCACCGATGCCGTCATAGTAGTAGAGCTGACCACCGGTCATCGCGGCGCCAGCTGCCTGCTGGCCGAAGGTGAATGCAGAAGCGGGAGGAGTTGCACCACCACCAGCATCAACCGTCACGCGCTGAGGAGGCATACCCCACAGTCCGTAAAGGGCGAACGCGCCGTAACCACCGCCCGAGTCGCTCGAGTTAGTAAGGACGTTCGGTCCCGTTGGGTCCTGCAGGACGCCCCAGGACTTCATATAGGGCTGTTGGAGATAGCTCCAAGGGAACATGTCGCCTGCGTTGGCGCCGTTCGGATACTCAACTGTCGGGGAGAAGTTGTCGTCGGCGTCGCCGGCGTACATGATTTGGCCAAGTGCCATCTGCTTGGCGCCGCTGATAGCAACGCTACCTTTTGCCGCGCGCTTCGCTTGGGCGAAAACAGGGAATAGAATGGCAGCCAAAATCGCGATGATCGCGATGACTACCAGCAACTCAATTAGAGTAAAGCCTCTTTGCTTGTGATTATTCATGAAGTGCTCCTTAGGAGGAATTAGGGCTAGATAGAAGAGGGTTCCGGGCGGGCGGGGGACCGGCAGTCCCGCGATCGAGAAGCGGCGCATCCAGCAGAACGTGACGATAAGGAGCTGTTGGGCCGTTCGTCATTCGCTGAATCACCATCTCGGCGGCAAGCTGTCCAATCCGCTCGAAATCCTGTAGATGAGTCGTGAGGTACCCGCCACCGGGTACCCAACGCAAAATGCCGTCAAAACCGATCACCGACATCTGCTGAGGCACTGCGATCTGACGATCGTGAAGCACCTCACATACCTGTAGGGCGATATGGTCGTTAACGGCAAAAATGGCAGTTGGCTTATCCTCGAGACCGAGGTAAGCGTCGAGCGCAGATTCAACGCCTTCTCGGACGTCGACAAGATCGCGCATGATGTAGTCTTCGCGATAGCCGATACCGGCCTCTTTCAAGGCGCGCCGGTATCCAGCTTCTCTCTCTTTTACACTAGAGACTGGCTCAATGTTGCTGAGGAAGGCGATGTTGCGATGCCCCAGGCCGATGAGGTGTTGAACCGCACGCCGAGCCACCGCTTCGTTGTCGGTCGCAACAAAGTCGGTTGGGAACTCTTCGGGTGGCAGGCGATCGACGAATACCGTCGCGACTCCCGCTTCTCGCAGCGCGTGAAGCGCCGCGATGTTCCGCTGCCCACCCAGGTACCAAACGATGACGCCTGCCTCTTCGGGATCGTCGGCGATGGACCGCAAGAAATTGGCTTCCGAATCAAAAATCGACTCCCAGTCGGCGCCGACGGCGTTTGCAACGACAAGCCGGACGTCGGCGCCGATATCGGCACTTTGAATCCCTTTGAGCATCGACGCGGCCGCGTAGTCGCCGGTGTTGGGCCAAAGCCAAATCCCGATGTGGCGCTTGCCCGTCTTCGAGGGTGAGGAATATTGGCCCGCCAACACGACTGGGCGACACCGAGGTTTCACCTCGATCATTCCTTTCGAGGCAAGATCTTTGATCGCCGACCTAATAAGGCCGCGGCTGACGCTGAATTCCATCGCGAGATCGCGCTCCGTAGGCAGGACGTGACCGGCAGGAAGAACCTGATTTCGGATCATGTCTGCGATGCGACCGCTAATCCCGGAAATAAGGGGAGTGTCAGACCGTTCAGATTCTTTTCCACTCATTTCGCGTTTAGGGGACCAGATTGAACCAAACGTGGTCTAAGGCCAGTTATTGTATCATCGTTAGCTTCGACAAGCAAGGTTCGGCAAGAATATTCTTTCCCGAAAAGCAGATTTGGTCCCATTTTGGGACCAAATCGAACCAAATACAATCGATATAGGTGAATGGACGCCTATCGTCGATCGTTTCTTGGCTGCTGAGCTACGTCGACCTTGACCTTGCGATTTCTGAGCTTGCATCGGCGCAACGCCTCAACGACAATGTCGACCTGCCCTGAGGGGACTTCGACGAACGAGGTCCGGTCGAGGATGTCGACGACGCCGATCGATTTTCCGGCAAGTCCGGCTTCGTTCGTGATCGCACCGACCAGATCTCCTGGGCGTAAGCCATCCTGGCGGCCCATCCCCACAAAGATCCGGACCATTCCCATTTCCGGCTGTTCGAAGTCGTGCGCCATCTCGTCGGCGGCTTCGACCTTAGCGGTGTGCTGGCTCTGCCAAAGCATGTGAAGTGCTGCGGCAGCGACTTCGGCCGACTCGAACTCCTCGGATAGATCGGAGACGGTCGCCATGTGGCTCTCATATCCACCTGCTCTTAGAACTTCGAGCAACGACTCTTGGAACTGAGCGCGTCGCCTTGATGCGATATCGGAGGCGGTGGGAATTCTGGCGGGCTTGATCGTCGAGCCGATTAGGCGCTCGATGTTCTTGAGCTGAGCACGCTCACGACCCGAAACGAGCGTGATCGCATCGCCGGTCCGCCCTGCTCTTCCGGTTCTGCCGATACGGTGGATGTACTGCTCGACGTCCCACGGAATGTCGTAGTTGATAACGTGAGTCACGGTATCGATGTCGAGGCCCCGTGCCGCAACGTCGGTCGCGATGAGGAGGTCGGCTTGACCGTCTCGGAACCGCCGCATCACGCGATCGCGCTCTTGCTGGTTCATATCGCCGTGCAGCGCTTCCGTGTTGTATCCACGAAGCCGCAGGTTCTCACTGAGGTCGCCGGTCTCCTGACGAGTTCGGCAGAACACGATCGTCGGGCCCGGCGTCTCCATATCCAGCACGCGTGCAAGCGCTTCGAGCTTCTTGCCCTGTGGGACTTCGTAGTAAGTCTGGTTGGTTGTGTCTAGGGTCCTCTGCTTAGACTTAATCGTAACGTTGACAGGGTCCTTCAGGAATTTCTTCGTCAGAGCAAGGATCTTTGCCGGCATCGTCGCCGAGAAGAACGCCAACTGGCGCGTTTCCGGGAGCTCCGCCAGAATTGCGTCGAGGTCTTCGGCGAACCCGAGCGCCAACATCTCGTCGGCTTCATCGAGGACACACGACGCGACGTTCGCAATCGAGAGCGATCCGCGGCGCAAGTGGTCGAGAACCCGCCCCGGGGTTCCTACGACGATGTGAGCACCGTTGCGAAGAGACCTAAACTGCCTGTCGATCGGCTGGCCGCCATAGACCGGTACGACTCGCAGGCCGGAATGCTTGGCGAAATCGTGTAGGTCGCCTGCCACCTGAACCGCCAATTCGCGGGTCGGGGCGAGGATAAGCGCCTGGGGCTCGACGCGGGATGGATCGATCCGTTGGATGATTGGCAAGCCGAACGCAGCCGTCTTACCGGTTCCCGTTTGGGCGCCGCCGATCAGATCTCGACCTGAGATCAGAACCGGGATTGCTTTTGCCTGAATCGGTGTCGGTGTCTCAAATCCCATCTCGGCGACTGCGCGCGCGATCTGATCGGAAAGGCCGAGCTCAGAGAACGAAGGCAGTTGTTCCGGCTCTAGGAACTCCTCGGGTTCTTGCGCAGGAACCGGAACAGGCGGTGTCGGCTTTTGGAACTTCTTGGGGCGCTCTCGTCGAACATCGCCTCGCGTATCTCGAGGGTCTCTGGTATCCCTAGTGTCTCGTGTATCCCTTGGATCTCTTACTTCCCTCGGTTCTCTCGTGTCTCTGCGTGGCGGTTTGGTAGGAGCAGGAACTGGAGCGGGACCAGGAGCAGGCTTGGGAGCGAACTTGGGGGTTTCGGCAGCAGGTTTCGGGGTCCGCTTCTTTGGAGACTTTGGGTTTAGTGCGATAAATTTCTTGGGGGGTTTGGGCATAGTCAGATCCAGAGCAGCCCAAAAAGAGAAGATTCAGGCACTCTATACCTCCAGTGTGACGCCCCGGAGGCATTCGGTGCCCAAACTGACCCTTGCCGACCTCGAACGGGGCACGATTTCGGCAAGGCCTCTAACGTTCTATTTGCTTTCCTTCTTCCCTACGAGTTCATATCCGCTCGGCACGGAGTAGAGCGAATCGTCCATCGAAACAGTGAGAATCGAGTCGACCGTCATATCGACGGAGCCGTTGACGACCACCCCGTTCGAGGATGTAAACGAGAAGAAAAGGGGAATGACCGAGTTGCGATCGAAGGAATCGGTCAACGATTGCGCCAGCTCTCGCGGCGCACCGATGAGAATCAGCGGAGCGGAGGAACCGAGAATCGACTTGACGGATGTGCCATCGGCCGCCCACGTCGATCCCGAGATACCATTGCTGCCTTTTTGCTTCGATCTAGGAAGCGGTTTCGCTGAAGACGCTTCCGCCCCCTGAGCGGCCACGAAGAATTTCATCGCAGTGGTGCCGAACAGCTTCTGGCTGGCGGTCGAACTGTCTGCGCTGAGCGTTGCAGTCAGGGTCGATCCTGATCTTGGTTTGAGCAGGCTGCTCAGTGGTTGGAGCGAATAGGACTTCTTGCCAGGGTCGATCATCGCGACTTGAGAAGTCGTGAAATCGAAGAGGGCGATCATGCCGTTTGGCGTCACCACCCGAGCGAAGTCCTTCCGATAATCGACTTCATAGATCCCAGCTGGGGCTACGCCTGCGATTCCGGAACCGGACGCAGATACGGTAACGCTCATCTTCAGATCGGCTTGAGCGGCTCCGATCAAGCCGATGAAAGCGATTGCGACCGCCGTGCGATTTGCGAGGAGTTTATAGGTGCGTTTGGTTTCCATGTCTTGTTCTCCAGTTCTGGACTGAAGTATGGAAACCCAAAATGAGATCGACATGAAGGCGATCGATGGATCTTATCTAGCGAATTTCGGCGCGGTACTGCCGTTCAGCCAAGCCGCGAAGAACGGCTTCATGTCACGGCCCGAAACTTTGGAGGAGACCTCGATCCAATCGCGAACAGAGCCATTTCCGTACCGGTTCTTTGCGACGAACGCCTTGATGGCTTCGAAGAACTTGGCATCGCCGAGATCTCGGCGAAGGGCGTGTAAGATAAGGGCTCCTCCGATATAGCTTTGGGCGCCGAACATCTCTTGAGCGCTAAGGTGACCTGGCTTCAGCCATCGCCCAGGACCGGAATACGGCTCGAACGCTGCCCTGACGGTGTCGGCATAGGCTTGCCGCCCTTGGGTCATCTCAACATGGAGCCACTCTGCATATTGGGCAAACCCCTCGACCCACCAGATATCGTTCCCCCAATTCGTTACGCTGACGCAGTCGCCTATCCATTGGTGCGATAGTTCGTGACACAGAGTCCCCGGATTCGCTGCGCCCATCGACCCGAAGAGCGGGATTGTGGTCGTCTCAATCGCCGAGCTCGCCATGAGCTGGTTCACTTTCCCGACATCCTCGGGGAGCATCACCGTTCCGTACGTCTCGAACGGATAGGGCCCGATTCGCTCGGAAAGGTACTGAATGAACTTGGGATCGACTTCAAGCGGCTGCTTGAACCGGGATTCTTGCCCCTTGGGGACATAGTTGGTGATCGGAAGGCCTTTCGGCCCTACTTGCTTGAGAATCCCAAAACCGCCTATTGCGACAGTTGCCATACAGGTCATCGAGGGCTTGTCCAGCACGAAGCGCATCGTTCCCGGCTTCACAGACGATCCGATTCCGTTTGCGACGGCTACGTACGGTCTAGGCGTGGTGATCTCGATTTCGAAAGTCGCCTTGTTGAGCGGGTGATCGTTACAGGGGAACCATGTATGAGCGAGTTCGGGCTCGCAGGCGGCGATCGCGCCGCCTGGGTAGGTGATCCACCCCGAGGTAAATCCGGGCGGCAGGGCGGCCGATTGGGCCTGTTTCGGGTTCCCCGAGTAGACCGTTTCGAGGGTGAACCGCGTTCCCTTTACCAACGGCGCTTTCGGTTTGATTCGCAGTTTGGCAGACGTTCTTTCATAGGGAACGGTGACGCCGTTCAGCCGGACCGAGGAGATCGTGAAACCGGAGAAATCGACCGAGAATTTCGATAGCGCGACTCCGGCGACCGCCGTCATCGTCACGTCTGCCCGGAGGAGATTCGTCTCCGGCTTGAAGTTGAGCTTCAGGTCGTAATGTGTCGCTCGGTATCCGGTGTTCCCCAGCGTAGGAAACGTCCGGTCGCCAATCCCTTCGGTTTGCGCACCCGCCAGTGAGCACACCATCGCGAATGCCACCAACCCCGCCATCCTGAACCCCATTTCACCGGAGCCTACCAGGGTTTGCGGTTGACGTTCATCCAGTCCACGGAACCATCCAAATCGGAGTCGCAACAAACGTGCGAACCAGGCCAAAGCAAAACGCAGACGCATGTTGGAGGCGAACCAAAGAGCGCAAGCAATAGAAAGTAGGTTCTACGACCCCTCCGGGGCCGGGAGATTGGTGTGCGTCTGTTCCTAGGGCGTTGCCCTAGGCTGGAATGGAGCGCACCTTCGGCGCTCGGAAAAGAGAAGACATATCCCAGTCCCTTTTGCGGACCTGACCGAAGTAGCGAGCCTGACCCGTGCTCATGGCGCGACATTGTTTGAGCTCGGTGATTGTACGAGCGAGTTTTGTCGCGCCGCACGGGTCGCGAGCGTAAGCGTAGGTCGAGGCCGCAAGGGGGACGGGCCCCCGCGGGAAGCGGCATCATCCCGAT
>Ga0364873_10598_pt1 | contig 14990 bp, 15 predicted proteins | sample ExccelAu500001D3_2_FD_206928 | JGI IMG/M metagenome (GOLD analysis project Ga0364873, IMG submission 206928) | Enriched cells from Trout Bog Lake Hypolimnion, Wisconsin, USA - BchlTB.Aug07.5000.01.D3 | ecosystem: Environmental > Aquatic > Freshwater > Lake > Hypolimnion/Profundal zone | place... | reverse complement strand
CATACGCAGGGCAACCGTTGCTACTTCCACAACATCGGGCTCAATATTGATCAGCTTCACCAGAAAAGGGGAGGCACCAAGAAAAAAGAACATCACCATTATCATGAATACAACATTGTATTTAGCTGTTTTCCAGACTGATTGCTCTGCTCTTTCGGGCTGGTTGGCACCCAGGTTTTGTCCTACCAGTGTCGAAGCTGCATTACTCAATCCCCAGGCTGGCATCAAGAAAAAAATAAACCATCGGATGGCAATCGTATAGCCTGCAACTGTGTGGCTGCCATACCCTGTCATCAGCCTTGCCATGAAGATCCAGCTGGCTGAACCAATCAGGAATTGAAGTGACCCTGATGCAGCAATATTCACAATGTTTTTCAGGATCTCTTTAGAAGGAGCTAATTGTTTCAAATGAATCCTGATCATTCCCTTCCCTTTTATAAAATGATAGACCTGATAACAAACGCCAATTCCCCTTCCGGTAGTAGTTGCTATGGCAGCACCTTCCAGTCCAAAACGGTGAATACAAATGGGACATAATATGATATTGCAGATATTGGCAACCCACAGACTACGCATGGCAATCGCTGCATCTCCGGCACCCCTGAAAATACCATTGAGCAGGTACAATAGCATGATCACGATATTACCGGTCAGCATGAGCCGGGTATAACCGGCTCCAGCCACTATTATTTCAGGTGTTGCACCCATCAAGCCCAGCACATACTTCGAAAAAAAGATACCAGTAATACTGATGAGGATAGATATACAGATCCCAATCAGTATAGCCTGAGCACCTGCATGTGCAGCTTCTTCAGGATTTTTTTCACCTACTCTTCTGGCAACCATAGCTGTCGCCGCTATACTCAAACCAATGCCCAATGAATAAATGATGGTTAGCACTGATTCGGTCAAACCAACTGTCGCGGTGGCGGTTGGTCCTAATTTGCCTACAAAGAAAATGTCTACGATCGCAAAGACACTTTCCATACACATTTCCAGGATCATTGGTATTGCCAGCAGAAAAATTGCTTTGCGGATACTGCCTGTTGTAAAATCCTGATGGTCTGCCGACAAGGATTCTTGAATGAAAGAAAATAAATGTCTGATGCGCTTATGATGGGTATAAGTTGTCATTGATACAAGTGATAAATGAATGAAATAAGGGACAGAAAGATGTTTCCCTGAAGATCAATTAGCCTTAGAATTGTGATGCCCAGCCGGGCTGTTAAATGCTCATAAAAGCAGGATTATACCATGAAAATACAATTATGCCATAAACCACCCAACTATTTGGGATTTAAATTTTCGCATCTATCCGATAACCGGCTCTTCAAGCAAGTATCATGCTTTACTTGCTCACTGTAATATGCTGCATTTGCTTTTGCGTTGCATCGGGGTATACAGCAATGAAATGGGTCCTGATTGAAGCTGGCTTATGTGTCATTTCACCATCGATCTTCACATTCAGGGCTTTGGAATCTTTCTGGGGCATATGACAATCAATACAGTTTTTCATCACAACATCCCGACCTACAGTTTGAGCCATTTTGCAGAAACCGGCTTTATCAGGTTGATGACAATTCATACAACGCTTAGAGAATACAGCCAGATTGCCTCTTTCCTGCTGATGGGTATTGTGGCAGGAAGAACAGGTCATGGAAGGACTAAGTCTGAAACATTTACTGGCAACCAATAATCCATACTGGTTACCATGCACATCTATACGAATACTGGTATCCAGGGTAGTTACTGCCTGATGCCTCATGGTATCACCGGTTTTGAAGCCCAATCTTTCATTGAAGCCCTTTACCCCACTGGAGTGACAAATGGCACAGGCATCCAGTTGTTGCCTTTGTGTTAACCGAGCTGCATTGACAATCAGGGTGGTATCTTTTCCTTCTTTGTGGGCCGTGTAAAAATCAACATGTTTACCTCCCGGGCCATGACAGCGTTCGCAATTCACACCATAAACGATCTGATGCGGATCAAATTCCTGAACCCCATTTGGGGAATCATGCAGTACACTAGCATATCCATTATGACAACCCAAACATTCCCCATTAATTGAGCGGGTAAACAGGGCTTGTACATCGGGATAATTGGGACTATTGGACCATGTATTGGAAGGCGTATAATAAGAAACCGGCAACTGGAAAAGCCGGTTACCCTCCCACCTGAGATAGGTTTGTCCCCTTGTTCCTGAACCGATCACCATATCAAAACGATAAGCTTTATAAAACTTGCTGTACCTATATTCGATCTGGTACAATCCTGTGTCCAAATCAGCCATCAATACAGCATCATAAGCACTGTAATTGTATAAATTTTTACCCTTTTCAAAACTGCCTTTGATATACTTTTTCAGTGCGGGTTTGGATGTAAGGTTATGTCCTGTAACCACAAAACTGTCATACAATGCCTGGTGACAAGACCGGCAACTTGCAGAACCTACAAGCCTGTTACCATCTTTTAATGTAATTGCAGGGTCTGCTTCCTGATCCTGCTTTTGAATACAGGTGCTCCATAAAAATACAGAAGCGATAAGCAGCAATATAACAGCCAGATGCTTTTGATGCGGTAAAGGAAATGACATAGCACGTTGATGAAGTGGATATTATGGCAAGAACTGACATCCTGATTGATGCAGGTTACAGCTTACCCGCTATGAAAGTAATTAATTTGAATCTATTGCCATAGAGAAAAAATTCAACATCATTACTCATACCGCTAAATACCCCCCAACAGAACGATCTCAGGATTACCTGATCTCGAAAATAGTTGCTGATTTTGGATTAACTGTGATACCGGATCGGATAGCAGCCTTTTCATTGGATAATATATTAACAGCTTCTGTCCGCCCCTTTATTATTTCGGCAAAACGATTAGTATCAATCGTTGTTGGTGAGTTATTGATGTTCATGACCACCATGATCGTTTTCTCTTTGTTATACCGGAAATAGACATAGACGCCGTTATATGGCGCAAAATGCAAGATCTTTCCGGATGAGATCACAGGATTATTTTTCCGCCATTGCAGCAATTGCTTTACATATAGTTGCATTCCAAGTTGATCCTTATTTAATCCTGCTCCTGTAAATGCGTTGACTTTATCCTCTTTCCAGCCGCCCGGAAAATCAGAACGTATTAATCCATCCACTTTATGATGTCCTGTATTATCCATTAAGATCTCCGTACCATAAAATATTTGCGGAATACCTCTGGTCGTGAGTAAAAATGTCAGGGCCATTTTGGTTAGATCAATATCCTGGTTGAGTTGCATATACAAACGATCCATATCATGGTTGTCTCCCAGCACCAATATTTGATTGGGATTGGCATATACAAAATCATTGGCTAGCATTTCATACAGCTTGGTAAACGGTGCATTGTAAGAAGCATCTTCATTGCCGGTCAATGATTTTACCAGGGCATCCTGCAGGGGAAAATCCATGATCGTATTCAAACAGCCATTATAGCCATCTTTGTTTTTTTTACCCTGCTGCCAATAAGAAGTAATTAATGGATTATAACTCCATTCTTCACCAACCATACTAAAATGGGGATACTCATTCATGATGCTGCAACTCCAATGTTTTAAAAAGGTTTTATCAGAATACCCATAGGTATCTTGCCTAACGCCACCGAGTTGAAGGGTCTCTATCCACCAGATGGTATTTTGGGTCAGGTAGTTTGATACGAATGGATTTTTACCATTCATGTCCGGCATGGTTTTATCAAACCAGCCTTCACTCCATAATTTTTTGTCGTACTGAGAGGCATACATATCCTGGTTAACAGTTCGGCGATGGTTTGAGGCGGTGTAGGGATGCGGAGGTGCAAAATTGATCCAGTCTTTAAAAGGCAGGTCATTCATCCACCAGTAATTGCTGCCCGTGTGATTCAATACTTCATCAAAAATCAAACTGATCCCTTTTTGTTTTGCTTTAGAAGATAATTCTTTGTACTCATCGATCGTTCCATATCGCGGATCTACACGGTAATGATTGGTAATGGAATAACCATGATAGGAATACACTTCCATATCATTTTCCAGCATTGGGGTTGGCCAGATAGCAGTAAAACCCATGTCTTTGATGTAATCCAGGTGATCAATGATACCACGTATATCGCCTCCATGACGCCCTCCATCAAAATTGCGGTCCACCTTTTTTTCCCTCATCCCTTCTGCCACATCATTACCATAATCGCCATTAGCAAACCGGTCGGGAACAATCAGATAAATAACATCCGTCGAATTGAAACCCTTAAATGCAGCAGCAGGCTGCTGACGCTTTAACAGACTATACTGATAATGATACACTTCTTTTCCCTTCTTCCTAAAACTGATTTCCATGATCCCTGGCTTTGTCATTTTATTGATTTCCAGGTCTATAAACAAATAGTTCCTGCTATCTGCTGTATGGATCTTTTTAATGGTAACTCCGGGATAATGAATAACTGGTGTGGTTTCGCCAATTTGATTTCCATTTATCAGTAGTTGCAGTTCTGGATTGTTCATGCCCACCCACCAATTGAGGGGCTCAACATGGTTTATCTGGCCACTCATTTTGGTGGAAATCAAAATGGTAAGTAACATATAAGCAATCAACTTATTGAACTTCATAACACAGCTTTAATGGATAAAATTCGGCATTCTTTGTGAACAATAGGAATGTCAACCGCTTTTAAAACATAAAAAGTAGAAATACTGCACAATCGTTGACCAAGCCTGACAATGCTGATTTGCTATCCCATCATTTTTTGGGTGTATTGCGGATATCAAAATCCCTCTTTCAATTATTACGCATTGATAATTTTGCTGCAGGATAGTAAAATTTGGTTCAACTGATCTAAAAAGATACACTATATTGACACTAATTAATTCAATCCGGAGCTTAATACATAATATAGTATGAAACCAAAGCTTGAACAGCTTTCCTATCCTGCAAATGACCGCTCATTTATTTGTTATGAGGTAATCGCTCCTGCCTTTGAATTGTTTTGGCATTACCATCCGGAATATGAGCTTACGTATATTGTTAGCGGGAAGGGCAAGAGATTGATAGGTGATGGTTATGATCATTTTGAAGCAGGTGACTTTGTTTTATTACCCCCTTCATTATCACATACCTGGACCTCCGAAACAAAAGAAACTGAAAATTGCCGGGCCATTGTGATACAGTTTTCGAAAGCATTTTTAGAACAACTATTCCAGTTTTCAGCTTTGAGCACTTTAGATGCATTATTTGAAAAAGCCAGCAGGGGATTGAAGTTTATTGTTCCAAAAAAAGAGGACTTACTGCTACTACTGGAAAGAATGCTACAGGTCAACGAAGTGATGCGTTTGAGTATCTTGCTACAAATATTTGATCAGCTTTCCGTGATCCAATCTGAGCCGGTTGCTTCAATACAATACAAACCCTTAAAAGGGAGTGAAAACCAGCAGCGCATCAATACCGTTTTTCAGTATGTACAAAAAGAATTCAGCGATGATATTTCATTAAAAAAAGCAGCAGCACTGATCCATTTATCAGAAAGTGCTTTTTGCAAATTTTTTAAACGGGCCAGTGGCAAAACATTTTCTGATTATACCCATGAAATAAGGATTGCCCATGCCTGCCATTTATTGATTGAAACGGATCAATCAATCAGTTCGATCGCTTTTGCAGCAGGTTTTGAATCCCTTACTTATTTCAACAGGATATTTCTTAAAAAGAAATTGCTGAGACCCGGAGCCTACAGAAAGTTATACAGGCGATCTTGACCTGTCTTTTCTGCTTATTGATCAAACCTTAGCCCAGGATAGCCAGTCGGCTTATTTAATAACCCTGATCCTGCCGTTTCCGGCATCAGCGATAAATAATGATCCGTGCGTATCTATAAATAAACCCTGTGGAAGGTTCAAAGCTGCTTTTTGAGGTGCTCCACCATCGCCACTAAATCCTGAACTCCCATTACCCGCAAAAGTCGAAATGATCCCTGAAGGATTCACTTTTCTGATTCGATTATTCCACCAGTCAGAGATATAAATGATACCGGAATCACCAATCGCAACATCAACAGGTTGATTTAGTTGTGCAGCAGTGGCCATGCCGCCATCGCCACTGAATCCCTGTGTTCCGTTACCGGCAATCGTTGTTATGATGCCATTGTTGTCTATTTTTCTGACCCTGTTATTCACTTTGTCTGCAAAGAAAATATTCCCGGAAGCATCTATTTTTAAGCCCATGGGCGCCATTCCTGTAGTAAGGGCCGATCCGCCATCTCCCTGATAATTAATATTACCACTCCCCGCAACCCTGGTTAGGATACCATTCTGATCAATTTTAAAGATCATGCCAGACGTATTATCTGCAAAATAGATATTACCCGAATTGTCAGCTGTAATGCCTGTGGGTTGCCCTAATCTTACTGCATTGGCCTGGATAGGTGCATTGGCAATACTTCCGCCACCACCACCGGCATAGGTATTAATGATCCCATTCATGTCGACCATCCTTATTCTATGATTACCGGGATCCGTAAAATAAATCATACCATTGGTACCACCCATAACACCAAAGGGTTGAAAGAGCTGCGCATTGACCGCCAATCCACCATCGCCGGCAAATCCAAAATTTCCAGAGATCAAAACACCAGCTCCGGCAAATCCATTGATGATACCATTGGCATTGACCATCCTAACCCTGTTACTGATACCACTCTCGGTAATGTACAGATTACCGGAACCATCTACATAAACACCATAGGGTAATTGTAATAAAGCCGAGGTAGCCGGTGAACCATTATCACCCGAGCCTCCACCTGCAACTGTGTTAATCGTTAACTGATTTGAAGGAGGCGTATTGCTGTTATCATTTTTATTGCAACCGATAAGGAGGATACAGGTTGCCAATAAACAGCCGATTGATTTTTTCATATGGATCTAATGTACATCCAAATGTAAGATTTTTGATGACATGAAAAGTTGCTCATATCTCAGATTGAGTCTATACCCTTTCAGGTATAGTTTAGGTCATTAAGCAAATAATTATACCCGATAAGGTATCATTTATACACCTATTGATACAATTATACCCTAAAAGGTATATTTTATATAACATTTATTATGTTTGCACCCAAAAGGGTATAAAAATGGAACTGGCAACCTTTGTTAAGACAAAAAGGAAATTGGTGAAACTTACCCAGCCTGAACTGGCCGAAAAGGCAGGTGTAGGCTTACGTTTCATTCGGGAATTAGAGCAGGGGAAAGAAAGCCTTCGGTTGGATAAAGTGAACCAGGTACTGCAGCTGTTCGGATATCAAGTAGGTGCCTTACCCAAGACATCCAATCAGGAGTCCTGAAGTAATCGTTTCTGATATCTGATTCTTCAAATTCAACATCACCATGGTTCGAAATGCAGCGATAACAATAAAAGACCAATTGGCCGGATGGCTCACACAAGATGAGCAAGGGTATCATTTTGTGTATGACAAAGCGTATGCAGCAAAGCCCAATGCCCTTCCGGTAAGTTTAACATTGCCGCTGCAAGAAGCTGCTTTTCACTCCAACGTTTTATTTTCTTTTTTTGATGGCCTGATACCCGAAGGTTGGTTATTGGATATAACTTGGTAAAGGTATTGTGCACCAAGGGTGCTTTTTCCGAACCTATTTACAATATCGAAGGATGAAAATAAAGTTTTAACTGATTCAAAACTGCTAAGCTTAATGAATCGCAATAATGATACCTGCAGTCCATCCAATAGATTGCTCATGCTGTTTATCAAAGCCATAATCATAATTGGGTTCCCAATAAAATCCAATGGTCTTCTTAAATGGCCAATACATTATATCAACAGCAAGCTCCGCACTTACCGAATGTTGGTCACCCGTAATTGACCATTGTGGCCCTGCGCCAACCATTAGTTCGATAGTTTTGGAAATATCGTAGGGTTTTTTAAGCAGGAAATCGAACTGCCAATTATATTTCGGACCATTATAATACTGCGTTGCACCAAATTCTATCTCCAATTTATCCGGTATCGGCGTCCATTCTATTCCAATGGTGGGACCTAATAAACTATTCGGACTTTTTACATCCCAGCTGGGTGACATACCCAATTCCATGATGGCAATAGGCTCTTTTTCTTTTTTTATATCCGTATGAAGTACTTGTGCCGGTAGCCGATTAAACAACTGTAGCAGGAAAAACAGCAGGAAGCATCCTTTATATAATTTATTATTCGTTGCTGTCAAGTCTTTAATGGGTATTGTTGTTGTACACCCGCAAAAGTAACATTATTGTAAAGGATTCCTCCTGGATACAGCTATTTCTATCACTTAATTTCTTTCTATGTTGCGCTAACAAAGCAACAATATAGTGAAAAGCCAATCGGCTACTTAACACTACCTGTTTTCAGTAACACCTCGTGAATGGATCCGATAGTCGGTGGGACTTATCCCCGTCATTTTTTTAAACAACCGTGCAAAATAATTGGGATACTGAAAATGCAACTGGTAGGCTATCTCGGCAATCGTATAACTGGAATGCGTTAAATAGTTTTTCGCTTTTTCAATGGTTTCCTCCTGTACCAATAATATGGCCGACTTTCCCGCTACCTGCTTGCATACCCTATTCAAATGAACAGTACTGATTCCGATCTCCTTGGCATACGCTGCAATGGTTTTACCGGTGGCTGTCTTACGCACTGCCTGCTGAAATCCTTTGTAATAGGTTAATGTTGTATTTGTATCACTGCCGCTTTTATACGCGTTGGCCGGTATCAATCGCCATAAAGTGGTAAACAAATGCGTGATACTCGCATCCAAAAACTTTTTTTTCTGGGGCTTATTAGTAAACAGCTCTTCCTCGATCTGCTCCAGCATATAAGCTATCTTTTGGTACACCGGGTCCTGCTGGGTTGAAAACATCAGGTAATTAATTTTTTCCATATCCATCAAAATGGCAGGAGCATCGGCAAAAACATACTCTACCAACGCATCGGATACCGTTAAAATTTTTCCCTGTACATCAGCACTGTAGCGTAAACCATGCAAGGTATTGGGTGGTATCAAAACAATACAGGGGGTATGCAGCCGTTGAAACTTGATGGCCCCCTCCATCGCTACTGTTCCCGCAGTTATAAAAAATAATTGATAGAGATAAGAATGAATATGGGTTTCAATGATCCAATCAAAATGCTTGCTGCGGGTTTGGATCATCTCCAAAAAAAAATAATCATTGCGCCTCGTATGATTGAGATCCCCATATAGCCCGTCAAAGTGTTTTATTTTTTCCAAAGTCGCTATCGTATGTTCTAATTGTATCCAAGATAAGAAATTCTGTATCCCCTCTGCTTCCATGGGAAAATTAATTTTATCCCCTTGAATGGAAATCAATTGCTACGCACTTAAAATGTTGCTGTATGACATCTAACGCTTCGGGTTTAGTGGCTTTGCCAATACTGCTTTCAGCAGACCTATTCTTTACAGATCCGGAAGCTACGATTATTGATATGTATATAGAACCTACACCATACACCTGTATCATTCATCTACTAAAGCCTTTACCCTAACAAATCCTTATGCAAACTGAAGCTTTTGCTTATAAAAACAAAATGACCCCTATCCATTATGGCGTGGTACTGTTGTGCTTTGTCATGAATATGTTCGACGGAACCGATGTGATGGTTATTTCCTATACCAGCAATGCCATTTGTAAACAATGGCAAATAATTCCCTCCTCCTTCGGCATCGTATTCAGTATGGGTTTATTGGGCATGGCCATCGGTGCGATGGCCTTAGCCGGCATTGCCGACAGGTTGGGAAGGAAACCAATGATCGTTATCTGCTTATCCATCATGGGTATTGGAATCCTGGCAACCGGTATCTCCCAAAACCTCTACCAGCTTATGTTGATTCGATTCTTAACCGGTATTGGTATCGGGTGCATGCTGGCCATTACCAGCACCCTCACCGCCGAGTATACGACGGACCATAATAAAAATTTTTGGGTAAGCTTTGTCATGTCCGGCTATCCCGTGGGTGCAGTGTTATCCGGACTTGTTGCCAATCCGATCATTGCGCAGTTTGGCTGGAAATCTATATTCTACCTGGTGGGTACCATCACTTTGTTGATCATACCCTTTGTGGTGGTATTGCTCCAGGAATCCCTTGCGTTCCTCCTTCAAAAACAACCCCCACATGCCTTGCATAGCGTGAATGCTATTTTACACAAAATGAAATTACCACTGCTGGATAGCTTACCCGTTAAAGCATCAGCCAAAGTAAAAGCATCGGTTCAACATCTTTTTACGGCTGATCGCAAACAAATCACCATACCCCTCTGGCTGTCTTTTTTACTCAGTTTCGCAGCCCTCTACTTGCTTACGAGTTGGATCCCTAAGCTTGCCAGCATTATGGGACTATCGCCTGCATCCTCCATTTATGCCGGCATTTTTTTTAATGTAGGCGCATTTGTTGGCATCGTTAGTCAGGGCTATTTATCGGGTGTATTCGGCTTGAAAAAAACGATCGCTGCTTTTTTGATCATTACCGGTATCCTAATGGACCTGTTTGGCTGGATACACAGTGAAGGAATGGTGTTACTATTCTTTTGCCTGATTGGCTTTTTTATTCAGGGAGGCTTTGTGGGTTTATATGCGGTTGCAGCAAGGGTATATGGCACGGAGATCAGAAGCACCGGCATTGGCTGGGCAATTGGTTTTGGCAGACTGGGCGCCATTCTGGGACCTTATATTGGCGGCTTACTGATCAGCAATGGGGCCACCATCAGTTTCAACTTTTTATTATTTGCTTTTCCGGTATATATAGCCGGTGTACTGGTACTATTCATTCAATCGCCGTCAATCAATAAAATATGAATCAGGAAACGATCTGGGATATTGCCCACTTAGCCCATGTGGAAATATTGACCCCTAAGCTGGAAGAAAGCACACGCTTTTTTACGGATATCTTGGGTATGACCATAACAGAAACGACCAGGGACTCGGTATTCCTGCGGGCTTATGATGATTATGAACACCATTCCTTGCAACTTACCGCCCATAAACATGCCGGCATGGGACATTACGCCTGGCGGGCCAGAAGTGAAGCTGCCTTACAAAGAAGGGTAGCCGCGATTGAAAAAACCGGCTTAGGTATAGGTTGGAAACAGGATAATATAGGTCATGGACCGGCCTACAGGTACTTTTCACCCGACGGACATACCGCTGAAATTTATTTTGATACGGTAAAATATAAGTCTGGCGCAGCCGATACATCCGCCCTAAAAAATACCATCAGTAAATTCCCGGCTCGTGGTATCAATGTCCGCCGTATTGACCACTTAAACCTGCTTTCCAAGGATGTACGCGCTTTCCGTGATTTTCAGGTAGGCAACTTAGGTGGTATCGTCACAGAATCAATAGTTGATAACCTGGAGGACATGAATCCCAAAGCTGCCTGGTTTATGGTCAATTCAAAATCCTATGATCTTGCGATAACAGAAGACCACCTGGGATTGGGGGGTAGGTTTCACCACCTTACATTCGCATGCAACAGCAGGGAAGAAATATTAATTGCCGCCGATATATTTCTTGAAAATGGCATATTCATAGAAACCGGTCCGCATAAACATGCCATTCAGCAAACCTTTTTTCTGTATGTATATGAACCCGGCGGTAACCGAATAGAAGTGGCCAATTCTACTGCCCGCCTGATACTTGATCCGGATTATGCCACCATTTACTGGACAATTGAAGAACGGAAAAAAGGGCAAGCCTGGGGTTTGGCTACCATCCCCAGTTTTCATACCCATGGAACGCCGATGCCCGAAGAACTATAACCCATCCTTATGTATCAATCCTTATGTTTTAACTTTTGAAAATAACGTGTATGAAGAAAAAATTATTGGTAATTGGCGCCCATTCCGGCGATTTTGTTTGGCGCGCTGCCGGTACCATTGCAACCGCAATTCAAGAAAACGCCGACACCCTCGTTGTGTGCATGTCTTATGGAGAACGGGGTGAATCGGGCGAACTGTGGAAAGAAGATCCAAACCGAAGCGAAGAGAGCGTTAAAATAATCAGGCATGAGCAGGCCACCAAAGCAGCCGCTATTCTGGGAACACCCATTCGATTTTTGGATTGGGGAGATTACCCGATGCTGCTGACCGAGGAACGAATCAAAGAATTGACCACGATCATTGGGGATTTTGAACCGACCGTTATCCTCACCCATAGCGAAAAAGACCCGTTTAACCCCGACCATCCATTGGCTTTTCAGGCGGTACAAAGGGCAAGGCTGCTTTCTTGTGGTGCCGGTGTGGCCAGTGCGTTTAAAAATATTGACCCGCCCGCCTGGTATTCTTTTGAACCCCACCAACCGGAATTGTGCGGATTTAATCCCGATACCTTTATCGATATCAGTTCGGTGATCGAACAAAAAATTGCCGCCATGGCTTGCATGGGTGCGCAAACCTATTTGAAAGATTACTATACCGAATTGGCTTCCAGAAGGGCCAATCATGCCAGAAGGATATCCGGAAGAAAAGATATCAAATATGCGGAGGCACACCAAAGCATGGTGCCCAGGATCACAAACAGTATTTTTTAAAGCATTATTCCTTTCAACAACAATCCATCATTGCAAAATATAGTTCCTATGAATGATATACAAAGGCTTAGTCAATTTTCAACTGCTACGATTCATGAGGCATTGGGCAAATGGGGCAACCTCCCTTCAGCCATTAAACCCATCCATCCCAGGATGAAAATTTGCGGACCTGCCTATACCGTTAAAACAATGCCCAGGGACAATGTATTATTGCACCGGGCTTATGCGTATGCGCAACCGGGCGATGTACTCGTGGTCAATTGCTCGGGGTTTTATGAAGCAGGATACTGGGGCGATTTGATGAGTTTGGGCGCCCATACAAAAGGTATTGCGGGATTGGTGATTGATGGCTGCATCCGGGATGCAGATGATATTGAAGCGATGGGCTTTCCTGTTTTTAGCAGGGGCCTCTGTATTCGTGGTACTTCTAATGTAGGGGAGGGCAGCTTACAAGAACCCATTCTGATGGGTGATTTTATGGTTCATCCCGGTGATTATATCGTGGGTGATAGGGATGGCGTGGTAGTGGTTCCAAAAGAAAGACTAGAAGAAGCGATCGAGAAAGCAACGGCCAGAGAGGCAAAAGAAGAAAATGTAAGAACACAATTGCGCCTGGGTAAAACCTCGCTGGAGATTTATGGTTGGACCTTCGATGACAAATATTCAAAAAGATAAAATGACCATGCATACAATTCCGCATATTGCCATATTGGGTTTGGGTGAAGCCGGACGCTGTTTTGCGCATGATTTGATTGCAATGGGCATCAAGGTTTCCGGATGGGATCCTTCGCCCAATCGCGCTTTGCTTCCGGCCAACCTGCAGGTTGCAGCTTCCAATGCCGATGCAGCCAAAGATGCCGACATTATTTTTAGTGTGAACCTATCAGCCGTTGCAGAAGAGGTAGCCAAGGAGGTATTACCGGTGCTGGATGCATCAAAACTGTATTGTGAGTTGAATACCGCTTCACCCAATAAAAAAATTGCGGTCAGTGCGATGCTGCAACCCAGTGGGGTGCAGTTTGTAGATATGGCGATCATGGCGCCTGTTCCGCCGAAGGGCATTAAAACACCGTTTCTGGTGTCAGGACCCGGCGCAAACGCGCTGATAAGTCGTTTAGCAGCCTATTCATTGAACATCACTTATTTAAGTGAAACTGTTGGAGATGCATCCACCCGCAAACTGTTGCGCTCCATTGTGTACAAAGGCATTGCCGCTGTTATTTGCGAAGCTATGGAGGCAGGCAAAGCATTTCAATTGGAAGGCTATATCCGAGAACAAATTAACAGTGTGATCGGTGGCAACGATGCTTTGATCGACAGGTTCATAGAGGGCAGTGTTACGCATGCAGCGCGCCGTATTGATGAAATGGAAGCGGTTAGTGCAATGCTGCTCCATCACCAGATCGAGCCCCTGCTCTCAAAAGCAGCCCAGCACAACCTGGAAAAATTATTGAAACAAAAATTGAACAACTGATGCAGCAACCAATTCCATTCATGCATTACAGAGGAGGCAGTTCAAAAGGGCTATATTTTAATGCCGCAGACCTCCCTACCGATGAAGCAGCAAGAAACCGTATGGTATTGGCCGCGATGGAGGGGGTAGGTATAGGAGATCCCAGGCAAATTGATGGCCTGGGCGGGGGCACTTCCTTAACCAGCAAAGTGGCCATTGTAAGTCGCTCTGCAACACCGGATGCAGATCTGGACTACCTGTTTTTACAAGTGGTAGTTGGTAAGGGCATCGTAACCACAGCTCAAAATTGTGGCAATATATTGGCCGGTGTATTGCCCTTTGCAATTGAATCAGGACTGTTCCCCGCCACCGATACAACAACAGCTGCCACGATCAAGATGGTCAATACCGGCGGTTATTGCGAAGTCATCGTGCAAACGCCCGATTGTACGATGCAATACCAGGGCACGGCAACAATAGATGGCGTAGCCGGCAGCGCCGCAGCAATTCTATGCAACTATATGGATACGGTGGGTTCATCCTGCGGCTCATTATTGCCCACCGGAAACCCGATTGACGAGGTCCTTGGGACGGAAGTCACTTGTATTGACAATGGCATGCCGGTAGTATTGATGCGGGCCAGCGATGTTGGCATTTCCGGTTATGAAACCAAAGCAGTGTTGGATCAACACGAAAGCCTAAAGAAACAAATAGAAAGCATTCGTATAGCGGCCGGTACCCTTATGGGACTGGGAGATGTGACCCATCAAACGTGACCTCCCCCCGAAAAACTGGAGCACTGTAAATTAGAAAAATGGGGCAATTATTCATACATTAAACCTGAAAAATTGCACATGAAAAAGTCAAAATTTACAGAAGCGCAAATTGTTTTTTCGATCAAACAATCTGAACAAGGTGTTAAGGTGGAAGAGATCTGCCGGA
>Ga0364873_10596_pt1 | contig 15110 bp, 17 predicted proteins | sample ExccelAu500001D3_2_FD_206928 | JGI IMG/M metagenome (GOLD analysis project Ga0364873, IMG submission 206928) | Enriched cells from Trout Bog Lake Hypolimnion, Wisconsin, USA - BchlTB.Aug07.5000.01.D3 | ecosystem: Environmental > Aquatic > Freshwater > Lake > Hypolimnion/Profundal zone | place... | reverse complement strand
ACCGCGGCCGGTCAAACCACCGCTCCGGCGTCCAGGCCCCCAACCCCATTGGCCACAACGTCAATCCCAGAACCATCAGCCAACGCCACATGCCGACCCCAAATCGCCTTTTGAGATTAGCGCGAATGCCGTAATCAGGCTTTGCAAAGGACTGCAAGGCTGCTACTATTAAGTTTCCGGCGCGGGGTGGAGCAGTCCGGTAGCTCGTTGGGCTCATAACCCAAAGGTCGCAGGTTCAAATCCTGCCCCCGCTACCAATCGGTGCGATGAACAAAGCCTTGGATCACAACGATCTGAGGCTTTTTCGTATGCCTTGGAAAGACCTGGAATGCCCTTGCGGGGTAGGCTCCAGTGTACCGGTTCCTGAGGTTCGCTGCACAACTGCTGCACAACTTTTTTGACCGAAAGAGCCCACCGGGATTGACTCTGACCGGATCAGGCGGGGGTTCGGGCACCAGTACCGGGCCACCCTGTACTCGCGACCATCCAGTGCTGAGGGTTGAAGGGCTCCAGACCGGGTTCGACCAGCGGGGTTCGACAGACTGGCTCAGGGTGTCGAAGGTTCCCCTGGTCCCAGCAAGGGGGCGGTGGCGGTGACGGCCCGATGAACCTCCCGGTACAAGAGCTTCGCTGTCTTGAGATCCTTCAGGCAGTCCGATGGGTCTTTGCCGGGGCAGCGCAGGATGGTCCGCTCGACATCCTGTTTGTGGCCCCGCCGGGTGGGGATGGATGGCAACTTGGCACTGGCTCCTGCCTCATCTGAGTCGAACATGGCAAGGATCTTGACCACCCCCAGGCATTGCAGGTCCCGGACGTGGTCATCGTACAGCTTCTTCCCGAGGGGGCAGAGGACGGGGATGTCTGCGCCAAGGATGATCCGGCAAGCCAGAACATCGAACGGACCCTCAACGATCAATACGGTGCGGGTCAAGGTAAGACGTTCAAGGGTCCCTGGGTCCAGTCCGAACCAGCGCGGTCCAAGGTGCTCACTCTGGTTGCCAATCAGCACATAGCGGGTCTGACTCTCACCGACCGGGTGTACGAAACGCAGTTGCGCGAGGGAGAGGTAGCCCAACGGGTCAAAGACGGGGAAGCTGTAGGCTCCCCCACCTTCCGATACGATTTGCTTGGGTATGAATCGGGCACCTGACTGCTCTATGACTGGTCGCACTTCGTCCGGGGAGGCATCCCACTTGCGCCAAGCGATCACCTTCTCGACCGTGCGGTCAACCCAGTTGAGATTCTCCTCCGTGTAGAGGTTGGCTGCCTGTTTGAGCATGACCTTGGGGTTACTCGGCAGATTCAACACGATCCCTCCACTTGGAGATGATCCGATCTGCCCTCTCAAGGCCCACGAGGTCGCGCATGGCGTTGACATCTCGCCCTGCAGCCCGAGCCAGCCAATACCGCTCCCTCAGCTTCATGCGCTCCTGATGTGGGAGCGCCGAAGCATGGAAGTCCAGGAGGAAGGCAGCGGACAGGTCGTCAAAGGGCGAACTGTCGCTCATGTCCTCACCACGATCGATCCCGTCCCACTTGACCTTGAACAGCTTCTCCAGGTCCAGCAGGGCCGTGGTGGGTATAACATTCTGGTATGTCGCCCAGAAACTGATGGGGTCGAACCACTTGTCACAGGTGCCGAAGCATCGCGCCCCGTTGTACTCCATGCTCACCTTCATCGATGGGGTACTGTCATCGTGCAGGGGGCACTTGATCATGGTGTCGTAACCAAGGTAGATGCCAGTCAGGTACTCGATGACCTCAACGATCGACACATTGGCCTTCAAGTGCTTCCATCTACCACTGGGGATCTTGGTCGGCTCAGATGGCATCTTCAACCTCCAGGGGCCTGGGGATGTTGGGGGAGCCTCCATCGGCCTCCATCAGCTTGTTCCAATCGATCACGTACAACCGCTTCTTGGTCCCTGCACCCTTGGGAGCCCAAATGCTCGGGCTCAGTTTGTCGGGACCCTTTGCCACCAGCACTCCCAACTCAAAAAGTGAACGTGCCGCCTCCGTGGCGTTGAGGTCGCCACAGGCTTCGCTCCAGGCACCTGCGGTGAACATGAAGTGAGTGTTGACCGGCTCATCGTCATCATCGTGGATGGTTCTCCGGTAACCCGAAATAATGGTCTTGGTGCCTGTTAAACCCAGAGTGAAGTCAAAAGGAAGGAAGCGCGAATCCTCGTATTTATCGATGTAGGCCCTGATGTGCTCCACAGCCTTGTTGGCCTCTCCACTACCGAGGAACTGCTTGTTCTTGAGGTACGAGGTCAGGCATTCCACGACTCCCCAGTTCACTTCCTCAGCAGTCAGGGGAATGATCTTCCACTGTGATGCCATGTAACCTCCCAGCGCAACGGTGGCGAACAGATCCACCACCCGCTTGATCTGGGCATTCGCATTGTCCGGCGTGTGATGGTCGGTCCACCTGCTCTTCCATGCCCTCATTCCTGCCACATCCTCGGGATCGAGGGCCACCAATTCTTCCAAGAATGGGCCGATGGCGGTGCCGTACGTCTTCTTCGATTGGATCTCAAGGTGCCGCGCAAGCTCGTAGGTGGTGGTGAAGGAGGATGGATGTTCAAAACCTCCCTGCTGACCGGGGATCGTAAAGGGAATGTCAATCAGGCGCACCTCCTGGCCCGACTTGGTCTCCTTCTGAACGCTTTGTTGAATGTCAGAAAGCGTGTTCTCCCCGGTGGAAAGGTAGATCAGGTTCCAGGTACTGCCGGGGCGGGGGTCGGCGCTGGGCTTGAGCCTTTGCTTTGACTGCCCATCAGCCAAGTTGTAGGCAAGGGTGCCCAGGCCCTTTGGGTCTCCCGTGGCGTTCAACTCATCCAGGATCAGGAGAGTATTGTTGTGCCGCGCGGCTGTGACCTCCAGTGCGTTGGCCGTGCTGTTCCACCTCTGGTAGAAGACTGGTCCACCCCACACGGAGCCAGCGAGGTAGGCGCACGTGGTCTTGCCGGTGCTTGACCGACCATAGAAATTGAAGCCCCCGCCACGGGATTCCAGCTTCTCGAGCAGGGGGCTGGCAAAGGCCAGGGCGAGGGAGAAAGCCAACCGACTGTTACCCTTGGCGTGGATGGCAACCTCATCCTGCCACTCTTCCAAGGTGCCAGCCGCAAGGTACTTGTCGCAGTCCTCCCCTGCAAAGATTACCTGCTCACCGTTGAGGGATGATCCGTAGGAACGGTCAGGGAGGCAGAAAACCGTGTTGTTGAGGTGCCACCCGACCTTGTCGGCGATACGGGCCTTGGTAGGCGGGTCCACGCGGTACAGGAAGGTCTGAAGAGCCGCCTTGGCCGTTCTTGATACCGGATCAAGGAGAGGGAAGGCTTTGTCGGCGAGGCGGCGGAAGAACTCTTCTCCCATCAACTCGCTCCGGTACACCTTGAGCCTGTGCGGGAAGCCTTCCGTGCTGTACCACTCGATTCGTAACCCCTCGCTGGCGTAGTTGAAGTCCCGGAAGGAGCAGCCGATCTCAAACGGCCCGGTGATCTTTGTTGCAACGGCAACACTGTTCTTTATGTTGTGAAACCAAAGGCCGTCTTCACTGAGTTCATAGGATCTCTCGGCGTCCACTTTGACCCACAAGGAAGCCGGGAGGGTCTCCTGGTCTTCGGCGAAGCGGTTGGCCTGGGGCTCACTCATGGCTACCCCCTTCGATCTCGGGCTTCGGGGTGGCCTTCTTCCACACGCGCAGGTTCTGGCTCCCCGGCTTTGGGCTCACCCAGTTTGTAAGCTCGTACCCGCAATCGCGGATCAGTGCCATCAGGGTCGTGCGCCCAAGCTCGTGCTGAGTCCATTCGGGTGAGGTTCCGAGGATTTCGGCGATGTGACGGGTCTGGAAGAGCTTCACACCCAAAGCTAGTTCATGCGCTTGCTCGATGTCTTCGATTGCTTTGGCTACTTGAGCCATGCAGCTTGAGTAGATTTTGTTCCTCCGCCCCAAGACGTATTCCAGGCGGGTAGTGCTGAGTGCTTGTCTGACCATTGCGGGTCTCCTGTAGGATGTAGGGTCGGGTTCTGACCGCCCTCCTACCTGTTACTGAGATCCCACGAAGTTTTTTCACTTTGGCCGAAGAAAAGTTTTATCACTTTGGGGCAGGAGTTGCTCCTCGTTCAGAAAGTGGCTTCTGCCCAGTGTCGGCCCCGCCCTGGTCAGTACCTTAATGGACAACCCTTGAGGTTCCAGCCTGGGAACAGGCTCCATGGAATCTGGAACCTGTCATTTGTTCCAGGCGATCCAGACCAAGTGCCCTAATAGCAATAACTTCCGTGACATGGAACAAAGGAACAGGAATTCCAGGGTAAATGGCTCCTCTTGGTGATGGCGCAGCCGTACCCACTCAAGAACACCCCCCCCCTTATTATTATTATTATTATTATTCTGTTCCAATCTCTCTCTCTCTCTCTCTCTAGAGTGAGTCGTAGTAAGGGTATTGCTGGAACATTACCCTTGTTCCTGGCCTGTTCCAGCCTGTTCCGGTGTTCCATGGCCTGGCGGGGCTGCTCCAACCTCACGGCATTCCACCCGGTGAGACCCTCACTTCCAGCACCCCGACCTGGGGGGTCGTGGAGGCCCGCATCGGGTTCAACCGTCCAGGGCCGAGGACTGCCCAGCCTCATCAACTCTCCCGGCTCCACGGTCCAGGATTACCACCAGGGAACCGGCGGGGATGAGGGTCCGCGCTCCAACTTTGACGACCGCAAGCTGACCGTCCTGGATGAGCCGGTACAGCGTGGTCCTCCCAATCCCGAGGGCCGTGGCTGCGTCCCGGATGCTGTAGGCCAGCGGGGTGATGACTTTCTCCCGGCGCAGCAGATTCGACTTGATCACTGTTTCCATGGTTATGTTCCAGATGAATGTTCACAGGTGATCGCCGTAGTCCGTTTTCCCGATGTGGTGGAAAATGAATCATGCCCATCCCCACCGCGCTCAAGCAGACCGTTGACCAGGAGATCGCTGACTACTGCGACCAGAAAGTGCCGCCGCAAGTCCTGGACAAGGTGCGACTGGTGCATCAGTGGCGGGGCAACTGGGTCACCCTGGTCGAGCAGCGCCCCTACTGGAAAGACCCCACCGGAGGTGAGTGGCTGGACAGTCCGGTAGCCCAGTTCCGGTACGATGAGCACCAGAACGACTGGACGCTTCATTGGCGTGACCGGAACCAGCGGTGGCACCCTTATGATGGCCTTCCTGGTTCACGGAGCATCAGCCGCCTCCTGGCAGAGGTGGACCAAGATCCCACGGGGATCTTCTGGGGGTGAAGGGGCGATCGCCAGCATGGTACTGTTGCGGATCGTCCATGCACCGCACCTGGAGTAGAATCCGGACATCCCCAGGAGACAGCATGGCCCTTAGGCGTGGAACCGGCATTCCCGGCCTTTCCTTTTCATGGAGACGGGCCTTAGGCGTTTCCCAGGCCCAGGCCAGACTGTCGCGGAAGATCGGTATCCCGCTGTCGCGGAGTGGACGACAGAGGAAGATTGGCAGTTCAGTGGGGTGCTGCTGGTACCTGCTGGTGCCGGTGGCTGGGTTGGCCTTGTGGCGAATGCTGGGAGCCTGAACTCCGCTATCAGGGCAGATGAGGCCCCCGAGCCTGAGACCATGCCGTGGTACTCATCTCGATTTTCCAGGTTTCCTTTTGGCCTTGGTCCTGGTGGCGGGAGCCTTCACCAGAGCTTTAGGTGCCTCCGAGTAGTCACCGATTACCGTCTTCAGTGGGCAGACGGAAACTGCAAAACACCGTCTACACCCGACAGCCATTGCGATAGGACAAAGAACCATTATGTGCTCCTGGGGTTGATCATTCTAACGCCGCCTCGATTCTCATCCGTACTGAACTGCTGTCTATCCTGGACAAGGAGCGACTGCCGATCGTCATAACACCCTGATAGCAACAGCCGTCATATCATCAGCCCTGCCGTTCTTCCCGGCTTCATCCAAGAAAATCGCTGGGAACTCCGAGAAGTGGCGGCTCAGGGCCTTGGCACGGAGCGCCTTCATCTTGGTCAGATTAAGGGGGGTCCATGCACCGTCACTCATTAGCATCAGCACATCACCCGGCTGAACCTGCCGATGGATCGGGAAGGGGATAACCTTGCCACTACCAAGCCGGAACTTCTGAGCATCCTCGGTGAGGATTTGAATCTCACCGTCCATCGTGAGCAGGTACAGTCTTGAATCCCCGGTTGAGGTGCCTACGATGCGCCCCGGCAGCAATGCAACGGCCACGAAGGTACTTTGGGCACCACCCAGCAGGAGCGAATCCAGTAGCCGTATCCATCCGTCCCAGGTATGGAACCGTTCGATCTCTTCTGGTGTCGCCTCGGAAAACAGCCTGTGGAAGAGGCCCAAGGCACTCCTGGCGGCTTGCTGGGCGTTCCCTGATCCATCAGCCAGGGCGGCGAATGGGATCTGGCCCCTTCCGACTAGGAAGGCGTCCTCATTGGATTTCGTTCCTTCTTGCTGCCGGGAAGCACCGTAGATTTCCATATGATTTCCCAGGGGAGCGCCGGATTACAGGGTTTCACCATATTCGGGGAGATGTGGGATGGGTACCAGAACGCCAGCACTCTCGATAGGCGATACCCCCAACTCCTCCAGCGTTGAACGCAGAGCAGAGGTAACGGAGGCCCAATCGCCCCGTACAGCGTACCTTGAAGGGTGTCCAACGGTGAGCAGTTCCACTGAACGGGAGACAGCGTTCACGAATCCTCGGGCACGAAGGAAGATACACGCCGAATTCACACCATTTGGCGTACGGATTATTGACGACTCTTCTTCTGATACGGTGCCTCTGAGGCAGTGAATCTTCGTGAAGAGGTCGTAGGCCGTTTTTGAAATGAAAAGAATGACGCGAGGGTCCACCACCTGGATGATTCGTCCGATGGCGACTTTGGCTTCCGTTGCGCCAGCCATCTGGGTGGTGGACAGGTCATTGATGCTCTTGGAACGGCGGAATATGACGTTCGTTGCCGGTACTTGACGCAAGGCATCGACCGACTTGGTTGCAAGAGCGGTCGACAATAGCTGGCAAATGGGACGGGCGAGGGCATATCCAACTGTTTCGCGGAACCTGGGATAGTCGTGCTCCCACTGTTCGAAGTAGCTGTCGGATGCAACGAGGTTTGGCCCATCTGATGCTCCACCTGGATTAAGGCCAAGGACGAGGAGGGGAAATGGGTGGATGTGCGAGTAGAAAATTTTGTAATCGCCCCTGGCGGATAGCCCAGAGGTGGAGCAGTAGGAATCGTCAATCGATCGCATGAGATCAGTCATTTTCGTTCCTGGGTCGTGGCAGGTGGGGTACACCTGATGGCTTATTTACTCAGCGAGTTCTTGCAGTTTTGCTGCGGCCTGTCGTTTCCCCATCCCTCTCAAGGCTGCAAACGCCGCCAACTGTTCCTGACGGGGTCGAGTTTTCTCCGCCTCCCAGTTGTAGATGGTTTGCGCAGAAACCCCCAAAAGTACACCCATTGGAGGTGCGGATAACCCAAGCCGCTGTCTCAAGGCCGACAAGCCCTTGGCACTGAACCGGACGCGGGTAGGGGCATCGGAGGCCGCTTTGGACTTCTTGACTGCTGTGGCAATCTTGCTGAGTCGGGCAACCACCTTTTCCAACTCAGTAACTCGTTTCTTAAGGGTGGTGATCTCGGATCGTGCCAGGGCTGCTGCCTTCTTGAGTCCCTCTGTTTCGGCCCGGATCTCCTTCCGGGCGAGTCGAACGATTTCTTCCTTAAGCGCAGTTGCTAGATTTGACACTTTTTTGCTCCTTCCATCGTGAACTTCAAAATTGGCAATGTACCAGCGTCTCCGGTGGAACGACCATACCGTACCCTCACAATCCTCCGTGGAACCTTCCGAACCCATGAGCCGACATCAGCGATATGACCAAGAAGCCCAAGCCGAATGTGAGCACATGGCGGGTTTTGCGCAGTTCGAACGTCCCGATCCGACAGATTAAAAGGTATGCGATCACCATGTTGAAGATTCCCCACAGCACATTGACGATCGCGGAGGACAATCCCACTCCAGGTGGTGAGGCGAAGGGACTTTGGAAGGGGTAGCCCGAGATGCCGTTCATGAGATGGGGAAGCGTGTTTGCAAGGAAGGCACCGCCGAAGAAGTAGGCCACATAGTGGTACCAGCGCATCGGTGCCTCCCTTTCAGTTGTTCTCGTGAGAAGACTGCTCCGTGGCTCCAGTCTTCACGGTTGCTCGCAACAGCCCCAAGGTTAACAAACACTCTATGACGATCTCAGAAATCCCCTGGTTGAACTCCTGCGGCAGAACAAGCCCATGTGCCACGCGATTTCTAAGGTTCAGGCCCTGGTGGACGACAAGGGCCACCCGCATGAACATGAGATGGTTCTTGCCGATCAACGCCTTCAAACCAGGAGCATCAAGCACTTGGTTGAGTGATTTCGCATCTAGATGGCGGACGCCGTCCCTGTCGGTCTTCCAGTCAAATATCGGGTCACCCATCAGACCTGCGACTACTCTGGCTGCTTCTTCAATTTGGGGAAGGAGGACGTGGATCGCGGTGACATGGTCCTCGCCCAAATACGCATTCACTCCATGCTCAATCAGGGGTCGGCGCTCAGGTTTGAAGGCAGGGGATTGCAAGAGCCAGTCGGCGATATCTTGACCGGTAGGTTTGTACTTTTCTCGGATCACTCGCAGCACGTGGTACCTGAAAAACCCCTCTCCATGAATCCACTGAGTTAGGGAAAGTGGGTAGTGAACCTCTGGCTTGTCCTGGAATGAAGGAATCTGGACCACGGGAAACCCAGAGGAGTCGAGGAGAGTGATGGGCGTCATGGAGGTCAGGACATTCTCTTTCGCCATGTCTTGGGCGTTCTGGACAATGAAGTCATAGTTCGGAACGACATTGACGGCAAATCGCCCCAGGGCCTCGTCAAGGTCGCCTCGGACAAACTGGTCGAGGAACGCCTCCATCTGCTCAGGTGGGACATCTATGGTCACGCTTGCACGTTTCAGACTGTCGATGACCTTCGGTCCCAGTGTTTGGACGGAGGAAATCGCAGCAGCGGCCAATGTCTTGAGGCCATACTCCTCACACAAACGTGAATACCCTTCCAGCCATGCTTGCCCAACCATCGGTTCTGCAAGGTCTGAGCGCAGACGGACAACTTCTCCGAACGCTTCAATTACTCGCACGACCTCGCTGGGTCGCTTGGTCTTTCTGTAATAAGCCGAGAGCATTTGAGCAGCGTTCTCGGCGTCCCATATGCTGATGGGCGATGGCGGAGTCGTTTCTGTGCGCTCCTTCTCAAGGCAGTCTTCAAGCAATTTCAACATGTACCGTTCTTCTTCTGGAGATACCTTCACCTTTTGGTACGGGCCAAGACCAAACCCATCCAGCAAGAAGGAGCGATTCAAGGGATAGGGTAAGTCTTCCAGGCGATGTGCCAGGGAGAACATGGTGTCCTTGGCCTTTCCTTGAAGGGCGGTGTCATTGATGCTTATGGACAAGGTCATTGCTCGCCGGGCGTATTCAACAGCCGTCACCTCTGATTCCTTGGGGATCGAGGGGACCGCCGCGATGTACGATTCAATTGCCTGACGAACGTCACCAATCTCCTGCTTGCCGCCAAGGGTCTCAGCGAAGACCCAAGCAAGATCCGAGTACCGCGCCTTGATGGTCGATGTATCGACCACCTTGGATCGCTCTCGCCAGTATTGAAGAGTCTGGGAGTCCAACCTAGCCAAATCCGGCAATCTAAAAACCTCCCCTGCAGGACTTTGGGCTTCCATCAGGGGACCGTAATCGAGCCCCCATGCGTTGTTTCTTTCGCCCTCCAAATGCATCATCGAACCTGCAGCCATTTCGTCATACCAAGCGTGTCCGGATTCTGTTGCAGCTTCGGGGCGGCGTGAAATCAGCACCCCAAGGGCAGTGTATAGGTCGAGCGGATGGAACTCCTCGTCAAGGTCATCCACAAAGACGAGGAGATCGCTCAATGTCTGGATGTGTTCCGGAAGGTTGACCATTCAATGCCCCGCCTTCATTTCACAACAAGGATTTCGTTGAAATCACACTACGGACTCGTACAGGAACTTCTGGAATCCGATGAACAAGTCCCGGATCTGATCGACACTTCCCAGGTCCGTCACTGCATCGGCCAGGGCATTGTTGTACCTGAGCTTCAGCAGGGGCGACAGCTTGTCTTGGTCCAGTTCCTCCACCCCTTCCTTGACGTACTGGGACAGCACGAAGGTCAGGAAGGCTTGTTGCTTGTCCGTGAAGTTGGCGTGGATCTCGATTTTGGCCCTACTTGCACGGTCCTCTCTGGTGACCGGGTGCAACGCGAACGCCACATAGGCCAGGACATCGTAGAGATCGCTGTTCACCGCATCAATGGCCCTCTGCATCTCGGCCAGGGTGTCCTTGCCAAACCCCTTGTCGGCCAACCCGGCCAGGAACGCCTTCCGGGTGTCCGGCTTGCTCCAAATGGCCCTCAATTCCGTCTCGTCATTGAAGAACTCAGGGAGGGCACCGTACAGGCTCTCAAGGAACTGGGCGGCTGACATGGGTCGACCATCGGCACTCCAGAAGGTGGTGGCCACCATGTGCTGGATGGTCCGCTCCTTGCCATCAGCCAGCTTGATCTTGGTCTTGGTGACCTTCTCGGCCCCGGCCTCCTCCGTCTTCGGGTCCGGTTTGCAAGCCTCAGTGAGGGTATTGGGATCAGCCGGATCGACCACGGTGGCCTCCTCGGGCTCCCCGTCCCATTCGGGGTCGCTGAAATGGTGGTGGGCCTGGACGAAGTCATGGATCGTAAAGTAGTCCTTGCCATCGTAGAGCCGGGTACCACGACCAATGATCTGCTTGAACTCAATCATGGAGTTCACCGGCCTCAGCAACACGATGTGGCGAACATTCCGGGCGTCCACCCCCGTGGAGAGTTTCTGGGATGTCGTCAGGATGGTCGGGATGGTCTTCTCGTTGTCCTGGAACTCCCGCAGGTACTCGTTGCCCTGCCCACCATCCTTGGCGGTTACACGGACGCAGTAGAGAGAGTTCTTGCTGGTCGCCTGTTGGTTGATCATGTCCCGGATGGTCGCGGCATGGGCCTGATTGGCACAGAACACGATGGCCTTCTCGTTCTGGTCGATGCTGTCGAGGTACAGCTTCACCCGGTAGGCTTCCCGCTCCTTGATCTCGATGACCTTGTTGAAGTCCTTCTCCACATAGAGTTTCCCGGCCTCGACTTCGCCCTCCAGCAGTTCGTCATCCGGCGTGTAGATGTACTCATCCAGGGTGGTGGATATCTGGCGGACCTTGAAGGGCGTCAGGAAGCCATCGTTGATCCCCTCCTTGAGGGAATAGATGAACACAGGCTCACCGAAGTAGGCGTATGTGTCCACGTTGTCTTTCCGCTTGGGCGTAGCAGTCAGGCCCAACTGGAATGCCGGTGCGAAGTAGTTGAGGATGCCCCGCCAGGAGCCCTCATCATTGGCCCCGCCCCGGTGGCACTCATCGATCACAATGAAATCGAAGAAGTCTGCTGGGTAGTCCCCGAAGTAAGGGGAATTCTCCGGGCCGGACATGAAGGTCTGGAAGATCGTGAAGAAGATGTTGCCGTTCTTCGGCACTTTCCCCTTCTTGCTGATCTGCTCGGGATCGATGCGTACGAGGGCATCTTCAGGGAAGGCGGAGAAGGCGTTGTAGGCTTGGTCCGCGAGGATGTTCCGGTCAGCCAGGAAAAGAATGCGAGGTCGGCGGGTGGGTTCTCCGCTCAGGTTCCACCGGCTCTGGAACAACTTCCAAGCAATCTGGAACGCGATGAAAGTCTTGCCGGTGCCCGTGGCCAGGGTCAGCAGGATGCGTGATTGCCCAGCCGCCAGGGCCTCCAGGACGCGTTGAACCGCGATGTCCTGGTAGTAGCGGCCCAGATGGGAACCGCCCTTGTCTTCGAACGGCACGACGGCAAAGCGGTCACGCCAAGCGTTCTCCTGGGCGAAAACCAGGTTCCAAAGGTCATCAGGGCATGGGAAGGAAGCGACATCCCCTTCGGTCCCCTGCCCCAGGTCCATGCGATAGATGGTCTGGCCGTTGGTGGCGTACGTGAACCTGAGTGCAAGCTTGGCCGCGTAGGACTTGGCTTGCATGACGCCTTCGCTGGTGGGCTTGTCCCAGGCTTTGGCCTCGACCACGGCCAGCTTGGTGTTGCGGTACACCAGCACGTAGTCGGCGATCTCGGCCTTCGCCCTCTTGCCGCCACCCTGTAGCCGCCCCTGAGTGATGCCGTATTCTCTCTGTACCCGGCTACCCTCGACCACACCCCAGCCAGCCGCCTTCAGGGCGGGATCGATGTGCTCGGCTCGGGTTTCAGCTTCGTTCACAGGATCTGCCTTTTCACAGGTTGCCGGTGAAGGCACGGTGAAGGAGGGATTGCTTCAGTTCATCCAGGGCTGCAAGCTTCTGCCGGTAGATGGTCTCAAGGTTTTGGGACTCAGTGAAAATGTCATCGAACTGTGTGATTAGTAGCTTCAAGGCAGGGAGTGGTGGGATTGGCACTTCAAATTGATGAAGCACTTCGCCTGTAAAGTGTTGAATGCCTGTCCCACTAAAGTGCTTCTTCAGTTGGCCAGATTTATCTTGAGAATATAGGTAGTACAGAAACCAACGATTGTATCCAGGCTGCTTAAATCTCACACGGTGCAGTGCCTTCTGGAAGTAAACCGGAGTTTCCTCCTCCCAAATAGCTGCTCGGCCGGGGTACCCACCTTCGCAGACGAGGACGTCACCCTTTATTGCCATGTACTTTTCGACTTCCTCAGGAAGAAACGGCATCTGAAGCATGTCTGACAGGTCGAAGTCAAACCAGCGAACATTTTTATTTCGTAAGTATGGCTTGAATTCGCCACGATTTTTCACTTTGTCGAGCATCTTTCCAAGGGAGTGCTTCGCTAGGTCGCTGATTTTTCGGACAACCCATCCTGAGCCTCCTTCGGCGAACACAGATTGAAGGTGGTTCTCGATTAACGCGTTCGCATTCTGAAGGTTCTTCTCCGCGTTGGCCTTGGCGGTGGCGATACCCGCGAAGGCTTCATCGAGGATGGCCACGATGCGCTGCTGCTCTGAAACTGGAGGGTGAGGTACTTTGATTTCCTTTAGGACGGAAACCGATGCCACATTTTGAATCGCTGCTCCACCCGATTGTTCTTTCAATGAACACTGAAAGTCTTGGCTATCCATCCAGTATTTCAAGAACTCAGACGAGATAACCTTTGTCGGGGTCAATTTCAATAGGGCTTGATTGATGATTCCCGGCCTGATCCCAGCCGGTACGATTGCTACCTTCCCCATAGTCCCAGAGCAACTCATGATGAGATCGTACGGCTGAAGTTGAAATCTCTTCATTTCCTTGAACTTCACATCATCAACGAAATACCGAACATCTTCGAATTGGTCATAGATGGCATGTTGTTGCTCGTATACGGCATACCCAGTGGGAACAAAAATTGATTTCTTTAAGCTTCCACCGAACGGGCCTCGAACAAACTCGCAGACATCACCAAGGGCCTTCACCTGCCATCCCAGCTTCACAACAGCCCCCGAATGGTCACCAAGACCTCAGCACTCTCTGCGTCCAGGGCCGCGATCTCATCCAGGATTTCCTCAGGGCTGCGCAGGGCCTCCTCCTCACCTCCGTTAGGGTTCTTCGCGGATAGATCGAACGACCCCTTGTCGATGCCCTTCACATCCACCGACCAGGACTTGGGCGAATCCGCCAAGGTCTTCTGCAACTCCACAAACTCGCCCAGATCCTCATCGTTCAGAGGATTGGTCTTGCCCATGTTTCGACCGGGCTGAAGCTGGTAGTACCAAACCTTCTTGGTGGGGTGGCCCTTCTGGAAGAACAGCACTACCGTCTTCACACCTGCGCCCTGGAAGGTGCCGCCGGGGCATTCCAACACAGTATGGAGGTCGCACTCCTCCAAGAGTTTCTTCGCTTGAATTTCTTCGTGGAGCTTTCGCGCCCGTGCCTGAGCCAGCTTAAGGGCTGTGGGTGAAAGTGTTTTAGCATTCGCATCACGCAATGTGGGTCCTTCCTTCCCTCCATTGGCCGCACAAATGCTGGACCAGACATAGGCTTCCGAGAAATTCTGTGGAGTACCCTGACCAAGCATGTAATTGATAGCAAGATTGCGTTGGGCATCCGCCAGCCCTTGCCCCGCAGCCTTCTTGAACCACTTCACGGACTCGGCATCATCCTGCGGGACTCCCTTGCCTTTCTTGTAGCAGATCCCGAGGGAGAGCTGGGCAAAAGCCAACCCCTGATCCGCAGCCTTTCGATACCACCTCACTGCCTCGGCATCGTCCTGCGGGACGCCCCGGCCTTCTGAATAGAGAATCCCCAGATAGCACTGTGCTTTTTCATTTCCTTGATCAGAAGCCTTGAGATACCACTTCCCGGCCTCGGCATAGTCCTGCGGAACTCCCTGACCATCATCCAAGGCCATGGCAAGTTTGAGCTGGGCAATAACATTCCCCTGCTCTGCTGCCTTTCGGAACCACTTCACGGCTTCTGCGTAGTCCTGCGCAACTCCTTGGCCATTTGTGTACGAGACGGCCAAGTTGGACTGAGCTGTAGCCACCCCCTGTTCTGCAGCCTTTCGGAACCACTTCACAGCTTCTGCGTAGTCCTGTACCACCCCTCTGCCAACCGCATAAGCCAGACCGAGACATTGCTGGGCCTCACCCTGGCCCTGCTCCGAAGCTTTCCGATACCACTTCGCTGCTTCGCAATCATCCTTCGGGACGCCTTCGCCGCTGGTGAATCGGAGGCCTAGTACAAACTGGGCCAAGGCATCCCCCCGCTCTGCATTTGTTCGAAGTGTTGAGATTTGTATATTTTCTAGCAATTTGCCGACAGGGGAAACTCCAGCAGTCTTTTTCTGCATGAGTTGGTCAGTATTTTTATTGAGCGAGGACTGCCCTAGCAAGGGCGAAGCTAGTAGAAAAAAAATGAAGGGAAATCGCATTATGCTGACCTTTCAGTCCGCGGGGTACGACACGACATTCAAACTGGGCGCTATCTCACTTCAAGGAAGCACTGCCTATCACT
>Ga0364873_10595_pt1 | contig 15146 bp, 18 predicted proteins | sample ExccelAu500001D3_2_FD_206928 | JGI IMG/M metagenome (GOLD analysis project Ga0364873, IMG submission 206928) | Enriched cells from Trout Bog Lake Hypolimnion, Wisconsin, USA - BchlTB.Aug07.5000.01.D3 | ecosystem: Environmental > Aquatic > Freshwater > Lake > Hypolimnion/Profundal zone | place... | reverse complement strand
ATTGCGTCGTGATTATAGATAACGAAGGGCCGGACGTAATGTGCCAGATCGAACTCCCAAAATCGAGTTCTTTCTCTCTCTAAAACGGCAAATATGCTCGAAGGGCCACTTTCGCTCTCCATCGACAACCCCACTCTCTCAATGAGATTAAATAACTTTATCGAATATTTAAGGGAATTTGAATGGGACTACCTCTCTCATTTCTAAACTCTTTCTTCGGTGCGCAAGCGCGAAGTTCGGAGGATACTAATAAGGGTAGAAACCGATCCTTATCAAATGGAGATGGTATGAATACAAATTCGGGAGTTTTACTAGTTGCATATGACGGTTCCCCGTCGGCGAAGGCGGCGCTTCGGTGGGCCGCTAAAAATGCACCGTTGTTAAATTTAAAGGTTGAGGTAATCAATGTTTGGGCCCGTGTTGAGTCTGTAATTGAAATTGCGGCCCTCGGCTTTGGTTCATCTGGATTCCTCGGAGAGGGCGATCCAGAGGCCTGGTCCAAACTCTTGTTAGAAGAGGGTGTTTCTGAGGTCTTTGGTCCCGAGGCCAAAAATATTAAGCTTCATTCGATAGAGGATCGAACCGTAAAAACCCTCGTGGATTTCTCGGGGAAGGTGGACCTTTTGGCGATGGGCTCAGAAGGACATGGAAAACTCAATGAATTGATCTTGGGATCGGTCTCGGAGAGCCTCTCGCGAAAGTCGAAATGTCCGGTTGTGATAGTCCACGCCGACACTGACGCTTAGGATTCGCAGATTTCGCCTTTTCATAACTCCTGCTCGAACCTTTAGAATCGCCAAATGACAACTCGAATTACACATTTTGTTGCGGGTCAAAGTTGGACTGGCTCAAGTGCCCGCACCGCCCCTGTCTATGACCCGGCCACTGGAGTAGCTAGCAAAGCGGTTGATTTAGCATCACGCTCCGACGTCGATGCTGCCGTAGCTGCCGCCGCCGCAGCCTTTATCGGCTGGCGCGATGTATCGCTCACCAAGCGCATTGCGATTCTCTTCTCATTTCGTGAATTACTCAATGCAAGAAAAGAGGAGCTCGCAGAGATCATCACCTCTGAGCATGGAAAAGTGTTGAGCGATGCGCTCGGTGAGATCACGCGTGGACAAGAGATAGTCGAATTCGCTTGTGGCCTCGGCCATCTTCTAAAAGGCGGTTTTTCTGAGCAAGTATCTGCAGGAGTGGATGTGCATTCTGTGCGCCAACCACTTGGCGTGGTTGCGATCATCTCACCATTTAATTTCCCAGCGATGGTGCCGATGTGGTTCTTTCCAATCGCCCTTGCTGCAGGAAACAGCGTGATTTTGAAGCCGAGCGAGAAAGATCCCTCAGCTGCGAATTTTATTGCGGGCTTGTTAAAAGAGGCCGGTCTTCCAGATGGCGTATTTAACGTGGTTCATGGAGATAAGGAAGCCGTCGATGCTCTCCTTGAACATCCGGTTGTAAAGAGCATCTCATTTGTCGGATCAACACCGATCGCCAAATATATTTATGAAACCGGCACCAAGAATGGTAAGCGCGTTCAAGCTTTGGGTGGCGCAAAGAACCACATGTTGGTTCTACCTGATGCCGACTTGGATCTAGCAGCGGACCAGGCGATTAACGCTGGATTTGGATCTGCTGGAGAGCGTTGCATGGCTATCTCGGTCGTCCTCGCTGTAGAACCGATCGGTGATGAATTGGTTAAAAAGATTGCAGATCGCATGCCTCAACTTCGCACCGGCGATGGACGCCGAGGCTGCGATATGGGTCCACTGGTAACAGGTGCTCACCGTGACAAGGTGCGTGGATATGTCGATGCGGGAGAAAGCGCAGGAGCGAGCCTTGTTGTTGACGGTAGAAATCCCGTTGTCGATGGGGAGCCTGGTGGTTTTTGGCTTGGACCTACCCTCTTTGATCACGTTAAAACCGATATGAGTATCTACACCGATGAGATTTTTGGACCGGTTCTTGCGGTAGTTCGCGTGAAATCTTACGAAGAGGGTGTTGCGCTGATTAATGCTCACGAATTTGGAAACGGTACTGCGATCTTCACCAATGATGGTGGAGCTGCACGTCGATTCCAAAACGAGGTCGAAGCCGGGATGATCGGCATCAATGTTCCTATCCCGGTTCCGGTTGCCTATTACTCTTTCGGCGGTTGGAAATCTTCTCTCTTTGGTGACTCGCATGCTCATGGAAGCGAGGGTGTTCACTTCTTCACGCGCGGCAAGGTAATCACAAGTCGTTGGCTCGACCCGAGCCATGGCGGCATTAATTTGGGTTTCCCGACTCAGAGCTAATCACCTTTAAGTAAGAGTCAGAGGTCAAATTCAGTTGCCTCTCAGATTCTTCTCAGAGCAAACCCCTTTAATTCATTTATACGTAAGCGACCTAAAGGGGTTTGATTGTGGCATCAAGCAAGTTAATAAAAACGGCAGCGTTCTGTGGGATCGGCGCCGCGGCATCTTTTCTGCCCGCCGGAATGGTTGCGGCTAACGCAGCGACGGTGAAGCTAGCGAGCAAAACCACGGTAAAAAAGTCAGGGACTTTCTTAGGTGCAGCCGTGAGAACGCAATATGGAGCCGTTCAGGTTTCGGTCACCGTTAAAAACGGAAAGATTACCAAGGTGACCTCGCCGGTTTACCCAGTGGGTACTTTTAGAGACCAGCAGATTAATTCTCAGGCTATTCCAATGCTGGAGCAAGAGGTTCTTCAAGTGCAATCCTCTAATATTCAAGGCGTAGGTGGAGCTTCTTATACATCTCAAGGTTTTTACACCTCTTTAGTATCAGCTTTGGCAAAGGCTGGTCTTAAGTAAGAGCACTAATCCTGGCTTGAGCGGCGTGAGGGCGCCGCTCGCCAGAGTTGGTGATCAGTTTTACTCGATATCTCGCCGCAACGAAACCCATGAACCGATCGCGGCGAATATCGCTGCATAGAGCAGGAAGAGCGCGATTGAGATTCCGGGTCCAAAGTAATTGCCGGTAGAGATATTGAGAATCTTTCGGGAAGAACTCAAAGTAATATGAACATTCATCATCCCAATGATCAGGCCTGAGGGAAGAAATTTTCCACCGGTGGTCCAGAAGAGGACGATCAACTTTTCAACGACACCGAGCCATAGAACTGAGATAGTCGCAGCCAGTCGAACGTTCTTAATGAGCGCACCGATTGCCACTCCCATGATTGCAAGCAGCGCTCCTGAAACTATTGCAGCGATTATCAAGTCGAAGAAATTGCTGACATCTGGTTTAGCATGGGCATAATGCTTTAAGCCGAAGTAGGCGCCGATGAAACCCAAGGCCGTTGAAACCAACATCATGAAGATTCCGGCGCCCGCTGCAACTACTAATTTTGCGTAGAGAACCTTGATGCGTTTAGGAGTAGCTAAAAATGTTGAAATTGATTGACCGTTTTGAAATTCATTACCCATCAGGGCAATGCCCATTAACATCGCAAATAGGTAACCGCCGGTTGCCTTCCCATAGATTCCATCGACCAGTTGTGGGTCCATCAGTGAGGTGCCAGAGTATTGCGATTTGAGTGCGTTGACGGAGAATGCGGCAGGAATTGCGGCGAGCAGCGAGAGGAATACCGCGCCGCCTATATACCCATAGAAACCGCGCGTATAAACCAATTTACGGTATTCAGATTTCAAGAGATTCATGCTGACCTCTCAACTAAGCGGATAAATGCTTCTTCAAGGGTTCCTTGACCGATGATCTGAGCCATGCTTCCTTGCTCTATTAATCGACCTTTATGGAGAATCAGGACATCATCGACGGTGTTCTGCATCTCGGCCAACTGATGAGAGGAGATCAAGATGCTGTGCCCATTACGCGCCAATTTCTTTAAAAATTCTCTCAGCCAAGCGATTCCGATGGGATCAAGCCCATTGGCCGGTTCATCTAAAATCAAAATTTCGGGTTCACCTAAGAGCGCGGTCGCGAGAGAGAGCCGTTGCTTCATTCCTAGCGAATACTCCTTGAATTTCTTATTCCTCGCATCGGTCAAGTCGACTAGGTCAAGCACTTCTAGAGCGCGACTATCTGGAATCCCAGCCGCAGCGGCGATGATCCGTAAATTCTTCAAACCACTTACCGTGGGATTAAATCCGCCGGTTTCAATAACGGCGCCTACTTCACGCATGGGGTGCTCTAGTGATGCGTAACTACCACCGCGGATAAGAGCGGTGCCTGAGGTAGGAGTAACAAGTGAGAGCAAACACTTCAGAGCGGTACTTTTGCCCGCTCCATTGGGTCCAAGGAAGCCAGTTATCTTTCCAGCTTCAACGCTTGCGGTGAGATCCTTGACCGCAACAACATCCTTATAAGCCTTTGTTAGCCCTTGGAACTCAATAATTGCCACAACGCCTCCGTGATTTTTGCCGAGTTTATCGGCAAAAGTAGCGCATTGGGGCAAACTATTGCCATGAAACCTAGTCGTCTAGAGGCCTTTAGTGATGGAGTCTTCGCTGTGGCCATCACCTTGTTGGTTTTTAATCTCAAGGTTCCAGATGTTGCAAGTGGCCACCTCGCGTCAGCGCTAGGACATCAGTGGCCGTCATACTTTGCCTATGTCATCAGCTTTCTCTCCATTGGAATCTGTTGGGTCAACCATCACTCGATTTTAGATCGAGTAGAAAAGGCAGATCGAGAGCTTCTCTTCATCAACCTAGGACTCTTGCTAGGAATTGTCTCGATTCCCTTCTCTACATCACTTGCGGCTACTTGGTACAACCAAGGGGATAACGCGAAATGGGCAATATCGCTTTACTGCGGAATCTGGGTCTATACCTCTGCGATGTTTATCTTGACTATTCGCCACTTGATGAAGCACGAACATCTTGCCGAAAATGCAACGGGAGTAGCTCTTAAAACACTGCATCGAAAGGGCTACCTCGGTTTCTCTATTTATATTCTCGCCACTGTCGTTGCATTTGTTCTCCCGATTGTGGCGTTTATTATCTGTTTTGCACTCGCTTTCTATTATGTTGTTGGCATTTCGGATGAAGTCTCCGTTTAAACTCCGGGCACCCTTCCGCTTTCTATTGATTGGGGAGGATAATCAATTTCGTGAAGAAAAACCTGCTTGAGAAGTTGCCTAAGGATGCTCATAAATATTCTCATGGGACGGTAGGTGTCATTGCTGGAAGTTCTGAGTATTCCGGAGCGGCGGTGCTCTGTGTCGGTGGTGCCAGACGTGGAGGTTCTGGGTATATCAATTTCATTTACCAGGACGATTTAACTCAAAATTTGGTTTTAAGTGCATACCCCGATGTCGTGGCTCGTAAGTCGAGCAAAGGGCTGATGGTGGATTGTTGGATTGTTGGTCCCGGCACTCCTCATTTAGGTAGAAAATTTTCCACGCCCGTAAGCAAATATGCCGTTCTCGACTCTGGCGCGATGAAATTTGCCAAGGGCTTCAACGCGCAGTTCGTTGTGATTACACCGCACGAGGGGGAGGCACGCGCTCTGGGATTCGCAGTGGGAGATGGAGATTTTGGGCGACGAGCCAGCGCACTAGAGATGGCTCGGTCACTTGAATGCATCGTTGTGCTGAAGGGAAATAAAACGGTAGTTGCCGCGCCAGATGGCCTAGTCGTTGTGGATGAACTCGGTGGCCCCGAACTAGCAACCGCTGGCACCGGAGATATTTTGGCTGGCTTGATCGGGTCAATGCTTGCAAGTTGGAAGCCACAGAGCCAGAAAGATGTTGTAGTGGTGGTTTTCAAGGCGATAAGTGCTCACGCGCTAGCTGCTAAAGCGGCCTCTCAGATATTAAATCCCATTACCTCTGCAGATATCCTCCAATACCTACCTATCGTTCTTAATCAATAGTTAGACTTAAGGCACTAACTTCGAGGAGGGCTTTGTGAAGTCCAAAATATTTACATCTTTGGTACTTGCTCAACTATTTTTCTTGAACTCTGCCTCGTGGGCGGATAACGACTCTGGTCAGATGCGTCCCCATGTCTCTGATATTGGCGGGGATGATCACAGTCCAGGAGTAACGATCGTAATATTTGCAACGCTCCTACTTATTGGATTTGGAATCGGATTAACTGTTGGCCGAAAGACAAGGCGCAAATAAATGGGAATGCATTTAATTTATAACCATAACGGTCAGAGCGGTGAAGGGTATTTAGCACTTCCTGAAAGTGAGAGTGGTCCCGCGGTCATCGTGATTCAAGAGTGGTGGGGACTTGTCGGTCATATCAAGGATGTAGTCGACCGATTTGCCGCCGCAGGTTTCGTTGCCTTTGCGCCTGACCTCTATCACGGCCAAGCGGCCGCAGAGCCAGATACCGCGAAGAAACTAATGATGGAGCTCGAACTTGACCTAGCTGGTAAAGAGATCGTAAATGCCGCCGATTACCTAGTTTCCCTTCCAGAGACCTCAACTGCGCACGCCGGAGTTGTTGGATTCTGCATGGGGGGAAGTCTGGCTATTTGGAGTGGCACGCTTTCACCGAAGATAACCGCAACAGTTGGTTTCTACCCAGGCTCGTCCTGGGAGCGACATGCACCTAACTGGGCTAATTACTTTGGTAAGAGCGCTCTCATCCACGCGGCAGAGGGGGACGGCACATCGCAAGCTCCAGGTATTCAAGAAGCACTCACGAAAATTCGTGCTGCCGGAGGGGGCGCCACCGCTTTCGATTATCCAGAGACACAGCATGCCTTCTTTAATAGCGATCGACCAGAGGTTTTTGCACCGTTAGCTGCGGCTTTGGCATGGGAAAGAACATTGGAGTTTCTCTACTTATCACTCAAGTAGTCCGCTAGGTTCGATAGATGAAAACATTTGCAATCGTTGGTGCCGGTTGGCGCAGTGAGTTCTATATTCGGCTGGGTCAATTACTTCCGGAGTACTTTGAACTCATTGGTGTTGTAGTACGCAATAGCGATAGAGCCGCAGACCTTCGAGCGGATTATGGCGTTGCGACCTTTGACTCCTTCACCGCACTTTTGCAGTACTCCAAACCGGATTTCATCGTAATCGCGGTCTCATGGCTATCTAATCCAGAAGTTGTACAAGAAGTTGCTTCACTTGGAATTCCAATTCTCTGCGAAACACCCCCTGCACCTAATGTTGATTCCTTACGCAATCTCTGGAAGTCACTTGACGCACCGGAGTTGGTCCAAGTGGCGGAGCAATATTTATTACTCCCGGGGCAGGCCGCGCGTTTGACCGCAGTTAAATCTGGCCTGATTGGTCAGCCGACATCGGTAGAAGTTTCCTCTACGCACGGGTACCACGCAGTTTCTATAATGCGAGGCATACTTCAATCAGGTTTTGAACCGACAGTTGTGAATGCACAAACCTTTACCGCACCCCTTGTTGATCCACTATCCCGAGATGGTTGGAGTAAGAATTTGCAGGAGCTTGAACGAAACACCACTATCGCCACTTTGGATTTCGGCGGAGGACGCTCTGGGCTATACAACTTCGTTGATAATCAATGGCATAACCAACTTCGTCATCGGCGAATTGTTATTCGCGGTAGTTCTGGGGAAATTGTGGATGACACACTTGTCGCCCTCAAGGAAGGTCCAGCCATCGTTAAGTCAAAATTTGAACGCTACCAATTGGGGCATGACCTTAACCTTGATGGCTTCGACACTGCGAATATATCGCTCGATGGAAAAGTGATCTATGCAAATCCTTTCGTGGGGTTGCGACTCATGGATGAAGAGATTGCGATTTGTTCAATGATGCTAAAGATGAAGAACTGGTTAGATGGTAAGGGCGATGCCCCTTATTCGCTGGCCGAGGCCTCTCAGGATCAATTGATTTCGCTAGCGATCGATGAGTCGATAGAGACAGGCAAAAGGGTGGAAACAACCCGTGAAATCTGGGCTAATTAAGGGGCAGCACCATTCAGACCCCATTGCCTCCTCTGATAGATGCCCTACTCTTGAACCATGAACGAAACCGTGAAACCGCGTCGCCTCTCCACCAAATTTTATAGTCTGATCATTTCGGCACTTATTCTCGCCTTCGGAACTGGATATGGCTTGAGTCTGGTTGGACAGGGTTTGGCAGCGCGTGCTGGTAATTCGGTGACCGTCACAGGGCAAGCTCGTACAAGTGCGACCGCGGATAATGCGGTGTGGATTCTCAACGCGCAAGAGAGTTCGACTCTGGTAGCTAACGCCGTAACTAAAGTCGAAGCGAGCGTAGCCGCCCTAACCAAGTACCTTACAAAAGGTGGAATTCCAGCGGCAGCGATTCAATCAGGAGCGGTAACCACCAATGCAATTGGCGAATACATCAACGGCAATCCAACTGGACGCGTGCTCTCCTATCAAGCAAGTCAGAGTGTCACAGTGCGATCTGCCGATGTAAATTTGGTTAACTCATTGAGTAATGGAATTGGCACCTTACTTCAAACCGGAGTGAATATTAATAATTATGGTCCTCAGTTCTATGTATCCAACCTTGCAGCACTGCGCCCAACACTTCTGGCGCAGGCTATGGTTGATGCAAAGGCGCGTGGTATTTCTATGACAAAGGCTGTCGGTTCTAAGTTAGGCAGCGTCATCGCGGTATCGAGTGGACCAGTACAAGTTACCTCACCGGATTCTGTTGATACTTCAGGCGGTGGACTTTACGACACCACAACAATTCCAAAGACCGTCACTGTTACCGTTTCGGTGAGTTTCAAAGTCAAGTAATCGTTGGGGAGATATTTCCTCTAGGTTGCAGTTGAAGATTCGGTAGCTCTGGCGCTGGAATCCTCCCATGAATTCTGTCCTCAAAAGCGGGGAAACGTTCGCTCTTATTGTTCCAATCCGACCGCATCTGCACGATCTCCTCGTGTGACCTACCGATGAAGTTCCACCACATGATGATCGTTTCGGGGAAGGGAACGCCACCTAGCAAGAGAATCTTTGCGCCATTGGTACTACTTAATGTTGCGTCGCCATGTCCTTGGGTTAAGTAGTAAATACTTGATTGCGGTAGCTCTTCCTGATTGATTGCTATATCACCCGATACTAAGAGCGCCCCGTATTCAAAATTCTCCTGAAGAGGAAGAGTCACGAACCCTCCAGGTGTCACATCAATTTCAACGCCTACCATCTCCGAGAAAATTCTCGCCGGTGATCGATACCCCATAAAACTTCCTACTAACAGTTTGCAACGTAGTTGGTCTGCTTCGAAGGCGGGAAGTGAGTCATAATGATCGAACATAGGCGCAGATTCGCGTACGTTCTTTGGAAGAACCGTCCAGAGTTGCACGCCATGCATACGTCCCGAACCGCTTTGTGAGAGTTCTGAATGAGCTATCCCATTTCCTGCAGTCATGAGATTAAGTTTGCCGGGATGAATCATCTGAACGCTTCCGAGTGAATCACGATGCTCTACCTCGCCTTCAAATAACCAGCTAACCGTCTGCAATCCAACGTGAGGATGAGCCGCCACGCTCATTGCGTACTCTTGGGTAGTCGGTCCAAAGAGATCGACAAAGCACCATGCCCCGATGGTTCGGATATAGCGATGGGGAAGCACACGTTGAATATCGATCCCAGTGCGCGTTGTTAATTTAACGGTGCGCGGAGTCAGAATCATGTGGATTAATCTCCCACAATCATGGGAGTAGCACCTGTTTGGTTCTTCAGTTCGGTGAAGGTAGTGGGGAAGACCGCATGAGGATGTCCGGCTGCCGCCCACACGACATCAAAGGCATCGAGCGCCGTGTCAATCAAGATCACCGGTTCGGGATTTTCAAGGGTGCCATCGTGTTGCCACCCAAATGGGCTCACGCCACCGATGCTGATTCCAGACGCGGATTTAACGAAATCGGCATCTGCTCGGTGGAGTTTTGCGACGCCTAGGTTTGTGGCAACCAACTCTGTATTTACGCGATGCGCTCCTGAGGTGATCACGAGCAGCGGCCTTCCATCTGGGAGTTTAAAGACGATCGAGGAGGCGATCTGTCCTGGTTCAATACCTAGGGCAGCGGCGGCCTCCGCGGCAGAGCGTGCACTCTCGCTGAGGATTGTGACCTCACCTGCGACGTTTCGCGCCCGCATCTCGTTGATAATTCTTTTGACCGATGGGTTCTTGAGGACCTCTTCCATACAGATAGTTTACGGCGTGCCCCGATGATTCAATCAAGATTTGATTTGTATTTACCTAACTGTCGACCCAACTCCACATTGAGCGAGTTGGGTAGCGTCATGACAAAGTTCATAAATTCTCTTCGCACCATCTCACGCGCGACATCTCAGGGGACGCGCGTTGCCCTCTCTGCTGCAGTTGCTGCCTCACTTCTCTTTGGAGTCACTGCACTGACTCCATCCGCTACGGCATCTACGAAGGTTGTAGCAAAAGAGAGCAGCGCTCTTCCCAAGGTTAAGCACATCTGGTACATCATCATGGAGAACAAGTCCTATGACGCTACCTTTACGGGTTTAAATAACAACACCTACTTGTGGAAGACCTTGCCATCCCAAGGTACGTTGCTGACTAATTACTACGGGACTGGCCACTACAGTCAAGATAATTACACCGCATTGGTGGCAGGACAAGCGCCTCTGTGGGATCAACAAAATGACAGCCCTACATATAAGGACGCAGCAGGCGCTGTTATTACCGATAAGGCTGATCCCAACTACGGACAATTTAAAGCCGCAGGCGATCCATATACCCTTCAAGGTTCGGTCTATCCTGCCTCTGTTCCAACGATCTTTAATCAGTTAACTTCAGCGAATGTGAGCTGGAAGGCCTACGCGCAAGATCTAGGAAATCCCGATGCGACAGGAGCGGCACACTCTGTGACTGCATGTGGAGCTCCTGGAACAGATCCAACGAATTCACCTGTAGCAAATCCTGGTGGCGCGAATGCCACCGATCAATATGTCGCAAAGCATTTCCCACTGCCATGGTTCCACTCGATCATCGATAACGCGGCAACAATGTGTAACTCAACCCATGCGGCAAATCTCTTTGATCCGCAAAATGGTCTTTACCAGGATCTTAAGAGCGAGAGCACAACTCCGGCGTTCTCTTGGATCTCTCCAAATAACTGCTCTGATGCACACGATGCCGTTTGCTACGGAAATAACTTGTCTGGCGGATGGGTAGATCCAAACACACCAGCAACCCCACTTAATTACACCGGCGGACTTTATGCCGGCGATCTCTTCCTAGAACACATCATTCCTGAAATCGAAGCATCTCCTGCATATAAGGACAATGGCTTGATCATCGTCTCATTCGACGAAGGATTCCCTGCCTATACCTTTACGGGAAATAGCTTCCAGAATTCAGCTACTCCAGTATCTGTCGCGGTCTCTCTTGCAGCAGACTCTGCAGGAGAAAATATCAATGGAGTCAACGTCAACACCGAGCCAACAGGTCCCAATGCAATTGTTAAGACCGATGCAGCTGGAAATCAGCTCTTTCCAGGCCCTGGTAACAACGCCTTCGTAGATCGCGATCCAACTATTCCGGGAATCGTAATGGGTGGTGCATCTCCAGTACCTGGTGCTCGTACCGACGCTGGCGCTACTGCTGACGGTAGCTCTTCATATATTTCTGATAACTCAATCCAGGCATATGATGAAGGTCGCTCAGTAACGGGCACAAATATTCCAGCTGGAGCATCTGTTGGAACTGTTTATGATCTTCCAAGTTGGGCCTCGCTACCTAAGAGTGGAACATCAACGTGTCCCAACTCTTGCGTCGTAACTGGATCGTTCCAGTTGCTCGTAAATGGTCAACCAACAGCGCCGACTGGACCAGTAAGTGGAATTACGTTGAGCGCTCGCACAGCTGCAACAGATCCAATGTTCGATGCGACGCATGCAACGCTAGGCGGCGGTGATGTTGGAATGGTCTTGATTTCTAAGTTCAATAAGCCAGGTACAACAGATGCCACCTTCTATAACCATTACAGCTTCTTGCGTTCCCTTGAAGATCTCTTCGCGGTTGCAAAGGCCTCACCAGGGTTAGATGGCAAGGGCCACATTGGCTTTGCAGCGCAAGCTGGACTGAAAGCCTTTGGAAGCGATGTCTTTAACAACGTCAGCAAGTAAAGGCAGAAATCGCTTAGCGATTTTGGCAGCGTTTGCGTTAGCTGGGGTATTTACCCCAGCTAACGCAAACGCCGTCTCTTCACCAACCCCGAGCCACCTCCATCAAGTTATGGCGGCTTCGCAACTTCACCCAGCTCTTGCAATTCCGGGCGATGCAGTCGATGTCACTCTGCGAACGGGCAAGACGGAGGTTGTTCTCCAGGGGCCGACAATTCCTCAAGTATCTGCAGATGCGTTGCCTGGGACTTTTACCTTTAATTTCATTCAGAAGAGTGGCAAGACCCTCATCAACATTCGAGATTTCGGAATCCTGGATGGTGCAGATGCCTTGATCCGGCCGGTTAAATTCGATGACGGATCCACCTCGTTCTACCTATCAAGTGGCCAGCGCAGAAGCGTCAGAGTGACGACCTTTATGGCTGTTGGTACGGGAACGCTTCGTTGGGCTCCACTCAACCATTACGTCGTTGATTGGCAGTTTGTAGAAGAGACCGCTTGATTTAGACTCTTTTCATGTACATCCCGCATCAGAACAAGGTAGAAGACTGGAACGAGATTCGCCGCTTCGTGGAATCTGCCAGGGCTGCAGATTTAGTGACCGTAAATCCAGAGGGTTTACCCATTGCCACGTTGATGCCGATGGTCTGGGAAGTTGAAGATCTTGAATCTGGAAACTTTGGAAAACTTGTCATGCATATGGCACGCGCCAATGAGCAATGGAAGCAGATAGCACCTGGGGCTAAGGGGCTCGCGATTTTGCGCGGTGCACAGGCCTATATTTCTCCAACTAATTATGCGAACAAACAGAGCGATCACAAAGTTGTGCCAACGTGGAACTATCAATCCGTGCATCTCAGCGGCACCGTAGAGATAAGCGAAGATACCGAGTTACTTCTTCAGATCGTTACAGACCTGACTAAAGCGCATGAATCCAAGCGAGAGGTACCGTGGAGAGTAGAGGAGTCTGATCCTCGTTACTTGGAATTGGAACTTAAGGGAATCGTTGCAGTGATATTGCATATAACTAAGGTTGAAGCAAAATCTAAGTTGAGTCAGAACAAATCCATTGCGGATCAAGAGCGGATAATCGAAGATTTGTATGCAACGGGTATTCCAGGTGAAGAGGATGTCGCCAACGAAATGGCTCGTAATCTAGAGGCTTAAAGTTCAATAATATTGAGTGGTTCCAACCCATCTGCAATCCGTTGAAGTTGTTCTTCCATAAATCGCTTCCCACGCTTTTCAAATACCTCTGAATCCCCACCTACATGCGGGGTAATCATTACATTAGGCGCGCTCCACAAAGGATGACCCAAGGGGAGTGGCTCCGGGTCGGTTACATCCAGCGCTGCGCGCAGCCGTCCGCTATTTAGTTCTGCGAGTAGGGCATCTGTATCAACGATCTGTCCGCGAGCCACATTAATTAAGATCGCGCGATCTTTCATCAACGACAGCCTTCTAGCATCGATTAAGTGCTTGCTCTCGGCGTTCAGCGGAAGTATTAAAAACAAAATGTCAAAGGTTGGAAGAAATTGATCGAGTTTATCTATGGTGAGTGAGCCGTTCATGCCGGAGCGAGAGAAAACTTTCATCTCCACGCCATATGGTTCCAAGAAAGAAATTAGCGTCTGCCCAATTGAACCCGCCCCAACGATTCCAACCGAGCTGTCGTTGAGCGACCCCATTCGTTCATGGCTCCATAGGCCTTGATCTTGTGCGCGTAAGAAATCGGGGAAGCCACGCTTCATAGCGATGGCAAGTCCAACTGCTAGCTCTGCCGTTGAGGCGTTATGAACACCCCGCGCATTGCAGAGCATGACCCCCGGGCGAACATATGGCACCGCGCTCTCGTAGCCGGCATTGGGCACTTGCAAAATCTGCAAGTTGCTCATGGCTTTAACCGGTTCGAGAAGTTCAGTGCCCGTCATATATGGCTGAATGTAAATGGTTATTTCCGAGAGGTCAGAGCTATCCAATGGAAAGTTTTCGGGAGAGAGGAGACGAAATCCCTCTGGCACGAGGAGATCTGGCCATTGGCTCCAAACGGTGTGCGTGAAGTTAGCCATTACTCCTCGCCGATATCTTCATTCCAGACCTCGGGCTTTTCTGCGATGAATTTGGCCATCATGTCCTTGCATTCTTGGGAGTCGAGATTGATCACTTCTACCCCATGTGCACGAAGCAGATCTTCGGCCCCCATGAATGTCTGATTTTCGCCGAGGACAACGCGAGGAATTCCGTAGAGCAAGATCGCACCGGTACACATGTGGCAGGGGGAGAGTGTGGTGTACATCGTGGCTTGGGCATAAACGCTTGCTGGAAGGCGACCGATATTCTCTAAACAGTCGGTCTCGCCATGACGAATCGCACTTCCTAGTTGGACCCGCTTGTTATAGCCCGTTCCAAGAACCTCGCCATTGACGACAAGTGCACCGCCGATAGGGACACCTCCTTCAGAAGCACCCTGCCGCGCAGCCGCAATCGCATATTCCAAGAATTTCTTATCGTCCATTTGCTCCCCATTTCACCGTTATGTGACTACTTTAAGTCAAAAAGGTTGCCGTGTGTGACTCTGCAGTAGCGGCTTTTACCTATAACCTTCGCTCATTCCCACGGTCTATGAGCCGTCACTTCATACGGGGTCGCAACCACCCCCGATAACAAAATTAGGAGAGATGACGTATGTCTAATCTGGAAATTCGCGAAGGCGAGTATGGGGACAAGGTCCTCGCATTAGAACCTGGTGGAATTGAATCCATCCCAACTCAAGATCGTCACGGCAAGGCGCGCAACCTATTCGCCACATGGGTAAGCCCAAATATGGAGTTTGCAACAATCTATGTTGGTGCGCTCGCTGTTATCGCCTTTGGATTGAGTTTTAAGCAGGCTATTGCAGGCATTTTGCTCGGTAACTTCCTCGGAGCCCTCGGTCAGTTCTTCTTGACCCAAGATGGCCCAAAGTATGGCGTTCCTCAGATGGTCATTGGACGCGCCGCCTTTGGAAAGCTTGGAAATATCATTCCATCAGTACTTAATGCTGGAGCCGCTGGAATTGGCTGGTTTGCTGTAAACAGCGCATCAGGCGCTTACGCACTCTCCACCCTC
>Ga0364873_10593_pt1 | contig 15236 bp, 17 predicted proteins | sample ExccelAu500001D3_2_FD_206928 | JGI IMG/M metagenome (GOLD analysis project Ga0364873, IMG submission 206928) | Enriched cells from Trout Bog Lake Hypolimnion, Wisconsin, USA - BchlTB.Aug07.5000.01.D3 | ecosystem: Environmental > Aquatic > Freshwater > Lake > Hypolimnion/Profundal zone | place... | reverse complement strand
CGCATCATCTCTTACAACACCAATGGTATCCGTGCAGCCTTTAAAAAAGGCTTTATTGAATGGCTGCAAACCGATCCTGCAGATATTATCTGTATTCAGGAAACCAAGGCTACAAAAGAAGATGTGGATTACAAACAGATTGAGGCCCTGGGTTTTGAAACTTATTGGTTTTCTGCCCAGAAGAAAGGATATAGTGGGGTGGCGGTATTTACCAAGATTAAACCAGACCTGGTGGAATATGGCCATAAAAAAGAACAGAGCGACTTTGAAGGCAGGGTGATACGGCTGGATTTTGGGGCTGTTACACTGATTAATGCCTATTTTCCATCGGGGACCAGCGGAGAGGAAAGGCAGGCTTATAAATACATCTGGCTGGATGAAATGCTGGGGTATCTGGAGGATTTACGCAAAACAAGACCGCAGATTATTCTTACGGGCGATTATAATATTGCGCATACGGATATTGATATCCATGACCCGAAGGGCAATAAAAACAGCTCTGGTTTCTTACCGGAAGAAAAAGCCTGGATGACTAAATTTCTGGCGCATGGTTTTATTGATACGTACCGTTTTATCAACCCAACCACTACAGGTGGCTATAGCTGGTGGAGCCAGCGTTTTCCCAGTGTAAGGCTGCAGAACAAGGGCTGGCGGATAGATTATATCTGTATTACAGAAAACCTGAAAGATAAACTGGTGGGTGCAACCATTTATCCGGATGTGAAGCATAGCGACCATTGTCCCATTTTTGCAGCATTTAAACTATAAGGGCATGATTGTCTATAATATTACCATTAAAGTAACCCACACTATAGAGGAAAATTGGCTGGAATGGCAAAAAACAGTACATATTCCTGAAATTATGGCTACGGGCTTATTTGTGGAATATAAGTTGTTTAGATTACTGGAACTGGAAGAAACGGATGGCAGTACCTATGTAATACAATATTTTACAGATAGTATTGAGAAATATGCAGAATATATTGAAGAATATGCACCAGCACTGCGTAAAAAAGCATCGGATAAATGGGCGGACCAGTTTATTGGGTTTCGAACGGTAATGGAGGTTGTGCATTAAGTGTGGATAGTTTTTGAAGTTAATTTTGCTTATCGGAAATCTTTCCTATATTTCCCTGTAACCCTTGCAGGACAAGCACTTCAGCGTATATATTTTTAAAACCCTTTACTGCAAAGGGTTTCAGCGTTTAAACCCTGATTGTTAATGAATAACCGCAAATATTAATTCCTTTCAAATCCTTTACACCAAAGGGTTGTAATGAATTAAAAGGTTTTGTGAAAACTAAAAAAATATTTTGTTGGAAGCGAAAAGCGTATACTTTTGTTCACGTTAAAAAACTTATTAAATTTTCATCTATGAACAAAGCAGAATTGATTGCTAAAATAGCCGAAGATGCTGGTGTTACTAAAACACAGGCAAATGCTTCATTGGATTCTTTTATTGAAGCAGTTACTAAAACATTAAAAGGAGGTGGTAAAGTTACATTAGTGGGTTTCGGAACTTTCTCTGTTTCTAAACGTGCTGCACGTACCGGACGCAATCCTCAAACAGGTGCAACAATCAAAATTAAAGCTAAAAAAGTAGCCCGTTTTAAAGCTGGTAAAGAATTAAGCGGTAAACTTTAATTGGTTATCTTCATTAAATTCTTATCCCGTTTGCTTTGTGCAGACGGGATTTTTTTTTATATTTGCCGTTCATTATTTTCAAAAAATACACAAAAATGGGCAGAGGCGACAAAAAAACAGCTAAAGGGAAACGTTTTAAAGGTTCTTTTGGCAAAAGCAGACCACACAAGACTACTACTGCAAAAAAACCTGCAGAAGTTAAAGCTTCTTAATAATAGTTTAGAAGTTAAAAATGATTACAAAGTCCCGTTTTAAAACGGGACTTTTTTAGCTACAAGCACTTTATTTTTTACTGGCCAGTTCTTCCAGCGCCCTGGCAAACTTATCCAGTTCCTGTAATCGGGTATATACATGGGGGGTTACCCGTACACAGCTGATATTTTCCCATACAATACCAACGGTATGTATTTTATAATTATTAAAGAGGGCATTGTCTAATTCTCCGGGAGTCATCCCATCAATAGTTACACCACATATCGCACAGGAATACTCAGGTTTAAAAGATGTATGAATTTTTACCTTGGGTATATCTTTTACTTTTAAAGCCCAATAATTCTTTAAATACCTGATCCTTTCTTCTTTACGTTTACTGCCGATAGCCATCTGAAAGTTTACAGCTTCCCCAATGCCCTGTTCAATAGGGAAACTTCGGGTACCAATACTTTCAAATTTGCGGATATCAGGAGAATGGGGTTTATCATTACACACCAGCGGCCATATCTTTTCTATCTTCTCTTTTTGGATCCACATCATTCCACTGCCGATCGGGGCACTTAAGAATTTGTGCAGGGAAGTGCCAAAATAATCGCAATGCAGTTCCGGTATCTTATAATCCAGTAAGCCAAAACTATGGGCACCATCACAAACCACTTCTATACCATGACGATGGGCCATGTCTGCTATTTTACGAACAGGCATGATCTGACCAATCCAGTTGATGATATGTGTTACATGAATGATTTTGGTTTTGGCTGTAATGGCTTTTTCATAAGCATTTACAATCTCCTCATCATTTTCTATCGGAAAATTAAAACTGATCTGCTGATAAATGATCCCTTCCCGCATTGCCCTTTGCCTCCAGGCATTGATCATATTGGGATAATCCTGTTTAGTACCGATTACTTCATCCCCGGCTTTTAAATCCAGTCCGTATATAATTGTATTTAAAGATTCGGTGGCATTGCGGTTAATGGCAATTTCCTCTGGTGAAGCACCGGCAAGATCGGCCAGTTGCTGCCTTAGGGGTTCCCGGCCCTGGTCCAGGATACGCCACATATAATAAGAAGGCCCTTCATTGGTTAATTTATTATACCGGTCCACTGCTTCCTGTACTACCCTGGGAGAGGGGCTTACTCCGCCATTATTCAGGTTAATCATGGCCGGGCTAACGGTATAGGCCTGCTGGATAATACTCCAGTAATCCTCATCCTGCGCTACCATATCATTAGTCTTGTGCCGGACAGATAAATTTGCCTTTTCAAGACTGGCGGCATGTAACTGGTTGAATAAACTGTTGGCAGAAAAAGCGCCGGCTAATAATCCGACTTGTTGAATAAATTGTCTTCGGTGTTGCATAAGCTTTGGTTGAAAGAGAAAGATAAAACAAATATTTGTTTCAGTCCCTATCTTTGCCCCGGAAAAATCAATGATGAAGCAATTTATAGTCTATACCATCCTTACAGCCCAACTCTTACTAGTTAGTGTAATCAGCAGCATTGCCCAATGCAGTATTTGTACTAAAACAGCTTCCCAATTAGGCGAGGGGCCTGCCAAAGCATTAAACGGAGCCATTGTTTACCTGATGATAATGCCATTTGCTATTATCGGGTTTATTGCATTCCGCTGGTTTAAAAATGAAAGAAGGCAGGGATAAACTTAATCTATTGTACAGGTTTTATGACTTCCATCGCAATATGGCGGGTTTTTGGTTTGTTTGCAATTACATAACCATACTTCCCCATCTTCTTCAGGGGTAAATTTCAGGCTTTTAAATCCAGCAGCTGCCTCTTCGGTTTTATGGGTTCCGTTACACAATGGATTTTCACTACTAAACCCACAGGTACACCAGGCATAGGTTTTACCTTTTACTACTGTAATGGCTGTTGGCGATGCTTTAAAGACTTTAGGTACACTCATGTTAAATATATTGTTGTATAAATTGATAAAGATTAAAATCTGTGTTTTCCTGGATCTGCAATTTCAGTGCGGCTTTACTGATATTCTTCATCCGGTATTGCTGTATCAGGTGATAGGCCCTTTCTGCCAGCAGTAAAAATTTCCTTTCGGTGCTGTCTACCAATGCTAAATGTTCCACTATTTTTTCAAACAATTCACCAATACCCACTTTTTGAGAGGCAATGGTTTTAATAACCGGAATCTCTGCCACTATTTCTTTGGTGGAAGGCATTAACATCCATCTAAGGTTCCTGACAAACTGATCTGCATCGGGCCTGTCTGCTTTGTTCACTACAAAGATATCGGCAATTTCCATCAGCCCTGCTTTCATGGTTTGCACTTCATCCCCTGCTTCCGGCACCACCACTACTACAGTAGTATGAGCCAGGCCTGCAATTTCCACTTCACTTTGTCCCACCCCTACTGTTTCAATAATGATATAATCAAACACAGCGGCTTTCATAATATCTGAGATCTCAATAATCTTGGGATGCAATCCACCCAGGCTACCCCGGCTGGCCAGGGAACGGATAAATACATCCGGATGGTTGTACCATTCACTCATCCGTATCCTGTCGCCCAGTAAAGCCCCAAAATTAAAAGGGGATGATGGGTCTACGCATAAAACCCCCACTTTCTTATTGCGTGAAACAATTTCTGCAATCAGTGCATCGGTAATGGTACTTTTTCCCGCACCAGGAGGGCCAGTAATACCAATAATCTTTGAAGGAGAGGGAGGCAATTGCTGTAAGAGCTTAAAATAACCTTCATACTCATTTTCCACCAGAGAAATGGTTCGTGCCAATGATTTAATATTGCCCTGCTTAATTTCTTGTAATAATTGATCCCACATCAATTGCTAATGTAACAGCTAAATACGAATTTCGGTGCCCAATGAAAGTATTGTTGAAAAATAATCTGCTGCTGAACTGGAGCTTCCTGCTGATCTTACTGCTGATACCCGCACTATTGCTGAGCAGGGCCGGATTATCAATGCTATCTGTACTGATTATGTTGCCTGCCCTGTTTTCTTTACAGCAGAAGGAAACTGTTTATAAATTTTGCAAAGGGGCAGTTCTGATACTGGCACCGGTACTGATTTCCGGGATTTGGAGCCATGACCGGCATCAATGGGCACTGGAAGTATTGAATAAATTACCTTTAATTACAGTTTCTATCGGGTTAATTGGCGCCGGACTTACTCCACAGAAAGTTAAACTATTCATTTTCACCTTATGTTTTTTTGTATTTGGGGCCTGTATCTGGAGTATGGTGAATTATGGTGTAAATGCTGTCGCTATCAACCAATCTTACCTGGTAGCGAAAGTAATGCCCACTTTAATGGACAATGACCATATCCGGTTTAGCTGGTTAATAGTAATCAGTTCGGTATTACTGGCAGGCCAGTTAGCCTTACAATCCTCAAAAAAAGAGAAAATTGGCGGACTGGTTTTAATAGTTTTCTTTTTTGTTTATCTGCATTTTCTGGCAGCCAAAACCGGCTTATTGTGTATGTATGGTTGCCTGATTATTGGTGGGTGCTGGTCATTATTATATTCAAAGGAAAAAAAGTGGGCAGTTTGGGGGTTTATTCTGGTTCCTGCTGTTGTTCTATTATCCTATTTTGAGTTTCCAACCCTACAGCACCGGGTGCAATATGTGGTATGGGATTACCAGCAATACAGTCATGGTATTTACAGGATTGGTTCTTCAGATGGCGACAGGCTGCTATCGTATAAAGCAGGCTTGAACATTGCCAATGCCCATCCGGTAATGGGTTGCGGCTTTGGGGACCTGCTGCAGGAGATCAATATCTGGCATAACCTGCACCATCCGCAATCCCTGGATTATGAACGATTTAAACCCACCAATGAATGGCTGATTTATGCAGCAGCCAGTGGTTGGACTGGTATGCTGGTTTTTACTGTGGGGATTTTGCTATTGCTTTCATTGAACTGGAAAAAGGATTTGTTTACTGCCTGCCTGTGCCTTGTGCTGCTGATTCCTTTAATAACAGATGATACACTGGGAGGACAGTTTGGTGTTTTTTTGTTGACAGCTGGAATTTGCCTGGGCTGGTATATAAGGCATCCACTACGGAGTAAGCTGCTGTAGTTTGCGCAGTTTGGCGTATTTAACCATGGTCTGATAAGCCACCGAAGAAGCAATAAAGAAACCCTCCAACCCATCTAAAAAACCAAGCTTAAAGATATAGCCATTGATAAATGCTACCAATGGGTTGATGACCAGTTTATAGGCCGGTGCCTTTTTGCCGCTTTCAAACATAGCTTTCGCCTGTATACTGGTGAATTTATTATTTTGTAGAATAATTTCTTCAAAGTTGTTGTAGCTGTAATGCAGGATATCCCCTTTTAATTTTTTTACAGATGCATTGCTGTCCATTTCTATCTTTTCGTGGACATTAATGCCGGACCATCTTCCTTTCTTCCTGTTCCATAAACGCAGTTTACTATCAGGGTACCAGGTTCCGTGTTTAATCTGTTTGGCACCCAGAAATGTGGAACGGTTCATCATATAGGCATCTGCTTCAAAGCCTTTTCCCTTTTGCTGCAGGATACTCGTTTTCAACTCAGTGCTTAAAGCCTCATCTGCATCCAGGCTTAACACAAAATCATGGGAAGCAGTATCCAATGCAAAATTTTTCTGGTCCTTATACCCCAGGAATGGCTGCTTAAGAAATATTGTTTTGTAGGCAGAACAAATCTCCTCAGTTTTATCAGTAGAAAAAGAATCCACCACAATAATTTCATCTGCAATACCCTGCACGCTTTCCAGACAGCGCCGGATATGTTTTTCTTCATTGAAAGTGATGATGACAACTGAGAGTTTCATGGTATCCAATTAAATGATCTTATAATTTCTGTAATCAAACAAACGGTGGCCGGTTTTCTTTTCTATCCAGTACAATACTCTTTTCTTAAAAGGCATTTTCTTTTTGCTGATATCCAGGGTAATATCCAGATTCTTATTAGCTATTCTTTGCTGCATCACCGATGGATGGGTGCCTGTGTATCTTTCCAGGGAATCAAACTCATTAAAATCAAACAACTCGGCAGTTAAAGCAGCACCGGCATCATCGTGCCAGAGCTTACTTAAGTTGTTAATCTTTTCTTTCATTGTAGTGCTGTCTTTTACCCAGCCATAATGAAAAATATAAGCATCAATTAATTTAACCCTTAATTTCCGGTTTTGCTTTCTAAAGCCCTGGGCATCGCGGTAAGCATGAATATTTTTATCATTCCGGATGATCCTGATTTCCCGGTGGTACCATTTGCGACTATCCCCCACATAATCAAAAGAGCCATAGAAATGGGTATATTTAAACAGCAGGCCTTCTACATTTTTATCATCAAGGTATTTTTGGGCTGCATCCAGAATGGCCGGATAATATTGTTCATGCACCACTTCATCTGCCTGGATATAAAACGCCCAGTCGCTTTCCGGGTCAATCTGTGCAAATGCCTTATCAGTTTCAACAGCCAGCACCTTCCCCCCTTCCCTGAGTGAAGGATCCCATACTGTATCAATGATTTTAATTTTATCAGACCCGATAGCAGCAATCATTGCCCTGGTATCATCCGCACAATCGCCCACTGCAACGATCATTTCATGCACCAATGGCAGCACAGAACGTATCGCTTCCACTACCGGATAATCATTAATGATGGCATTTTTTATGATGGTAAAACCTGAAATTTTCATATAGTTGTTTTCATGAAGATGCTGAATGCTTAAAGTATGATTCAAGTGATATTGCAGTAATATTTTTGCTTCTTTGTCATTTTATTGAAAAGAAGCGATGATACGTTTGTATAAATTCTTTACAGAATGTACCCAGCTTTCTGCCGGTTCTTTCAATGCGGGTATAAAAGGTTCGCCTCTTTTAAGATACTGCTTATTAAAAAACCCGGAATGAAAGCCCCATTTCTGAATAAAAGTATAATACCCTTTATTTTTATTGACCCTGTTAGTAGACCTTCCTGAAAAATGATAGACTTTACAGTCACCCACACCTTTAAATAAACGAATACCCAGTTTCCAAAGTTTCATGGAAAAGTCGGGATCGGAATACATACCCGGATGAAATTCAGTACTATAACCGCCAACCATATCCCAGATATCTTTATGAACAATATTGGGTGGCCAGGTAGCGCCGGACCAGTCGGCCTTTTCCAGGGAAGCATAGTTTTCCAGTAAGGCTTTTTCATTGAAAGATGCTATATCTGTGCCAAAGTCTTTATAAATGACACTGGCATTTCCCGTATCGTAAGGCTCTATCATGGTGCCGGAAAGGAAAAAATACAGATGGCCAATGGATAGAATTTCTTTATGCAGGGCCTCATCCCAATGGGGGCAGGTATACATATCATCATTCATATACAGGATATAATCTGTAACAGCTAAGGTGGCCGCATAATTTAAGGCATAACAGATTCCTATATTTTCTGCACTGAATGAATAATCTATATCAGGTTGTGACTGCACCCATTCCAGGGTACCCTCTTTCCCTTCATTTATATGGACAATAATCTGGTGCGGATAAACAGAATTTTTGCGGATACTTTCGATACATAATTGCAGGTAGGGCAAATTATTCCAGGAAGGTATCAGTATAGAGAATAAAGGGTTCAGCACCGTACTGCGCTGAACTTTATTAATTTGTATTTGTGTAATTAACATCTGTTATGCAATTTGAGGCAGATTCAGAACCGGGTTATCCTTTTACACTAAGCATCCCGATTTTTATATTGAAAGGATACTTTCAGAAAAATTGTAACCGGATAATTCATTGCAAAGAACAGAAAATTTTCTGCTACTGAAAATTTCATTTTATTGCAGGCAGTTTAAGTATTTTTATAACAATGATCAATTTTATTCCCATTTTCCCTTTAAATACGGTAGTGTATCCGGGAGAGCACCTGAACCTGCACATATTTGAATCCCGTTACCGGCAATTGATTACAGAATGTTTTAAGGAAAAAAAACCTTTTGGCATTCCGGTGGTACTGGACAAAGGGTTGGCAGAAATGGGCACTTTGGTATCGGTTGCTGCAATTGTTAAAACATATGAGGACGGAAAGATGGATATTCAGACCAGGGGTATCCGTATCTTCAGTATACTGGAAATAGTAAAGGAAATACCTGAAAAACTATATAGCGGTGCCATTGTAAATTATCCGCCCAATGATGAATCCAGGCATACAGTAATGATGCGGAATACCTTAAAAAGTATCCGTAAAATGCACGAACTTTTAAATATTACCAAAGATTTTAAGAAACCTGATGAAGAACTGGTGAGTTATGATATAGCGCATCATGCAGGATTGTCCCTGAAAGAAGAATATGAGTTATTACTGTTGTTAAAAGAAAATCAACGATTGGAATATTTAAAAAGGCATCTTAAAAAAGTATTGCCGATGATTGGTGGTATTGAAAACCTGAAAGAAAAAATAAAACTGAATGGTCATTTCAGAGAATTGAAAGGCTTTAATTTTGACCTGTAAACTGATAACATGACAACATTGTGCTTTGATTTTGGAAATACCCGTCTGAAATGTGCCGTTTTTGATGACAGGGAAATTAAAGAACTGATTGTATTGGAAAATGACCGGGATGAAACTATTGAAGCCATCATTGCAAACTATCAGCCACAGAAAGCCATCCTTTCATCAGTAATCAGGCATAATCCATCTATTGAAAACATACTGGCAGCAAAAACAACATTTCATGTATTGAATCATCAAAGCCTGTTACCCCTTACCACTCCGGTGGGTAAACCGGAAACCATTGGGGCAGACCGGTTAGCTATCTGTGCGGCTGCTGTTGACCTGTTTCCTGAAAATCATTGCCTGGCTATTGGACTGGGCACTTGTATCACGTATAATTTTATTAATTCCTTTCACCAGTTTCTGGGTGGAAGTATTTCACCGGGTATGATTATGCGCTTTAAAGCCATGCATGAACAAACTGCTTTATTGCCGGAAATCATTGCTGAACATAATTTTCCCCTGATAGGCTATGATACCAAAACCAACCTGCTCAGCGGGGTATTACTGGGGATGGCAAAGGAAATTGACGGGATTATTGATGCCTATAATGAAAAATTCAACCACCTGAAAGTATTCCTGACCGGCGGGGATATGGACTTTTTTCTGCCCCATTTAAAAAATAAAATAATGGCAGACCCCTATCTGCTATACAAAGGTTTACTGGCCATCAGCGAAATAAACAACCCCTGAGCTGATAGTGTAACAATTTTAAGTATTCCTATATCAACATAATCAGGGCGATGCCCTAAGTTTGCGGTATTATATATGAGCACATTCTTTAAACCATTACCTAAAATTTGCCTGGCCTTTATTATTATACTGGTGGTTTCTGCCTGTGAAAATGATATCAGGGAAGTGCAGGCATTGGGCAAAAAAAGGATTGGTGTGGAGGAAGGCACTAAAATTGTGGCCTATATTAGTCAGAATGGTAAAGTAAAAGCCAAACTGACCGCTCCGGTAATGTACCGTTATTTGCAGGATTCTGAACGGGTGGAATTTCCCAAAAGCCTGCATGTTGATTTTTACGACAGTGCTTTAAAAGTGCAGAGTCAGTTGTTCTCCACCTATGGGCGTTATTTTGAAAATGAAAGGAAAGTATATTTAAGGGATAGTGTGATTGTGTTTAATGTAAGAAAAGATACATTATGGTGCAAAGAACTCTACTGGGATCAGCTAAAGCAACAATTTTTTACAGATAAACCAGCTATTCTCAGCCAAAGCGACCCGAGACAAAGAATATTTGCAGATAGTGGGTTAACAGCGGACCAGAATTTTAAATGGTTTACTTTTCATAAAGTAGGGCCTGGTAAGCATGGTCAAAAAAGTTTTATAAATATACCGGACAGCAGTGCTAAATAAACGCTTCTTTTTAAAGTCAATAGTCCGGTAGCTTTTATTAAGGTGTGTGGAAAAGAGGGATAGAGAAAAAAAACAATAAACAGGGATAATAAAAGGGAAAAGAAAGGCGGTAGTAAGTTAATGAGAAATACACCCACCTTTCAAAAAGCATTAAGCTTTATTACTGCAAGTGTACAGCAAACAATTGAAATAAGAAAACCACAGCAAAAATTTATTTGCTGGCTCTTTGAGAAATGGATTATGCTACCGGTACGCCATAACTTTTTAAATATCTACCGATATGGCAATGGAGGATATTCAGAGAAAAGCATCCGTCATCAGTTCAGCCGGAAGATTAATTTTCTCGGGTGGTTTGAAACGGCATTTGACAGATTAAAAGAAAAAGAGTGTATAGCAGCCTTTGACCCTTCCTACATTAAAAAGAGTGGGAAACATACTTATGGTAAAGGAAAATTTTGGAGTGGGAAAGATCAACAGGTGAAAGATGGCCTGGAAATAAGTTGCCTGGCCATGGTGGATGTGGCAGACAGAACTGCTTATAGTGTGGAAGCAATACAAACACCATCAGCAATGCAGGGAAAACTAATGGATCATTATGTAGAAATTATACTGAGCAGGCTGAAAATGCTGTTGTCTTTTACTAAATATCTGGCAGCGGACGGCTATTTTATGAAAAACAGTTTTATTGACCCACTTCTAAAAGAAGGGATACATATTATTACAAAGATGCGTCAGGATGCGAATCTTTTATATCTGTACAATGGGCCACAGAAAAAAGGAAAAGGCAGAAAGAAGTTGTATGCCGGGAAGGTGAATGTAAAAAACATAGATAAACGTAAATGGAAGCAATGTTATCAGGATAAGTTTATAGATGCGTATGAATTGACTCTATGGTGTGCAACGTTGAAACGGGTGGCAAAAGTAGTATACATGAAATTTGGGGATACGGACCGGTATGCCATTTTATTGAGTACTGATACCAATTTGGAAGGTGCTAAAGTAATTGAGTATTATCAGTTGCGGTTCCAGATAGAATTTTTAATCCGTGATTGTAAACAATACACCGGTTTGGAAGAGTGCCAGGCCCGTGGTGAAATAAAATTATACAATCACTTTAATATGTCCATGATGACAGTATCATTAATGAAGTTTAAATGCTGGGCTACCCTGCCAGAGAAAGAGGATGTTCCTTTTTCAATGCGAAGTATCAAAACATGGTACTACAATAAGTTTTTAACCGAAACAATATTTTCAAACTTAGGTATTCAATTGAATTGCAGTAAAATAAGAAGCCTGTATAACCAATGCCTGAATATTGGTGCTATGGCTGCCTAAATAACTACCGAACCATTGATATTAAAACACTTCAATAATTAAAATTACGAATAAAAAAATGGAAGCATATATAATTTCAGTCATTACAACACTCGCTTTTTTAGTGTTATCAGTATTTATTGCAATTGCAATAAAATTTGAAGGAGGCAGTAATCCGAAAGATCCAAGCAAAAGAAAATTGTGGTTTTGGATTTTGGCAGTATTGAACCCTGCTGTAAATTTTCTTTTGGGCTATTTCGTCTTTAAACCGGACGCGAATGTTATGATAGTAGATGCTTATATTAAAGATTTAAGTATAGGTACAGCTGTTGGATTTGTGTTATATATAATTAGTGGATTTGTACTAAGTAAAATTTTTCAAAACGGCAAAATAGGTCATTGGTTTTAATCCCTAAAATATATATAAATGGATAAACTTTTTGTCATAGCAATTGGAGGCACTGGGATGCGTTGTTTAGAATCTTTTACGCATTTATGTGCAATTGGAATGTTTGATAATCAAGAAATAGAAGTTTTAACTTTGGATACTGATCAAACCAATGGGAATAAGGGGAGAGTTGAAAGTTTAATTGACTTATACAATAGGATAAAAACCTCAGATAATACTATCGGTGGCACACCTAATGCTAATACTTTTTTTTCTGCTAAACTTAACCTGTATAAATATTACACTAATTATTCAAGTGTGGGTAGGGAAAGTTATAAAAACATAACTAAGATATCTTCTGGTTCTCCTAAAGAACAAAAGGCGAACAAGTTAGTATCCGATTTGTTTCTCGATAACAACTCAGTTCAAGAATTTAATTTAGCACATGGGTATAGAGCGCAAACTCATTTGGGGTCTATGTTGATGTATCATGGTATAATAGAGGCTGCTCGTAATCTTGCAAAAGGCAAGGATGTTCAAATTCAAGAAAGAGAATTAGAATCATTTATTTCTAAATTAGAAAAAGCTGCAGCAAACGCTCGCGTATTTATTTTTGGCTCAATCTTCGGAGGTACAGGAGCCTCATCAATTCCTGTAATCCCAAAAGCGTTACAAGACTTTGTTAAAATTCGTTCTGGTGGTACTTCAAGTATTGATTTTACAAAAGCAAAATTTGGCTCAACGCTATTAACCGAATACTTCACCTTTAACAAACCTGACGATAAACAAAAACAAACGAAAGAGGATAGCGTGATTGCTGATTCTTCCTTTTTTCCATTAAATAGCCAAGCTGCTTTGCAGTTTTATCAAAGTGATCCAACAGTTCAAAAAAGCTATAAAATCTTATATCATATTGGTTGGCCAATTGAAAGTAAAAAGATTGATGATGAAAATTCTGGGCATAAAACAATTACCGGAGGAGCTACTCAAAAAAATCCTTGTCATATTACAGAGTTACTATGTGCTTGTGCTGCTTATGACTTCTTTATAAGAACTGATGGTTTTGATAATGCAAAAGCATCATACCTCTTTAAAGCTGTAGAGTTTAATAATAACTCGTTTAATTTTTCATTTAACGATTTTGTTGGCAATAAAAATAAAGCAGGTGAAACTTTCGCTAATAGATTAGGGGCATTTTTTTCATTAGCCCACATATGTCTTTCTAAAAATGGGGCTGCTTTTGGAGACAATGGGATTAAAGGTTTTATTGTTCAATGCCAACAGGCTAAATTACCACAATACTGTACAATTACTGATGAAGAGTGTGTTGATATTAATAACTATTTTAAATTATTTGCTTATACTTTCGATGATAGAAAATTCATTTCAGGATGGTTATATCAGGTTAGAAATTCAGTTGCTCCCGGTGAATTTCTATTTTCTAGTAATGCATTTCCAAGTGCAATTGCAGAATTAAAAAAAGTAAATGTTGGCGAATTATTTTTTGATAAAAAATATCATTGGCCTAGTGGAGGAATCTTGTCTGATAGCTATAACCAATTTGTAAAAGAACTAATTAAAACGTCACCAAAAGACGAGCAAAAAGTAAATACTACTAAAGAGAAATTCTTAGCCCATATTTATAATGCAATTACTATTTCACAAAACTTCAATCTAAATTAACTAGGGATAATGGCAGATAATAAAATAAAGGCACTTGCAATAAAGGTTGATCCTAGAACTGAACCACAGGGAGTTGAATATACTTGGGATAAAATTCCTCAATTAGAAGTATTTACCAAAAATATTATAATTCCGGAAATTGCTGTTGATAAAGAAGGCAACACTTCTGTAGATATAGGTTCAATTGTATCTGGCATGCCAACTGTATATGCACGAGCAAATTTATTTAGAAATGCTCTAGATAATATAATAGATAAAGACGCCGTAGCTTCAGGTTTAATGCTGTTTTATAGATCATTAATAAGTGAATGGAAAGGGTTTATTAGCTGTATAGCTCTAAACTACAAAGATATTCAGGTAGACAGAGTTCATTTATCTTATTCTGATGGAAAAAAAATTATTGATACTGCAAATATATATGAGCCATTGGGTGCTTTTGGTAACGTACTTTTTGAAAGACAACCCTTATGGTGTGATCAATCTTTGGCTAACAATGCAGATAAAATTCCTTTTATCGATGTGATTTCTTTAAATGGTAACGTTGTTGGTGGCACTTCACCTGATTGCTTTTTATTTTCGTCGGTTTCTTATAAGATAAATGCCGTATTCCCTTTTGTCAATATCAATAATGGTAAATTTATTGACCCACTACAATCTGAACTTAAGTCTGATGAATTATTTAAAATTTATGGATATGCAAAGCATCTTTTAAATAATATTGACAAGTTTAGAAAAAATTTTGATGGTCTGGAGGATTTACTAAAGCCGGACTATAGTAATATCTATAGTTGCATTCAAAATTGGATGGCTGAAATGGTTAAGTATCAAGCGGCAAAAGGATATCCAAAATTAGAAAATCAAGCACCCCCAGAAATTGGTTCAATTTTCCAATATCCATTTAGTATATTATTTAATTATTCAACAGAATTGTATGGATCAGAAGGCATAATTAGTAATGAGCCTAGTTTACAAAGTTCAATTTCATTTGATCCTAAAGATTTATTACTTTCTGATACGGTAGAAATTGCTCAGATTGATTTTGGAAAGGAAGGTGCTGAAACAAAAAATTATCTAAAAAATAAACCTATCCTTTTACTAGAAGC
>Ga0364873_10498_pt2 | contig 15344 bp, 13 predicted proteins | sample ExccelAu500001D3_2_FD_206928 | JGI IMG/M metagenome (GOLD analysis project Ga0364873, IMG submission 206928) | Enriched cells from Trout Bog Lake Hypolimnion, Wisconsin, USA - BchlTB.Aug07.5000.01.D3 | ecosystem: Environmental > Aquatic > Freshwater > Lake > Hypolimnion/Profundal zone | place... | reverse complement strand
GTTTATCAGACGCCGTTTCGGCAGCCGATGGCTTCGATGGCTTGGGAGGATGGGGTTTACGTTTCCCGAGACGGGTTGTCGCTCTACTCCGATTACGTTCAGTGCGACCTCTTCTCATTCTTTCTTTCCAAGCCGGACATGCGCCAGGTTTGGCGATACCAGCGAGGTCCGAGCGTTGGCCAGGATTTCTCCAACCCTCTGAACACGGGCAAACCGTGGATTCATAGCGATATCGTGGTCAGCACACGGACCGGTCGCGACAAGCCTTTCGGGCCTTGGAGGCTCTCCAAGATGAATGGGAAATTCGGGAACCTCGGCGGAGTCGTCACCATCGGCAAACTGGGGCATCCAGGCAGCTACGACTACGTCGCCTACACCGGAGACCTGAACTCGGGGGTCAAGATCAAGGTGATGCGAAACGTCGGTCAAGAGCTGGCGGGGGACAGCGAAGGACACGCCCTTCCCGGCAACATCAACGACAAGTACCACGCCGACAACCCGCACATCGAGCGCCCGGACGCTTCCAAGCCGAACAGCCTGGTCCTGTTCTGGGATAGCGACGACCGCCCTGGACTCGGTCAGCACGACATCTTCTACTCGAAGAGCGAAGACGGAGGGACGGTCTGGACCGACCCATTACCGGTCAAATCCGTGAACTCTTCCAACGACGAAGAGCAGCCGCACCTGTTTCAAGAGAAGGGGCAGTGGTGGCTGTATCTGACTGCAGCAAATCCAAAGGACAGCAAACTCGGCATCTTCCGCTACCGACAGGCTAAGAAGGACGACTGGGACAGTTGGGTCGATCGTGAGCTGGTGGTTGGCGCAGGTACTGCTGCAGCAGTCGGCGAACCAACGTTGACCCAAGAGGGTGACCTATCGTTCGTCGTCATCACGGTCAACTACGCCCATGCTACTGCCACAGACAAGTACGATTGCGACCCGTGGTTCATGAGGCGAAAGAAGTAGACAACCGCCTGGCAAACAAGCGATGCAACCAAATCGGCTCGCCGGAGTATATTTAGACAATTATCTAAATGTCTCGAAGGAAGGAACATAAATGAGTCTGTTGGTTGGTGTGGTAGCGATGGTGATGGCGGCGGCTCCGGTGGAGAAGCAGGTTACTTTTACGGGGGCGGGCGGCCTTACAATGTACGGCACATTGACCATGCCGGCCAACTCAGCCGGACATATGGTTCCCGGCGCGATTTTGCTTCCGGGGAGCGGTCCGACCGATCGCGACGGAAACCAGGCTCCGGTGATCGTGACTGACATACTCAAGCAGATTTCAGCCGCCTTGGCCGAAAGCGGAATCGCAAGCCTCCGATTCGACAAGCGGGCGACGCGTCTTTTTGGGCCCAAGTTTCCGTCCACCGCCCCCGAACTTGCCGAATTCTTTAAGTGGAACAACTTCGTAGGCGACGCTACCGGCGCCTTGAGGTTCCTTCAGCAACAGCCGGGCGTCGACGGAAAGAGAGTCGCGATCATCGGCCACAGCGAAGGCGCGGAAATCGCCCTTCAGATCGGCAGTAACTTGGCAAAGGACCCGCTGAAGCCCGCGGCACTGATCACGATCGGCGGTGCGGGTAGACCGATGGGTCCGATCCTTCACGAGCAGATCGAACTTCGGCTGACCCAACAAAAGGTACCGAGTCCGATGAAGAAGGTCTACATGGATTACGTCGATAAAGCAGTCGCCCAGGTGGCAGCAAGCGCGACTTTTCCGCCCGATCCTCCTGCCGGTCTTGAGTCCCTTTTCAACCCGACGACAACGAAAATCATGCAGGACTACTGCCGAATCGACCCGGCTGAATTGGCGAAGAACTACCCGGGGCCGGTGCTTGTGATAAATGGTGGCCAGGACCAACAAGTGTCACCGGAAAAGGACGCGCCTGCATTGAAAGCCGCTCTGCAAAAGCGTTCAACGGGCTCAGTCGAAATGTTGATCGCGCCAGACACCAGCCACAACATGAAATCGACGGCAGGTGGAAACAAAGATATGTTTACGGGACCAGTCGTTCCGATGGTCCTCTCAAAGATCCAACAATTCCTCACAAAGCAGCTTCTTGCGACGAAATAGCGCGGGATGCGAATGTTGCGCAACTTTCACCCCCTTTACACTTCCCTAACACGACGTGAATTAGCAATAATCCCATCAATCGTTCTGCAATGTCGCGGGCGGGGACTTATACAGACGAAGGAGGGGTCTTCCCTCCTCGTCTTCCTTGAGTTTACGGCCTAGTTAACGCCTGTGTTTATTCAGGACCGTGAACAGTCTGCATATCATTCGGAGGATTAGATGACCCCAAAGGACGCCGTCAATTTTGCGACGGAGAACGACGCGCAAATCGTTGACATTCGATTTACCGACCTACTCGGTACATGGCAGCACTTCAGCATCCACGTAAATCACTTCACAGAAGACAAGTTTGAGGACGGACTTGCATTCGATGGTTCCAGCATCAGAGGGTTCCAGGCGATTAACGAGTCGGACATGCTCCTCATGCCAGACCCGGATACCATCTTCATGGATCCGTTTACGGACGTCCCCACAGCAGTAATCTCCTGCGACATCGTCGACCCGCTTACCGGCCAGCGCTATCCTAAGGATCCACGGTATACGGCGGAGAAAGCCGAGCAGTATCTCAAGTCGACCGGCATCGGCGACACGATTTTCATCGGCCCAGAAGCTGAGTTCTTTGTATTCGACGAACTCCTTTACGACAACCAGCCTCAGGGTGCGTTCTACAAGATCGACTCCGACGAAGCGGCATGGACTTCAGGTCGAGACGGCAGCCCCGGATTCACCAACAAGGTCAAGGGAGGCTACTTCCCTGCAGCCCCGGTCGACAAGCTCCAAGATCTTCGATCTGAAATGGTTCTCAAGATGGTTGATGCCGGCATCAACATCGAAATGCACCACCACGAAGTCGCTGCCGCCGGTCAGTGCGAGATCGACATCCGGTTCGATTCGCTCAAGAAAATGGCCGACATGATGATGAAGTACAAGTACATCGTCAAGAACACGGCTTATCAGCACGGCTACGTTGCGACGTTCATGCCCAAGCCCCTCTTCGGAGACAACGGCAGCGGCATGCACTGCCACCAGTCGATCTGGAAGAACGGCGAGCCCACTTTCTACGATGAGACCGGTTATGCCGGCCTTAGCGAAACGGCTCGATGGTACATCGGCGGATTGCTGAAGCACGCTCCGGCCCTCCTCGCATTCTGCGCGCCGACGACCAACTCGTATCGACGATTGGTTCCCGGATACGAAGCGCCGATCAACCTGATGTACTCCGCTCGAAACCGATCGGCTTGCGTTCGCATCCCGATGGTCTCGAAGTCGCCGAAGGCGAAGCGAGTCGAGTTCCGCGCTCCGGACCCGATGGCTAACCCCTATCTCGCGTTCTCCGCGTTGATGATGGCCGGCCTCGACGGTATTCAGAATCGCATTGAGCCGCCGAAGCCGCTCGACAAGGACCTGTACGAATTGCCGCCGCTCGAGCGAGCCGGCATTCAGCAGACCCCAGGTTCGCTTCGACTGACCTTGGCTGCACTCGCAGAAGACCACGAATTCCTTCTCAAGGGAGACGTGTTCACCAAGGAACTGATCGAGAGCTATATCGAATACAAGCTCGTTAACGAGTGCGACGCGGTCGACCTGCGTCCACATCCGTACGAGTTCTATCTCTACGCCGACGGCTAGTCGATGTAATGAAAATCGGAACGGGGCCCTGGACTTGGTCCAGAGCCCCGTTTTTCGTTTTGGTTGAATGTGCCCTAGAATCGTGCGCCGAGGTACAGGCCAAAGCCGGACAGTTCAGGCTTCGAACTGAAGAAGTACTTCGCCTGGATGAAGATCGGATTCGAGCTATGGCTGAACTCGTAGGTTGCCGAGATCTGCTCGCCAAGTCCGACACCGGTCGAGGTCAGATCGCCCGAGTTTCGGAAATCGGGGCCGATTCCGCCCGAATAGACCATCTGACCTTGCCGGATATTGTAGGTTAGCGCGACCGGTACGTCGTTGTTTGCGCCGTGAGAGTAGTAGTCGGCCGAGATGCCGAAGTACGACTGGGTGTTCGGCAACGTCGAAGATTCCGCCGTCATCGCGTTGAGTTTGTAGTCGATTCCGAAGCCGAACCACGTACCTAAGTCGCTGGCGAGGTTATTTGTCGGAAGGAACGTCCCAAGTCGAACCGAGATGCCCGAAGGGCCGTTGCTTTGTGCGCCTGCGACGCACATACATGTTGCTGCGGCAGCCATTGTTCCTAGTTTTGCTATCGTTGAAATTCTCATATTGGTAACCTCCGCGGTTGTTACCGAATAGAAGTCAAAGCGACGGTAAAGGTTCCGTATCTCCGATTATTCTCTTTTGCACTCGAAACACGAAGGGCCCCGGACAATGTCCGGAGCCCTCCCTGCAATTCGCACGATTTCGAACTAGAAGCGCGCGCCAACGTAAACGCCAAAGCCTGAAAGCTCTGGTTTGGAGCTGAAGAAGTACTTCGCCTGAACAAACAGCGGAATCGGCGCCTTGCCGAACTCATACGTGACGCCGATCTGCTCGCCGATGCCGACGCCAGTCGACGTCAAATCGCCTGAGTTTCGGAAGTCCGGGCCGATACCTGCGGAGTAGATCATTTGGCCCTGACGGACGTTGTAATTCAGAACGACAGGAATGTCGCTGTCGCTACCATGAGAGTAGTAGTCTGCTGAGATTCCGAAATAGGCTTCCGTGCCTGTAATCGGTGCGCTCACCGCAAATGCGCTTAACTTGTAGTCGGCGCCAAAGCCAAACCAAGTGCTGCCCAGGTCGCTGGCAAGGCTGTTGCTAGGCATGAAAAGCCCGAGTCGCACGTCCAATCCGGTTGGCACCGTTGTTTGAGCATTCGCAGCGCACGCGCATGCAACGACCGCTCCCACAGAAGCGAGTTTTGTAATCGTCGAAATTTTCATTGTCATGACCTCCTATGTCCGAACAGTGTAAGAGTCTACGCAATGAGAGCCTCGGATCGTTACTTCCCTTGAGGCGAAGTAGTGATCGTGGCCACAACAGACATTCCAGTGCGAAGCTGGTCCATCTGGGGCTGACCGTGTTCGAGAAGAATCTTGACCGGAATCCGCTGGACGACCTTCGTAAAATTGCCAGTCGCATTGTCGGCCGGCAATAGCGCGAACGTCGAACCGGTCCCCGCCGAGATGCTTCCAACCTTCGCCTTGAATACCTTGCCCGGAAACGCGTCTACCTCGACATCGACGGCCTGACCCGGTCTCACATCTGCTAGCTGCGTCTCTTTAAAGTTGGCGACAACCCAAACGTCTTCGTCGGGCACGATCGACATCAGCGCTCCACCAGGCTGAACGAGATTTCCGACCTCCACCGTGCTTCTGCTCACTCGACCGTCTGCAGGGGCATAGATCTTGGTTCGATCCAAGTTAATCTGGGCATCTCGAAGCGCTGCTTTCGCGAGTTCGATTCGGGCATCGGCCTGGCTCTGTGCCGACTTGCTGACTTCGATCTGGCTGGGACCGGTGTTGGCTTGGAGCAGCTGTCCGTTTGCCTGCTTCTTTCTTTGCTCAGCCTGGGTCACGGCCGCTTCGGCGGCGACGACTTCGGCCTGAGTCTGGCGAATCGTGTCCTTCGTCGCATTGGCAACTTCTCTCGCTGCCGCCAACTGAGCTTTCGCCTGGGAAATCGCTGCGTCCGCTGCCGGGATTTGATTCTTAGCCGATCGAAGATCGGAGCGCCTCTGCATCACTACTGCCTGCGACTGGGCGAGTTGCTGCTGCGCGGCGTTCACCTCAGCTTTGGCCACATCTGCGGCTGCACGCATCTGCTCGGCAACCTGGCCGCTTACGGCCCCTTGTTTGAAAAGCGTCTCATTTCGAGACGCCTGTTTGGCAGCGTTATCGGCCGTCGCGATCGCGGCGTCGACGTTTGCCTGTGCAGTCTTGACTGCGGCCAATGACGTATCGAGTTGGGCTTGTGCCCCATTGACGGCGTCTAGTGCCTTTTGCTTGTTGGCGTTGGCAATGGCGACATTGGCCTGGGCGCCGTAAATGCTTGCGCTCGCGCCGCTATCTTGAGCTCGGGCTTGCGATACGGAAGCGCGCGCTTTTGCCACGTTGGCCAGTGAGCTATCGATGCCGCCGGTCGATTGTCCAACAACGCCGTTTGCCTGGACGACTTGCGCCTCAGTATTCCCCTTGGTTAGGGCTAGGTTTGCCTGGGCGCCTTTCGATTCGGCAACGGCTAAATCTAGGTTCGCCTTGGCCTGCAGGTACGCGGTTTGAAACGTCGAAGGATCCAACTCGACAAGAAGGTCGCCCTTCTTAACATGCTGATTCTCATTGACATCCACCTTAACGACGTTGCCGGAAACCTGAGGCGCGATCTGCACAACGTCCGAGACAATGCTCGCGTCGTCGGTGCTGACATGCCCGGAAGACCACATCATGAATCGAACCACGAAGATAACTGCGCAGACGGCGAGGATCCCCAATACTCCAAAAATGAGCGGTCGTCGATTGGGTTTTTGTGCCGGAGCTTCGACTGCGGGCGGGTCTAGTGACGGCAGACCCGCGGGCGCCTCCTTGAGTTCAGTTCCTTTTTGTGCTGTAGTTGCCATGTTTTCGTTAATTCTCCGATGACTGAATTGCCTTTTCAGTCAGGTCATACACATTCTGCGTCTTCGTCGGGCAGATCGTTCGCATCTATCGTGTTGCCTCCACCGATTTGACTAGAAGGTCGATCAGGATGGAGGTCCGCTGCAAAAGGTGACTCCTTTCGCCAAGCTGTTGTGGGCTTAGGCTGTGTGGAAGCAACGAATTCGTTGCATCGAGGAACGCCTCAGCCACTAAAAATGGGTCTTCCAGTTTGAATTCACCAACCGTGCGTCCCTCAATCAGGACTTCGGCGAAAATCCGCGCTTCCGCGGCCATATAGCGCACACGCCGCTCGAATAACTGGGGGCGCAAGCAGATCAGAAGATCGTCGATCCCTTCTTTATGACCCTGTACGCACTGAAACCGGAACATAACGCGCTGAATGAGCATTTCACGCAAGCGCTCTGTCGCGGTTCCCTTTCCCCGCAGGATTTCATGCAGATAGACCTGCAGGCGCTTATTCTGCCGCTCAATAAAGGACAGAGCCACGTCCTGCTTGCTGTTGAAATACAGGTACACGGTTCCCTTTCCGAGCCCGGCATGCTTTGCCAGTTCATCGATGGTCATCTTCTTGTAGCCCAGTTCACGTAACAGATCGCCGGCCGCATCGAGAATCAACTCGTGATTGTCCGCAGATTCCTTTGTTTTCGCGAGGGTATGACTGACCATTTTTCTAATTTGGTCATATTCTACCCAAGTTTCAGCCTGATATCACCATTTGATCGATGTCTGGATCATTTCGTCAGTCAGCACAGTCACGATTTATTCGGCTAGCCTATCGGAATCAGTACCGATATCGGCATTGCGCAATAAGAAGCGCAGTATCGGTGACCCTGAAAACCAGCCGAAATTCGCGATCGATCCGTCGAGACCAATTCGTTATTTCGAACTGGAGCGGTTCCGGCTTACCGGTTCCATCAAATCGATCGCGCCGGATGTCGCGGATGAGGTTATCGATCCTGTTGACCATCTTAGGATCTGTTCGTTGCCAGGACGTGTAATCGTCCTATCCGTTCTGATCGAAAGAAAAGATCAAGGCACGATATCCTCGATCTCGCCTGTTATTCCATCGCCTAATTCGAGCCGCCTGATCGATTCAGCTAGTCGCTGAGCATTGACTGGGCTTCGAAGCAAATACGACGTTTCGTCAATAGATTCGAAATCATCAAGTGAAATCGTCACAACTGACGGTCCACCTTGTCTTGTGATTAGAAGCGGTTCGTGGTTTTCACACACCTTGTCCATAACGGGCGCGAGCTTAGACCGAGCCTCAGAATATGAAATGGCGTCCATAGCAGACTTGTACAAGATCTTGTACAGACACCCAATCCGGCTAACGCTTCCTCAGCGCGGCGCGAACGGGAGAGCCGTCACAGTCGACGATCTTTAAGGGGAAGGCGACGAGCTCATATTCGCCGGGTTCGATGTTGCGGAGGTCGATGCCTTCAAGGATCGTTACGCCGTTCCCGAGAAGCGCATAGTGGGACGGAAAGTCGGTCGAACCGAATTTGTCGACGCTCAGATAGTCCACGCCGACAAGTTTCGCTCCACGCGAGACCAAAGCCTGAGCAGCTTTCTCGGAGATATACACATAGTTCTCCTGAAACGTTTGAGACAGCCAAAGCTCCCAGTTTCGCGTCTTGAAGAGAACACAAAGCCCTTCACACGCTTCCGGGATATGGTCGAGTTCGATCACGTCTCCAACGACTTCGACCACAATCGCATCGCCCGACCAGCGATCCAAGCAAAGCGAGTCGACAGTCGGTCCACCCTTGATGAAGTGGGCAGGGGCATCCACATGGGTCATGAAGTGCGATACCCAATCCAACTTCGTAACCTGAGCAACGGAGTCTGGCCCAATCTCAAACACCCGGCTCATCCTTAGGCTAGGGTCTCCCGGCCACTGAGGAATCCCGTTTTGAATTGAATAACTGATGTCGAGCCAGGGAGAACGCATGGCTGAAGCCTACTCGACGCTGATCGGCCGGTACTTCGGCATTTGGGTATTGGGCTATTCCGGCCGGAAGAACGGGGCGAACCGTAGTGCGACTCTGCCCCTTAATTTCGTGATAATGCAATATCGTTCTGCCTCCAACACCCATGACCGCTCAAAACCCAACACCAATCCCCCGTCCGGTGCCATGATTGTCCGCATGGACGGTTTTCCTCTTCTTTCAGGGCCGATGGGGAGTTTGGCGAGGCCTCAGTTCGGACGCAGCATGCGCGCTACATCGACGTTTCGCGAGGGAGCGGACGGGAAATACGACCCTTCTGCGCCTCCCAAGAGTGACCTGGAGGAGAAGAGCAACCGCGACAACTTCAGGATCCAGCCCGGCAACACTCACGTCCTGATGGATGTCGAAGGACCAGGAATCATCACCCACATGTGGATCACATTCCTTGGTCCTGAGGAGCACCCTTGGGCAAAGGACGGCTCCGCCAACCACCAGGAGATGCTCCTCCGAATCTACTACGACGGAAGCGACCGACCGGGAGTGGAAGCGCCGGTCGGCGATTTCTTCGGCGGATGCTTCGGTAAGAGAAGCGAATTGATCAGCATGCCGGTAATCGTCGAAGGCGGCGATTCGTACAACTGCTTTTGGCACATGCCATTCAAGAAGTCTGCCCGTATCGAAATCGTCAACGAAAGCGAGAAGCCGATCAGCCTGCTCTACTACAACATCGACTGGATCAAGCGAGATTCCCTGCCGGAAGATACGCCGTACTTCTACGCCCAGTACACCCAGTCCTACCCACTCGAAACCGGCAAGCCTTACACACTGCTCGAAACCAAGGGCAAGGGGCACTATGTGGGCACCGTATTCTGCGTTCGCACGCGCAGCCCTTACTGGTTTGGAGAAGGGGACGAGATGATCACCATCGACGGCGAGTCGATCCCGTCCGTTTGGGGCACCGGCACCGAAGACTATTTCCTTTGCGCCTGGGGTCTGGAAAAGGTGCTGACGCCCTATTTTGGCGTTCCCTACTTCGATCAATGGGGCATCGTTGGAGGACACACCAGCGCCTACCGGTGGCACGTCAACGATCCGTTCCTGTTCAACGAATCGATCAAGGTTCAGTTCGAAACGTTTGGCTGGATCGCACCCGACGAGAGCGTTCACAAACGCGCAATGAGTTGGAATCCGCGAGAAGACGACTACGCCAGTGTTGCCTTCTGGTATCAGACGGGAACGCCCACATTCGAAGCACGGGCGCCGCATGCGAGGGATCGCAAGCTACCCAATATCGAACGTACCGTCGTTTACGTCTCGGAGCTGGATTACGGGCAGAAGAACACTCTGGCAACCGACCCGCTCCCGAGGCTCGAATACGATGGCCGAAGATCGCAATCGAGTTCTGAGAAAGTGGTCCAGCGGTATCCCGAGCACTTCGATCATCCCGTTCTCTTCGTTCCACCGGGAGACGACGGACGAAACTCGCTTGAGATCCCGTTCCACGTATCCGAGAAGGAACCGCTCCGATTGCTCATCAACATGGGCCACGGACCGGACCTCGGAATCTACGAAGTCTCTTTGGACGGCATCAAACTCGGAACCCAGATGGATTTCTACTCGCCGACGGTTGAGGCCCGCGAGTACCACTTCCTCGATTTCTGGCCGGAGCCTGGCGATTACACGTTGCGTCTCGACTGCGTCGGCAAAAATCACTTGTCGAGCGGTTACGCGATGATGATCGAATCGGTGCGCCTAAGGGAGCGCCGTCCACGAGTCAAAGAAATGGCGCTCGACAAGGATAACGACTGGCGAACGAACCCAATCTACTACGAAGGCACGTAACCCCTCAGCGTCTTTCTGTGTCCTCCGTGGTTGGTAGGCAACCCGATGGTGAAGCTGCTGAACACGGAGAGCACCGAAGCGCGCAGAACTATTGAGCTGCAATCGTGTGTTTGGACCCGGGGTTTCCTTGAAGGTGGACGACACGACCGTTGACGGTAACAGCGACGCTGCGCGCCCATCCTATTTGAATGGCAACCCGGGTTGGTGCTCCCTTCTCCCAGGCAATATCAACGGTGTGGCCACCACGCGCCTTAAGGCCACGGACTTCGCCTTGTGGCCAAGCCGTCGGCAACGCAGGCAGAATCTGGAAAGATTCCGGGGTGCTCTGAAGTAGCATTTCGGCGACGCCCGAGGTGAATCCGAAGTTCCCGTCGATCTGGAAAGGCGGATGTGCGTCGAAAAGGTTTGGATAAACGCCTCCTCCTTCACCAAGGGTCCCCTGCGGTCGTAGAGCTTCTAAGACCAACTTGTAGGCATGATCGCCGTCTAGAAGTCGTGCCCAAATGTTGATCTTCCAGGCCATGCTCCAGCCCGTGCCCGCATCGCCCCGGATCTCAAGCGACTTCTTCGCCGCTTCAAAGAGCTCAGGCGTATGATCTCGTGTGATCTGATGGCTTGGATATACGCCGTATAGGTGCGAAACGTGTCGGTGGTGAATCTCAGGTGCGCCCATGTCCCAGTCTTCCAGCCACTCCTGGAGCTGTCCGGCCTTTCCGATCTGCATCGGAGCCAATTTTGAGCGAGCATCTTTGAGCCGGTCGCGCAACTCGGGATCGAGGAACAGCACTTCTGAGGCGCCGATACAAGCGTCGAACAGGTCTCGCAGAATCTGCATATCCATCGTGGGGCCCGCGCAGAGCCCTGTTCCCGAATGATGGGAGTTCTCCGGCGACGTCGATGGGCATGTCACCAACCACCCCTTTGTCGGGTGAATTTGAAGTGTGTCGAGGAAGAATTCGGCAGCTCCACGCATGGTTTTGTAGTGCCGCGCCAAAGCCTTCTTGTCACCGGTGAAGAGGAAATGCTGCCACATATGTGTGCTCAACCATGCGCCGCCGGTGGGCCAAAGACCCCAGGATGCCCCATCGATCGGCGCAGCGCCTCTCCAGCCATCGGTGTTGTGGTGTAGGACCCAACCCTTGGCCCCGTATTCGACTTGTGCCGTCTTCTTACCGGTCTCAGCGACCTCTTCGAGCATCGAGAAGAGGGGTTCATGACACTCGTTCAGTCCGCACGTTTCCGCAGGCCAGTAGTTCATCTCTGTGTTGATGTTGACGGTGTACTTCGAACCCCAAGGCGGCGTCGTGCTGTCGTTCCACAGTCCCTGCAAGTTCGCAGGTTTGCCACCTTGCCTTGAGCATGCAATCAGAAGGTAACGGCCGTACTGGAAGTAAAGGGCGGCAAGACCGGGATCGTCGCCGGAGTTGAAACCGTGAATCCTCTTGTCGGTTGGCAGATCTGTCTTAGATGATCCCAGGTCGAGCGAGACTCTTCTAAACAGATGTCGATGATCAGCCGAATGGGCGTTCTTCAGTTCGGCGTCGCTTTTGTGGGCCACGCGGTTCATGTAGGTGGCTGCAGCCGAAATGGCATCGGCAGACACATCCTTGTAATTGACGTAACTCGTCGCCATCGTAATGAACAAGGTGACCGCGTTCGCGTTTTGAACGACAAGGCGGTCGCCGACGATCTGCTTGGTCCCGCCCTGGACTCGAGCTCGAAGCAACGCTGCGAACTTCACTTGGCCAGGGATGCCTTCGGCTTCACCGCTAACGCCGCTTAGTAGAAGGTCGGCTTCGCGTCCATTGCACACCGAGTTCTGAGGCGATTTGAATGTTGCGCTGAAGGAGATTGCTCCCGACTTGTCGGCCTGGAGTTTAACAACCAAGATCTGATCGGGGTTGCTGGCGAACACTTCCCTCGTGTGGTGGACGCCATTCGCGTCAAAGCTCGTCGTGGCGATGGCAGAATCAAGATTCAGTTCCCTTCGATAGTTAGCCGCTTTGCCCCCAAGCTCGAATTCAAGGTGAAGGTCCCCTAACGTCTGATACGGAAGTTGGCCCAACGGGCGGCTCATAAACTTCGCATTGGCAAGATCCGCTGCTTCGCGATACTTCCCCTCGAACACCAGCTTCCTAATCTCAGGCAGCGCTGCAAGTCCATCCGGGTTGTCGTAATCGTGTGGCCCCCCGGCCCAAACCGTGGTTTCATTCAGTTGAAGGCGTTCGTTCGAGGTACCTCCGAATACCATCGCGCCGAGCCGACCGTTTCCGATCGGTAGTGCCTCAACCCACTCCTTTGCGGGTTTGTCGTACCAAAGCATAGATTTCATTGGATCTGAATTCAAAGCGGTTTTCTCGGCTTCTTCAACCGAAGGAGCTGAGCCGGAGAGTTTAGCGGCCTGAGCCACAACAGACGGTAGCGACGCACCAATGACTAGGCTCGTTAGAATTAGCGCTCGACGGCTAAGCGGGCTAATAAGGGCATCGTCGTCATTCAGAGGTTCCACTTCTCGATACTCTACTGGAAAAAACATTGCGCTGTTCAATTGCGTTGTCGGTTGCCCTTCGTGCGAGTTGGGTGGCGATCAGCCCGTCACGCCCTGACGGAAGGTGTCCAGGCTGCCCAGTCCTCAACGCTTCGGAGAACGCTGCATGCATCCCGTGAAAGTTCTTTTCACTGGCGCCAGGAACTCGGATCGTCCCCTCACCGGTCCGAGCCTCCAAGATGTATCCATCTCGATCGTAGCGAATCACGCCTCCGGTGCCGATGAGATGGTAAGAGAAATGCGGATTCGATTCCTTGACGGTGTGTCCGTAAGTGAAGCTCATCTCGACCATCGAGTGGGCGCCAGCCTGGTGGTCCATGTGAAGGTAAACATGGTCGGGCGCCTCGTAGTCTGAGACCCAGGCTGCGGCGACTGTCGTTCGCTCGACGTCTTTGCCCAACCACCATCTCGCCAAGTCGATCTGGTGAACGCCACAATCGACCATCGGACCTCCCTCCAACATCCTTCCCCGCCACCTTGGGCTTTCGATCCACGCGCCTGCCGGATCCTGCTCGTACTGCCCATGCAGATCCCAAATGTAGATCAGCCGCAGCGATCGAATCTCGCCAACGACGCCATCTTCAACCCACTGTTTGATTTGCAGAGCAACCGGGCTGAATCGGTAGACGAATCCGGTAAAGAGCATCTTGCCGGAAGCCTCCATCGCCTCGATCGCCTCTTCCGCCTCCTCATCGTTCATTGCGAGAGGTTTCTCGCACAGGACATGAACGCCGTGTTTTGCCGCAGACTTTACATTCTCAAGGTGGGCTCCAGCCGGAGAGCAGATCAGTACGGCATCGAGTTGAGTCTTGAAGAACTCTTCCGATGTTGTGAACGCCGGAGGGTCACCAAACTTTGCCGCAACGTGGGCTAAGCGATCTGGATTCGGATCCATAAGTGCGGCAAGCTCAAGACCGGGGGTGTCGATGATTGCTGGCAGGTGCCCGTAGTCCGCTACTACTCCGCACCCCATCACGCCAATTCTCGCCATGCCAGGCCAGTTTACTTGGTTGGCCGGAACGCAGGCTTGTGGGGCGCCGTCATCCAGCACTCGGCTTCACCCAACTCGTTGTAGCCGTCGGAATGGTTTGTGTCGGCGTGGGGCCGTTCGCAGGCACAAACCATTCCGCGGCTATAAGGCTAACTAAGAGAACTAGAATCCGGCCGGAGGAATTGCCGCTTTCTTGTCGATTACCGGCTTCAGTGCGCGGCGAATGAGGAGGATCGCTGGAATCCAGAACGGTGAGAAGGCGAGAATCCAGACCATCGCGACAACGAAGATCCTCAAAGCTGTACTTGCGCCCGAAGACGCCTCTGCCCAGGTCTGAGCCAGCCAGTTAGGGTCGGTTGACGGCATATTTGCCACCGCGTTCTGTTCGAGCGTCAGAGCGATCGTCGACATCGCTGCCAATCCTGCTTGAGACTTCCGCTCACCGGTTATCTGTTCGATCTGAGTTCGAACTTGAGTCAACTGATTTTGGATATTGAAGACCTCGTCTAGCTGCGATCGGTTCTTCAGCATGTTCCGATACACATCCTCTTGTGCTTTCAAGGTCTTCAGGCGAGCATCGAGATCGACGAGTTGACCGGTCACATCCTCGGAACCGACCTTCTTGGATAATCGCACTCCTAGCGCTTCAAATCGAGCGATTGCGGAGTCGAAGCCGCCAACCGGCACCCTCAGCGAGATATTCAAAACGGGGTGGGCTGAGGCGAGATCGGTACTCGAAGCGGTCTCCGTATATCCGCCGAGGGACTGAACGATCTCACCAACCGCCTTCTCCGCTTTTTCTACATTGCCTACTCGGACGTCGAGTTCCGCTTTTCGAATGACCTGACGAGCTTGCTGCTCCGGTGCGGCAGGCGCCCGAAACGAGGCCGCCTTTGCTGAATCGGCTGACACCTTACCGCCCACCATGGGGCTCGCGGGAGCATTGGTCGCCATGTTCTTGGCCATCGACTTTTCGGTATACGCCGGCGAGGAAGCCGTTGCCGACGAACTGGGCATGTCTGCAGCGACAGATGCAGCGTCGGAAGCCCCCCCGCTACAGCCGGCCAACATCGAAAGCATCGATATCAAAGAAACAGTAAGGATCGAGCCCTTACGAATCGTTTCAAACTTCATTTTCACTTCACGCTCCTGTTGAGAGTCAGGACATGAGTGCCAAACAAATCCGCCTCGGTTCAACAAGAATTGAACCGAGGCGGCTTATCGCGATTTTTGCGGCTAGTGAGTGCTTGCGCTATCGACTGATTTTGGATATTGAAGACCTCGTCTAGCTGCGATCGGTTCTTCAGCATGTTCCGATACACATCCTCTTGTGCTTTCAAGG
>Ga0364873_10410_pt1 | contig 15351 bp, 19 predicted proteins | sample ExccelAu500001D3_2_FD_206928 | JGI IMG/M metagenome (GOLD analysis project Ga0364873, IMG submission 206928) | Enriched cells from Trout Bog Lake Hypolimnion, Wisconsin, USA - BchlTB.Aug07.5000.01.D3 | ecosystem: Environmental > Aquatic > Freshwater > Lake > Hypolimnion/Profundal zone | place... | reverse complement strand
TCTTCTATCCAAAAAGCCCACGTTTTGTTTTCAAATATATGCCTGCCATCAATATCAAAAAGATTAAAGGGCATATCAATAAGGTGGGGGTTTTTGTAAATGCACCAAGTGAAGAAATCTTGCAGACTGTTGATAGCTGCGGTTTGTATCTTGTGCAATTACATGGAGATGAAAGTCCGAAAGCCTGCGAAAAAATTTCCGATTATATATCTGTTATCAAGGCATTCAGGTTGGCAGAAGATGATAATATTCTTTGGAAAATAAAGGATTATAAGGAAGTTGTTGATATGTTTTTGTTTGATACTGAAGGAGTGGGATATGGGGGAACAGGAAAAAAATTTAATTGGGATACCTTGTTAGGATTGGATATTGATAAGCCGTTTTTTCTGAGTGGAGGCATTCAGCCGAGCGATATTCCTGCATTAAGGGCGTTCAGTAAAGACACAGTGGCAAAGGATTTGTTCTCAATTGATGTGAACAGTCGTTTTGAAATTACGCCCGGAGTAAAGGATATGGATAAATTAGGGACTTTTGTGAAGGAGTTGAAAAAATAGTGGTTAGTGGTTAGTTGTTAGTGGTCAGTGGTTAGTAGTTAGTCATAAATGGGAATTTTATAAGTTATGAAAATAACTAACCACTAACCACTAACAACTAACCACTAAATTTAGCCATTTTTAATAAAAAGAATGAAGCAAATTGTAGGCATATTATTTTTGTTATTCACTTTGAAGTTAACGACTTCAGGACAGTCACGTGTCTTGACAGGAACTTTAACTGCACAGCCGAATACAAGTACTACGATTTTTCCTCATATAGTGGTCTCTAAAACCCCAGATGCACAAAAAGAAGACTCTGCTTTATTTAATCCAAAATATGTTCCACCACCGCCAATTGATAGTTCCACATTGAATACAACTTCCATTGCAAATGGAGATGTGGGAAATCAAAATTCTCAGTTACATATAGATGCAAATAAGGGAGGTTCGTCATTGACACCAACTTTAAGCTTTGGAAGAAATAAACAGCCACAACAGACTACTGAAACTATCTATCAGTATAAGACTCCTGATGCAAAACCAATCATTGATAATGGAGAGGCTGATAACACAGTTACGCCCCCACCTAGTTTTCATTATAATCCAAAGGGGGTGGGAACAAAAAAAGTGGTTCCAAAAAGCAATAATGGATATGTTACGCCAAATTCGTTGGTCACAGACCCAAATGATTTGGCTGCTAGTAATAATTATGGAAATACAACAACAGTAACTAAATGGCATCCTAAAAAGCAAGTTGCAGGTACATCATGGAAAAAAGCGACTACTACAGATAGCAGTAAAACAGTTGTTCATAAATGGGTAAACCCTAAATTGAAAAAACAGATTCCTGCCAATAATTATTCAGCAAATAATAATCCTCAAACTTATGTTGTCAATAATAATAATGGTAATACGCTGACCCCTTCAATTAGGGTTAAAACCCAACCTACGCAATCGGAGAATAATAACATATCTGCAAGTCAGAATGTTAATATGGGAAATCCGACAAATCAGGTTCAAGAACAACCAAACACTTCGGGAGTAAGACCTGAGTATAAGGTGAACCTTGGCACAGATGGAAAGTTTACTATAACCTTCTTTAATAATGGAGGAAGTATTGTGATAACACAGTTTGGAAGGATTTCAAGTGTGACAATGCCAACAACAGGAGGTAATATAACTCCACAATATAACTATCGTGGCTTGCTGGAAAGTGTGGGGAATTTACCAATTCAATACACTTATGAGGGGAGGGTTCAATCGGTAGGGAGTACTAATTTGGGATATAATTATAATGGGAATGTGCAGTCTATTGGTAGTACCCAATTGACGTATAATTACAATGGAACAATTGATAAGATTGGCAATACAAAGGTGATTTATGATGCGAATGGCAATGTAAGTGGGACGAGTGGGGCAAATCCGATGATTGCGATGAAGCAGTAATAATTGAGAATGGAAAATTGAGAATTGAAAATGGAATTTTGAATTGAATTGGATTAAGTTTTTAAAGAAATGATGTATGAGTGAATTGATGGAAGTTGAACAAACGGTTGGATTTCAGAATCCGAATGAACATGGTTATTATGGAAGTTTTGGTGGTGCGTATATCCCTGAAATGTTGCAAAGGAATGTTGCAGAATTAAGGGAGAATTACCTGAAGATAATGGAAGAGGAATCGTTTCAACAGGAGTTTCAGATGTTGTTGAAGGATTATGTGGGACGCCCTACTCCTTTGTTTTATGCAGAACGGTTGAGTGAAGAACTCGGTTCCAATATTTATCTAAAAAGAGAAGACCTATGTCATACAGGTGCCCACAAGATTAATAATACAATCGGACAGATTTTATTGGCAAGAAGACTTGGCAAGACAAGAATCATTGCCGAAACAGGTGCAGGTCAACATGGAGTGGCAACTGCCACAGTTTGTGCCTTGAAAGGCATGGAGTGTATTGTTTACATGGGAGAAAAGGACATTGAAAGGCAAGCACCGAATGTTGCCCGTATGCAATTGTTGGGTGCAACGGTTATTCCTGCCTTGAGTGGAAGTAAAACCTTGAAAGATGCTACAAATGAAGCAATCCGGGATTGGATTAATAACCCTGTTGATACACATTATATAATAGGAAGTGTGGTTGGTCCGCATCCTTATCCTGATATGGTTGCCCGCTTTCAAAGTGTAATCAGTCAAGAAATTAGAGCTCAATTATTAGAAAAAACAGGTAGTGAATTACCTACTCATGTGGTGGCTTGTGTGGGTGGTGGTAGTAATGCTGCGGGAGCTTTCTATCATTATTTGAATGAACTAAGTGTTCAGTTGGTAGCTGTAGAAGCGGCAGGTCATGGAGTTAATTCGGGTATGAGTGCCGCAACTACACAATTAGGAAAATCAGGGGTTCTTCATGGAAGTAAGAGTTTGGTGATGCAAACGGAAGACGGACAGGTTGTTGAACCACATAGTATTTCGGCGGGATTGGATTATCCTGGTATCGGTCCTCTTCATGCACATCTATTTAAAAGTGGAAGATGTCTGTTTTTGAGTGCAACTGATGACGAAGCTTTGGAAGCAGCCTTTCATTTATCAAAGATTGAAGGTATAATTCCTGCATTGGAATCTGCACATGCCTTTGCTGCATTAAAGACTTTGGGTTTAACCAAAAAAGATGTGGTGGTAGTCTGTTTGAGTGGGAGAGGAGATAAGGATTTGGCAACCTATATGAAGGCGATGAAATAATTATAGTTATTAGTGGTTAGTTGTTAGTTATTAGTGGGAATACCATTGAAAAATCTAACCACTAACCTCTAACAACTAACAACTAATAATTAAGATGATTAAGTTACAAGAAATTTTTAAGAATAAGTTGGGTAATGTATTGAATGTTTATTGTACAGCAGGGTATCCTCAATTGGATAGTACCCTACAAATAATAGATACATTGCAAAATAATGGTGCGGATATCATTGAATTGGGCATGCCTTATAGCGACCCTTTGGCTGATGGCCCTGTAATTCAACAAAGTAGTTTGGTGGCTTTGGAAAATGGGATGACTATCGCCACTCTTTTCAGTCAATTGAAGCAGCGTTCATCAGAAGGTAAAGCGGCAATCATATTGATGGGATATATGAATCCTGTTCTTCAATATGGCTTTGAGAAGTTTTGTAAGGATGCAGCAGAGGTGGGCATTGCTGGATTGATTCTTCCTGATTTGCCCGAATATGAATACGAAACAGAGTATGGTGCAATCATAAAGAAGTATGGGCTGGATTTTATTTTCTTGGTAACACCCGAAACAAGTCAAGAACGTGTAAGAAGACTCGATTCATTGAGTAGTGGTTTTCTGTATGCAGTTTCATCTTCCTCAACTACGGGTAATGAAAAAGACTTTAATGCAGTAGAAAAGTATTTGGAGAGATTAAAATCGCTAAATCTAAAGAATCCGATTTTAGTAGGATTTGGAATTAAGGATAAAGAAACATTTACTACGACCTGTAAATATGCAAATGGGGCAATTATAGGAACGGCATATATAAAGGCATTGGAAGGGGTAAAAAATATTGAACAGGCAACAAAGACATTTTTAGAAGGGATTTTAAAATAGTGATTAAACATGGCATCTAAGAAGGACTTAACCAAGTATTTGGTTGATTTAACAAAAGAAGAGCTTGAAAAAGAAGTGGAGAAGCTATATGTTAAGTTTAAGGAAGTAAAAACTTATTACGATATAGAGTTAAGTGGAGACACTTCTTCAATTGTAAATGAGATTAAGGAGAAGATTAAGAAGGAATATAATCTTGATAAAGGTTATGCAAAGGGAAGAGCTGCTGTTGTCAAGAAGATTATAGATGATTTTGCCAAAATTTCTGTTTTCCCAATAGATTTAATTGATATAATTCTATATAGAGTCGAGTGGTCGATGAAATTTATTAAAGGAAAATTGGAAGATTGGGATTATGAAATGGTAACTCAGGCAACCTATACTTCTGTTGAAAATGCTTTTGAAAGAGCACTTAAACTAATTGATAAACATCAGTTTCATAGTGATTTTCAACCGAGATGTAATGAAATATTAGCATATACTGGAAAATTGGATTGGGGGTTTTCAAGTAATATGAACTATTTATATAATAACTATTATCTGAAACAAGGAAGCGAATAATATTTTAATTAGAACAAGGAACGAATGAGTAATAGCAAGGCAAAAAAAGGCAATAAGGTTGTAATAATAAAATACAATGCAGGAAATATCCAAAGTGTATTATATGCTTTGGAGAGGATTGGCATAGCAGCAACTGTTACTGATAATCATGAGGAGATATTAGGTGCAGATAAGGTTGTTTTTCCAGGAGTGGGCGAGGCAAGTAGCGCAATGAATAGTCTAAAAGAGAATAATCTACATTTACTTATCAAAGAATTGAAACAACCTGTATTGGGAATTTGTGTGGGAATGCAATTGCTTTGTGATTATTCCGAAGAAAACAATACGACTTGTTTGGGGATTATCAATCAACCTGTAAGACTATTTAAGCCTACAATTAATGGTAATGAAAAGGTGCCTCAAATTGGTTGGAACACCATAAATAATCTGAAATCTCCGTTGATGCAAGGCTTGGATGAAAATAGTTATTGTTATTTTGTTCATAGTTTTTATGTGCCAATTAATGAATATACAATTGCGACCACCAATTATGTACAACCTTATAGTGCTGCATTTCATAAGGATAACTTTTATGGAGTACAGTTTCATACAGAAAAATCTTCTTTGGTAGGAGAGAGGATACTTAAGAATTTTATTGAATTGGTTTAATCTTCAGACCTGACAGGTTTTAAAAACCTGTCAGGTCTAATTGAAACCTATCAGGACTCTTTATAAAAAATTATTAGATGGATGATAATAAGAATGGAATCTTTGAAATAATTCCGGCGATTGATTTGATTGATGGTAAATGTGTACGGCTAACGCAGGGAGATTACAGTCAGAAGACTATTTATAATGAAAATCCGATAGAAGTTGCTAAGGAATTTGAAGCAGCAGGGTTCTCCAGATTGCATTTAGTGGATTTGGATGGGGCAAAAGCAGGTGCAGTAAAGAATTGGAAGGTATTAGAAGGAGTTGCTGCCCAAACAAAATTAATCATTGATTTTGGTGGAGGAATAAAAACTAAGGAAGATGTGGATATTGTCTTTGCATCGGGTGCTAAATTCGCCACAGTAGGTAGTATTGCAGTAAAAGATAAATCTACTTTTGTAAGTTGGTTAACCACTTATGGTGCAGAGAAGTTTTTGTTAGGTGCTGATGTAAAGGAAGAGATGATTGCTATAGGAGGTTGGTTAGAAACAACTGGAATTAATATTTATGATTTCATTGAAGACTATAAAAAGTTAGGTGTACAACAAATATTTTGTACAGATGTAAGTAAGGATGGTAAGTTGGAAGGACCTGCCACTGATTTATATAAAAAGATACTCGCACATTCTCCTGATTTACATTTAATAGCAAGTGGTGGAGTTGCAATAATTGATGATGTTTTTCAATTAAAAGAAGCAGGATGCAAGGGAGTGATTATAGGTAAGGCTATCTATGAGAATAGGATTTCATTACAGGAATTAGCGGCATTTAATTAAAAGTACTTTATGATGAAAATTGGGATATTAGGTGGTGGTCAGTTAGGACGAATGTTATTACAGGCAGGAATTAACTATGTGGTGGATACTTATGTTTTGGAAAATGACGAACATTGTCCTGCTGCTCATTTGTGTCATCATTTTACAAAAGGAAATATACAGGACTTTGAAACGGTGTATAATTTCGGAAAGCTTTTGGATGCCGTTACTATTGAAATTGAATCGGTAAATGTAGATGCTTTGGAGAAACTTGAAAGTGAGGGCGTGAGGGTTTATCCATCTTCTGCGGCTTTGAGGATTATTAAGAATAAGGTTACGCAAAAGCAATTTTATAAGCAAAATCAGATACCGACTTCCGAATTTGTTATTACTCAATCATTAGAGGAACTAAAAAGTCATATCAATTTTCTTCCTGCTGTACATAAATTAGGAGAAGGTGGATATGATGGAAAAGGGGTACAGCTTATTAATGATGAAAAGGATATTGAAAATGGATTTGAACAGCTTTCCGTATTAGAGAAAATGGTCAAAATTCAAAAAGAGATTGCCGTAATTGTTGCAGTTAATGAAAAAGGGGAATTAGCCATCTATCCACCTGCTGAAATGGTATTTGATATGCGTTATAATTTGCTTGACTATCAGGTTTCTCCTGCAATCATTTCTAAGGAAGTCATTTGGAAAGTTGAAGCAATTGCAATCAAGGCAGTTAAGGAATTGAAGAGTGCTGGCATTTTTGCAGTAGAATTGTTTATTGATAATAAGAATGATGTATTAATCAATGAGATGGCACCGAGGGTTCATAATAGCGGACATCACACTATTGAGGGTAATTATTCTAGTCAGTATGATATGTTGTGGCGGATATTGTTACAACTTCCTTTGGGTAATACTGCACCGATTTTGCCTTCTGCCATTGTTAATATAGTAGGAGAGGAGGGGCATTCAGGCAAGGCTGTTTATGAAGGACTCGATGAAGTACTTAAAATGAATAATACTTTTATTCATTTATATGGTAAGACACATACTAAGCCGGGACGAAAGATGGGACATGTAACTATTTTGGCAAATGAGTATGCTGAATTAACTCATAAGGCACATAAGATAAAAAATGTGTTGAAAGTAGTGAGTGAGAGTTAAGAAATGCAGACGTTTATTTGTGAAGAAACTTCTATGCTAACTAAAAATCAGTTTTAGAAGTATGCCTTTATTCAACATTGAATATTTGCGTACTTCTAAAACTGATTTATTTCAAATATTGATCATTGGACTAGGCTAACTTTTGTTTCAACCCAATCACTTCTTCCTGCAAATTCGTAACCATTCCTGCCAATTGATTAACATCCCACCGTTGAATGGAGTTTGCTTTTTGAAGGATATATACCGCTTTCCAAATTTCCAGTACATCTTCCTGATTCACATTGTAAGGTTCAAATACAGGATTGTCACTAACAAGTGTAAGTTGATGTTTTGTTGGTTTGTCCTTGATGATTCGTTTATAAACCACTCCCTCATTTTTGGAAAGGACAACATAACTGTTATTGTTTTTTAAGTCAGCCAAAGACTCTACCTTTTCCCCTACAATTACACTTCCACTTGGAGTGGGAAGCATACTGTCTCCTACAATCTCAAAGGCACGATATTGACCTGGAGCAAGCATTGGAAGCGTGAAAGTATTTAATTCGTCAATAAAGTCAGGGTCTGCATATCCTGCAAGATATCCAGCCGCAGCTTTTATTGGTACAAATGAAACAATTGCTATGTTATTGCTGAGTTTCATCTTTCTTCGGCTTTCAATGTAATTACTACCTTTAGAGGTGTTCAAATCTTCCAATAGGAGTTCATCCAAGCTTAAATTAAATTGACTACATATCATTTCCATGACCTCAAGCTTTGGTTCTGCTCTTTCTTCTTCATATGCCCCAATTAGAGATCGTTTAATATTTAATTTATTCGCAAATTCTTCTTGTGTCCAACCTTTTAATTTGCGTAGATAGCGTAAATTCTTTCCTGCAAAACTCATGATATAATGTTTTAATTGGCTGCAAAATACTAAAAATATTAGTTTGTTGTGCTAATGAATAATATTTTCTTTAAATTTTTTCTTTATTTTATAGTTTTAGATTGTTTTGTTATGATTCGGAGTTTCAATTATTCACTAGTTTGCAGCTTATTTTGCATTTTTTTTGTCATTATTTATGAATTTTAAAGTTTCTATCACATAAAGTATTTAATTTGCATAAAAATTTATTTCTTTTTGTCATAAATTTAGTTGCTTGTTTCTTTTTTATTTAAAAATGAAAAAATATGAAAAATTTATTTCTTTCCCTATTAGCGTTCTTATTGATTACAACTTTGTCTGCACAGGATAGTAGCTATAAAAAAGCTCCTGCATTAGGTGGATCAATCTTTCTTAAAGATTTTCCTTCTGCTGCAAAAATATTTTCGTTGAATAGAATTGGCTGGAATGGGTATTTAGCTCCAGGAATAAACGGCTTTTATATTAAAGGTCTTGATAATCATTTTGATTTTGTTGCTTCTTTGGGATTTTCATGGTCTAAGTATAAGAGATCAAATGGTTCATTTTATAATTATGAACCAATGTCTATTTATGAAGGTGATTCTAGGCTTCTTTTAGATGCAAGTGCATTGGTTAATTACAAGTTAATCACCGATAAACACAAGGTTGTTCCCTATTTTTCTGCGGGAGTAGATTTATCACTATATAATGGGACTTATGTTTTTCCAAGTATTCCTGTTGGTGGTGGATTACAGATTAAACTTGAAAAGGGAGCATTTCTGTATTTGCAAACCATATTACAACTTGGCATCTTAAATAATTCATTTGCTTATTCTGCTCAAAATGCTACAAAAGAGAATTTTAATTATTCTGTTGGTTTTTCACTACCATTAAAGAAGGCGGCCGTTAAGCTTCCTGTGAAAAAGGTTATTCCTAAACCTATTGTGTTGGATACTGATGGCGATGGAATTCCTGATAATATTGACCAATGTCCTACTGTAAAAGGTTTTGCAAAGTATCATGGTTGTCCAATTCCAGATAGTGATGGAGATGGAATTAATGATGAACAGGATTCTTGTCCTCATGTTCCTGGTTTGGCTAGGTATCATGGTTGTCCAATTCCAGATAGTGATGGTGATGGAATTAATGACGAACAGGATTCTTGCCCTCATGTTTCTGGTTTTGCTAGGTATCATGGTTGCCCAATTCCTGATAGTGATGGGGATGGCATTAATGATGAAGAGGATAAATGTCCTCACGAAAAAGGTACCATTGAGAATCATGGTTGCCCTGAAATTCAATCCAAAATAAATGAGTTGGCAAAAAGTATTTATTTTATTCCTGGTAGTGCTGTAATTGCAGCAAAGGCTTATCCTGTTTTAAATCAGGTTTTAGAGTTGATGACAAAATATACTGGATTTAAATTAGAAATTGAAGGACATACTGATAATACAGGTTCTCCAACAGCTAATCTGAAAATTTCTCAGAAAAGGGCTGATGCAATCAAGAACTTCTTTATTAATAAGGGTATTGGTGGCGACAGATTATATTCAATAGGTTATGGGTTGGAAAAGCCAATTGCAAGCAACAAAACTCCTAGTGGTCGTGCATTGAATAGGAGGGTTGAACTTCATGCTAAGTACTAATACATCTCTGGTTTCTATATGATTGAATGAAAAAGGGGCTGCTTCAAAAATTTACTTTGAGGCAGCCTCTTTATTTTATCTGATAATTACAAATAAATTTATCGCTTTTCTTTTGGGAGATTTAGTACCACAAATACAAACAGTAGATGTTTTTCATTTCAGCCAAGACCATTAAAAAAGCAGACTCAAAAACTGCTTGTCAAACCAAGGATAATGAAAACGACATCTCTATAATAATAGCGCACTTTAATTCACTGGTTTCGTTCAACAGGTTTTTCATTGCATGCCCTGCGGGCGCAACGAAAACCTATTTGTTATGCGTTCGTGCTATCTACTCTCCAAAAAACTCGAAATTGTTTTGATGTTCGTTTCTCCAAATTTTTCAAGTTCCAATAAGTCCTTGTCGCCTGTCAATAAGTAATCGGCATTCCCATCAATTGACAATGAGAGCAAAAAATTATCTTTAATGTCTCTGCATACTTTGACTTTAGTATGAACTTTTACAAAATCTGCGTATTCGTTTATTGTTTCAAGAATTTCTTCAACATGCTCGTTTGTAAAGAATCGTCTAAATTTAGGTCTTTTAGCAACTTCTAAAAACTCTTCAAGTAACTCTTGACTAAAAATTAAAATCCCATGTCTGGTAAAAATAATTTCATCAAGCTTTGAAAAGTCCTTTGTTATTAAAAAGCTAATCCATAAATTAGTATCAATAATTATTCTATTAACTTTATTTGGCATATCGTTTACTTCTTACCAACTCTACTTCGTTGGTTATTTCTTCCAATGTTGGAGCTGACTTTGCTTTTGAACGCAACTTTTTAAGTATGCTGGCAAAGCCGCTTTTTGAAGTATCCTGTATGGCAATAAGATTCAAGTCCGCTAAATCTTTTAACAATCTCGCAGCTTTGGGGTTCAATATATTAACTGTTATTGTATTCATGTGCCAAAAATAAAGAAAAGAAGTGAATATTAGTTTCCTTAAAAATTAAAGTAGCTGTCATAAAGCATGACGCATAACGAATGAGTGTTTGGGAAGGTGCTTGACAAGAATGTTCCGTCTGCCGATGGACAATTGCTTAATTCTTGTTCCATTGCTTAATTCTTGCTCTACTATTCCATAGTGTTAGGTCTGCCGAAACTACTGCTAAAAGAAAGCACTATTGCTGAATTTATTGGCTCACTTTAATTTAATGGGGATTATGCAAAAAGTTTAGCCAATCTAAACAGGAAGAATTTAGTATCAGTTACTCCTCTTAGATTAGCCCTGAACAACTTTAATTTAGAATTGAATGATTCAGCATTTGCATTTGTACTCCTGTTTATAAAGAAGTTCAGAATGTTATCAAGATTGTATTTTACAGTATTTGCAACCGTATAGAATTCCTTGATTTCCTTTTCCATTACATCATTGCACCAATCTGTAAATCTAACTTTTGCATTTGAGATAATTCTGTCTTCATAAATGTTTCTGAAATTCATTGTCAGGTGATAGGCTGTTTTTAGTTCAGGATACTTTTTGAAAAGAATATCTGTCCTTTCTTTTTGGTTCTCCGTCCATTCAGATTCTTTTTTTGCCAATGCATATCTACATCTTGCCAGTAATTGTTTGGGAGTATCCCCATTTTCCAATTCTTCTGGCTCATATTTCTCATTCTTCTCCTTTGCCAACTTCACAGCGGCATTCTCCTTGTCCATTTCCTTCCATTTGATGTTTACCCTGATGTGTTGCAAAGCCTCCATTGCAAGCCTTACAACATGGAATCTATCAGTAACAAGTTTAGCCTCTGTAAATACTTTTTTAATGGCTGCTTCCATATTCTTTGCCATGTCAAGTGTCACTTCCTTTACTTTTAAACGCTTTTCAACACTAATCTTTTCCAATACCTCAATTATATCCTTTGACAATGTTCCCTTTATGCAAGCCACAAGTGTACCACTCCTCCCTCTTCCTGACTTGTTCGTAAGAAATGTATATAATTCACCTTTTGACAATGATACTTCATCAATACTAAGGTTGGGTCCCATATTCTCTTCAAAAAGCAGATACTTCTCCGCATGTTCCTTCTGTATCCAATCCTTGAATCCACTACTGTTCTTCTTATAATGACGGTTCAATTTTTCTGAACCCACTGCATAGAAACTGCTGATGTTCGTAATGGTATCAATCCTTGTATCGACCTCTACCTTTTAAAAAATCCGAAAGTTCACGGGTAAATCCAGAACCTTCGGCTACAAATGAAAAGTCATTACGAATGATAACTCGATGATTATCCTTTAGACGCCACCGCCGACGCTTTATCTTTAGAAATACAGCTTTGCCTCTAATAGGAAAATCTTGTATTGTAATCTCGGTAAATCCTTTTGATTCATATAATGTGGAATCCACATCCTTTAATATCTTGTTATTCTCCTCAAGGCTTATCTCTATAAAATGCTTCTTTTCCTTTATGTTACAAAGCTCTGACACATTGGTAATACTAAAATGTTCCAATAATCCTACTGGCAAAAAATGACTGACAATTCCTATTTCCATTAATTATTCTATGGCTCAAAAATACAAACGCTCCCCACAATATAATTCTGATCCAATTTATTCCGTCTGCAAGCACTTTACTAAACACTTTTGTTGGCTGCTGCCCATAAAGGAATCTCTCGATACTTATTGTCTAAAATGGTTAGCCTTTATGTTCATTTCGGCAAGTTTAACTGTCTCATCTATTCGCTTTTGTCGAGTCTCGGGGCGTTTTGCATTTAGAATCCATTCTAAAATGTTTCTTTTTGAAGAACGAGGGAATTTATCAAAGTAAGCAAATGCTGTATTGTTTGTATCAAATGCTCGTTTCAAGTCTTCTGGAATTGTCATTTCTTCAACCTCGTTTAAAGCATCCCATGTCCCATTTTGTTTGGCTATTTCAATTGCCTCAATTCCCGACTTGCTCATCATTCCTTTCTCAAAAAGACTTTCAACTTTTGCTTTGTTTACCTTGCTCCAATTGCTTTTTGGATTTCTTTTTGCGAAGAACTGATAATAACTCGTTTCATCCCTTTTGTTTGGTTTGCTGTCTATCCATCCAAAACAAATCGCTTGGTCAACTGCCTCTGAATAATAAACACTGGGTTTCCCACTTTCCTTTTTGTAAATGATTAGCCAAACTGATTTCTCTATTTGATTATTGTCCTCCAACCATTTCCGCCACTCTTCCTGTGATTTAGCATAGAAAGTTTTTATTCCGTCTTTAAGTTCCATTATTCTATAACTGATTACAATTTTGAGTGTATTATTTGGGTAGCAGCCAACGAATGAGTGTTTGGGAAGGTGCTTGACAAGAATGTTCTGTCTGCCGATGGACAATTGCTTAATTCTTGTTCCACTGCTTAATTCTTGCTCGATTGTCTCATAATGTTAGGTCTGCCGAAACTACTGCCAAAAGAAAGCAGAATTGCTGAATTTCTTCCGTCTGCAAGCACTTTCCTAAACACTTTTGTTGGCAGCATGTGCAATTAAGTAATGTTCATTTTGTGCTTAGTCCTAATTACTATTTCTAATTGGTCGTATGTAACAGGTTGTGCCAATTTCTGTAAAGAGTTCAATGTTATTGATTGTTGACTCCTCTTATAGTCATTGAGTTCTTTCGTCGCCAAAATATAAAACTCCCATTGGTTCATGATTAATGGGTCAATAGTTAGTTTATTGTCGTGTTTCAATAAACAGAAAACATAAACATCTGAATGTCTTTTTGATTCGTACTGAATGTTGTCTAAATCAATAGCGGCCTTTGTACTAAACGAAATTGTTGAAAGTTTCTTTTGTGCCCACGATTGTAAGTAAGCTGCAGATTTTACTTCTATTTTTATTCCGTCTGATGTTATCAAGTCATATTTGTCCCATTCATTCCTAACTTGTCTCAAATCAATATTTATTGCAGTTGCTACTATAAACTCTGCGAACCTTCCCCTTGTGGCGTTACTTAGCAAGTCCGAAACACTCCATTTCCAAAAGTCTAATATTGAAAAGGTTAGTTCTTTTTCATTATAAATTAGATGCTCTTCTCCTTTCTTAATTGATGTCCGAATTTTATCTAATTGCATTGCTTAAAGTTTCATTGTCTGCATTGCTGCCAACGAATGAGTGTTTGGGAAGGTGCTTGACACGAATGTTCCGTCTGCCGATGGACAATTGCTTAATTCTTGTTCCATTGCTCAATTCTTGCTCGATTGTCCCTCATAGTGTTAGGTCTGCCGAAACTACTGCTAAAAGAAAGCACTATTGCTGAATTACTTCCGTCTGCAAGCACTTTCCTAAACACTTTTGTTAGGCGTTTGTGCTGTGTTCATACTCTCTCTCTATTTGGGGATTCAAGAATTGTTTTATACTTTCGTGGTCAAATGACTTTTTACGAGAAATATAAACAATTACAAAATGAAGCTTTTTTAGAAGAGCTTTTAACTGATATAGTTTATTCAACCATGTGTCTTGAAAATCAAGAAGTGGTAAAATCAAAGGTTAATGAAATTGTTTTGTCTACAATTAAAGAACAACAATTAAAAGGTCACCAATTCTTGGCAAATCAAACTCATCAATAATTCAAAATCCCCTTTGTCTGCTTGTTGCATTGATTGAATATAAAGTTTTCTGCTTTCCCCTTGTCGTTTGTAAAGTTCCAAAGGCTTATATCCAAATTTCATTGTTACAAGATTCATTAGCAAGCGACCTGTTCTACCATTGCCGTTATTAAAAGGATGGATTCTCACAAACTCATAGTGGGCGTAAACAAGTGCCTCAATGACTTCGTCTTGTGTTTTTGAAATGGAAATCTTAAAGTTCAAATTGTCTATGAATTGATACATCAAATGAATTATTTGTGCAGGTTCGGGTGGCACTAATTGACCAACTGTAACATTTACGTTTCTCCATTTTCCTGCCCAATCATATAATTCACCAAAAGCAGTTTTGTGAATGTCTAAAATAATGGTTGTTGAAATTTCAATTTCTGTGTCAAGTCCAAATACAAATAATTCCGCTTTGGTAATTCCTTTTGCCTCGTATTCGTTTATTAAATTCTTATCAGTTAGCCCAAGTAAATTATCATCGGGAAAAGGTGTCCAACTTGTATTATCACTCATTGTTCAAAAGTAAGGGAAATCTCGAATTTCATGTTCTTTCATAGCATAACGCCTAACGACTAAGTGTTTGGGAAGGTGCTTGATAAGAATGTTCCGTCTGCCGATGGACAATTGCTTAATTCTTGTTCAATTGCTTAATTCTTGCTCTACTTTCCCATAGTGTTAGGTCTGCCGAAACTACTGCTAAAAGAAAGCACAATTGCTGAATTACTTCCGTCTGCAAGCACTTTCCTAAACACTTTTGTTGGCTGCCGTTTTTGTCAAGAGGTTGCTTTTGAAAGAATCGCTTTCTTCTGAACATCAAACTCTGCTTGTGTAAGAATACCTTTCTCAACTAAGCTATTTAGGTCTGTCAACTGTTTTGCAATTGTACTGCCGTCGACATTTTTTGACTCAACTATG
>Ga0364873_10439_pt1 | contig 15376 bp, 14 predicted proteins | sample ExccelAu500001D3_2_FD_206928 | JGI IMG/M metagenome (GOLD analysis project Ga0364873, IMG submission 206928) | Enriched cells from Trout Bog Lake Hypolimnion, Wisconsin, USA - BchlTB.Aug07.5000.01.D3 | ecosystem: Environmental > Aquatic > Freshwater > Lake > Hypolimnion/Profundal zone | place... | reverse complement strand
TCGTATGATCGAAGCGATCGACCACCTTTTTTTGCCCACACGCACATGGACGAAATGCGTCTCCTCAAGCCCGAGGGCAAAAACACCCAGGCCGGCAGCGACGCAACCGTTGCCGTCAAGATGGTCGCGTCCATCTCGCCGGTCGATGGCAACAATCCCTCGTTTACCGTCGCGCGCGTCGACCCATCCACCGCGGTTCTTGACGACTATGAAGTGTTCGCGGCCTCGAACCAGACAGGCGTGGCCACCCGCTGGGTCAGGGAATACGACTACCGTGAGACGTATCAAGAGAAGGAATTCACGCCGGCTACGCTCGGCAGGCTGCTGGGCGAATTCCGTGCCGACAGCACGGCATCTACAGCCATCAGCCAGGCCTACATTCGCGATTACTTTGTGGGCGACGCCTCGCGCGAACTCAGCCCCTTCTGGCCGGAATACGTCTGCGCGCTCGACCACCATACGTCCAAATCTTTCGCGGCCTGCGTTTGTTCATCGGGCAACTAAAGCTGGACTCCGCTACTGTTGTCCAACGGCAACCACAAAGTATTGGGCGTTGGTCTCGCCCACATTCTTCAGCCCATGCATGATGTTCGACGCCGCAAACACCACACCACCCGGCCCCACGCGCTCCTTCTTGCCATCGCTGTCAAACTCCAGCTGTCCCTCGCGGATCAGCATGAACTCTGAGTGCTTGTGCTTATGCGGTGGATGCGGCATATGACCCGGTAACAGCGTCGTCTCGTGCATTTCCACGGACTCGCCCGTCGGCAGCACGCCATGAAGCACGGCCCGCGACTCCCCATTCGGGCCGGGCTTCACAGGCAGTTCATCGAATCGGTAAGAGCGGGGAACCGAGAGCACAGGTTCGTCGGAACCAGCCTGGCCGGCAGCCGGCTTTGCGGCCGCAAGAGCGGCCAGGGAAGAGAGTGCGATACAAAGGTCGCGGCGGTTCATGTTCATCATGCACCGCATCCTACTCTGTCCCAACCATGCTTGTGAAGTGCTTCAGGATTTGATTAACCAGGTCCGCGCACGCATCACAACGGCCGCTTATCTCCACCGGCCGGCTCTGTTCCCGGTCCGCCTTCCATCCGCACCGTCATCTGTCTTGACTTCCGGTAGACGTTGGCGACGGCAATTGTCCAAAGGGGGATCATGTCCACACCCGGCACAAGCTTGGCAAGAAACGACGGCATGAACTCCCAGTGCCAGCCAAGCAGATATGCGAGGATGCCCGCCACGCTCAGGTCCAGAATGTCATCCGCAGGCGACATCGCCCCCTCAACAAAGTAGGGGAACACGGCAAGCTGCAGAACATCCGCCGCGACTGCAATCATCATGGCAATTTTCAGCCGTGGGCCTGCCGTAATCTTTACCGCGTCGTCTGCCATATCAACCCACCGGTCTCCTGAGCGTGCGCACTGCCCTTATTCTACGTCTCCGGCTTTACCGCACGCAGAGCCGCACGAACTCCGGTGTTACGAGCAACCGGTCCAGCCAGTCTCGATCGTAGGCCACCACGAAAAGCTGTGCCAATTCATCGCAGCGCGCTTTATCGCGATGAGTGGGCGGTACAAGTTCCAAGCCTGTAGACTGGTCGCATGGTCAAACAGAAAACCGTGTCTCCAAAACGGATCGGTGTGCACCTGGGCACGGCAGGCGGAGCGTCCAACGCGGTCGAGCGCGCGCGGGAAATTGGCGCCAACACCTTTCAGATCTTTTCTTCCAGCCCCCGCATGTGGCGCGCGCCCAAGGTTGACCCCAGGCAGGCCGATCGCATGCGCGAGCTGCGCGCCTCCATGGATGTCGGTCCGCTCGTCATCCACACCAGTTACCTGGTCAACGTGTGCAGCCAGACCGAAGAGATCCGCGAAAAAAGTGTAGCGGCATTTCGTGGAGAAATTGAACGAGCCCTCATGCTCGGCGCAGAATACCTTGTCCTTCACCCCGGCTCGTGGAAAGGTCTTACCCGCGAAGAAGGTCTCAAACTCGCTGCCGAATCCATTGAACGCGCCATCGACGGCCTCCCGTGGCAGGGAACTGGCTTCCACATCCTGATCGAAAACACCGCTGGCGCAGAATTCTCGCTTGGCGGCAGCTTTGAACAGGTCGCCGAACTCGTCGCCCGCCTCAAGCCCGTAGCCCCCGTCGGCGTATGTCTCGACACCTGCCACACCCACGTAGCCGGCTATGACCTGGTCAGCGCCAAAGGCCACGAAGAAACCATGAGCAAAGTCGCCGCAACCGTCGGCTTCGACTCCGTGCGCGTCTGGCACTGTAACGACGCCAAGGCTGAGCGTGCATCAAAACTTGACCGTCACGAGCACATAGGGCAGGGAACCATCGGCGTCGAGCCCTTCCGCCGCCTCCTCAACGACGTCCGCTTTGCCCACGCCGCCTTCATCGCCGAAACCCCCGTCGACGAGCCCGGAGACGAGGAGCGCAACGTCCGTGTCCTCAAAAGCCTGGTGAAATGATGTTCCCAAAAAACTGGTCGTTATTTATCTTCGCCATTCTTTGCAGCGGGCTTCTGTGTGCCCAGACCGCACCCCGGCACCCACGCTGGCCTGGCCCCGGAGAGCTCTTCGTTGGCACCTGCTATCAGCCCGTCGATCGCACCCCTGAGCAGATCCATCAGGACATCGCCATCATGAAGCGGGCGGGGTTTAACGTCGTGCGCATGGGGGACCTTTCGTGGGATTCTTTTGAGCCTTCCCAGGGCAGGTTTGACTTCGATTGGTTCGACAAAATCATGGACGAGATGCAAGCCAATGGAATCCGCGTCATTCTTGATATTCCCGGACTGCCCGCGCCGATCTGGCTGCATCGCGCTTACCCTGGCGTCGATCTGGTGAGTCAGAATGGAATGCGGCTTCCGCCAGCCGAGCGCTACATGGACAACATAAGCGATCCGGATTACGTGCGGGAGGTTTCCATTCTGGCTGATGCCATGACCAGCCACTACGCACACCATCCAGCCCTCCTCGCGATCGGTTATGACAACGAGATCGGGAACGGCTTCATGTCCTATTCCGAAGCTGACCGGAAGCGCTTCATCGCATGGCTCAGGAACAAATACGGAACCGTGGAATCGCTGAACAGTGCGTGGTCTACGCAGCGCTGGTCGCGGCGTCTCAACAGTTTTGACGATGTTGACATCCCTTTGAAGGAAGGTCCTGGGCCGGCTGAGCGCTACCTTGACTTGCACCGCTACTGGTCTGACGTAACAGTCGCGCGCCTCCAGGAACTCGAAGCAATACGCCGCCGCAACATGCCCGACGTTCCGGCCATCTCCAACTTATGGGACACAGCTTCACGGAAGGGTTTCGACTATCTTGCCACCTATAAGAACTATGTGTCGTTTGGCGCGGAGGGCTTTTATCCGGGCGACCCGGTCAGCGGAGCCTTTGGGGCGATCATGATCAAAGGGGACCTTCCGACCCCCATCTGGTTCAATGAATTCACTGCAGGCGGCGGAGGATATTATGGAGAACCCGGCCGTAGCCGCATGTATGCCTATCTTGGCCTCGTTATGGGCGCGCAGGGCATTCTCGCCTGGACGTTCAACAGTCACCAGGGTGGTGAAGAGCAGGCACTCTTCGGTCTGCTCGACCACGACAATACCCCATCGTGGAAAGTGGACGAGTTTGCGCGTATTGCAGCCGAGTTCAAAGAGCTGTCGAGGTACGGGTTCCCTCGATACACGCATCCGCAGGTGGCAATTGCCTATTCTTTCGACTCCAAAATAGTCTCCAGTCCCAACGGTCCCAGCAACACCACCCTCGCCTACTTCAAACCGTCATATGCGCAACAGGTGCAGGGCGCATTTGAGCCGCTGTTCCGCGCCAACCTCGATGTTGCCATCATCAACGTCGGACAGGACACACTGACGCCCTACAAATTGGTGATCGTACCTGCCGATTACCTTATGGACTCCGCGAGCGCCAAAGCGATCCGCGCATATGTCCATGGCGGCGGCACTGTCTTGATGACTGCGTTTTCAGCAAAGGTCGACGATCACGGCAAGTGGTTCGATACGCCTTTGCCCGGCTTGCTCAGCGACGTCTTCGGATTGAAGACCAACGCTTTCTATTCGGCCCGCCAATCCCTCATGTTCGATCTGGGAGGCCGGACCATCGACACCGGTGTAACCCGCTACGAAGTGCTCGAGGCTGCAACTGCCACAGTCCTGTCTACCTTTTCAAACACGCCGGATCACACGCCGGTCCTCACACTCAACAAGTTTGGCAAAGGCAATGCGATCTATCTTGCCACCGAATCGAAGGCTTCGGTCATCGGGCCGGTACTCGGTCACTTTTATACCTCTGTGGGCATCGAGCCCGGACCGCAGACGCCCGAGGGCGTCTATGCAAGGGTAGTGGACGGGAAAACGCTTTACGTCAACACCACCAGCCAGGACAAGAGGATCCCCATCGCCGGCAAGCGGACTGGGATGATCACCCACCGCAACTACGACGGATTCATGACGCTAGGCCCACAAGAGGCAGAATTGATCCCGTGAGCGCATCTCGGGTGAGTGGAGATCTTCCATTTACACTTGAACTGTATGGCGGAAGAAAAAGAACAACGTTACGATCCGGCAACCATTGAGCCCAAGTGGCAGCAGCGCTGGGCTGCGGACCCCCAAATGTATGCGGCCGAACCAGCCTCAAGCGGCAAGCCCAAGTACTACGTCCTTGAGATGCTTCCCTATCCCAGCGGCCAGCTGCACATGGGCCATGTCCGCAACTATTCCATCGGCGACGCCCTGGCGCGTCACATGTGGATGCGCGGTTACAACGTCCTCCATCCGATGGGCTGGGACGCCTTCGGATTGCCAGCCGAAAACGCCGCTCTCAAAAACAACACGCCCCCGCGCGAGTGGACACTCTCCAACATCGCCGCCATGAAGCGCCAGATGCTGCGTCTCGGCCTCGGCTACGACTGGGCCACTGAAGTCACCACTTGCCTGCCCGACTACTATCGCTGGAACCAGTGGTTCTTTCTGCGCATGTATGAGAAAGGCCTGGTCTACCGCAAAAAGAGCAAGGTCAACTGGTGCCCTGAGTGCGCAACCGTCCTCGCCAACGAGCAGGTCATCGACGGCCGCTGCTGGCGTCACGAAGATACCATCGTTGAACAGCGCGATCTCGAGCAGTGGTTCTTCCGCATCACCGCCTACGCCGACGAACTCCTCGCCGGCCTCGACAAGCTCGACGGCTGGCCTGAAAAAGTGCGCACCATGCAGCGCAACTGGATCGGCCGCAGCGAAGGCACCGAAATTGACTTCACCCTCGAAGGCGGAGCAGAGAAGATTCGCGTCTTCACTACCCGAGTCGACACCATCTTTGGAGCCACCAGCGTGCAGTTGGCGCCGCAGCACGCGCTGGTTGCGGCTTTCACCGCCGCCGATCCTGCGCTCAAAGTACTTGTCGATGAGCTGCTCGACCAGCAGAAAAAGGCGCGCGAAGCTGGCGATCTAGGCGCGATTGAAAAACACGGCGTGCCCACCGGCCACTTCGCCATCAATCCCTACAACGGCGAGCGTGTACCCATCTGGGTGGCCAACTACATCCTCGCGGACTACGGCACCGGCGCCATCATGAGCGTCCCCGGTCACGACGAGCGCGACTTCGAATTCGCCACCAAGTACAACCTACCCATCGTCGAAGTCATCCGCCCCGTGGGTCAGAACACGCCAGCCGAGCTCCCGTTCATTTCCGAAGAAGGCATCCTCGTCAACTCCGGCGAGTACAGCGGCTTGAGTTGCGAAGAGGCTCAGAAGAAACTCCAAAAAGTCGCCGCGCGCAGCGCATTTGGCGAAGCTACCGTCACCTATCGCTTGAAGGATTGGGGCGTAAGCCGCCAGCGTTATTGGGGAACACCCATCCCCATGATTAACTGCCCGCACGATGGCCTCGTCGCCGTTCCTGACGACCAGCTTCCCGTCTTGTTGCCCGAGCAGATTCAGATCACCCAGCAAGGCGGTTCGCCCCTCAGCCGTGTGCCTGAATTCGTCAACACCACCTGCCCCAAATGTGGCGGGCCGGCCCGGCGCGAAACCGACACCATGGATACCTTCGTCGATTCAAGCTGGTACTTCTACCGCTACACCGACGCAAAAAATTCGACTGCTCCCTTCGATCCAAAAATCGCGCAATACTGGTTTCCCATCGACCAGTACATCGGCGGCGTCGAGCACGCCATTCTCCATCTCATCTATTCGCGCTATTGGACCAAGGTCATGCGCGACCTCGGCCTCATCGTCAACAACGAGCCTGCCCGCCGTCTTTTCACGCAGGGCATGGTCATCAAAGACGGCGCCAAGATGTCCAAGTCCAAAGGCAATGTGGTTTCGCCTGACGACATGGTGGGCCGCTACGGCGCCGACGCCACCCGCATGTACGCCTTGTTCGCCGCGCCCCCTGATCGAGACCTCGATTGGCAGGAAGACGGCGTTGCTGGCGTCAGCCGTTTCCTCGGCCGCGTCTGGCGTCTCGCCACAAAATACGCTCCCGTTGCGCGCCAGGCGGGCAGCGCGCCGGTTCAGGCGCCAACAGGCCTCGCCCTCAAGCTCCTGCGCAAGCAGCATCAGACCATCGCCAAAATCACGCTCGACTTTGAAGGCCGCTGGCACTTCAACACCTGCGTCGCCGCCATCATGGAGTTCGTCAACGACCTGCAGGCCGTCGACGCGCAATTGGCCGCGGGTGAGGTCCCCGCCCCGGTCATTGCCGAACTTCTCCGCTCGCTTGTCCTGTTGCTCGCGCCGTTTGCGCCTTACCTCTCGGCCGAGCTGTGGGAAGAACTCGGCGGCGACGGCTCCGTGCTCCGCGCTCCTTGGCCCAAGAGCGATCCCGGGCTTGCCAAGGAAGACGAACTCGAAATCCCGGTCCAGATCAACGGCAAACTCGTCACGCTGATCCGCGTTCCAGCCGGCGCCGACGCCAAAACCATCGAAGCAGCTGCGCTGGCCGACGACAAAGTGCAATCGCGCACTGCCGGCAAGAATATCGCCAAGGTTATTGTCGTTCCCGGAAGGACATGCAATCTGGTGGTCAAGTGACCGCCATTGCTCGCCCCGCGCCCTTGCGTGGCACGCAGTCGCTGGTCGGCGTCATGGCTTGGGCCTTCCGCAGGCCATCGATCACCTGCCTTGAAATCGCCTGGCGCTGGCTCTTTGGAATTCCACTGCTCCTGGTTTGCTGGCGGCAGGCGCAGCAGATCAGTGCCGCCTTTCCGGTTGAGTCTTCCGGGTTCAATTCCATCGATCCTCAGAATCCCTGGGTCGCCATCGTTCAGCTCGCTAACGTGGTCGCTTACTACAAACCGCCCGTTCTTGCTGTCCTGCATTGGCTTGTTCCAGTTACAGCAATCGTCTGGGTGATCATCTCCGGCCTGGGACGAAACCTGGTCCTCATCCGCATCGAACCGCGCCTTCGCTTTCGCCCGCTGCCCATGATCTGTTTGCAGGCCGCATGGCTCGCCCTGCTCGCCGTCACTTTCGGTCTCTGGTTTCGATCCATGCAGTGGGTAGCCGTCACCCACATCAGCGCCAACGGAGATTCTGATCTCATCGGCTACGCGGCTTGGGCGATCTTTCTCTCTCTCGCATTCTTTACTGCGTGGGCCCTTACCAATTGGGCGCTCTCCATTGCGCCTCTGCTCATGCTCCTTGAGGACCGCTCCGCAATCTCCGCACTGGGCCAATGCCTGCGCCTCGGAAAACCCTTTACCAGCAAGCTGGCAGAGACCAACCTGGTCATGGGCATCGTTAAGCTGGCGCTCGTCGTCCTGTCCATGGTGTTTTCCGCAGCCCCGCTCCCTTTCAGCGACGAACTCGGAGGCAGCACGCTCCACTACGTCTGGGCAGCCTCAACGGTTTTCTTCCTGGTGTCCAACGATTTCTTCCACGTGGTCCGCCTCAAAGGCTTCATCGAATTCTGGCGCACCTACCGCGGTTCACCGGCCCTCTAGCTCCCCGCATACTACTTGGCATCGGCGTCCCGCGCAGCCTCATCTTGCAAGTACGCCGCGCTGAGCGTGCCCTTCTTCGTCGCCACCGGCAGCAACGTCGGATAATACTGCACAAACGTCGTGTCCACCGCCGCATGCGCCGCGTGGCAGCTATAGCAAGGCGCTCCCTGGGGAATCAGCGTCCCGTTTCCACTCGGCGAATCGAATGAGAAGAACGCCCACTTGCCCGTGAACCGCGCTTCATCCTTGACATGAACTTCAAAGCCGACTACCCCGCCAGCTTGAAAATGCCCACTCTGATTGATCGACCCTTTGCTGCGCGCTTCTCTCCCTTCAATCACAATGACCGTCTCGTCTGGCCACGTGCCTGTGCTGAGAAAGCTCCGATACGCCTCGGGATTTACGAAGACGTTGTCGAACACGGAGCGGCTTTCCATTCCTGCAGGCTTCGGGAAATAGCTCATATCAACGCCCGAAGTAAGAAAAATCCACTCGCGATAATCCCCGGGCGGCAGCATATCGCCGTCTTTTGTGTAAGAGGGGGACGCATTCAATGCGGCCATCACTGGCTTTGAAGAGTGCAATGCAATGGGAACTGCAAGAAGCGCGGCAACAAGACACACCACCGCCGCAAGAGCAAGAACCTTGGGGAACATGATCGCCTCCGGGGGAACAAACAGCGCTCAGCTGTGCTTGAAAGCAACGGGATCAAAGACGAGCAATTCCTGCCTTAGAACAGCTTCAGCCGGATCACCAGGTACTTCTTGGGATCGTTGCGCATGTCGGTGATCAACTTGTTGGCAGAGTCCGCGGCGTGGTCCGCATTGTCGAAGAGCGACCGGTTTTCTGCCAGTTGTCCCAGCGTCCCCTTGCCCTCTTTCACGCCCTTCAGCAACACGTCGAGATTCGTAATGACGTCGTCGAGTTTCTGAGCAACCTCGGGGTCATTGGTGAGCTTGCCCAGCGTGCCCTTACCGGAGTTGACCTTCGTCACTACCTGGTTGGCGTTCGTCACAGCGGAGTTCAGATTGTCATAGAGCGAATTGTCTTTCAGCAGCTTTCCGGCGCTGCCTTGGCCGGAGTCGATCTGCGCGGTAATGCTGTTGATATGGTCGATCGCCGTATTCAGGCGCGTATAGAGCGTGTCGTCGGCCACCATCTTGCCAATCGTCCCCTTGCCCGACGAAATGGCTGTCGTGATCGTTGCCAGGTCACTCGTGATCTGCGAAATCTTTCTAGCCATCTGCGGATCGTTGATCAGCTCGCCCACCGTGCCCTTGTTCGAATTGAGCGTATCCGTCAGAATCTCGATCTTCCGGATCAGCATATTGGCCTCTTGGATTGAGACCTGGCTGGTCCTGATCACGTCCTGGATTCCCGGAATATCCGACGACTGCAACTCCGCATCATTCACCGGCGGTGGACCCACCGCATGGGTCGAGTCGATATCCACAAAGCTGTCGCCCAGAACGCCCGCCTGGGCAATCGCAGCCGTCGAGTCAATATGCATATCCCTCAGATACTTGTGATCGATCTTCATCGTCACTTCGACCGAAGTCGGGACGCGATCCGGCACGATTCGTACGTGCTGCACGTTGCCGATCGTCACTCCCTGAAGTGACACCGGAGCCCCGTCTTTCAGCCCCGCGGCATTCCGAAAGTAGCAGCGCAGATCAACCTTCCGGGAAAACAGCCCCCCGGTAGTGCCGGACATGAGAAAAATCAGCCCGACCAGTACGGCCGTGGCCGCAAGGACCAGCGCTCCCACTCTAAGTTGTGACCACTGAATCTCTTTGCGGCTTGGCACTAAGCTCCCCTTACACAATGGATGCAGCAGACGCCTTGAGGATACCAGAAGCAGCGGGCAAAATTGGCTGCCCTAATTTCCACCTTCCAGAACCACGCTCGCCGACGCAAGTTCTGCCGTATGTGTCAGTGAGAGCGCAACTGTGGAAAAACCCATCCGCTCAGCAATCTCGGCCGCCCGCCCGTGGAACTTCAGGCTCGGCCTACCGCTCGGCTCCCGAATCACTTCGAACTCCAGCCAGTTCACCCCGAAACTGATTCCAGTCCCCAATGCCTTGGCTCCGGCCTCTTTGGCGGCAAATCGGGCGGCAAAACTCTCAGCGGAATTGCGCTTGCGCAGGCAGTACGCCTGCTCTGCCCTCGTATACACCCGGTTCAGAAAGCGGATTCCATAGCGATCGATGGCGTGCTTGATACGGCGGATCTCGACCAGATCGATTCCCGAGCCAATGATCATGTTCTTTACAAACTACATCATTTTCCCCCTTTTTTGGCCCCCTCCGCACCCTCTTGCTCCGTTTTTCCGTTTTGCCCATGTCCAAGGACCACATGCGCCATTCCTGCCAAATGACCTTCGAAAGCCATTGACCCAATTCGGCTTGGCCGTCTGTCTCAAAGCCGGTCAGGCGCCGTTCAACTCCGGCACACACTTGATTCCATACCCACCGCCTCCGATAAGCACCCTGTGAGGACGTGCCATGCTGGCCAAAAACGCTGGGCAATCGATGAGCATTCCATGGGCGATGCAAATGAACGCCGTCTCTGTTGAAGAGCCGGGCAGGTTGGTTCAGACGCTCACCGGCGCAATCCTCGGATGCGGCGGCTGGGTGCTGAGCCGCGGCGCCAACGACACCGGAACCATCAACATGCTATTCGAGTTTGAGCGCCAGGTCTGCGTTGACGTCTACAGCGTGCTTATCGCCGCCGGACTCGAACTCAGCCAGAGCGGCCACATCCGCTTTACTGAGCTCTGCCAGTGCACCCGCAGCAATCGCCGCTCCTGCGGTGAAGAGATTGCCAGCATCGATCTTGAAATCCAGACCTACCCGGTTGATGTGGGGCGCAGCCACCAGTTCTTTGAGTCCGCCTGACTAAGTGCTGCTAACCGGCTTCTACCAGTCCATACCGTCGCTGCCAGGCGTCTTTCAAGCGTCCCCACACGCGTGCGCGCTCCGCTTCCGTAAGTTCCGCGTCCGGCTCGTTGGCGAACTTCGACGCCTCCTGTTTGGCAAGCTCCAGCAGTTTTCGGTCCCTGACCAGGTTGGCAACACGAAAATCCGGCAGCCCTGCCTGCCGCGTTCCAAAAAACTCCCCCGGCCCCCGCATCGTCAGGTCCAGCTCCGCAAGTTCAAACCCATCCTGCGTCCGCACCATCGCGTTCAATCGCTCCTCGGCAAGTTCTGACACCTTCGGCCCCGTCATCAGAATGCAGTAACTCTTGGCCGCTCCACGCCCAACTCGTCCGCGCAACTGGTGTAGCTGCGCCAGCCCGAACCGCTCCGCATGCTCAATCACCATCACGGTCGCGTTGGGCACGTCCACGCCAACTTCAATCACCGTGGTCGCCACCAGCACGTCGATCTCGCCGCGTTGAAAGCGGCGCATGATGATCTCCTTCTCATCCGCGTCCAAACGCCCGTGCAGCAGCCCGACACGCAGCCCCGCCAACGGCCCCGATCGCAGTTTTTCGTGCATATCCACAGCCGATTTCAGTCCCGATTTCGTGCTCGGCCGCGCCTCAATCGCCGAATTCGGAAACAGTTCCGCCGTCTTTCCCTTGCGAATAAGCTTGGGTGCCCCCGGTCTCGTCTTTGAGACCGGGGATGAGGAGCCGATAGCATCGTCCAAACCCGCATCCGGATCGTGCGAGAAGTCCAGCTCCGGCTGGTCGTCCTTTGTCCCCTCAATCACCGGGTACACGATGTAGGCCTGCCGTTTCAGCGCCACCTGCTTCCGCACAAACTCCCAAACCTCATCCGCTCGTTCCCCGGCTACCCTCCGCGTCACAATCGGCGTGCGCCCCGGAGGCAACTCGTCCAGAACACTCAAATCCAGATCGCCGTAAAGCGAGAGTGCCAGCGTCCGCGGAATCGGCGTAGCTGTCATCACCAGCACGTCCGGCTCCGGCTGATTCGGCTTCTTCATCAGCTTGAATCGTTGCAGAACGCCAAACCTGTGCTGCTCGTCCACCACCACCAGCCCCAGGTTGTCGAACAGCACTTTCTCTTCAATCAGCGCGTGGGTGCCGATCACCAATTGCGCATCGCCGCGATTGATCAGCCCCCGCGTATGCCGCTTCTTGTCCTCATCCAGCGAGCCGGTCAGCAGCACGATCCGCGGCTTCCGTGACGACCGCTCCAGCAGCTTGCGCGCTGCCAGAAAATGCTGCGTTGCCAGAATCTCCGTCGGCGCCATCAGCGCCGCCTGGTAGCCGTTCTCCATCGCCACCAGCATCGCCTGAAAAGCCACGATCGTCTTGCCTGACCCCACATCGCCCTGCAGCAGCCGCCGCATCGGGCTCGCGCCCCGCATGTCCGTCACAATCTCGCCCAGCGCCCGCTTCTGCGCCGTCGTCGGGTGGAAGGGCAGTACCTCGCGAATCGCCTCGCGCACCTTGTCCGTCGTCGCAAACGGGATTCCGGCGCGTTCCCGCATCCGCCGCCGCTTCAGTTCCAACCCCAGCTCCAGAAAAAACAGCTCTTCAAAAATCAGCCGCCGATGCGCCGCCGTTCCTGCGCTCTGCAACTGTGCAAACGGCGTGCCTTCCGGCGGAAAATGCACATCGCGCAGCGCCGTTTCACGGTCCGGCAGCCCCAGCCGCTCCAGCAGCGTCCGCGGCAGGCACTCCGGCATCGCCCCCCGCATTTGTTCCAGCAGATTGAAGATCACCTTGCGCTGCCAACGCGAAGTCAGCTTGTTGCCGCCCAGCGATTCATACACCGGCGTGATGCGCCCCACCTCCAGCAGCCGCGTCTCCGCATAGGCGCTTTCATCGGGCAGCAGCTCAAACTGCGGCTGGATCATCTTGAAGTTGCTGCTCGACCGCGACGGCTCAACCTTGCCGTAGATCGCCACCGTCTGACCGGCATGAAACTTTCCGTTTAAGTAGGTCCCGTTGAACCAAACGCACTTAAGCGCGCAATGTCCCTGCCCCACCGTCAACTCAAAGATCGGCGCTTTGCGCGTGCGCAGCAGTGCCGATCCGCGCACCTCCGCAATCACGCTCGCCATCTCGCCGGCCTTCAATTCGTCCAGGCTGCGCGGATTCTGCCGGTCCTCATACCGGAAGGGCAGGTGATAGAGCAGGTCTTCGGCTGTCTGAATGCCTTTGACAGCCAGCATCTCCGCCACGCGCGGCCCCACGCCCTTCACATACATCACCGGAGTGTCGAGGCCAGCCACACTCAGGATGCTAAATGGCGCCTCTCTGCAGCGACAAACCGGACGCGCATATCCGCACAATTGTGAACTCGTTCTCCACGAGGCTTCCTTCCACAGAGCGAGGACCGGGCCTTAGAATTCCGAGTGCACCCGAAGTCCGGCCAGCGCGGACGCCAGTCATGAGGCTCGCCGCTGCACATTGACGGCCGACCGGATGCGGAAGAGCGGCTCATGATTACGGAATCGAACCTCGTTGAAGCAAGCGTCACCAACACCATCGGCGCCATCGTTCTCAACAATCCCGGCAAACACAACGCTCTCAGCAAGGAACTCATCGACGGCATCTGCTCCGTGCTGGAGCAGATGCAGCAGCAGGAAGTCCGCGTCGTCATCCTGCGAGCGCGGGCCGGCTCCACGGTCTTTTCCGCGGGCCACGACATCCGCGAGTTGCCCACTAATGGCCGCGACCCTCTCACCTACGATGATCCCCTGCGTCGCGTCATCCGCACCATCGAGCATTTTCCCGCTCCCGTCATCGCCATGATCGAGGGAAGCGTATGGGGCGGGGCCTGCGAACTGGTCATGAGCTGCGACATCATCGTCGCCGGCGACGACACCACCTTCGCCATCACCACCGCCAAGCTCGGTGTGCCCTACAACATCTCCGGAATCCAGAATTTTCTCAATACGGGCGGCATGCCTCTCTGCAAGGAGATGCTGTTTACCGCGCAGCCCATTTCGGTCAGCCGGTTGCTCGCGCGTGGAATTGTCAGCCACGCCGTGCCCAGAGACCAGCTGCAAAGCCTTACCCAAACCATTGCCAGGCAGATCGCCGCGAATTCGCCGCTGGTCGTCAGCCTGCTCAAAGAAGAGCTGAGGCTCTTGTCCGCCTCACACAACCTGGGCCCCGAGACCTTCGAGCGCGTACAGGCCATGCGCCGCCAGGTCTACGACAGCGCCGACTACCAGGAAGGCATACGCTCGTTCTTTGAGAAGCGTGCACCTTCGTTTCAGAGGCAGTGACCGTCATCCTGTGAACATCATCCGCGCCGTGTATGTTTATATGCGTCGCAATCCAGGCACGTCGGAGGAATCTGAAAATGCACCAACTCAATCGCAGAAGTTTTCTTAGAGCAGCAGGCGCTGCATCCGCAACCACCATGCTCGGCGCAAAAATCCACGCCCTCGCCGCCATGCAGGAGCCCTCTAAAGTAGTCTCGCCCAACGATCACATCCAGATCGCCCTCATCGGCGCTGGCGGCCAGGGACAGGGAGACACCAAGGTTGCCGTGCAGGTTCCCGGCGTCAAGCTCGTTGCCGTAGCCGACTGCTACAACGGCCGCCTCGCCCACAGCAAGGAAGTCTGGGGCGACGACATCTTCACCACCCGCGACTACAACGAAATCCTCGCCCGCAAAGATATCGACGCCGTCATCATCGGCACCCCCGACCACTGGCACAAGCGCGCCTCCTGCGACGCCATGAAGGCCGGCAAAGACGTCTATTGCGAAAAGCCCATGATTCATCTCTACGAAGATGGCCCCGAGATGATCGAGACCGCGCGCGCCACAAACCGCATCATCCAGATCGGCTCGCAGCGCGTCAGTTCGCTCCTCTATATCAAGGCCAAGGAACTGCTTCAAGCCGGCGCCATCGGCAAGCTCAACATGGTCACCGCCCGTTGGGACCGTAACTCCGCCATGGGCGCATGGAGCTACACAGTTCCCCTCGATGCCTCGCCCGATACCTGCGACTGGCCCCGCTTCCTCGGCACAGCCCCGCACATCCCCTTCAATCCCGAACACTTCTTTCAATGGCGCAAATGGAAGGCCTACGGCAGCGGCGTCGCCGGTGACCTGTTCGTCCATCTATTCAGCGGCACCCACTTCATTACCGGCTCCCACGGCCCCACCCGCGGGATGGCCACGGGCGGCCTGCGCTTCTGGAACGACGGCCGCGACGTTCCCGACGTCATGCTCGGCCTCTTCGACTATCCCGAAGGCTTCAACCTCAGCCTGCGCGTCAACTTTGTTGACGGCGGCGAAGAAAGCGAAGGCCTCATCTTTACTGGATCTGAGGGCACCATGGAAATCGGCGGCAACGCCGTCACCGTCAGCCGGGTTCCACGCGAACAGGCCCCCGGCTACATGATCGGCACATTCACGGAGGAGATGCAGAAACAGATCCTCGCCGACTACGCCAAAAAATACCC
>Ga0364873_10276_pt2 | contig 15535 bp, 13 predicted proteins | sample ExccelAu500001D3_2_FD_206928 | JGI IMG/M metagenome (GOLD analysis project Ga0364873, IMG submission 206928) | Enriched cells from Trout Bog Lake Hypolimnion, Wisconsin, USA - BchlTB.Aug07.5000.01.D3 | ecosystem: Environmental > Aquatic > Freshwater > Lake > Hypolimnion/Profundal zone | place... | reverse complement strand
TCATCCAGCGGCAAGGCGCAACACCTAGCACTCTCAAAAGCCTTGAGCGAGTTCTCCGATGGTAAGAGCCGATCGCAGCTACTGTCCTTGCTCAAACCCGTACAAAGTGCAGCAACCCTTTGCCCGTGGTTGCACGACACGGTGCAAGCTGGTGACATCTACCATCCGATGCGTTGGTCACCGGCTCAGGCGTATCAGTTTCTGACAGATGTCCCCAAAATGGAGTCGGCCGGTGTCGTGGTGCGTGTGCCGCTCTCTTGGGGGGGCGCACGGCCGGCCAGACCTCAGGTTAGGGCCCAAGTGGGTACTAAGCAGCCGTCGTTGTTGGGCAAGGATGCGTTGCTTGATTTCAGCATGGAAGTGACGCTCGATGGAGAACAATTAAGTGATTCCGAGGTTCAAGCTCTGCTCAATGGATTTGATGGCCTGCAGCTTATGCGTGGGCGCTGGGTGGAGGTTGATCGCAAGAAGTTGTCTCGCATGCTCGAGCGCTTTCAGGGCATCGAGCAATCAGCCGAACAGGCGGGTTTGTCGTTTGCGCAAGCCTTGCGGTTGGTGTCCGGTGCGGCGCTGGAGGATGACATTGACCCGGCGGATCAACAGTGGTCACAAATGGTGGCAGGACCGTGGTTGGAGCAGATCTTGCAGGGACTGCGAAAACCCGAAGGGCTTGCCAAGGTACGTGTCGGACGTGACCTGAAAGCCAATCTGCGACCCTACCAGGAGGCGGGTGTGCAGTGGCTCTATCTGCTCAATCGTCTGGGCTTGGGGGCCTGCCTGGCAGATGACATGGGACTGGGTAAAACAATTCAAGTATTGGCCCTGTTGTTGGTACTCAAGCGCGAACAGGCCGATGCGCGCCCCAGTGTGTTGGTGGCACCCGCGTCGCTGCTGTCCAATTGGGAAACAGAGGCGAAGCGCTTTGCTCCAGGCCTGCGCTTATTGATCGTGCACCCCAGTGCAATGTCGGGCGCTGACCTGCGGGCACTGGATGCACTAAAACTGCAAGGCATTGATCTTGTCATCACAAGTTACGGTTCGCTTTTGCGCCTGCCTCAACTCGAAGATGTTCAATGGCGTGTTGCTGTGATTGATGAAGCGCAGGCCATTAAGAACCCTTCGGCCAAACAGACGCATCAGGTCAAAAAGCTCAAATCTCAGACACGCATTGCCCTGACTGGCACGCCCGTGGAGAACCGATTGTCTGACCTTTGGTCCATTTTTGACTTCACGCATCCAGGGCTACTGGGCTCTGCAGCGGTGTTTTCTGACTTTGCAAAGCGGCTGACCAAGGCCCAGCATTTCGGGCCTTTAAGAACACTGGTGCAGCCCTACATCCTGCGCCGCCTCAAGACCGACAAGCGAGTCATCGACGATTTGCCTGACAAGACCGAACTCAAGGCCTGGTGCCATTTGAGTCCGGCCCAGGCTGCGCTGTACCAGGAAGCAGTACGCGAACTAGCCCAGGCACTGGAAGCTGCTGAAGGCGTGAAGCGTAAGGGCGTCGTTCTTGCGTTTCTGATGCGGTTCAAACAGATCTGCAACCATCCCTCGCAATGGACAGGGGATGGTGCATGGTCATCACCGGACAGTGGAAAATTTGCCCGACTGCGTGAACTCGTGGAGGTCATTGCGGCGCGCCAAGAAAAGGTGCTGGTGTTTACGCAGTTTCGCGAAACCACGCAACCATTGGCGGCGTTCCTAGGGTCGATATTTGGCCGCGAGGGATTGGTACTGCACGGTGGAACCCCCGTGGCCAAACGGCGCGAATTGGCTAAATGTGCCCATCCCCCGAAATTTGGACACTTTGTAAAGATGAACTGATGCAAGTTCCATCAACTGGACCCAAATCTCACTGGGTCCGGCGCTGAGGGGGGTGATTTCCTTCCAGCGCGCCCGTCAAAATGCCTGGACTCGAATTTCAACAGTGGGCTGTAAGCGGACTTCCCGGCATAGGCCTTTATCTGTCAATAATGACTAGGGTGCCATTACTTCCCGCCGCCACGCCATGTGCGATTCCCGCAGGTGTTACGTCCCGATTTAATGTCGACTCAAGGTCCCAAGCTATTTGAGGCCGAATTCGGTGCGGCATCCCGCAGTGATTTCGGTGGTGCACACGCCGGTCGGATTGTGGTACGGGCGTAGGTAAAGGCGCAAACAGAAACGCCGCCAGGGGTGAATCTAGCGGCGCCGGCATGTTGAGCTTAAAGCCTGCTCACTCGGAGAATTCCTGCGTTTCAAACTCATGCGCTTCCTGCCATAGGGAGTGGTAGAAGAGATCGAGTTGCTGGCCGTAGTGGTCCTCGAAGATATCAAGTGCTAGATGCAGGAAGTCTTGAATCTGAATGAGCGCCTCGTCGCTCAAGGCGGGCAACACGATTTTCTTTGGGCGTGGATTGGTCGGTTTAGGGTTGCGTGTCATTGCAGCTCCTTGATGGCTTGTTGCAAGATTTCGTCGGGTAGGTGGTTGAGGCCTTTGGGTACGGCCAACCGCATGGCGGTGCTCAGAATGCGTCCGGCCTGACGGGGCAGCCCTTTAGATGCCTGGCGCAGGATCTCCATGCCGGTGTCGGCCAGCAGGTTGTGCTGGCTGCCGGCACTCTTCAGAGCGTGGGCCACGAGCAGCGCAAAGCGCTCACGTTCCAACACGGGCTTGAGCTGCACATGGACCTGGATACGGCTGTACAGCGCAGAGTACGGAGCCCTCTCCAAGACCTGTGCCAGCGAGGGATGCCCCACCAACCACACCGTCATGAGGTCCCTTGAGTCGAAGGCGAAGTTCAGGAACGAAGGGAAGTCACGGAAGAATTCGGCTGGCAGGTTCTGCGCCTCATCAATGATCCACAAGGGGGTGAGCTGCTTGCTGTCGACCATCTCGTGCACGCGCTGCTTGATGTCACGCCACAGTTGCGCGCGCCGGTAGCTGGGCTCCAATCCCAACTCGCGTGCCAGGCTGCGGTAAATGTCCACCCGACCGAAGTCGGTCTCCGCCTGGTACAGCACCTGATAGCGGTGAGGATTGAGTGGATGGGTCAGGCTGCGCAGGGCGGCAGTCTTACCCACACCGGGCTCGCCCGTGAGCAGTCCGATGCCGGGGGACTGCAGCAGCCAGTTAAAGCGCTGACTGAGCTGCGCCAGTACACCGTCGTCCCAGAGTTCAGTGAGCTGCTTGCTAAGTGGCGGGTGGCGCAGGCCAAAGTGTTGCAGGTACATCTCAGCCCTCCGACTTCGTAGGCAGTGCTGTTACGTCCCGATCTAGATTCGGCTGACTCACCCGAGCTATATGGCTTTGAATTTGACGTAACGTCCCGCCGCAATTGCGGAGGTGCAAACGCCTGAAGGAATATGGGACAAGCGTTGGCAATGGCACAAACAAAACGCCGCCAGAGTTGAAGCTGGCGGCGCCGGTGCGTTGAGTACGAAGCCTGCTCAGTCGGAGAATTTCCCCGTTTCATACTCATGCGCTTCCTGCCAAAGGGAGTGATAGAAGAGATCGAGTTGGGCTGCGTAATGGTCTTCGAAGACATCAAGCGCGAGATGCAGGAAGTCCTGAATCTGGATAAGGGCCTCGTCGCTGAGGGCAGGCAACACAATTTTCTTTCGGCGCGGTGTAGTCAGTTTGGGTTTCATTGCAACTCCGTGATGGCTTGTTGAAGAATTTCATCGGGCAGGTGGTTCAAGCCCTTGGGCACGGCCAGTCGCATGGCGGTGCTCAGGATCCGCCCGGCCTGGCGGGGTAGCCCTTTGGAGGCCTGGCGCAAGATTTCCATTCCGGTGTCGGCCAGCAGGTTGTGCTGGCTTCCGGCGCTCTTCAGTGCGTGGGCAATGAGCAACGCAAAGCGCTCGCGCTCCAACACGGGTTTGAGCTGCACGTGGACCTGGATACGGCCTCGCAGTGCCGCGTATGGCGCGCGTTCCAGCGTCTGTGCCAGCACCGGATGCCCCACCAGCCACACCGTCATGAGGTCGCGCGAATCGAAGGCGAAGTTCAGAAACGAAGGGAAGTCACGGAAGAATTCCGCCGGCAGGTTCTGTGCCTCATCAATGATCCACAACGGGGTGAGCTGTTTGCTGTCGACCATCTCGTGCACGCGCTGTTTGATGTCGCGCCACAGTTGTGCACGCCGGTAACTGGGCTCCAAACCCAACTCGCGTGCCAGACTGCGGTAAATATCCACCCGCCCGAAGTCGGTCTCTGCCTGGTAGAGCACCTGATAGCGGTGCGGATTCAAGGGCTGGGTCAGGCTGCGCAGTGCAGCGGTCTTGCCCACCCCGGGCTCGCCCGTGAGCAGTCCGATGCCAGGCGACTGCAGCAGCCAGTTAAAGCGCTGACCGAGTTGCGCCAGCACACCATCGTCCCAGAGTTCGGTGAGGCTTTTGCTCAGCGGTGGATGACGCAGACCAAAGTGTTGCAGGTACATCTCAAAGCTCCTGCTTCGTCGGCAGTACCCGGTCACGGTCATGGCCCAGGCCGTGATATTGCGCATGTGCCAGCTCCACCAGGTTGGGGCCATCACCGTGGCAAACAGTGAACGCGGGATCCGTCAGCGGTTCTGGTTTGCGCCGGGTACGATGGATGTTGGCCAGCAGGTCCAGCGGCGTGGCCGCACCCAGGCTGATACCAGCGCCATCCTCCACACCCACGACACGCCCGGCGTGCGGGTCCACTACCAAGTGCACGGTCTTGCCCGACAACTCGTAGGGCACTTCAAAGCGCTGGCCCAGGTAGGACACTGTGGCGTCCTTCCTCACAAAGCGATTGATGCGGTGAAGAAACAGCGAATCGAGCTGGACTGCCTTGGCTCCCAGGCTGCGGATTCTGGGCAAATCGCGCAGGTAACGCGCCAGTGGGGTCAGCCCATTGAGCCCGGCGTGCGGGGCTTGGTGGTAGACCTGTTCAATCCAGGCCCACAAGCGCACGTTCAGATCGGCCAAGTCGGCGATGTGGCGCTCATCGAGCTCACTCAGAAACTGGTCCCGAAACGTACGGTGCCAGCGTTCCAACTTGCCTTTGCCTTCGGGCGCATAGGGACGACAAAAGATCAGATGAATCCCCAGTCGAGCGCACACACCCTGCAGCGTGGCGGCACGATAAGCGGCTCCATTGTCGACAATGATTTTTACTGGGCAACCCCGACGCAGCAGTGCCTGCTTGAGCACGCCTTCGATGTCCAGGGCGGTCTCGCCCAGGCAGAAGGCGCTGTGTGCCACCAGGCGCGAGGCGTCATCAATCAAAGACACCAGATACGTCTTGCGCAGTTGGCCCTTGATGGCAACCCGGGGGCCGTGCATGACATCGCCGTACCAGATGGAGCCGGCGAACTCGGCCGCGAAACTGCGTTTCTCCTCGGGCAGACTGGCAGATCCTGTCATCTGCGACAAGCCGTTTTGCTGCAGCAGGCGGTGCACGCTGGAGCGCGACAGACTTTGATCGGGGGCGAGCCCGGCGGCCACCAGCAGGCGCTCAATCTGATTGATGGAGCGGCGCGGGTTCTCGCGCTTGGCCGCAAGAATAGCCTCCTGCACGGCGGCCGATATCTTGGACTGGCCACGGTCTACCCGGACCTTGGGCGCCAGGGCATCAATGCCGCCTTTGCGCCATTGGTAGTACCAAGCCTGGATAGTCTTCTCGCCCAGCATTCGACGATCAGAATTGGGAATGGCGTACTCGCGCTGTGCGAGTTCACGTACTATCTTTTGCAGATCACCCCGATCGAGCTGCTCACGACTGACCAGCGGCCCCAGCACGGACAGGCGGAACAAGGCCACCGCGTTTATTTGATTCATAAAAAGACCTCCTGTTGTTGAGGTCCTGATGAGATTCGCAAAGCGCCTTTGCCGTAAGGGGCTAAAGTGTGTGGACTACCAAACCGGCGCGGTTCTAGCCGTTTGCCCCTGCTGCTGGTGCAGCGTATTACGGGACGACCAGGTCCTGATCGAGCAGTGCCATGACGCCGGCCAGCGACATGCTGCTGATCACCTGGAGCCAGAAGTCCTGCTCTGGCAGACGCCCCAACTCAGGCGAGCGGCTACGAAGGAAGAAGCTGAATTGCGCACTGCGCGTGTGTAGCCAATCCCACCAGCGCCGTAGCGTTGAACGTGCGCGCCCGCTCTGGCGACAACCCTGGTGCAGGGACGTGCCACCCAGTAATAACAGCAGGAAGGTTTGCTGCATGGCCCAGTCGTACCAGCGCCTTGGCGCCAGACATGAAGGCAATCGGGAACAGGTGCGCAGACATGCGTTGCACAGGAAGCGCAGGATTGCCACTGGGTTGCGGCGAGGTTCATTACTGGCGGCACTGCGATCGACCTTGCGGTGGTAGCAACCGTGGTGCCACAGGCCAGCCGAGCGGCAGTGCGGGCAATTCGTTGGCCGGTACGAATCTGCGCCGTTGGCGAGTTCATCAAAGTGCTGGTCGAAGGTGGAAATGGTCCCTAAAATCCGGTTCATAGGCTGGTCTCGTGTGTTGTGGGTCGTGTCGTTACCTCACACAATACAACTGAGTTCCGGCCTATACCTTTTGTGCGCCGTCTCGCAATACTTCCGGCAGCGTTCTGAAAAAGGTTCTAAATAAAACTGGGACGTTCAGGCCTGGCGTTCCCTAAACTTCGACGGACGTAACACTGCTGATTGCGGCGGCCTGCGAGCATCACCGGTCGGTATGGGTTCACCCGTTTTTAGACGGCAACGGTCGCGCAAGTCGTCTGCAGCTGCACGCTATGCTGCATCAGCTTACTGGAGGGCTTTGGTCCGTGAACAGGGGCTTTTCTCGTCGACGTGAGGACTACTACGCACGGCTTTCCGAGGCTGATATGGCCCGCCAAGGCGACTACGATGGGCGAGGTAACCTTAGTGAAAAAATGCTGTCTGCGTGGTGCAAGTTCTTTATCGAAATTTGCCAAGACCAAGTTTCGTTCATGACCCAAATGCTGGACTTGGACAGCTTGAAGCACCGTTTGGCTGGACTTATTTACGTGCGCAGCCAGCAACAGAGCGAGTCCCTGTACCGGGCCGAAGCCGTACTGCCGCTGCACCACATTCTTGCGGTGGGGCCTCTGAATCGAGGGGACTTCGTGCAAATGACCGGGTTAGGCACCAGAACCGGCCGCAAAGTCCTGTCCAAGCTCATTGGAGACGGGCTTTTGAAGAGTGACACCGTCAAGGGTCCGGTGCGTATCGGATTTCCTTTGGACGCCTTGTACGTTCTGTTTCCTAACCTGTACCCTGAGGCCGCCACCACCGTCATGGACGTGTGTTAGCGGCGGTCTAAATCCGCATAAATCTGGCGGCAGTAAATGGCGGCGCAAATTGGCGTCCGTATCTGGCGGCCATTTATGGCGTCGGATTCTGGTGGTCAATTCCGGTGCTCTGGGCGCCATCAATAGATAGGGCCCCGTGAGGGGCCCTGGTTGTTGGTGGGTTTGGCGGCCCGCCGTTACTCAGAACGGCATGTCCTCGTTGTCGCTCAATGGATCGCCGGTTTGCTGCTGCTCATGCAGCAGGTTCTGGATGGCCAAGCCGTAATGGCTCCAGACGCGTTCGCGCAGGTCGTCCAGCAAATCCCACACCACCAAGGCCTGCTCTGGCGTCCAATTGGCGTCCACGGTGAACGCCAATCCGGCTGACAGCCCGGAAGGCTGATTCCATGTCCTCATGGTGCCCCCTTTGAAGTTTTGCGTTTACTGGTGCGCGCCTTGGCATGTTCCTGTGCTTCCTTCTGCCGGTATGACTCGCCCTTGATGCCAATGATTTCGGCATGGTGGACCAGGCGATCCACCAGTGCCACCACGCACGCCGCGTTGGGGAACACTTCGTTCCATTCTGCGAAGGACTTATTGGTGGTCAGGAGCGTGCTTTTTTGCTCGTGGCGGCGACTGACCAACTCGAACAGCAAATCGGCATAGCGGCTCGAATACGAGAGGTACCCGACCTCGTCAATGGCCAAGAGCGCGGGCCTGGCGTAATGACGCAGTCGGGCTCGCAGCGCCGAATCACTGTCCAGGCTGGCAAGTTCACCGAGCAGCTTGCCAGCGGTGGTGAACATGACGGTGTGCCCCTGCAGCACCGCCTGGTGCGCAATGTTCTGGGCGATGGTGGTCTTGCCAACGCCGGAGGGACCTACCAGGATGGCGTTGCTGGCGTTTTGCATGAACTGCAGCGTCATCAAGTCGCTCACGGCCCCCTGGTCAATTTGCTCGGGCCAACTCCAGTCGTAATCGACCAAAGGCTTGAAGCGTCCGATGTGCGCACTATGCAGGCGCCGCTCCATGGAGCGCCGGGTCCTCTCCTGTTCCTCCCAGTCCAGCAGCGTGGCGACCCAGGGCTCGGTGCAACAGGCACTCCAGTTGGACAGCAGGCCGTTGAGTTGCAAGGCCTGGGCGCGGTGTTTGAGGGTGGTCGGATCAGTCGTTTGCATCGTCGTGCGCTCCACCAATGAGTTGATCGTAGCCATCCAGGTTGTGGGGACGCACCGCGATGTCGCGCTCGCGTACGTGTGCGGGAAGTGCCAGGCCCAGCGGCGCTGGGGTTTGCGCTTGGCGTTGGCGCTCCAATGCCAGTCGAACCGCATTGGGGTGTGGCACGCCGCGCTTGAGGGCATCCGCAACAGCTGCCGTCATCTGCGTGCGGCCATGCACATCCAGCAGATCCTGCAGCTGACTGGCGGTGCGCCTCAGTGGTTCGCCTCGTTTGGCGGCCTCGGTGAGCAGGGTCTGAACTTGCGGGATGGCGTGTACCAAGCGGTCGGTGTCGCGGTGGGCGCGTGCGGCGCGCTTGTGTGCAACCAGTTCCTCCAGGTGCGCTTGAACTTCGATTTGCTGACCCTTGTCCCAGCACCGCCGGTGAGTGGTCAGCACCTGTTGACCATCCAGAATGCGTACCTCGCTCAGGTTGGCGCTGACGGTAAGACTGCGCTGCACGTGCGTGTGGGGGATGGAATAGTCGTTCAGATCGAAGCGAACATAGGGCGTCTTGGCGGCAGACACGACCCTGAGCTCATCGCAATCAAACGGATTTGCGGGTAGTTCCATCAGCTGGGGCAACTCCAGTTCATAGGCCTCCTGCACCGACATCTTGGTGTCTTCGGGGCAGCGGCGCTGGCTGGCCGCACCTCTCACCCAGGCATCGGCCTGGGCATTGAGATCCTCCAGGCTGGAGAAGCTGCGCGCGGCAAAGAAGTTGTCGCGGATGTAGCGGATCGAGCGCTCCACCCGGCCCTTCTCGTTGCCTCGGGCAGGGGCCACCGGGCGTGGTTCGAAACGGTAATGCGCACAGAGTGCCAGCACGGTGGGATTGAAACGGATGGCCTGCCCCTTGCGTTCGAGCACCGCGCTCTTCAAGTTGTCGTACAGGGTGACCCTGGGCACCGAACCCCAGGACTCAAAGGCCTGAACGTGGCCGCGCAGGAAGTTCTCCATGTGCGCGCCCAGGAAGAAGCGCAGGAAGATGCGCCGGGACCAGGACAGCACCATCACAAAGGCCATCAATGGCCGCTTGGCCTGACCGATTTGGATGTGACCAAAGTGACCCCAGTCGCATTGACACTGTTCACCGGGCAAGGTGCGCAGGCGCAAGTAGGCCTGCGCCGTGGGGCGCGGACGGTGCCTGGCGATGATGTGACGAAAGTGGTCGGGGCGACCGCCATAGCCACGCTCCACCACCATGGCGTAGAGCCGGCTGGCCGTGAGGTTGGGAAACTGCTTGAGGGTTTGTTCGATAAACGGCAAATAGGGCGTCACACCCGAGGGCCGCTGCGCCTGCACGATGGGAACCACGCCGGCTTGGGTGAGAACGCGCATGACGGTATCGCGGTGTACGTTCAGTTGGGACGATATCGTTCCCACCGGCCAGCGCTCGGCGTGGTGGTAGCGCAGGATTTGCGCGGTGAGCTCAGGGGTAATGGTCATGTAAATTGGCACTCCAGACAGATGGGTTCAATGGGTGACGAGCGCGACAGCGCAGGAAATCCTGGCGCACAAAAACGGATACTGAACGACCACAAAAGTGGCACTGGCAGGTCTGATTTGCAGCGGTTTGCGGGGCTGTTGTTTCGTCGGGTAGGAGTACATCAGCACAGGGTGGTGGTGGGCTACCCTGATGCGTCACTATGTGTTGGCGCGCCCTCCATTGCCCCTGGCGCCGGGCATGGGCATGACGACCTTTGCGGCTGTCCTGGTAGCGCTTGGCGGCAGCACGCTGGGCGCAGCTTCTGGCCTGGCGCGCGCAAGCCGCGCTGCAATAGCGCTGACCACGGTCGCAGTGGCTGCAGATGATTACAGCGCTGCGGCAGCGGGCGCACAGAAAGAGCCTGGGCGGCGGTGGGGCAGTTGGCATGGGCAGTCAGCCCATGCGTAAAAGCTCCTTCTGGACAGCCACGCACGCTTCGTGAAATACTACGCGCGCAACGTTGCCCTCCAGTGGGGGTGTCGGGGCGCGACAGTGTGATGACCTGCAAGTTACTGGCACTGTCGCGCCTGCTTCTTACACAGGCTTGGGCGTTTGTAGCGCAAAAAACCAGTGCTGTGCCATGCCACCGCAAAGCAGGTCCGCCCAGGGCACCTTAGTGCCATCCATAACGGGCACTTCAATTCGATTCAAAAGAAGTTCAAAGAAGCCGACAGGCCCAGCGGGTGAACACGGCCAGCAGGTTGTCGACGCCAGATTTACGCGGAAACCAACAGCCGTTCACAACGTGTGACACGGGCACTCCGCAATCTAATACCTTTGGCTCAACCACCCTCTCTGTTCGACTTGGTGGATAAGTAGGGGGCCGGCGTGGAGATGTGGACGAGCAACGCTGGATGAATTACGTGCGCGCTGGGCGGTGTCATATGGTGTCCCACGTTTCAGGACAGTGAACCAAGCGCCGTCGTACGCTTTGAGGTCATTGCCAGGCGGCGCCTTCATAAAATTCAGGGAGGGGGCCGCATTGAGCTGGGACAATTTCCGTTCTGCAACACTTTTAATGTTGGCGCGCCCCAAGAGCTGAGCAACAGCTTCCATATCGGCGGTGCTGGCGCGCACCTTACCTCGAAGGCAGGATGCCGGCTCGATGATTTTCAGAACCATTGGGCTAGTTGACTGCGCTCTTGTGCATCTTCTAGAAGGGAATCAGCGCAATGCATCTAATTCCTTTAGTTCATCGTCTTGTTGGCGCCCCTGCTGCTTTAGTCGCTCACAGTGGGCCTCCGCATCTCGTGGACATGCGTGTTCCGCAACCGCTTGTTTGTTCACGAATACACGAAATTTTCCGCCAGGTGCAGGGAGGACCTCGAAGGTGTTCTGGCCGTATAGCATGGGTTCAGAGTAGGCATTTCAACCGTCTGGGTCTATCCCCCAAAAGAGTGAATTGGGGTGCGCGTCCAGTCATACCGTCTTGATGGCATGGCTGAATCAATCGCCGTTTATTTCGTCCACGATTTCAGGGCCTCCAGCCGTCGCAGCCTTTCTGCATCGATTTCAATCACGCTGCGGCAATGCGTGACCACATCCCAACCATGTGCTCCGGGCTGGTAGTCCAGCTTCCCGGACCCGTCTTCGCCAATGCGCTGCATCTGGCATCTTCCATATCGTGTCTAGAGTGGATCCCGGCCTCACGGTCTGGTATCGTGGAGGGGAATAATTGATTTTTGTTAAAAATCCTATTTTTTAATCGAAACCATCCTCCTTTTAACCAACCAGCCCGTAGTTCCCTCTTCGATAACCCTGTTTAAGCCAGTTTAACTGCCACTTAAGCCATTCAGCTCATGCGCGCTAACACCAATTCCCTGCCCAACGACCCGATTGGCGCTGCATGGCTGGCGCGTCATTTCAACGTGCTGCCGATGGCCCATTTCCTGGTCATGAGCCAGATTGGCAACCGTCGGGCCACGAAGGTACAAGACAACTTCCGGCTTGAAACATATCCCGAAGCCATGCGTCCAGACCCGGAGGCGGCCTCACATCTACAGTTCCATCTACGCTACGAAGTGCCGCAGCTGGAGTTCCTGGCGCGGCTGTTCACCAAGACCGGCCCTGAACCAGTCCAAAACTGGGTTAACGCAGAGCCCACCGGTCGGTACGCTCGGCGCACGGCATTCCTGTACGAGTGGCTGACCGATGAACTGTTGCAGGTGCCAGCACGGCTGGGGGGAAACTACGTCGATGCCATGGACCTCGAGGTGGTGGTGGTGGCATCACCCGACAAGATCGTAAAAATCAGCCGATGGCGTGTGAACGACAACATGCCCGGGACCCGATACTTCTGCCCCACGGTGGCCAAGTCCGAGTCCGTAAAGAGCGCCGCCGAAATCGACGTGGGCGCCTTGTTCGGCAAGCTGGCCGACGAGTTCGGAGTCGAACTGCTACAGCGTGCCGCCGCCTGGATGACGCTGCGTGAGAGCAAAGCCAGCTTCACGATTGAGGGCGAGGCGGACCACGCGACCCGGATTCAACGCTTTGCCGATGTCATGTCACGCAGAACCGGCGAAGGGCAATTGCCCCTCACGGATGCGGTACTGGCCGAACTGCAGAGCGACATTCTGGGGCCGATCACGACGCTCACGCGCCTGGGCCTACGCCAGTCACCCGTGTTCGTTGGAGAAACGCTGCGCTACCAGGAGGTGGTGCACTACATCGCCCCACCAGATTCCGACTTGCAGAACATGCTGCAAGGCCTGCAGGTTTTTCTGGATCGAACGACAGAACAGTCACCGGTCATGCGAGCGGCCGTGGCGGCGTTTGCCTTCGTCTACATCCACCCCCTGGCCGATGGCAACGGACGGGTGCATCGCTTCCTCATCAACGACATCCTGCGCCGTGATGGTGTTGTCCCCGCGCCGCTCATTCTGCCCGTGTCGGCCGTTATCACGGCGGATGCTGGCGAACGCCGAGCCTACGACCACGTGCTCGATCAGGTCTCCGCGCCCCTGATGCAGGATATCCGCGAACAGGTGCAGTTCGACTCCGTTCAGACCAGCTACCCGGATGGTGTGGTTTCGAACTTGAAATTCAACGCGAATGATAGTGCCCGCCCACTCTGGCGCTACCCAGACCTGGGCTCCCATGTTGTTTACCTGTCCAAGGTGATCGTGCGGACCATCACCGAACAAATGCGCGAGGAGTCGAAATACCTGCAGGCCCACCACCGCGCTCGTGAAGCCATCAAGGAAATCGTAGAGATGCCGGACCAGCAAGCAGACCGACTGCTACGCTCCCTGGAGCAAAACGAAGGCCGGCTCAGCGCCGTCCTGGCCAAGGAAATGCCTGTGCTCGAGCGACCAGGAATCTGGGAGGCCATCACCCAGGCTGTGTCTTTGGCCTACCGTGGCCATAACGAGCCCTTGAACAATGGCGTCCTCAGCCGGTACCGCCCTCAGTAAAGCAAGGACGTACATCAAGCAGCTGCGTATTCCACGCGGCGCAGAACTATTGCCGAAATCAGCCGACGACATACCCCGTGCAGTTAAATGCGCTACGCATTGCGCTGGTTGCCTAAAGTCACTAGCCGGTTCATGTGCGCTTTAGATCGCTCATGTGTATGAGATTTGACTTAAAAATCACCCGGCGCAGTTTTCTGCACTGCTGGCTGATCGCCATTTTCTTGATACATTGCCAGGTCATGTGCCAGGGGACGCGGTGCGCCAAAGCCGACTGCCGGACCTGGACGTAATTATTCAACAACGGCCAAAACTGGCCAGCGGCACACCGACCCCCCCGACCAATAACCGTGCACTGCACCGCCAAGCTCGGTGTCCTGCCGTAAAACACGCGCTCTACCGCTTGCTGGTAACGCGGGCGTGCCCATCCGCCGCGCGACTACCCGCGCCCAAGGTCTTGGTCTGGCCCCAGCAGCTTGGCAACAGCCACTCCATCGTGATAGCGCACGTCAATGACTTCGCCAACGGGGTGCACCGGCACCGCCACGCTATGCAAGGTATACACACCACGGCCCGTACGCTGGGCAAAGCCGGCGTCTGCGTCCAGAACACAGACCACCTTGCCGTAATACCCCCCTTTGCGGGGATCCGGGTCTGCGATTTCAAACTCGGCGCGCGGATCCAGGGACAACACGGCTGCTCGCAATTTCGCCAACACGCCCGCAACCGACAAGGGCTCCTCACTTGCAGGTACCTCCAGGGCAGCGGTCGCACGCACTGCGTGCGCACCCAAATCGGGTTCTGGTTCCGTACGGCCGACACTGGTCGATGGCGCCCCTGCCGGTGACGGCCGTAATGGCGCCTTGGCCGCCTGCGTAGCTTGCCCGTTTCGCGCGGTACGGTGGCGTGTAATCACCGCTTGGAGTTCGGGATTGAGAATGGTCAGTCCCATATCGTCGGCCAGTCGCGCCATGCGGGCGCTAAAGACGGCATCATTCCCACTGAGCGTGAGCACGTCTCCGAATTTCTTTTGCGCGTGCGTCAAAGCCAGCCTAATGGCGTCGTCCGATACCTGGACGCGATCAAACGTGATCCGGTTCCCCCGGTCGGTAAACAAATGCGTGCCGTTTGCCTTGGAGTACGCAATGTTGCCGTTGCCCGTCACGCGCCAACGCATGTCCGCATCGTTGGCAAACAAGGCATCCACTTCAAACGGGCGCGCCGCGTGTTCATCCGCAGAGCGAATCGCGACTTCCTTGCGCTCCTGCTCCAGCAGGCGTTCCATCAGTTGTTGATAACGCTGCGTGGGCGTTAATGTGCCGGGGTCACTGGACACGGGGCCCGTGCTATCCGGCGCCCAATTACCCAAAGCATCTCGCCCTGCCTGGTAAACAATACCGCGCAAGGCCGCCAATGCACCCGGATCGCCGCGCATTGACTGATCGTGCAACCAGGCGCGCCATGACAATGGCGCCGTACGGGTGGCGCTCAACGCATTTTTTTGCTCCCGGTACCACGATTTCAACGCCTCCAGCCGTCGCTGCCTTTCTGCATCAATTTCAATCACGTTGCGGCAATGCGTGACCACATCCAAACCATGCGCTCCACGCGGGGTGGACTTCGCAACAAATTCGAGAATCTGAAGCCGCCGTTGCCGGCGCTCGTCCTGTAATTCCAGCACGCGGGCAACGTACGCCGGATCGGCAGCACGCACCAACGCACGGTATTGCGAAAATCGCAACCGCAGGGCGGCACGGGCCACTTCGCGCTTCTGCTCGGGTGTGCTTGGCAAATCACTGCGCTGCGGCACGACCGCGGCTTGCACCCCGTGGCCCACGGCCACCACAGCCGCCGCCTCAGGCACGCGCCGCGCGCGCGGCATCGGCCCGCGCGACCCATCGGGGGCCTGCGCTTGCGCAAGATAGGTATCGATCGCCCGCTGCATCTGGTCCGATGAGAACCCAGAAAAATCAACCGTCTTAACCGCCACCGGCGCGGCATCCGTCGCTAACGGCGTCGACGCTTCGCTCGCCGGCGCATCCTTGGGCAAAAAAGGCCCCCACCGGCGTTCCAACTCAATGCGCCGCATCAAACGCAGCCCCTTGCTGGCAGCGACGGCTGGAGGCGTTGAAATCGTGGTACCGGGAGCAAAAAAATGCGTTGAGCGCCACCCGTACGG
>Ga0364873_10582_pt1 | contig 15554 bp, 7 predicted proteins | sample ExccelAu500001D3_2_FD_206928 | JGI IMG/M metagenome (GOLD analysis project Ga0364873, IMG submission 206928) | Enriched cells from Trout Bog Lake Hypolimnion, Wisconsin, USA - BchlTB.Aug07.5000.01.D3 | ecosystem: Environmental > Aquatic > Freshwater > Lake > Hypolimnion/Profundal zone | place: USA... | reverse complement strand
GATAATCCTGCTCTTAACTTTACTTTTAGGTGTGCCGGGCATTACATTCACAAAATCCATTACAAATTCTGCATGGCTATGGGTAATAATGGCAAGATTGGCATAAGAACCTTCTGCTATTTCTTCGCTGATTTCTATATTTAACTGATTGGGTTGCTGTTCTGGCATAAATATTCGTTTTTTTAAAACTACTCAAGGTTAATGAGCTTGGTTATTTTAACTACAATATACGAAGTTAAGGTTTTCATTTCAGGAATTAACTGGCTATGATTATAACCAAAGATATTTTATTCTATATACTCCATTTGTTTCATTTGAATCATGCAAATGATCTTAAAAAATTACTTACAATAAAAAAACCTATAAAGCTTTATAAAGCTTTATAGGTTTTTTAACCAGATATATTAAAATATGATACTTAACGAGAGCCTGTATACACTAAAGTATCATAAATATATTGTGTAGGTCTGCCGTTTTGAGTCATTAAATAAGCAGCATATACTGTTTTAGTAGCAGGATCATATCTGCTATCAGTCACTGCAGTATTTAAAGTCAGTTGCCTGTTCCTGCTATCGGGTGCTGTGGTGTTTACAACACTTATAAGTTTGTTGGTAGTGGGGTCAAATGTAAACATAGGTGTAGTTGCACCAAAACCAGTGGCACCTGCATTACCGGCTGTAAAAGCGGGTTGCAAAGCTCCTAACCCTGTAGTTCCATTATACAAAGTTACTGAAGCAGCTCCTGCAGTAACTAAATCCATACCACCCGGGTAACTTCCTGGCAAGTTATCAGATATGCCATAAGCAGCCCAGCCGTGTGTCATAATATCCAATGAATATGCCCCATCATACTGATTCTTTATAACAAACAAATTAAGTTCAGAAGCAAAATTGGAACTCACTGCACCATAAGATGCAGAAGTAATGGCAATAGGAAGTGCATAAGTAGCACTATAATTAAATTTTGCTGAATTTATTAATTGTATTGGAACATAAGCCTGTGACTGACCTTTTTTAATAACCACAGAAGACGGGAAACTATAAATGGAGGGATCCGGGCTTACATAGTTAGTGCTGTTTACATTATTAAAAGAATCCAGTGCAGCCTGACTAAATGCAACATTCACAGTAATATCCTCTGGTGCAGTTCCATTTGGTCCATAAATAATAATGGCGCTAAAAGAAGCTGCATTTTTTACATAAGTTGCTGCATCAAAAGCAAATTGATAGAGCGGAAATGGAGAAGTTGTACTTCCATATCCGGCACCTCCACCTGTTGGTCCGCCGTTATCCTGAAAAGCAATAACATTTGGTGTGCTATAACCATATAAAGGCGGATTGGTAGTTTCTTTTAAACATGAAGTAAAACTTATACTCATCCCAATAAGGACAATTATAGTTACTATAAATTTATTAATATTATATTTTTGCATATTATAATTTTTATTATTTCATATAAATTAATGTGCCCAAAAAATGGTTGAAGAATAAACACTTATTCCTTGTGGAACATTAGAAGCATTGTAATTCGCTTCACTGGCCGGATATGGTAACCTGGTAGGTAAATGATCCGCTCTGGTAGCCTGAGACTGAGTGGAAGCAATAGCACCATATGGGTTATTAATTAAAGTGGAAGAACTTACCGGATAACCAGTTCTGCGATATTCATTCCAGGCCTCCTGACCATGAATAAAGTTCAACGCAATATATTTCTGCGTAATAATTGCTTCCGTTTTCTGAGCAGTGGTTGCAGCCAAACTATAATTTGTTAAATAATTGGATGAATTTGTACTTTGATAAGTAGCAGCATCAGCAGCAGGATTCATTCCAGCCATAACACTATTGGCAGGAGATTTATACAAATAAGTAAAAGATGCTACAATACCATTATTGAATAAAGTGGCATCATTTCCACTTATTATGCCTCTGAGAGCAGCTTCAGCCTGTAAGAAATCACACTCGGCTAACAATAATAAAGGTTCTCCCATATTTGGTCCTTTCATTACGCCAATTGCATTACCCAATGAAGTACCACTACCCCCTCCGGAGTACCATGCACCTGCAGTGGCTGGAGAAGTAAGTGTATTATTGGGAGGCATAACACCTAATTGGTTATAAGGAGTGCTTGGGAAATTATAATAAATAGCAGAGCCTCTTGCCGGATCCACTAATTTATGTCCATCATAATATCCATAAACATAAGAAGCAGGTATCCATGCATTTCCTTGTCTTGAGCCTGCATAATTGGTTACCCATGCATTCCATGATGGGCTAACCTGTGAACCTGAAGATGAATTAGCTAAAGTATAACCAGGATTAACTATGGCATCATCGGTTAAAAATCCATCCGCACTAAAGGTCTTATTTGTAAAAGTTACCACAGAAGATGCACGAACAATTAAACGTAGTTTTAATGTATTGGCAAATTGCTTCCAGGAAACCATATTACCTCCAAATAATGGATCACTTCCGGTAGGTATCGCATTAGGGTATTTGGCATTATTAATCTCTGCAATGGCAGAATCTAATAATAAAGCTAAATTTGGATAGATACTGGTTGCTTTGTCATAACTGGGTTGAAAATTACCGGCACCCAGCAAACTTTGTGTATAGGGAATATCATTAAACTCATCTACCAGATTTTGAAAAATATAGGCTTCCATTATTTTAGCAGCTGCATTATAATAGGCATTAACATCACTGCCTTTAGTTGCAGTGGCAACATTAGCTAAATTCTTCAGGGTAGTATAACCCAAATCCCAGTACCCTTCACCATCAGATGGTAAATAGTTATAAGTCCAACTGGAACCGAAGCCACCATAACCACCGGAATTAGCAGCATATCCTACTGTCTGGGATCCGTAATTATTCAAATTAGATATAAAACTTGCAGTATTTACTATTGCCAGAGGCAATACCGTACTAGGATCTGCACTGGTAGCGGAATTCGGATTAGTATTAATGTCTAAATACTTAGAGCAGGAAGTAAGTATAAAAATCATTAAGGTTAATATTAATATTATTTTTTTCATGTGTTGATAAATTAAAAATTAACAGATACGTTAAAACCAAAATAACGGGAAGGAGGTTGCTGGTAACCTGTCAGGCCGATACCATTACCACTGTTTGTTCCTGTAGATGTATCACTGTAATCAGGATCAGTATACAAATTATCTTTAGGTACCCAAAGGAATAAATTTCTACCCTGAAGGCCAATAGTAGCTGATTTAATTACTTTAGTTTTTGCAAGCAGTTCATGAGGAACATTGTAAGATAAAGACAACTCTCTTAACTTCCAGAATGCACCATTGGTTATATAGTTAGAAGTAACATTATAATTTTCTGTTGCATCGGTCCAGAAACCACCATTACCATTACCATTCTCGCTAATCAGGACTGTTTTATTATCAACCCAGGTACCACCAGCATTCTGATAAGTTGAATTTGGGAAAACAAATCTTTGACGGTTAAATTCAACTGTACGGATTCCCATTCCGGACCAGTCCATATCAAATCCTATACTGTTATATCTTTTAAATCCACCGCGATATTCAAATACAGCAGCAAGGGTAAATGCTTTATAAGTAACAGAAGGCGTAAAAGAAAGTATATTTCTGGCGTTGGCATTACCTAATGTTACGATAGTTTGATTTACCTGAGGCATCCCGCTGGAAGGATCTACCACTACTTTTCCGTTATGGCGTACATAGTCATATCCCATAATTTCAGGAAACTGGTATGCCGGAATTGCATATGAACCAGTTCCATCGCCATAAGCTGATAAAGTAAGTTTAGTTAAACCACTGGGTATAGCTATTACTTTGTTATCACTATAAGTATAAGTGGCACCAATGCTCACTAACCAGGTTTTATTACTGATTGGAGTGAGTTTTAAGGATGCTTCAAGACCTTTTGATTCAGTTTCACCTGCATTGGTTAGTAAACTATTAGAACCTGTTGAATAGGATATACCTGTAGTTAAAGTTTGATTGGTAGTATGCTCATCAAAATAAGTAACGGACGCATCCACTATATTACGAAACATTCTAACATCAGTACCAATTTCCCAGCTGGCGGTAAGTTCAGGTTTCAAAGTTGGTGAAATTAAAGTGTTACTGATTGCATATCCTGCAACACCATTATAAGGATATCCATTTCCCTGGCCATAAGTAGGTATTAAAGAATAGGCTCCGTAAGGGTTACCACTGGATGATAAATTCACTTGACCTACCTTGGAAACACTTCCTCTAAGTTTCCAGAAATCCAGCCAGCTTAAATCCTTCAAAGGTTTAATAGCATTATTAAGTATTATAGACGCATCTACAGAAGGATAGAAAAAAGTTCTGTTGTTTGGATTTAAGATAGATACCTGATCCTGCCGTCCGGTAGTATGCAGGAATAAAAAGTTTTTATATCCCAATTGTACATCATAAAAAATACCTAGCTGCCTGGCTTGATACATACCATTTGCTGCAGAAGGATAATTAAGTGTATTTCCCAGATTAAATAATCCACCCTGTACCAGGCTACCAATACTGGCGGAAAGATTCTTTTGATAATCCTGCTGAATGGTAGTACCTACAATTGCATTCAAAGAAAAGTCATTAAATTTCCTTGTAACAACTGCCTGCAATTTTTCTATCAATTCAGTATAATATTGACTTGATTCTGCATCACTACCTGGAATGGTTGTTTTAAAACCACCACTGGATGCTGTTGCATAAGCTGTATAATGAAAACTGTTTGTAGTAGACTGAGAAGTTTGTGTTCTTAAAGTTAAACCTGTATTTGACATCAGATCTAACCAGCTAACGGGTGTATAATGTAACTCTACAATACCAGTTAAATAATCATTATTGGTTTTAGTACGGTTATTTGCTGCAGTAAAATAAGGATTGCCATACCATGGATTATAGTATCCGTTAGGGTTGGCATATTCATTTGTCTGCCAGTTTTTGAAAGAAGTAATTGGTATTTCACCTGGCATATTCAGGAATTGGTCATAAATAGTGGTAATGGCCGATGTAATATCATACCTGTTCTGTAAATAGGATAATCCATAGCTCATATGAATTTTGTTTCCCACTTTCCTGGTGCCATTCAATCTGAAGGAAGCCCTTGTAAAATTATCACCCAACATTGTACCTGTAGTATTCAAATACTGACCGGATAAATAAAAGGATGACTTGTCATCTGCTGATGATAAAGAAAAGTCTGATTGATTGCTAACACCTGTCTGCCAGAATTTATTTCTGTCATTAAAAAAAGAATACTTTGCTGTTAATTGATCACCATTTTGTAAAGGATTTCCTAATGGCCTGATAGATCCATCAAATTTTGGTCCATAAGACTCATTTTCAAGGGGTGAATATAATGGCTGACCCAATGTATCAGTACCATATCCACTACCACCAGAACCATATTGTTTTTGCTCTTTTGGATTAAAGGCAACAGTTTCAAAAGTAGTTGTCTGACTTATATGAACTGATTGTGTTCCTATACTTGGTCGCTTAGTAGTAATAGAAAGGGCTCCATTTGATGCCTGTGAACCATAGAGCGCCACAGCAGCAGGGCCGTTTAAAATATTTACGTTATCAATATCTGCCGGATTAATATTTGTCAGTAAGTCATAAGTAACAATATTACCATCCAAAATGATTAATGGTTGGTTATTTCCTGTTAAAGACCGCTGTCCGCGAAGTAATAACCTGAAGTTTGGATTTACACCCCCTCCAGTTGCCATAACCTGTAACCCTGCAGCTTTACCAGCTAAAGCACTTGCTAAAACGGTAGGTTGCGCTTCCACTAAACTTTGAGAACTAATTGTGGTTGAGTTGAAACCCTGCAGCCTTTTGCTAACTTTTGTACCTGCAGCTGTAGTAACTACAACTTCAGTCAGGTTAGAAGAAGTTCTGGAAACCTGGATAGTTAAAGGTTCAGAGTTTACTTTTACAGCTACTTTTTTTTCTTCAATTCCAACTCCTGAAATAACTAATATTTCAGGTTTTAAAATTTTAATGGTAAAAAAGCCATCTGCATCGGCACTTGTTCCAATCTTAGAACCTTGTATTAATACAGTGGCAAAAGGAACTGGTTGTCCTTTTTGATCTGTGATTTTACCACTGATAACACCTTTTTGCGCAATTGCTGTTGTGACAAACAACAATATTGCAAAGCATAAAAATGTAAATTTTCTCATTTGCATGTGTTTTGTTTTTGAACAGATATTAAAAAATGACTTATTAAAAACGAAATGTTAAGCCTTTGTCAACAAAATGTTAAGAAGGCAAGTTACTTTATGACAGGTATTAATCCAAAATTGCTGCGCAGGAATTTTAAGAAAATTTTATAGTATTGAAATTCAGTCATTTATGCATATATATAAATGCGAAATATGCATAACCTGTAATAAAATACAGGCTGTTTTGCCTGATATTCCCTTCTAAATACGTTAAATTAATCAGACTAAATATAAAAAGCCGCCCCTTTTACAGAGCGGCCTTTATATAATTTTAAACAACTATATAAATATCTAATATCCCGGATTCTGCTGGCTTACAATATTTGCATTTGCCTGTAACTCAGCCTGTGGTATCGGTGCAATCCTTCTGTAATCGGAATAAGGGATATTCAGGTTCACATTACCCTGTCCTGCAGGTATTGCTCCGGGATTGGATACACGGGCAATGGGCAGTTTAAGCCTGTTCAGATCATAAAAACGGTCACCTTCAAAAGCCAGCTCCTTCCTTCTTTCATTTATAATATCGCTCAGTAGTTGATTTCCGGTAGACGTATACTGAAATCCCGGATCGCGCTGTGCCATCAATGCATTCAGGTATGTCTGTGCACTGGTTTGATCACCAGGTAAACTGGCTTCTGCTGCAATCAGATACACTTCTGACAGTCGTATCACTTTTAAATTATCCTTGTCTGCATTGAGGGCATTGGAAAATTTATTTACCAGATATGCAGGAGCACCACTTTTGGTTTTACCTGGCAATATCAATCCTCTGCGAACATCAGTGGATGTATACAAATTATATAACTGAGAGGATGCATAGATATCCTGGTAACCATTTATGTAAATAGCTGCTACATCATCATATCCATTATTATTGATCACATCCGCATCTACTTCAAACATAACTTCTGTCTGATTGGTCTGTATAGCCGGGTTGCCCCAGAATGTAGCCAGATTACCAGCACTTACCAATGAAAAACCACTGTTTTTTATAACATCGGTGGCAGCAGCTTTAGCATTTGTATTATCACCCATATACAGATAAACCCTGGCCAGTAATCCTTCAACGGCATATTTACTGAATGTAACTGAATTTACATACCCTGGTGCATCTTTATAAGCAGCCTGCAAATCACTTACTATTTGGGTATATACATCTTTAACTGTACTGCGGGTAGGTAACAAATAAGGCTGATAGGTTAATACAATGGGTACACCCAAAGCAGTAGGATTATCAGTATAGGGCCTGGCATAAATATTCACCAGTTTAAAATACAATAATGCCCTTGCTGCTAATGCCTGTGCCTTAATTGAAGCAACACCAGTTGTGGTAACTGTGGAATTTATGATTTGATTAGCCCTTTGTATACCACTATAGGCGGCAGACCACATTTCTCCTGCAACACCATCTGCGGCTGTTACGCTGTAATTATACTGTGCCAGGTACCTACCGGAATTTTTAATTTCAACATAGGTATTATCTGCCTGTAAATCACCCGACACTTCAAAATCACGGCCATATAAAGCAACGGCACGCAGTTGAGAATATACGCCGTTTAAAGCATTACCCAATGAACTCACTGTATTCAGCGCTTCATTACTGGGTACAGAATCGCTGGGACTTTGAACCGTAAAATCTTTTGTACAAGCAGTAAATAAAACGGTACCTGAAATGGCAAGTACAGATATTTTATAGATTAATTTTTTCATTTTTTTTCAATTTAAAATCAGCTAATAATAATGCTGTTGCACTACAATCCTATTTTAATACCTCCGGTAACTGTTTTTGGAATATATACATTCAAATCGCCACTGCTGGTTACACCTGCTTCCGGATCAAATGGAATGTTTTTATCAGTACCAAATGTTAACAGGTTAGTACCACGTACATATACCATAATATTGTTGATACGGGCTTTTTTAAGTACAGTTTTAGGTATTGAATAGCTTAACTCCGCATTTCTCAGCCTGATATAATCTCCTTTATATAAAAATCGGGTAGATGCCCGCTGGGAATTATTGTTTCCGCCAAAAATCACCTGCGGAACATTTGTTTTGTCACCAGGTTTCTGCCAGGCTGTCAATTCACTGGTTAACTGGTTAAATGAACCGAGGTATAAACCTTCGCTGCTGGTATAGCTACCCCATAAATTATCTACATAATTGCCAAAATTATAGAAGAACTGTACCTGTAAGGAAAATCCTTTATAGTTAAAGGTATTGGTAAAGGATCCAAAATATTTGGGTGAGGCAGATTTACCGGAAAGGGAAAGCTTCGCACTGGCTAAGCTGCCTGTAGTTTTGGTATGTGTACCATCAGTATACCATAAAGGTGTTCCGTCTGCCGGATTAACCCCTGCCCATTGGCGCATATAAAACTCCTGAATATCGTGGCCTACTGTTATATTAAATACGCCATTACTAACCGGTGCATTTAAATACAGCTGGGTTACCTTGTTTACATTGTGCGAAAAATTAAAACTCACATCCCAGCTAAAACTTTTTGTTACAATTGGTTTGCCACCCAGGGTAATTTCTACTCCCTTATTAGTCATTGCACCAATATTCCGGTTCTGGCTATTGCCCGGAGCTCCGGCAGTTTGAGATAAAGGCACACTTAACAGTAGCTTGGATGTATTTCTGCTGTACCATTCCAAAGTTCCGTATAACCTGTTTTTAAATAAACCAAAATCAACACCTGTATTAAATATAGCATTCAGTTCCCAGGTAAGGTCCGGATTACCCACATTGTTAAGTGCACTACCCGGCTGGCCTGTATAATTATAACCAAAACCAAAAGTTGGCAATGCTGTATAGTTACCAATAGCCTGGTTACCATTAATACCATAAGAGGTACGCAGTTTCAACAGACTGATAGTTTTATTGCCTTTCAGAAAATTTTCTTCATTCATATTCCATGTTCCACCAACAGAATAGAAATTCGCCCACCGGTGATTTACGCCAAAAACAGATGATCCGTCTCTGCGAAAACTACCACTTAAAACATATTTGTCTTTATAATTAACATCAGCAACTGAAAATAAAGAATTGGTGGTATTGCCTGCTACTACAGAATATGCACCAACCGGTGTTGCTGCAGAAGCCAGGTATTGTAAAGCAAGTGTACCCGGAAATGCCTGTCCGGTAGCAGATAACTGGTAAACTTTTTGCTGATAAGCTTCGTAACCGACTTTCAGGTCAAAATAAAAGTCTTTATCCTTGTTTAAGTTTTGTTTATAATCTGCAAAATTACTCCAGGTCCAGTCAAAAACCCTTTTATACGCACTGGAACCATAACCCTGTGTACCATACCCATCCCCATAAAACGGATTCAGGTACATATCTTCACTCACATCAAAATATTCACCACTGTACCTGCTGGTAAATTTTAAATTATTCAGAATTTTATATTCACCCAGAACATTACCCCTGATAACAGTTTGTTTCAGGTTATATTTATTATAAGCAGCCTGCACCACCGGATTATAGATACCCCCGCCTAAAGGAAATTCACCATCTGCATCATTGTATCGTAAACTACCATCTTTATTATATGGGGTGTACCAGGGTAATAAAAAGAATTGTGCCAATATCGGATTACCAAAATTACCGGTATTCAGTGGTGTATTCTGATCACTGGTACTTCCGTTCAATCCAGCCGAAAATGTAAGCTTGTCGCTGGCTTTATGGGTTATACTGATATTTCCGTTATATCTTCTAAAATCAGATGCTATAGTTGTTCCCAGCTGGTTAAAACTACCTGCTGACGCATAAAACTGGGTTTTAGGATCTCCTCCACTGATACTTAAGTTATATTGAGCCTGATTACCTGTACGTGTAACCACATCCAGCCAGTTGGTGTTGGTGTTGGTATACCCTGCAGGAATACCTAATCCATTAACTGGGTCCGTAATCACAGCATCTGCACTGGCATTATCCGTAGCATAGCCTGCATTGATCAGCGATTCCCTTAATAAGGTTTGGGATTGTATACTGTTTAAAGGTTTGTTACTGGGTTTAAATGCCAGGGTATTGGCACCGTCTTCTGCTGTAAAATTAATAGCACTTTTCCCGGCTTTAGCCCTTTTAGTAGTAACTATTATTACGCCATTTGCCCCGCGTGAACCGTAAATAGAAGTGGAAGCGGCATCTTTTAATACCGAAATACTTTCAATATCATCCGGATTTAAGGAACTGAGTGCATTGGCTGTGGTGGTTTGTGTGGACAAATCGCCTGTAGTGGCAATCGCACCGTCAATCACCCACAACGGACTGGCACCTGCAGTGATAGACCCAATACCCCTGATACGAATATCCGTATTTGCTCCGGGAGCACCGGAGGAAGAAGTAGATTGAAGCCCTGCTACCGTACCCTGTAAAGCCTTATCCACTGATGTAAATGGCTTGTCTTCAATATCAGCGGCTTTTACAGTAGTTACAGACCCTGTAATATTGGTTTTTTTAAGTTGTCCGTATGCTACTACTACTACTTCAGATAAACTACCTGTTACAGGTTTTAAAGTAATAGTCAAATTACCAGCTACCCCTACTTCAGTGCTTTCTGCATTAACAGCAGAAATAATCAATGTTTTAACAGAGGTAGGGATGGTAAGGGTAAAAGTACCATCTGTGGAAGAAACTGTACCAATTTTTGTTCCTTTTGCCTGAATAGCAGCACCCGCTACTGCTAACCCTTTATCATCTGTAACCTTACCGGTCACATTTCTCACTTGTGCAAATACCAACGAGGCCATTAGTATAAACACAGATAACATGAGTGCAAATTTTCTCATTTATGTGTTTTTTGGTTTTAAATAAGATATTGTTTAAACTTTAAATAATAAATCTTAAATATTAATATTTTTTTAAGATTGCAAGTTAGTTTATAACACTTATTTAACCAAAAATGTGAACATGATTTCAATCAGTAAAATATTGAATGAATGCACAAACCGGCACAGGACTAATTTTAAAAACCGGTTAGACTGTGTGTATTTACATTACCACTCCAATACTACTTTTATTCCATCTGGGTTGTTTTCAAAACTCAGGAAACTTGTGTTGCTCAAGCTATCCCAGGAAGTTTTCAGATCCGTTGCATTTTTACCTGCTGCATTCCGTACAATTATTTTCTTTGGAGCTGAAGGCAGCAATACACGCATTACATTAATGGTATTTGCTGGGCTTTTCGCAATAAATGAATAAGAATGTTTGCTTATTTTTTCATCGTAAATACGCGCAGCACTTGCAAGCACCTGTGGTGTTTGTGGATGGATTACTTTATCAATATTAAACAGGTACCCCTGCTCCCCCGGATTTAGCTTTTTTTCGCTGATTACAGGTAAGTTCGGATCAAATAAATCAATCAACCTTCCTTTGATTATATAGGGTTCCTCGTTAACACTTTCATCCAGTACCGAAATAATTTCATAGGGCCCCCGGGACAAATAAAAATTATTTTTGTATTGGATCATCTTCCCAGTAGATTGTTGATACAGTTCCTCCACTTTATCACGCAATGCAAAATCCCTGTTGCTTTCCAGCACATATTCTTTTGGATCCATCCGGATAATGCATATTTTACCTTTGCCAATCTGGTAAGTGCCTGCTTTGGGGTTTTGCCCGATACCCAATTTTTCAAACAGATCATCTGCTGGGCATTTGTATTTTTTATCACCAGTATTCCACCATTCTTTTACCAATTGGAATGGATCATCATCCCTGCCGGAATAAACAATGATTCCTCCATTCCTTACCCAATCAGCCAATTGTTTATGCGGCTCTTCTGACAGTGGTTTAATATTTGAATAAGACATCAGGAGCATCTTTGTATTACTGAGCACCTGTTTATATCCCAAATTTTCTAAATGGACAATATTCACCGGCACGCCTCTTTTTAAAAAAGGCAATGCTTCCCCATAGAAATTTGATAATGCAGGATCCATCAGTCTGTTGCTGGTTGGAAAACGGAAAAACATTCCTGCTGTTTCATAAAAATTATGGATGTTGCGTTCTGCCCATGCTTTACCATCATCGTGCATCGGTAGCCGCTGAAACATGATGGAATTTCCCAGCAACACACTGATACCCTGTGTACCCGAAGTCCTGTTTTCTGAAACTTTTATATGATTAAGTGAATTAATCATGACCAACAACTGGGTGGAATATGTACGCGGCATCGATGCCTCTTCATTGCTGGAACTTCCAACAAAGTACTTTCCATCAAATATGCGGTCCGGCCACGGCATTACTTCATAAGTTTCAACATCCGGATAAAAAAGCTCGGCAGTAAAAGTGGTCTGATAGTTCTTTTTATAATCGGCCCAATCGCGCCTTGTATCTTCTACCGGATCATTTTCAAACCAGATTTTCCGGTTGGTCGGCACCGTCATAGACTGCATGCACCCATATTCCAGAAAAGCTGTTTCAAAACTCCGCTCCTTTGCAATGCCATTAAAATAATTGGGCTCCCTCGCTGTGCCAGTCCATGATTGAACTATGTATCCATCTACGCATGCCAGGGAAGCCAGGCTTGCTTCCGGACTAACGATATTCCAGGATGCATAATTTAACAGCGAATGGGTGGGCACATAACAATGCATAGTTATACCCTTGGTTTTACCATATTCTTTTGCATAAGTAAAACACTCCTTTAACGCACGGTAATAAAGAAAATATTTCAGCTTGTTAGACAGGTAAGTATTCTCTGGTGATTCGTGCTGCGGACGCCAGTCGAAACCATAATAATCTTTCCATTCTTTTTTAAACCCGTTACTATAGCCTGCACGGGCCCAATATTCCGGCTCTTCCAGGTAAATAGCGTCTATACCATTATCAATCACCCTTTTAATAATTTGTTCTTTAAAATATTTCAGGTAATTCATGGATGGAACAAAATAAGGCGTGTTACCGCCATGCCAGATCGTGTCGCCATTTTGTTCAACCTGAGCTTCATCAAAATGGGTTTTCCCATCCCATTTGCCAAGGAAATAATCCTGGTAACCACCCCAAGACATGCCGGTCATAAACTGTGCGTTGTAACCATGGTCGCGCCAGGACTGGACACGCTTCTCAAAATTATTGCCCGGCTCATTGCTCACACCATACACAATCGCAGCATCTGATCGGGTATCAGTAGTTGGTTTCCAGATTCCACCCGTTTGAAAAGTTGTTTTCTCTTTCTTTACGGGTAATGTATCAGCAATTTTATTTTCTATATCTGGTTTTACACTTGTACTGTTACTTGTTTCCTGCCACAATATTTCAGGGGAAGCATTGGAAGCAGTTGCAAATAACAATGCAGCTGAAACAAAACAAATGAAACTGTTTTCTTTCATAATTTTATCAATTTTTAGGATACGATTACATGATTTCAATGATCACTATACGCAGAAAATGAATACGGATAAGCTTCTTTAGTTACTCCTTTATTTTTATTGGGTTGAGGGCCCATGATAGTCGTAAAATTTCCCCCTTTCAAAATATCGAAGTGACTGATCCAGTTTTTATTGTACGCCACACCATTCAGTTTCGCAAGCTGCACATACCTGTTTTTATCACTGTTACCCGGTGCTTCAAAACTAAACTGTTTGCCATTTTCCAAATGCAGGGTTATTTTTTTAAATAAGGGTGCACCTAATACATATTGATCAGTAGCCGGACAAACCGGATAAAATCCCAATGCGGAAAATACATACCACGCAGATGTCTGTCCATTATCCTCATCCCCACAATAACCATCGGGTGTGGCTTTATACATACGGTTCATCACCTCCCTTGCCCAGTATTGTGTTTTCCAGGGTTGCCCGGCATAATTGTACAGGTAAATCATATGTTGTATGGGTTGGTTACCATGCGCATACTGCCCCATATTGGCAATCTGCATTTCTCGTATTTCGTGTATAGTAAAGCCATAATAAATATCATCAAATACAGGAGGCATCACAAATACCGAGTCCAGCATTTTTACAAACATGGCTCTACCACCCATCAGTTTTGAGAGCCCTGCTATATCATGAAAAACACCCCAGGTATAATGCCAGCTATTTCCTTCGGTAAAAGCATCTCCCCATTTAAATGGATTAAATGGCGACTGAAAACTGCCGTCTTCATTCTTCCCTCGCATCAGCTTTGTGGCTGTATCAAATAAATTACGGTAGTTCTGGCTTCTTTTGGCATAAAATTCAATTTCCTTTTCGGGCTTGTTCAATGCTTTTGCCAACTGACTGATAGTAAAATCATCATAGGCATATTCCAGGGTACGAGCCGCATTTTCATTAATATGTACATTATACGGAATATACCCTAACCGGTTATAATAGTCAATTCCCTTGCGGCCTACAGCACTGATAGGGCCTTCATGGTTTGCTCCTTTTATTACTGCCTCGTACAGGGTATTAATATCGTAACCACGCATTCCTTTAATGTAAGCATCTGCAACAACCGAAGCTGAGTTATTCCCTACCATAATATCCCGGTAACCCGGACTTGACCATTCCGGCAACCATCCTCCTTCTTTATAATCATTCACCAATCCTTCCTGCATTTCTTTGTTGATGGAAGGATACAATAGATTTAGAAATGGATACAAAGCCCGGAATGTATCCCAGAAGCCTGTACCACCAAACAGGTATCCGGGTAATACTTTACCATTGTAAGGGCTGTAGTGTATAGGATTTCCTGCGGCATCTTTTTCATATAATTTCATGGGAAAAAATAGCATGCGGTATAAGGTTGAATAGAAGGTATGTACCTGGTCAACCGTTCCGCCTTCTACCATTATCCGGCCAGCCGCTTTGTTCCAGACTGCTTTTGCTTTTGACTTTACAGCCTCAAAATTATCCTTCCCAATTTCCTTTAAATTTTGCTCCGCCTGCTCTATACTGATAAAAGAAGAAGCAACCCTGGCATTGACAAACCCTCCCCGGTTTGCTATGTTAAAACCAACAATAGCCCCCACATGGTCTGACTTTAATTCTAATTGTGAAGAAGCTGGCTGTTTATCCTGCCAGGAATTTACATTGGTAAAAGGTTTATCAAAAATGATTACAAAGTAATTAGCGAAATTTTTTGCCACCCCCCCGCTATTCCTGATACTATATCCCAAAATTTTATTTTCAGCAGGAATTATTTTAATATACGATCCCTTGTCAAAAGCATCTATCACTACAAACGCACTATCTGTTTTAGGAAAAGTAAACCTGAATGCTGCAGCCCTTTCTGTAGGGGCAATTTCAGTGGTAACATCATAATCGGCCAGATAAACGCTGTAATAATAGGGCTTTACTGTTTCTGCTTTATGAGAGTACCAACTG
>Ga0364873_10581_pt1 | contig 15574 bp, 16 predicted proteins | sample ExccelAu500001D3_2_FD_206928 | JGI IMG/M metagenome (GOLD analysis project Ga0364873, IMG submission 206928) | Enriched cells from Trout Bog Lake Hypolimnion, Wisconsin, USA - BchlTB.Aug07.5000.01.D3 | ecosystem: Environmental > Aquatic > Freshwater > Lake > Hypolimnion/Profundal zone | place... | reverse complement strand
TGGGCTCTCTTTAAGAGGCGCAACCTTTCTCCTCTCAAAGCTCAAGCGTGAAAAAAAACTCTAGTGTTTAATTGCAATATTAAGCGATATATAGTAAGCTCCTTTCATTCACAAAATGAAAGGAGCTTACTATGCCGAGAAAAGCCTTACCTCCGCCATGCAATGACAAGGATCGCCAGACTCTCAAGGAATGGGCGTGCAGTCGAAGCATGGAAGCCCGTTTAGTGGAACGGGCGAGAATGATATGCAAGCTTCTTGACGGAGAATCCGTCAGCAGCGTTGCTCGTGATCTCAAAGTGCGCCCAAACTCAATCATCGATTGGCGAAACCGTTTTTCCGTCGAAGGAATTGCCGGGCTTTACGATAGACCGCGCTCCGGCAAGCCGCCAAAATACGATGAAGCATTCCGCGCACGCGTCTTGCAAACTTTAGAGCAGCCACCTCCTCCTGGCCAATCTTGCTGGGATGGTCCTGCAGTTGCCAAGCATCTTGGCGCTTCCGATGATGCAGTTTGGCGTGTTCTTCGCAAGCAGAACATCTGTCTGGCTCGGCAGCGAAGCTGGTGCGTCAGCACCGATCCCGAGTTTGCACCGAAAGCCGCTGATATTGTCGGGCTATACCTGGCCCCGCCTGAAAAAGCCCTTGTGATCTCGGTGGATGAAAAACCAAGCATCCAGGCGTTGGAACGCGCCTCAGGTTATGTCTGCACCAGCAGCGGCAAAATTGTCCGCGGCCTTAAAAGTACTTATAAGCGCCATGGCACCCTGAACCTTTTTGCTGCGCTCAACGTGGCCACGGGTGCCATTCACACGCAGACCACCGAGTTTAAAAGGCGAGTGGAGTTTTTGGCATTCATGGATCAGGTGTTGCAGGAGTTGCCAGATGGCAATGAAAAAGAGATCCATGTAATTCTCGATAATTACTGTATACACAAACGCAATGATGAATGGCTGGATCGGCACCCGAATGTTAAGTTTCATTTCACGCCAACTTCTGCAAGTTGGCTTAATCAGGTGGAGATATGGTTCGGTATCTTTTCCCGTAAGGCCTTGAGGAATGCCAGTTTTCAGAGTGTCGATGAATTATGTGTCGCTATCAAAGCATTTGTTGAAGTTTATCAATTGAATGCCAAGCCATTTGTGTGGCGCAAGCGAGAAGTCAAAGGCTCACAGTTAAGAAATACTATCTCGAATTTATGCAAGTAAGCACTAGTCCACATTTTCGAACCTTTCTTTACCGCCAAAGAAATCGGTTCTGGAACCGGCTTAGGACTGACAACAGTGTATGGTGCAGTTATTTTAACAAAACAGCGGTTTCGTTGATGTCCACAGCGAACCGGGACAGGGATTGATTTTTAAAATTTACCTACCCTTTTATAAGAAAATGGATTTAGCCGTGGCGAAGTCAAAAGAAAAGATGGCCGATGCTGCTATGGGTGGCTATGAGACCATCTTACTGGTGGAAGATGAACCGGCAATTCTTGAAATGACCGAGAAAATGCTCCAATATCTCGGATACAACGTTATAACAGCAAGCAATCCTTGCGAAGCCTTTCTTATGGTTGAAAAATTGAAGGATGAAATACACCTGCTTATCACTGATGTGATCATGCCCGAAATGAACGGCCGGGACTTGGCGGACCGGCTCATGAACCTTAAAAAGGGGATGAAATGCTTATTCATGTCTGGCTACTCTCCTGAAACAGTAGCAAGCCAAGGTGTGTTGGTCGAAGAGGTTTCTTTCATACAAAAACCTTTCTCTCATAAAGAAATGGCCACTAAAATCCGTGACATGATTGATACAGGATAGCCCATTTCATTAATGATTAACGATGATATCGTTCATGTCCGACCGCTTATTCAAGTTTATTGTTTCGCCATCCCGAAATCATTGAAGAGAAGCAGTGGTTTTCCTGGAAGTGATTCCAGTAGGTCACGGTTGAGAATAATATTTTCATACGTGGGGGAGACCAGTTCCCTTGAAAGGAAAAATTGCATGTTAATCTTATGTTGTTGAATTGTGCTACATAGCAGAATTTTCTGACCGCTGTAGAAAAATTCATGCACATCAAAACTGTATCCCGATCTATTAACGACACTATAGTTGCTAATTGGTTTGCCTGGAGGCCATTTGTTAAATAACTCAGAGAGATTGTCATAGACAGGACGGATCTTCATATAGGGCTCGGGATTCTGAATCCAACAGCAGGAGTCGAGTTGATTGGTTTGTAAAACATTACGTGCGTCTAAATTAATTCCGTGATTTTTTGCGATAATGCGAAAAACCTCAGCACTTTGGAGATTCAACTTACATTGGCCTAGATTATAAGGATCATTTCCTATATACCCATCGTCATTGCTCTTCCATGTTCCTTTGTGAGGTAAAAAAAGGATAAACTTACCCTCATCAAAACGATATGAAAAACCAGAATCTCTCAAAACTCCAGAATGTTCTATTGGATCAGTTAAAAATTTCTTAACGGTTTCTTTTCCAGCATTAGCAGAAGTTTTATGCACAGAATTAATGGCTGACTTGTGAAAATCAGCAGAATTAATGCCATATTCCCTTTTGTAATAAGGGTACAGTACTTCGAGAGCATTTAATAATGAGAATTCCTTGTAAACCGGTGGAGAAAGAAAACCATTGGAGCTATTAGTAATAATTGGGTCAATATTCCAATTTATTACAGCGAGATTAGGGAAGAGTATTTCGATAGGAATAGAAGGAGCGTATATTATGTTGCTGTTATTTAAATTGGTTATCATTTTACTGTCTCCTATGGAATGATAAAAAGAATCACTATATTCCTGTGGTCCACCCACAGGAATATAGTGATTATGGTTTATTTACTTCATCACCTTTTGCTTGAGTGATGTCTTCTGAAGGTCGTCCTTAAGCCATTCTAAAAATGAAACTTTCTCAAGAACTATCGCTTTTCCATAACGCACAAAAGGTGGGCCGTCTCCTCTGCTGCACCTATTAGCTATGGTTCGGCTGTTAATTACCCCACCGGAAAGGTGAGTTAAACTGTGCCTGGCAAAAATAGCTGGCCAGGTCCTGTCAATTGCATCTAGTATTAGATACAAAGCGCCTTCATTGACTTTATGATTCATCAATGTGTTCTCCTGTATAATGCCAGTCAAAGTGAATGGCGTGGTGGTAATGCGCGCTCGTTTTTTATATCCTTTGCAAAGGTATCTTTTACGATTTAATGATACTTTTTTGCTTTTGAAGAATCTAAAGGCATTAAATAGGCAGGAATTAAAAAAAGTGGTTGAAGAGTGATATGTTATTAGAAATACATGTATATTCATCTATATTTTAAGCATAGGACAACACTGTTATGGAAAAGGACAGAAGGGGCAGGAAAAAATCAAAATTAACAGGAGGGCAAGGCATTGCAGAAAGAAGAGGAAAAATACTTAAAGATATTCGAGAATTGATTAATCTAACCCAAGAAAAAATGGCGGAGGAAATACTGGGCCTAAGAGTTGATCGGTTGAGCAAGATGGAGCGAGCTGTAAAAGGACGTGGGATTAACGACCAAAATCTTATAGAGATCATCGGGAAATTAAGGAGCAATGATAAACTTAAACTTGATCCTAATACATTTAAGAAACTGCAGGATTATCTTGATGAGGTTCCATTACCGAAATCCGAGATACATAGAAAAATTTTATATCATGTGCCGTCAATCCCCTATAAATTCTTAGAAAGAGAAAAAGAAATAAGACTTCTTTTAAGTTACTTAGCTAGAGATTCAGGAGTAACAGTAATAAACCTTACAGGGATCAATGGAATTGGAAAGTCTTATCTGGCAATTGAAGCAGCAAAGCGATGTAAGGTTGCTTCCGAATGTCTTCAGGAGCCTAGCTTCGATGCAATTCTTGGTTACTCTAAGAAAAAAAAGGTAACAACGCAAAATGATGAAAAAAATAGCGAAGAAATACCCACAAACCTTGACCAACTCTTATTATATATAATTGGATTTCTATCCCCTAAATATCTGAAAGATCGAACAGTAGATAAGTCATTGGAAATATTATGTCGAGAAATGCTTTCTCAAATTAGAACATTGTTGATCATTGAGACCGTAGGAGAGGCTGTTGATGAACAAGTAAAAGAATTTATAGAATCTCTACCTGATCTCAGCAAAGTGATAGTCATTGATAGAAATTTTAATTTTCGATATCAAACAGAAATTATTCTGACAGCATTCACTCCTGTGGAATCTATAAGAATAATAAAAAATATAAGTTATGTGTGTAAGCTTAAACTTGAAGAGCAAGAAGAGTCTTTAATTGCTGATATGTCAGGAGGAATACCTTTAGCAATAAAGAATATAATAGAAAATATCTCTCAGTCGAATTTAATTTTAAATAACATAGGAGATTTCCTTTACAATAAATCCCATTCGTTGCTGAGATGGATTTTTCAGGAGGCGTATGATCGACTATCATCCGATTCGAGATTACTCCTATTGCCCTAAAGGGTGAGGAAAACTCCTCACCCTTTCAAACAACTACCCATAAAGAGTCTCGATCCATCTGATGGCTTCAGAATCGTTAACTTTGCCAAGGTATCTCTGCGTCTTCCAAAGATGTGCATGTCCGCCATCATAGGGATAAACAATGTTTATATCAGGCGGCCTTACATTTTTTGATGTCCAGCCATGATGAGATAGCCCCGGACTCCTGGAAATCACTGATCGATTGACCAACATCAGTAAGAAAGGCCTCCAGCTTTTCGATATTCAGAGATTTTCTGGACTGTGATCTTTTGCCCAGGATAGAGTTGTTAACCTTGATAGAGCCAACCGTTTCCACGACGGTCAAAAGGTTTTTTCTCATCGGCTCGATTTTCGCCTTAAGACTTTTTTCTTCCGCCTGCAAATGCTGCAAGTCTTCTACAATACCCGCCATATCAGGGGCCTCCTGTGCCGCAAATCGTGGGCAGTCGAGAAGGTGATTGCAGTATCCGCCACAAAGTAAACCCGGTACCGTTGTCAATTCCACCTCATCTCCTTGGAGCATGGCCTGATAGTCTGACCAGATTCCTTCGGCCTTGGTTTTAAGGCTCTGAAATACGGTTTTATCGGGATTATATCCTGAAAAGAAACCAATCTCGCCATTTGCCAAATCCAGAGAAAGAAGTGCCCCTTTGATCGTATAATCAGGATACTGTTCGATCAAGGCCCCCATCTGGATATACAACTGAGATTCCCAGGAGCCATAAGGCGTTGAGGGAACCGAACCGCTCTTTACTTCCAGGATGGATTTGACTTTGTCGATTTTGGATGTAAAAATAAAGTCTAAATGTACCAGAAATGGTACCACATCACTGCTGACATTTATTTCCACCTGCCGCTCGAAATTCGTAAAACCAGCTGCAGCGAAAACTTTGGCCACGATTTCTTCGGCCATATGCCCTCGTTCAAAACGTAGAAGGGTGGCGAGATCATGTTCTTTCTGGTTGATCCGTTCCAAAATAACCTTTCGTGGGCATTGACCGATATCTGATGCGCCGAGGTAATTCCTTCGGTCTCCGAGAGTTTCTGCCGTGTGCTGTTTGGAGAGATTGCGTAAGGATGTCAGAAAAATATTGTTTATATCCATGGTGTTCCTCTTGAAAAGTAAATAAGAGAGGGAGCACGGATCCCCAGAGGGAATGTGTTCCTCCCTCAGGGGGTTGGATTGAAGAATGGTATTTTAAGTCGATCAATCAGTCTAATGCATAGATGCAGTAGCATCCTTGAACCATGTCCGGTTTGCTCCGTCAAACTTGAATCCTGCAGCCTTCAGCATTTCTTTTTTCTCAAAAACTTTGCCACTTGCAACGAAGCGATCTTCAACTCGCTTGATCTGAACGCCGGTGATTTGGGGTAGGTCCTGATTATCCAGACCCGGTTGGGATTTCTGCGTCTGCGAGGAAGTTGAGGCCGGTGTTTCTGGCTGGACTACTGGTGTAACTGGTTGTCGGTTTGATGATATCGGTTGTGATAACCCTTTGTATACAGATTCCAGCAGGCCGCGGTAAGCATCGGTTCCAATGGAAAGAAGTGACAGGCACTTCTGGATGGCGTCAGTCACAGCGCCCTTGTACGCATCGCCGATATTTTCTTTTATAATCTGCATCTGCCCAATCTGTGAGCCCTTGCACAACCATTCGTCTCCGATGCGGATGAACAACTTGACTTCGACAATTGCCTGTTGATTGAAGATCTCTTTGGATAAAATTTCATATCTCCACATCTCAGGGAGCAGCACGGCATTTACAGCGTCAAAGACGAACTGCGGCCTATATCCATATCTGATCTGGCCGATGACATTTCCATCCCTGTTAGTCATTTTGACCTCCTGCACCGCCGCCTTCCCATAGGAACGAAGCGTCTCGTTGATCTCATCAACAATGGTTGATAAGTTTCTGTTTTCCTGCATGGTTGTATCCTCCAAAGTGCTTTATGAAAACTTTTTGACCCAAAGGGCATGGAGCGAAAAAAGATAAACCCACGCCCAGATCGATACCGTTAATTTACAGATTCCATGACAGGCTCTTCATCCTTTTTAGATTTGAGCAACCAGGTAATCAGGCCGTAGGTTGCAAAACCGTAGACAACTAATCCACCAATAATCCGGAACATATTTCTCCTCCTCTATGAGTGGTCCCCATACTGAAAGCCCACCAGGATAGACCGGGCAGGCTTCGTAGATGGCCTTGATGACAGGATTAGCAGCGGGATATCAGATGCCGTCTCTCGTAAAAGTCCGACAAGGGTGAAGGCGGTTCGATATAACTGGCGTTGATATAGGTGTCGAGCACACCATTCAGCATCCTGTTTTTCTTCGGCAGGGTAAGCAGATTGCTGTCGCGGAGGACATCCGTCACAGTCTCGTGAAAGCCCCACAGAGTCCTGTCATAGACATTACCGAACAGCTCATTGAACCTGGCAAATTTACTAGGCGGGATGATGTTGTCGGTCATTATCTCCACCAGCAGGATCTTGGCGTCCCACTCGGTCAGAGAGAAGTTCTTCAGACCCTCATGCCACGATTGGAACTTTGTCAGATTCGCTACCATCTTCTTCATTGCCCGATAGGCCATAAACTCAAGCTCGTCATAGACCAGGCCCTTGGTGTGTTTGCGGAACTCGACAAATTCCCCGGAGAAAGCAAGATTCTCGCAGACGAACACACGGGTACCCGCTGTGATGCCCAGGGCCATAGATTTGTCCATGGAATTGCGGATCCCGATCGACCAGCAAAGCTCATCGTTGCCTCCGCTCAGATCCCAGACACCGAACATCCTTTGGCCGTTGTTGGCCAGGACATAGTCGGTATTGACGATCTCAAGACCTGTTGCCACCACCCCTGATCGTATGGCGTCAATGACGCTGCGGTGATGGACGGGATGGAAAGAGCTCGTGAAGGGGACTGCGGGTACCTGGATGACGTCTACCTCTGTTACCTTATTACTGCCGATCAAAGTTGATTTGGACATTTTATGCCTCCTGAATATGCGTTTTAATGAAACAGAAGAGCCCTTCCTGCCACGACGGCGGGAAGGGCTCTATGAAATCCGAATGATGTTATGCTCACCGGTCTTGTTGAATCGATTGCAACTGCAATGCATTCCGGATCATGGAGACATCCTTTACAGGCCGGGGGATCCAGAACGGATCATTTACTATCTCAATGCAACCACTGACCTTGATTTCCAGCAATTCACTGAGAGTGAAATATCCAAACTCAGCATATTGGCTGGATCCATACAACTGGACGAAACCGAAGAAGGTATCATCTCCATCCCATTCCATTACCCACCAGTGACAATGGTCAACCTGGAAATGCAGATGGACGACCTTATCCTCGGGAGAAATGTTCTCGGTTTCTTTCAAGCGTGGCAGTTTTTGGAGCTGTTCTCTGGTCGGTATGTTTATCATGATGATTTCCTGTGTTGGGGAGGTGAAATTAGAAAGTGGACATTCCCCACCAACGCAAGGAGGTATGGCCGCTTAGAATTAAATTGTGTTCCTGATGAGATGGTGCAGGCGGGCTGGAATTGATGGTCAGTGCTTTTTTACGCGGAGGGGAAAATCGATCAGGAATTTAAGGCGGGCTGTCGATGAATTTCGTTATTGGCGAAATATGCGTTTGCGGTCCAGCCGACAGTTTCGGTCAAAACCATAGCTGTGCCTGCTTTAAGGGCATTGCCATACCCGGGTATCATGCCGATAAGATATCGTGCCACCGCTCGACCTCCATATCCGGCTGGGAAGGTCAGTAGAATACTTTTAGCTGAGGTTCTGGTGAGTTCAACTCCATGTTCATGACCAATGGCTATGATCATGGCAGTCTGCAGGGCTGTCAAGACGGGCATGTCGGCTCCTGGGAGTTGAGCAAGTCCTGCCCCGATTCCGCCTGCAGTCAATGTGGCAGTGTGGATGATGGCATGAATTTTCTTCTTTTTAGCCATAGTGATCCTCCTTAAAGATAGTGGACCGTGATGCGCAAGGGCTCATCCATGTCGGGCTGACTTTTTCCTTATAAAAAATATAGCCGGGGATCGAAACGATGAAGCTCAACGCAGTCATGTCCTAATAAATTCAGTTAGACAGTAATCCCACCAAGGGGAAATTATCAGTAATTGATAACCCATCATGTACTTAATATATATATCAAATGTTTTTAGAATGCAGCATTGAGGCGAAAGGAAAAACATGATACACAGTCACGCTATAGGCGACAATGAAGCGCCTATAGCGGAGGTCTTGGAGGGTTGTCCATACTCTACCCGGGGAGGATGTAATTGTTAAAGTGACTTCTTCTTAGAATCCAGAAAAATCAAGAACATCTTAGGTTCATAGTAGAAAGTTAAATCTGAGAAGAAAATCGTTTTGATGAGGTTTTGCCTGGCAATATTAACACTTGTCACGATATAGATTCAACTATCCCACTTCCTGAGAATCAGTCGAGATTTTCAAGTAGCGTTACATTTCACGTGAGAATGAAGGCCGATGGAATTGAGAAAAATTCTACTATAGCTGGGTTGGATTTCTAAATAGCAGGAACCGCCTGATGCCTGGGCTTTCTCATCCCCCTCTTTTTTTTTGGGGGGGGGATGAGATGAGAAGAGGTGGGGGGAAGAAGATATTATTTTCACAAATAATATCAAACACAAACCACCATCTTTATATCTTGAAGCTGTTGACAATGACATTCAACTCTGAGGCCATGCTTCGAAGGTCTTCTGAACTGGACTGGACCTCTTTACTATTTTGAGAAATCTCTGTAGCTGCAAGATTGACTTTTGAAATATCCTGGGCGATATCTACCGCCACAGTTGAACTTTGGTTAACGTTTTCATTGACCTCCTGAATACCTTGGCTCGCCTGAGCAATGTTATTGGCAATTTCCCGTGTTGCTGCGGTCTGCTCTTCAACAGCTGTGGCGATTGTACCTACAATATCATTCACCCCACTGATAACCTCTGAGATCTGGTTGATCTCTTTAACAGTCGAATTTGTCGTCCGTTGAACGTCATCTATCTGGCTCTTGATATTCAAGGTTGCCTGGGCTGTCTGCTTGGCTAGATCCTTTATTTCATTAGCTACAACAGCAAATCCTTTTCCGGCTTCTCCCGCTCGCGCTGCTTCAATTGTCGCATTGAGAGCAAGAAGGTTGGTTTGTTCCGATATTTCAGTGATCGTCTCGGTAACTATGTTAATTTTCTGAGCAGCTGCCCCCAATTCTGCCATTTTCTCAGAGGCACTCATTGCCTGGGTCACCGCTTTGCTTGAAACATCTCTCGCCCGCTCTGCATTTTCAGCAATTTCATTGATGGTAGAGGTCATCTCCTCTGCTGCAGAAGCAACCATATTCGTATTGGTTGAAGATTCTTCCATGGCCGCAGCAACATTATTCAGATTAGCTGTCATCTCTTCAGAGGCTGTTGCCACTGTGGCAGCTCGACGGGAGGTGTCTTCAGCCCCGGCAGATAGCTGTCTGGCTATAATTGATAGCTGATCGGAGGAATTACTGACCTGCATTGAATTTTCAGCTATACGTTTAATGATGCCCTGTAGTTTTTCGATAAACGTATTGAACCAGTAACTGAGTTCCCCGATTTCGTCTTTTGACTTGGCGTCAAGGCGCATGGTAAGGTCGCCTTCCCCCTCGGCAATGTCCTTCAGACTGGCGATTGCCTTTTTCAGCGGCTTGACAATAAGACCGGCAAAATATGCGACAATTATAATAGTGACGATTGCCGCCACCACGATAACAATAAGACTTGAATCTCGGATAGAATGTGCTGCCAGCATGTATTCTGCCGCTTCTTGAGTCGCTGCTACATGCCAAGGAGCCAATGAAAGTGATGCAAAACCAGCAATTTTGTCTACACCCTTGAAGGTGTATTCCTCGACGCCTTTTTCTCCCGCCAGCATTCTTTTAGATATTGCCTCCATGCCGACAAGTTTAGTCATATCAAGCTTAAGAATATTTTCAAAAACAGGATGAGCGATAAACAGGCCGTTGTTGTCGGTCATAAATCCATACCCGGTCTTTCCTATTTTCCTGCTAGAAATCAGCTCGGTGAGAAACTCAACTTTTAGTACAAGTCCTAACGCCCCTATAAACTCTCCTGAGGGAGACACGAGGGGGACACAGATGACACAAATCAGTTTATTTGTTAACTTAGAAAGAGCAATATCACCAATGGTTGCCTTACCAGAGGTTTTTGCACCCATGAAATAGTCACGGTCGGCCACATTGCTCCCTTTGTATTCTTTGCCACCTTCGAGTACGCCGGTTAACAGATTGCCATCTGAATCTGCTAAAAATACGCCCTGATAGTTCTGCCCCATTTTAGCAAATACTGTACTCATGCTCTTATAGAATCCACTTATTTGCTCGGCTGCACCACCTGTTCCGGCTTGCTTTTTAAGAATCAGGATATCAATTGCCTGAGGATTTGTTGCCAGTACTTCCGCCAATTTTATTTCTTCCGCCAACATATTGTTAGCCAACCGAGCAAGGTCTTCTGCAACATTTTGCGCTTGATCTTTTGAAAGTTCTGAAAGGGCCGTTGAAGATTTGGAGAGTGACAGGAAACTGACAATAAAAAGTGGTAGTAATACCAGTCCAATTCCGCCAGTAACTAATCTGAATTTTATTGATGCAGTATTCATAATAGTATCCTCTCAGCTTCCTGCCAATTGGTTATTAAAGAGATTGATTCAATCTCCGGCGTTCCTATCCAAAACCTCTCTGATCTTTGCCAAAAGCACTTTAGGTGCTATCGGCTTCTGAATGAAATCAAATTTTTGACTGAGGATTCCTTTCTTGTGCAGGATATTCCCTGTGTAGCCTGATAAAAATATAACTTTTATATCAGGTTTGATTGTTGAGATTTTTTCATAAACTTCTCTTCCGTTTTTCTTTGGCATCATAACATCGAGAAGCATGACCTGAATATCGTCCTTGCTGCCCGAAAACTTATCGATTGCATCCTCTCCATCTTCAGCTGTTATGACCGTATAGCCGAATCTTTCGAGCACATCTCTTGTTAATTCTCTAATTTCCTTGTCATCTTCCGCGACTAAAACTCTCTCTGTTCCTCCTGTGCAGTAGGCGACAGGTGCAACTTTTCCCTTTTCCCAAACTTCAGATTTTATGAGAGGAAGATATATCTTGAAGGTAGTGCCCCTTCTCGGTTCACTGTAGACATTAATATACCCATTGTGCTGTTTTATTATTCCGTATACCATTGCCAGCCCAAGGCCTGTTCCTTTTCCAGTTTCTTTGGTGGTAAAAAAAGGTTCGAAAATCCTTTTTCTCGTTTCCTCATCCATTCCACACCCTGAATCCGTAACAGCGAGCAAGGCATAGGGACCGGGATTTCCATAACCATGTGTCTTTATATAATCTTCATCCATCCGGATGGTATCTGTCTCAAAAAGCAAGACCCCACCATCTGGCATTGCATCCCTTGCATTCGTGCTCAGATTCATCAAAACTTGCTCCAACTGGCCGCTGTCCGCCATTGTGATTAAATCTTCATGCTTAAGAATCGTCTTTAGTTCAACACCTTCTCCAATGATCCTGAATAACAGCCATTCAATTCCCTTAACCACATCATTGAGATTGATAGGTCTGGGATCAATGATCTGTCTTCTACTGAAGGCGAGAAGACTTCTTGTAAGCTCGGCAGCCCTCTCCGATCCGGCAAGTATCTTGTCAACGTCATGCCTAAGCGCGTCTCCTTCTTCCATCTTCATCTGCAGCAAATTTCCGTAACCTATTATTGCGGTTAAGATATTATTAAAATCATGGGCTATTCCTCCTGCGAGCTGGCCGATTGCCTCCATTTTCTGCGCCTGTTGAAGTTGTTCTTCAAGCTTTTTCTGGAAGGCTTGTGCCTGCTGCCTTTGGCTAATCTCTAAAAGAAGTTCCTTATTAGTTTTTTCTAATTCAGCAATTCTCTTCTGGAGTTCAGGGTAATAGCTCTTCCGCATCGACCGTTCGCCAAGCCCGATGATACTGTTGCGTAAATCTTCCCTCTGGTTATCATGGTCAGAGAGCTGCTTCATAGATGACCTCTATGTCACGTTGGGTTGGTACGCGCGGATTGGTAACCATGCATGGGTCTTTCATTGCCTTTTCGGCAAGGGCGGAGATATCAGAACGTTTCACACCTCGCGCCCCAAGTGTTTCTTGAATGCCGACAGATTGTTTAAGCCTTCTGATTTCAGCAACAATCTTCTCTTGTCTCTCACATGATGTCAGGCCATTCAGGTTAAGGCCTAAGGCTTCACCGATCATACTATAACGATCTTTTGCCTCTTTAAAATTATACGCCATGACATGTTCCAGCAATATAGCATTACATTCGCCATGCGGCAGGTCCAGGCGACCGCCCAGGCTATGGGCCATGGCATGGACCGCTCCGAGACTTGCGTTGGAAAATGCCAATCCGGCTTGAAGACTGCCAAGCATAACTCTATTTCTAAGCTCAATGCTGTCCGGTGCTGCAAGGACTGAAGGGAGGTTGGCGTTAATCAAACGGATCGCTTCTAGTGCATGCAAATCATAGATTGGTGAATTAGCTGTTGAAACATAAGCTTCAATGGCATGGACAAGGGCGTCCATCCCCGTACAGGCAGTAAGGTAGGGGCTCATTGTCAGTGTCAGGACAGGATCAATGAGCGCAACGTCCGGTACCATAGCCTTGCTGATAATGGCTATCTTGACACCTTCTTCCTCATTGGTGATAATCGCAAATTGCGAGACATCGGCTGCGGTGCCTGCCGTTGTTGGAATGCAGATAAGAGGAGGGCCAGGAATCGGAACTTTATCGATTCCTTCAAAGGAAAGGATGTTTTGGCTATTGGTGGTGACAATGCCAATACCCTTGGCGCAATCCATTGGACTGCCACCACCTACTGCGATAATAACATCACAATGATTATCATGATAGAAATCGGCTCCGGCCATAACTTCGGATGAGCGAGGATTGGCTGAGACGCAAGAAAAAACTGCACAATCGATCCCTTTTTTCTGGATGAGGTCTGTGATCTTTTCAACCCACTGAGCAGAAATAATTCCAGGATCGGTGACGATCAGTACTTTTTCAGCGCCGAAATTTGAAGCATAACGACCGGCCAGACTTTTTGCGTCAGGCCCAAAAACAAATTCTGGGGCGACAAATTTTCTCAGCTCCAACATAAGGCGACCTCATTTATCTAGGATGATCGACTTTTTCATGAAAAATGATTTATAAGGAAAGCTACGGAAAATCATTTTCCTATTTGGACCTTGATTACCATTGTGCTATATGTCTATCCAATTATCTAATCCAGAAATTGCATTGTCAAATTTATGATTATTATAATCCACTTTGATAGTTGAGCTTCCTTGAGGGCGCTGGACATAAGAAGCTGATCCAGATAACTTTTTGCTATTATTTTAACCAATTCAACTCTAGAAAGATTCTTTATCCGATGTGGTCGAAAATTCAAAAACCTGTTGCAAATCAAGACGAAGCTATCTTATGTAAAGTTCGGAAAATTCAGATTCAGCAACTGTATGGTCAGACTTGGGGCGGCTTGGCCGGTGTCCTTATCGTCACGTTTTCTGTGTGTATTCTCCTTTGGCATGTTATACCGCAATGGAAACTCATTTTTTGGGCAACTGTTTTAGTTCTGATTACCGTTACAAGAGGTTTCCTTATAGGCGCATTTCAACAAAAATCGCCATCAGAACCAGATACTACTCAATGGGCAAACCTGCATGTAATCGGTGTTGCCGCCTCTGGCTTGATGTGGGGTTTAGCTCCGTTTTTACTATGGCCGGATAATTCTGCCGTGCATCAGTTGATTTGGCCAACCTGTATTGTGGGCTTAGCAGCAAGTGCAGTTTCAAAATATTTTACTTGGTCGCCATCCTATATCACATTTCTTATTCTTTCTGCCGGGCCGCTTTCTCTTCGTTTACTCTTAGAGGGTAGCTTTGTGTATATTGTTCTCGGATTGCTAGGGCTTGTATTCATTGCCATTTTATCCCAAACCGGAAGAACAATGCACACTGCCAGTTTACAAGCACTGATAGTGGGCATTCGCAATGAAGAACTTACCTCAATTTTGTCTGAGGAAAAATTGAGACAGGAAGAACTCAATGCCCAACTCCGTCAGGAAATAATAGAACGAATCAGTTCGCAAGAAGAACTTCGACTGCGGAATCAGGAACTGGAACAGTTGAACGCACGACTAACCACCACAAAAAACAATCTGGAATCAGCCAACAAAGAGCTTGAGCGCGCCCTTACCAATGTAAAGCAACTTAGCGGTATGTTGCCTATTTGTGCATCATGTAAAAAAATTCGCAATGATACAGGCTATTGGGAACAGATCGAAGCTTACCTTTGGGAACACTCTGAGATTGAATTCAGCCATAGCATCTGCCCAGATTGCTCAAAAAAATTATATCCAGATTATTAGACACCACACAGCCACTATCAGTTTACGAAAGGACGTGTTGCACAGCAACCGCGAGTTGTTCCAGAGTATAGGGTTTCTTTAAATATTGCCCTGCTCCAAGATCCTGTGTTTTGTCCACCTCTTCATTATCCGCATAACCACTAACAATTATCGCCTTTTGATTGGGATGAAGCGCAATGATCGCTTCATAAGTTTCTCGACCGTTCATGCCGAAATTCATGATCATGTCGAGAATTACCCAGTAATGTCCGGTTAAGGACTTGCATGTATAGTTTGCAGCCCCGATTGTTCCCGCAAGGGATGCAGAAGAGGCTGCTCGATTCTTGATTCATTGATGATCTGATATCGTATTTGTCGGACAAGTCGGATGCTGACCGGTTCGCCATGTTGCTCATGGCAATAAATTGCTAGCAGGAGGTAGGTGATCAAACCGGCAAGCATCTGGACCATGAGACCATGGCGACTTCTTGAAATGAGGTGGTAAACCTTGAGGTGGCGCTTCCACCAGGCGAAGAAGGTCTCTATGTCCCAGCGTAGTTTGTAAATCTGGGCGATCTGTTCGGCAGTAAGATCAAAGCGGTT
>Ga0364873_10568_pt2 | contig 15587 bp, 11 predicted proteins | sample ExccelAu500001D3_2_FD_206928 | JGI IMG/M metagenome (GOLD analysis project Ga0364873, IMG submission 206928) | Enriched cells from Trout Bog Lake Hypolimnion, Wisconsin, USA - BchlTB.Aug07.5000.01.D3 | ecosystem: Environmental > Aquatic > Freshwater > Lake > Hypolimnion/Profundal zone | place... | reverse complement strand
ATTGGCCCCAGGCCACACCCAATTCCTTTAAATATTGAATCAAAAGATGTTATTCAGCATTATATGCTCAGGCATCTGGTAAAACCAGGCATTACGGGATGGGCGCAGGTTAATGGAGCCAGAGGGGAAACAGAAACTCTTGATAAAATGCAGCAGAGGATAAATTTTGACCTTTGGTATATAGAAAACTGGAATCTTTGGCTTGACTTTGAAATTATGGCCCAAACTGCCATTAATATGATTAAAGGAGATAGCCTTGCCTATTAATCAATTTAGTATATTATTTAAAAAATAACAATTAAATAATTATGTTTCCTGGCAATTTTCTTTAAAATTTTTAGTATTTTTGTACTCCCCCGAAGTATCCTATAAAGAAGTAATATATGCCGAGATTAAATTTTAACAGACGGGACCAATCTATTGCAGAATATTCTTATGTAAACAAAAAATTACTTTTCCCGGTTTTTACATCCACAATTGCTAAAGCTGAAATAGCCAATAACAGTTTTTTAAAACGTCTATTGGATTTAACAATTACCATACCGCTCTTTATCTTTATTTTTTCCTGGCTTTTTCCTTTGATTGCTGTATTAATAAAAATAAGTTCCAGGGGGCCTTTATTTTTTGTACAACATAGGACCGGGTTGGATAATAAACCAATTTTAATTTATAAGTTCCGGACAATGACTCATGGATGCAGCAATGTGGATAGTGATGGAAATTATTTGCAGGCTGTTAAAAATGACCCCAGGATTACCAAAATAGGGAGTGTTTTGAGAAAAACCAGTCTGGATGAATTACCTCAGTTCTGGAACGTGTTAATTGGAAATATGAGTATTGTTGGACCAAGGCCACATCCGAAAGAATTGAATGATGAATGTGAGGATGAGATTAAAAATTATCATTTACGGCACCTGGTTAAACCTGGAATTACAGGAATGGCACAGATTAAGGGTTTTAGAGGGCCTACTCCCGAAATGCGCGTGATGCAGAAAAGAATTAATTATGATGTTTGGTATATCAATAACTGGAATATTTTGTTAGACCTTCAAATCATTCTCCTCACTTTTAAGAGTCTTGTTTTGCAGGATGAAAATGCTTTTTAAAAAACTGCATTAGATTCTCTTATCTTTATTATGAAAGTATCTCTATTGTTATGCTGTTACCCAAATGTATTATTGTTTTTTGTTTAACGATATGTGGTTGTATTTATGCAAAAGCCCAAACAGTAACAGTAGACAATTTACAATCTGATGAATTACTGCGGTTACATCAGTTAATGGGTAATAAAGACGACCGGTCTTTTACTATTAAACCCGTGAATATTAACAATGCACAGGATGATTCTATTGCAGGAAATGTGAAAAGCAGTGCTGCTGCATTTTCTTTTTTAAAAGTAAAAGGCCTCATTAAAGCATTGCCATTGGATTGGGTACAGGAATATAACAGTGACCACCCTTATGGATGGAATGATGGTGCCATGATTCCTGCACGTGGGTACCAGACATTATTAAGTACTGGTTTTTATTTCCGGTGGGGAATATTGAGTATGCAATTGAAACCAGAATTTGTATATGCTGTTAATAATAATTTTCAGGCATTTTCAACAGCACAGCCTGATAATACCTGGGCAATTTATTCCAGTAATTTTTTAAACTGGATAGATGAACCTGAACAATTTGGTACCGGGCCTTATAAAAAATGGTATCCGGGTCAATCCAATATTAAATTGCGGGCAGGTAAATTTTCAATAGGTGTTTCTACCGAAAATATATGGTGGGGGCCCGGCATCAGAAATTCGATGATGCTGAGTAATACTGCTCCGGGATTTCCGCATTTTTCTCTGCAGACAGATAGGCCGCTGCATACTTTTTTAGGAACGCTTGAAATGCAACTGATTGGTGGTCAACTGGTTCATTCCGGTATATTGCCGCCCGATACTACCCGTTTATTTTATGGAAGAAGGATTTATCAGCCCAAACCGGATGACTGGCGTTATTTTTCTGGTGTAACACTCTCCTGGCAACCTAAATGGATTCCTGGCCTGTATCTGGGTATCATCCGCAATGTATATGAGTACAGCAGCGAAATGAACAGCACAGCTGGCTTGCTGAAATATTTTCCGGTATTCCAGAAAATATTTGTGAGCGGGGGGTATTCTCGAATTGATAATCAGGATCAGTTAGGATCTTTATATTTCCGGTATGTATTTCCAAAAAATCACTTTGAATGCTATGCAGAATATGCCCGGAACGACCATTCCCAGAATATAAGGGATCTGGTAACGCAACCTGAACATAGCCGGGCTTTTATGGTAGGTGCCCAAAAACTAATTAGCCTCAGGCACCCGAATCATTTTTTGGGGTTCATGACAGAAATGACGCATATGCAGTTGCCATTGGATTATCTGATGCGGACAGATCCAACTTTTTATATTCATAGTATTGTGGTGGATGGGTATACAAACTATGGACAAATGATGGGTGCAGGTATTGGCCCCGGGTCTAATTTACTGACAGCCGATTTTTTTCTGCTTAGTAATACCCATAAAATTGGACTGATGTTTGAAAAATATGACCATAATATGGATTTTTATCAGGAAGCATTTTCTGCAACTATCACCAAACCCTGGACTGATTTTTCCTTAACCGCACATAGTAATCTGACTGCAGGGCATTTTCAGATGAATGGAGAACTTGCTGTGATCTATTCTCAAAATTATGAATGGTGGAAAACATCTGCCACCAGCTTTGTTCCCGGTTACAAAGATATAACACAGGTGCACGCTAAGCTTTCGTTGCGCTATTTTTGGTAATGATCCCTAACAGAATATCGCGAATTTAAAAACGGTAAGTGCAGGATATCCCTCCATGAATATTGAGGAAATCATACCCATGTTCCAGATAGGCAGAACCCGGTAAAACATAATATTCATAATTCAGCGACCGGGTGATTTCCAGTTGCGCCTGTAAATAAAGCTGCTTATACTTTATACGTGCATGAATATTGGTAGAAAGGTCTATCCAATGACGGGTCCAGTCTTTGGAATAGGTAAACAGGTTATAATACAGGTCATTATTATGTACCACCCGCTGAAATTGCACGCCTATTTTTGTAAAACCTTTTAACCAGCTGATATCCATCATCTGGCTGTTACTTCCGGGGCCTATTCCGGCGCCAATTACTTTGCCCTCATTGGTATATCCCTGCCTTACATAATTATTGGTATACCAGCTTTTATTGCTGTCTATCAGGGCAATAGTGGGTAATTCCAGCTCTGCTATTTCTGCCGTAAATTCCATCCTGCTTTTACTGGCACGCAGTTTGGCCAGCTTACGCATGCCCACCACATATCCCCTGGGATAATTTCTATCGGTAATTAAATTGATGATATCAGCGGAACGGTCGTTACGGCCATATTCTGCATAAAATTCTGCATGGTCTTCCGGTAATACATAACGCAGGAATACAGAACCAAGGGTTGCTTTTTTTTGCTTTGATTCGGCAGTTGAAGTAACTAAACCCTGCAGGGGTAATATATCAGCAATACCGCTGATGTCTTTCTGGTACAGGTAAGATGCCTGGCTGAAACCCAGGAATAACCCTTTGATCCATTTGGGCTGCCAGCTAACCACAATACCGGTAATATAGCGGTTGGAACTGTCTTTGCGCTGGTATAAAAAATTGCTGTTGTATACAAAATTGGTATCCGGTGGGGCGATATTGGAATTTTGCAGTTGCCCGCCAAGCAACTGAAATTCAAAATGTCCCAACGGTGTTTTAAGGGGTGCTGTGGTATGGATATCGGCATGGGCAAATCCCGGTGCATTATTACTCATCACCAGGCTGTTTTGTATACCGGGGCCCCACCATATATTTTCGGTGGAAACACCTATTGCAAGGTTTTTGGGATGAAAATAAAAAGAAGACTGCCCGGGCAAAAACTTTTTATAGGTACCGGTACCAAACTGTTCCGGATTGTCGATATTATTTAATAATTTATAATATACATTCCAGTAAAAGGGGGAATTATCGAGCGCAAAGGTTTCGAATTGCTGGTTTTGTACATATACAATTTCTGGTTGTACCTGCAGGGTAAACATGCCTATTTTGGCAAAAAAACCGGCACTGAAGAAAGCCTGTGGCCCTTTGGCGGGGATCAGGGCACCCTCATTACTGCCTGTTGGATGATGAGCATTATCCCGCGTGATAAGGGTAACCGGCATGAGGCTGAAATAATAGCTGCTTTTATGAGTTGCTGCTAAATTTTCTATGCTGTTTTGCAGTTGCAGCGGGCGTACACAAAAGGACTCCATTACCGGGCTGCTGTCTGCTGCTAACTGGCGGTTTCTAAGATAATCTGTATAAATATCTGTTTGTAAAGTAGCTGTTTGTGCAATGCCCTGTTGCAGCATAAAACTCCCTAACATGATTAGTAAGGATTTTTTAATATAACAGGGATTAAAAAAAGTTGACGGTATACCCAATGTATTCATTTTTAATGTACAGTAACTTAAGCTTCTGGTAAAAGTATTAAATTTGTGATTATTAAACGTAGAATCGTATTAAAATAAAAAAAACAATTAATTTAGGCGCTGGTAGGGTACTGCTGCACATTAGATGGATTCATTTAATTGTATTTTTGATACCAAAAAAAGATTCATAACAGAAATACATGATACAAAAAATATTATTATTTATGCAAAGGTGTTTAAAAAGCGTATTTCTTTTATGCTTCCTTTCACTGGTATTAAGTTCTTGTTTTAAGAATTTAATTAAAACCGATACCTATTATCAATCCGATTTTTCCAAGGATACCAGCGCTACTAAATTTACGGTGCAGGGGTTTTATAATAATAATACCCTTTTTGGGCCGGTAGCTCAACGGTTGGCTGTATTTAACGGGGTGCCTGTATTTGGATATTATAACGATAATATTGCCGAACTGGATTTAAACGGGCTTTCGCAACATTATTCTTTACGCATAGAATATGATTTATATATTCATGATAACTGGAATAACGACCTTTTTCAGATGAAAGTAAATGGTGTGCTATTGCTATCTACCGGATTTTCCAATAACAGCGCTGTACAGCAGGCCTATCCTAATTTTCTGGGTAATGGTTCTGCCTTAAGCCCGGCAGGTGCAGGATCTTATACCACTCAATTGCCGGGTGCCTGCAGTTTGATACATAGTGCCAATGGTACCAGTGAATATAAAATATTGATGACCATTCAGGATAACAGCCCTTCTTTTAAAATGATACTGAGTGATGCCGGTGGTTTTCAAAATATACCCTGTCAGCGGAGCTGGTCTATCTCCAACTTAAAAATAACGGGTATTCTGAGCAATTAATTCTATTTACAATTATTTACAATTATTTCTGATGCATGACCGTGTTCTGAAAGCTGTTAATGAGGTGGAAGAAATTATTCAACTGGCCGGAATTGAGGGGGATATCCGGTATTTTAATTTTCATAAAAAACGGTTTATGCGGATGGCCGAAACCATTGATGCAAAATGCGGTGGTAAAGGTAGGATACTGGATATTGGCAGCCATTATCTGCATGCTTCCCTTATTTTACAGAAAATGGGTTATGAAGTGCAATGTATGGATGTGTCTGCATTCTGGAACCTGGATTTTGTGCAGCAACGGGCGGCTGCAAACGGGCTGATGAAGCGGGTGGAAGATAACCTGGAAAATATGCCGGGCCTGCAGGATATCAGGGATGCTTTTGAGGTGATTGTATTTGCTGAAATTTTTGAACATATTACTTTTAACCCGATCCGTTTCTGGAAACATATTTACCGGCTGATTGCTACCGGTGGCTTTATTTATATTTCTACGCCCAATGCGCTTACCTGGTACAATATGCTGAAACAGCTGAAGAATATTGTGCTGTTAAAAGGAATTGGACTGAATGTGGACCTGATTTTTAAGAATGTTACCTATGGCCATCACTGGAAAGAATATTCTGCCCATGAAATGCGGCTTTATTTTGCTGCCCTTTCTCCTGATTTTAAAGTAGATATACGTACATACTATTATAAAACCTATCCTGCTGATACCCTGATACAAAAACTGCGGAAGGGGCTGATTGGTTGCAGTAACCTGTTTCCTGCTTTCAGGGAAGAAATAGAGGCTGTTATTGAGGTGAGAAAGACAGGGGTTTGGAGTTTGGAGGAACCGGAGTTTTGAGACTGTAGTCAAGAGTTGGGAGTCAAGAGTTGGGAGTCAGGAGTTGGGAGTGGGGAGGTTGCGGAAGGTTTTTTCAAAAAAAAGTTTTCTGAAGAGATAGGGTTTATTTTTATAACCTAAAAATGTTTGCAGGATGGCCAGGTTTTGGGCGGGCAACTGCTGCTGGTACTGCTGCAGAAATTGAGTTGCAATCAGCATTCTGTCGTTCAGGTAATCATCTCCCTTTATTATTTTTCGGGCAAAACTGACGAGCTTGCGCAGGCCTTTTTCTTTTGTATTATCCTTAATATAGGCCACATTGTTTTGGTGTTTCCGGTACAGCACCAGAGGGTGGCTGATGGCAATGGTTTTACCAAAACCAAAACCTATCAGTGCCATCCAGGCATCGTGCATTTCCACATCAACGGGCATTTGTATAAAATGATGGCGCATGGCGGGGTTCATGAGTACTGTGCAGCCGGTAATAAAATTACCGAATAAAAGGGTTTGGAAAGTATGGGGGTAGCAGTTAAACTGCCATTGCTGCCAGAAGGAGGGGGCAATGATTGTTTCTCCGGCATCTATAATACTTAAATCGGAATATGCCAGTGCGGGAGTTTTACCATCATCAGTACCCTGTAATGCAGCGGTAAGCTGTTCCAGCTTATCCGGCAACCAGATATCGTCCTGATCGGCCAGGGCAATATAATGGCTGTCATTGGCGAGGCTGACGGCTTTTTTAAAATTCTCTACCACCCCTAAACGGGTTTGATTGATATAATATTCCAATCCGTATTTTTGGGCATACCGTTTCAGGATCAGCGGGGTATTGTCTGCTGAACCGTCATCACAAACAATAACAGCAGCAGGAGGGTAATTTTGATTGTAAATAGATACCAACTGGCTTTCCAGGAAAGCCGCTCCATTATACGTGGCCATGACTACTGTTACTGGTGTACTGGATATGGGCATGCAGTGGTAGCTTAATGTTTGAAGGTTTGTAATTTTTGGGAGATGGTATTCCGGATACCTGCTATAAACTGGTTCTTAAAAAGATAAAATTGTACCAGGCTATACAGGATGCCACAAACGGCTATACAAAGCAACAATGTCCATAATACCGGAAAATGAACTTGCCGGATAAACCAGATGACTGGTATAAAAAGGAGGGCAGATACGGTACTTCTGTAAAACAAATGCCAGTGATACTGTAATTTAAAATATTTGCGTGCATAATAGATATAAACCAGCAATACCAATACTTCGCAGGATATATTGGCAACAGCAGCTCCGTTCTCTCCATAAAAAGGAATGAATATAAAATTAAGCAGCAATCCGGTAACCACTCCGGTTACAGCGGCCACAAAAACCTCGCGCGATTTGCCAGCCGGAATGAGTATCTGAAAGGCAAAGAAATAACCAAGACTGATAATCAGTGGCAATACCGATAATATTTGCATGCAGGGTACTGCAGGCAGAAATTTACTGCCCGAAAAGATAAGAATGAATTCCGGTGCCAGCAGGGCCAGGCCGAATGTAATGGGGATTGCGCTGAAACTGATAAACTGGAAGGATTTGTTTAACAATTGCTGAATTTCAGTAAAATTACTGGTACTGAAATTTTTTGCCAGCCGGGGTACCAGCACAGCACCTATGCTGATAATAATGGGGATGGCTATTTTAGCCAGTTTAATGGCTGCAGTATAAAAACCAACGGCATGTTCATTGGCCAGCATACCTAATAATACACTGTCTAAGTAGGTGTATATACTGCTGGCAATGGTGGTGCCGAATATAAAAAACATGGGCCGGAAATGCTGTTTAAAAGCAAGGTTTTTAAAAACCAGGGAACAACGGTTGCGGATCATGAAAAGGTTGATGATATTATTACCCAGGATGGAGAAAATAAGGATGAGCAGGTATTTTTCATAATCTGCTTTTTCTTTTACAAAAACATAGAGTAATACTAATGCAAGGGCTTTGATAATAACAGAACGGATAGAAATGATCCTGAATGCTTCCAGACCGGCATACAACCAGTCGATAGAGGAAAAGCCCAGTAAAATGATACACACTGCATACAGGTAAAGTTGCAGGTTGGGGCGGAAAAAAGGAAAAGAATAAATAACAGCCAGGTACACGAAGGAGATGAGCACACTGGTTATAAAATAAATAATGATCAGTTCTGAGAATACAGCAGATAATTCTTTTTTGTTATGCCGGTATTTGGCAATTTCCTGGATACCATATACCGGTATACCCAATGCGGCTATGAGTGCGAAATATTGTGCAAAGGAACTGACTACCTGAACCTTTCCGATACCTTCCGGTTCCAATATCCTGCTGGCATAGGGAAAACTGAGTATGGGAAACAGGATATTTGCCAGTGAAAGGGATAAATTATACAGGTAATTTTTTTTCATTTAGGGGGCATCTGCCCGTTTGGGTTTTTTTGTATAAATAATAAGAGAACTACGATACCCAAAAATCCGGTTAATAACCCATAAAATGCACTCAGGTACCATTTGGTACGGTTTATTTTGAGGGGTAATTCCGGATGGTCTATTATTTGAACAGTAGGTGTTTCCTGCATGAGTGCTGTTTTGGTAACTTCCAGGTTTTTAACCACTTCGGCATAAATGGTAGAAAGCAGCATTTTATTACGGGTGGATATTTCAGCATTCACAAAGGAAGCGGCATACACCGGGTTCAGATCAATCAGTTTACTGTTTTCGGAAGTGGAAAAGGCTGTTTGGCGGTTTAATAACTGATAAATGCTATCGGCGCGCGACTGCAATTTGGCTTCATTTCTTTTTAAACGGCCTATTTTGGTGTCTATATAAAAATCGGTGGTGATTTGTAAAAGCCGTTCGCAGAAAAGCTGAGCCAGCTTTTCATCGCGAAATGTAGTTTCTATTACAAAAATATTCAGCTTTTTATCGGGCTTGGTAATCAGCAGGTCTTTTTCAGTTAACTGTAATATAATCAGCTGCAGCAAACTGTCTTCTAACCGGGATGGTTTATTTTTTAGGGCATTAAAATTAATGGCCCGGTTTATTTCGTCTGAATGTTCCCATTTTTCTTTTAAATGATATACCGATGCATATCTGTCTGCCAGGGTAATGCCATTATCCCCACTATCGCAATAAGGGGTTAAGAGGGTACTTTTGATGAAATGGCTGCTTTTTAAAAGTTCCAGCATATTATCGCCCCCAATAATTCCGGAAGAACTGCCCAGGCTGCTAAAATCCATACCCAGTTGCCCTACTACGGCAGATGCCAGCGAGCCGGTAGATTTGGGGTCTTCTACCACAAAACTGAGGTGTGCGGTATAGGTACGTGATTTAATAAAAGAATATCCAATACCTAATACAAAACCAATAGCAGCAACCAATACAATGAGCAACCAGTTTTGAAAGGCCCGGCCAGTTAAACGGACTAGCTGCTGCAGCAGGTTTCTGAAATAGAATACCGGTTCTTTTTCTTCCTCTTCTATGGGATGCGGGCTATTTGTTGGCATAATGGTTACAATAATTTGTAAATAGTAATCATGGCAGTGATGGCAGTAAGGAACGTAGCAATTTCTCCTAAATTAAGGCCTTGTTTTTTAATGGGGTCTCCTTCGGGTACTACAATAATGCTGCCTGGCAATATTTTTGGATAGCGCCTGAAAAAGAGAAAATGCCTGATTTTGCGGTTAATACCATTACTATATTGCACATAGGCTTTGCTTAAAAAACCCCGTTCGTTAATACCCCCCGAAGCTGATATATAGGATAGCAGGCTGGTGGATTTATATTCCACAATTTGCGGATTAAATACCCCTCCGGTAACTTCTACATAGGTTTGTGTTTTGGGTATATAAATACTGTCTTTTTCCTGCAGGAGAAATGGATTGGATTTATCTTCTATTTCCAGCTCTATACCTACCCGGAGGCCTTTGCGGAACACCTGTACATTGGACAGTGAACCAAAATTGGTTAAACCACCGCAGCGTTCTATCAGGTCTACGATAGATTCATCCCTTCTTTCAATCTGATAATCGCCAGGAAACAACACTTCTCCCCTTATTTTAACTTCGCCTAAAGAATGGTAGTTTAATAGGCGGGGTACGAAAATATTATCCAGTGGTTCTAAGGTAAAATTACCCTGCAAAGACTCATTGGTTGAATCCAGGTCTATACGGATAAGTTCTACCAGCTGATTGGCCAGGGTATCGGATTTGTTTTTATGGATGCGGGATATTTCAATACGGTGTTGTGCAGCTTCAAATTTAAATCCGCCTGCAAGGGTAATGGCATCCTGGGCCGTCATTCCTTTTCTATATTCCAATAATCCGGGTTTACGAACAAAACCGGCAATATTGATGGTTACCACATCGCGGAGGCTATCAGCAAAAGGTATAAAAATACTGTCTTCCCGCATGAGTGGTATATCATCGGCCTGGTGTTGATAGATGCTGGTTAAATTAACGGATAATAAACTGCGCGAATTATCGGTTAGCCTTCTTTTGATAATAAGCTGACTGCCTATTGCATGCGGGGTTAGGCTGTCGGCTTTTTTAACCAGCTGGGTGAGCAGCAACCCTTCTTTATATTCATAGATACCCGGATGATTGATGGCTCCCGTAAGGGTTACTTTATTTTCTATCTGGCTGGTTATTTTATCAATATATACACTATCGCCATTATGCGGGATATAGTAATTGAAATCTTCGGAAGGCACATCTTTAATTTTCCGCCCTTTTTCGGTTAACTGAATTACGGTAATATTACCTGTAAAAGCAGTATCGCCAAAGCCACCTCCTGTTTGTATTAAATCGGCCAGGGTTTCTTTTGGATGCAATTCATAAATGGCCGGCCTTTTAATCTGGCCACTGAGGTATACATGTTTGGAATAAACCGGAAAACGGATTACATCCTGATCCTGCAATCGTACGTCTTTGTCTAATATCCCTTTTTGCAAAAAAGTATAGAGGTCCAGCGTCGTTAAAACGGCATTATTCCGGATTATTTCTATATTACGGAAAGAGCCATTTTCAGTAGGGCCACCAGACAGGTATAATACATTAAACAGGGAGGCCAGGGAAGAAACACTGTAATTACCAGGATGTTGTGCTTCTCCGATAATGGTAACCCGAATGGTTTTTACATTACCCAGGGTAAGTGTTAACTGGGTGCCCCCGGTTTTTAATGCTGGGTAAACACTGGTTTCCAGTTTATTACGGATAAGCGCTGTGGCTTGTGCAATGGTAAGTCCCGATACCTGAATAAAACCGGCATACTGAATTTGAACTGCGCCTTCGGGGGTTATTTTTTTGGTATACGATTTATCGTTTAATCCGGTTAAATTGATAATTAATTCATCATCTGGCCCCAGTATATAGTTTTGCGGGGTAGCTATACGGAGATTGGGTTGAAAACTGGTAATAGGATTATTGAAAAATTCCATGCCATAGATGAGGCTCTTTTTTTTAGCCTGTGGTTGTTCGCTTACCCATACGGTATCACGAACCTGATTGCCCGAATCGGACAGGGAATTGAAAGTACCGTTTTTGAATAACTTTGAGCCGGATTGTAAATTATCGAGCCTGCGTTTAAAATTAACTACTTCCGCAGAGCTAACCCCTTTGTGGGTGAGGGTATCTAAAAGCTGGTTTTCTGATAACCCGTTTTTCTGTGCTTCCTGCCATATCTGTATCATTTGCTGGTCGGATAACTGGCTCACTTTTGTGTCTGGTGTGAGGCCATTGAACACTGCAGATTGTGCCTGTAATGAACTGCTGAACAGCATAAAAGCCAATACTAATATTCCGGTCTTTTGTAATATTCTGTAGTGCATGTAACGGATATCTTGATGGAATGCAAATATCGATAAAAACTGTATATATAGTTCGGGGCAGAGGGATTACAACCCGTAACTGATGCCCAACTGTGCTGTTTGAATGGATTGATTGGAAACAGCAGGTGCATAATACTGTATTTGCTGCCCGGTAAAAGTAAAATTAAGGTAGAGCCGGTGCATCCATTCATAATTTAACTGAAAGGCAATTTCTGTGGTTTTATTCTGAAGATTGAATAAAAATGGTGGTTGTGGTTGTGCAAAATATTGCTGCAATACATTTCCGGCACCCCCTTTTCTGCTGTACTGATAATGTGCATTAAGGTAGAGTTTTGGGAAGGGGTGGTACTTAGCCACTGCAATAACCCTGTCGAAATTATTACCCATCCAGTCGCCCAGGTTATACCCATGGCTGGTATAGTCTTCTGAAGGAATAAAGTTGCTGTACACAAAGGGATTAACACGTGTGTACTCCAGCCCCAGTGATAAATAGGGAATCAGGCAATCCTGCCTTTCTATACCGGCAGTATATCCGATCTGGTTTCTTTTTTTCTTTTGGTTAAATATATCTGTAAGAGAAAGTTCATCAATAAATAATGTGCCATACAAATGGGTTTTAGGCAATTGGTTGCGGGAACTGAGGTTAAAGAAAAACTGGCCATTGGAACCAGACATATTATTGCTGTTGGAACTTTGATAATCGTACAGTTTAAAGAAAAGAACCGGTATGAGGTAGGGAACCTGAATACGGTTGTTATAAATAATTGATTCGCCTACTGCACCGGTTAAACCCCTGGTAAACCGGATACTGATACTATGCATGGCCATAAATTTAGGCTGGTAAAAAGTACGCTGGCCGCCATAAACTGTATTGCCGGTATTGTACGTACGGTTACTGTCGATAATATTGGAATTGAGCCAGATATGGTCGTAATTAAAAGAAAGCCATTTGAATAACTGGTAATCCAGGCGGATATAGGGAAATACGGGAGATTTATCAGACAGTACAATCAGTCCGTTTTGGCCATAACCCCAGAGCAGGTGGTCCTGCCCGATACTGATAACCCCTTTTTTCCAGGAATAGCTTAAAGAGGCCCTTGTTTCGCTGTAATTGAGGCTGGTATAATTGGTAATATCCTTACGGATAATACCGGTTTGAGGCGTATGCTGTGTAACGGTATCATATCCGGTACCACTTTCTGTAAAATCTTTAATATACACCTGAAAACCCCAGTGTTTGCCAATGGTACCCCAGAGGTCTACCCCAGATCCATATTGTTTTACCGCTTTACCTGAACCCCCGATATAACCCAGGCTAAAAAGCGGGTCTGCATATAGGGAAGCACCTTCGCCTTTTGCACCAAGCACCCGCCAGCGGCGGAATGCATCATTTTTGATGAGTGAAACCTGGCTGCTGTCTTTATCCTGGCGAAATGATGCTGCATATTCTGCATAGTAAAAGAAAAGTTCTTTTATTTCTGTTTTGGATAAATTATTTTTTTTACTGTTCAGTTCTTCTAAAAGAATAAGAATGTCTTTACGGCCAACAGGCTGGATGAGGTCGTTAAATTCAATCAGGCCTTTATCTGCCATTCTTTGTAAAAAAGGATATACTGCAGCTTTGGGATTTTCCCATACCGTTTGAGCATTAATTGCTGATGACAATAAAAATACCGAAAAAAAAATAAGTATATATTTAAATATATTTACAGGTTTTTTTATAGTCATACTGAAATCCTGATTGTTGTAATGCAAAGATGTAGGAAAAGATTGAAAAGATGTAAAATATATATGTTGTAAAAATGGGGATATACTGCTAAAGGAATTATATTTTTAAGTGGTTATATACCGGTTAAAGAATTGTTTTTCTATATTTGTTTAATGGTAAGTATTGCAATTGTAGGGGTTAGAGGCATTCCAAACAATTATGGTGGTTTTGAAACACTGGCTGAATACCTTGCAGCTTACCTGTCTGTGGATATTAAAGTAACTGTTTATTGTTCTTCAGTGGATATGCCTGATAAGTTAAAGCAGTATAAAGGAGCCAGTTTACAATATATTCCTGTTTCTTCTCATGGTTTTTGGGGTATAATATATGATTCGCTGGCTTTATGGGATGCAGTTAAAAAAAATGATAAAGTTTTATTATTGGGTTTTGGGTGTGGATTTATGGTGCCGTTACTGGGTTCTGCTAAGAAAAAGTTAATTGTGAATATTGGGGGGCTTGACTGGAAACGTGAAAAATGGGGTAGGTTGGCCAAAAAAGTAATTAAACAGGCGGAAATATTTTTAATGAAAAATTGTGACCGTATTATTGCGGATAATAAGGGGATACAGGAGTATATACAGGAAGTGTACAAACGGGATAGTGATTTGATATTTTATGGAGGCGATCAGGCAGTTAAAGTGGCTATTACTGAAAAGTGGAGTACCAAATATTCTTTTTTACAGGGAAAATATGGTTTTAGTGTGGCCAGGATACAGCCTGATAATAATATTGAAATGATTTTGAAGGCAATGGCGGCTCAAAATACTTTACCCTTTGTATTTGTTGGAAACTGGAATAATAGTGCTTTTGGGCAGAAAATGAAACTGGAATATGGGCAATTAGCGCATTTGCAATTACTGGATGCCATTTATGACCGCGAAGAGCTGGATGTGCTGAGAAGTAATTGTACCCTCTATATTCATGGGCATTCGGCCGGGGGAACCAACCCCAGCCTGGTGGAAGCGATGTACCTTGGATTGCCGGTTTTGGCCTTTAATTCGATCTATAACCGGTATACTACAGAAGATAAAGCAGTTTTTTTTAGTAATGAAAATGAATTGGAAAATTTAATTAAGGGGTATGAAAAAATAAATTTATTTTCTATTTTAAATGATTTGAAACAAATTGCAGCCTCAAAATACACTTGGAAGGCTGTAGCCGAACATTACCGTGAGGTGCTATGTTCAATTAACTGAAATTAAAATTATGGTAAAAGTAGCATTGATAGGTGCTGGTAAAATGGGAATTTCTCATTTATCAATTTTAGGAACTCATTCCAACGTTGAACTGGTAGGTGTTTGCGATATCTCATCACTGGTAACTGATTTTTTGTCTAAATTCTCTGCTTATCCCTGTTTTTCGGATTATCATAAAATGATTGAAAAAACAAAACCGGAAGCTGTATTTGTAGCTGTACCTACCCGGCAGCATTACGATATTATTAAGTTTTTACTTGAAAAAAATATTCATGTTTTTGCAGAAAAGCCATTTACTTTAAAACCAGAGCATTCCTATGAGCTGAAACAGTTGGCACAATCTAAATGTTTGGTAAACCAGGTAGGGTACCATAATAAGTTTATGGGCACTTTTAAAGAGTTGAAGGAACTGGTAAACCAGAATTTAATTGGTGATTTATATCATTTTACCGGTGAAGCCTATGGCCCGGTGATTACCAAAAAGAAAACAGGCGACTGGCGCAGCAGCCCTAAAGAGGGTGGAGGTTGTTTACTGGATTATGCATCGCATGTTATAGACTTAATTAATGATACCTTATCTCCTATTGTAAAAGCAAGGGGAAC
>Ga0364873_10579_pt1 | contig 15613 bp, 12 predicted proteins | sample ExccelAu500001D3_2_FD_206928 | JGI IMG/M metagenome (GOLD analysis project Ga0364873, IMG submission 206928) | Enriched cells from Trout Bog Lake Hypolimnion, Wisconsin, USA - BchlTB.Aug07.5000.01.D3 | ecosystem: Environmental > Aquatic > Freshwater > Lake > Hypolimnion/Profundal zone | place... | reverse complement strand
TTAGCAATAAATTGCAACCTTTTACACCAATCCCTGCGCCAGCATCGCTTCTGCCACTTTGACGAAACCGCCAACATTGGCACCTTTTACATAGTTTATATAGCCGTCGGATTTTCCATGCCTGGTGCAGGTATCGTGAATATCCTGCATAATCAGGTGGAGCCGTTTGTCAACCTCTTCATTGGTCCAGTTATACCGCATACTGTTTTGTGACATCTCCAAACCCGAAACGGCTACTCCACCTGCATTGACTGCTTTCCCGGGAGCAAACGTGAACTTATTGTTTATAAAGCAATTTACGGCACCCGAAGTACATCCCATGTTCGATACCTCTGCTACGAGGATACAACCATTCTTCATCAATTTCAGGGCATCAGCTTCGTCAAGTTCATTTTGAGTAGCGCAAGGTAAGGCGATATCAACTTTAGCTTCCCAGGGTTTGGCATCCGGAAAGAATTCGACTCCAAACTCCTCAGCATAAGGTGCTACAATATCATTATTGCTTTCACGCAGTTCAAGGAGATAATCAACTTTAGCTCCTGTGATCCCTGCAGGGTCGTAAATATACCCGTCAGGTCCTGAAACAGTCACAACCTTGCCACCCAATTCGTTGATTTTGGAGATTGCTCCCCAGGCCACGTTCCCAAATCCGGAAACGCTAAAAGTTAATCCATTAACCTCTTTGCCCATCTCCTTCAACATATGCTGAACAAAGTAAACTGCGCCATATCCGGTTGCTTCAGGTCGTATCAACGATCCGCCCCAGCCAAGCCCTTTGCCGGTCAAAACGCCCGTAAACTCATTCCTGATCCGTTTGTACTGACCGAACAGGTACCCGATCTCGCGACCGCCTACCCCGATATCTCCTGCAGGAACATCCGTATTCGGACCGATATGACGAAACAGCTCAGTCATAAAAGACTGACAGAAACGCATAATTTCGTTGTCGCTGCGCCCTTTGGCACTGAAATCAGAACCTCCTTTGCCACCTCCCATAGGAAGTGTAGTGAGGCTGTTTTTGAATGTTTGCTCAAAACCCAGAAATTTCAAGATGCTTAAAGTAACGCTTCTGTGGAACCTCAAACCGCCCTTGTATGGCCCAAGGGCACTATTAAATTCAACACGATATCCGCGATTAATTTCAACCTCACCCTTATCATTACTCCAGGGAACTCTGAACATGATTGTCCGTTCAGGCTCAACCATCCGTTCGAGAATCTTTGCCTGTTTATACCGGGGATTAGCATCGTATACATCCCAAACCGATTCCACAACTTCCAAAACGGCCTGATGAAACTCAGTCTCACCAGGCGTACGGGCTTTAAGCCCTTCCATAAAAAGATCTATTCCGGCATTCATCGTTAATTTTGTTTAAGTTTCTGATCCAACCAACACATCTTTAGGTTAATCGATGTGTTGACTAAATACATTCAAATTTACAGTTTTCTTTGGCATGCCATTCAAAAAGGATTTAAATCAATAATTCGCTATTCATCTATATTTCTTTAACTTATGGGAATTAAAATAGTGTTTTCTGTCATGTTTTTTAAATTCATGATATATATCAGAATTAGCAGCGCTTAAAACAGGTTGTTAAAAGCGAACAGACGGAAACCAAAACGACTCGTCGGTGGAATTTGTTTTGAGCCGATTTGGCCAAGAATCAACCCATTGAGAACTATTTTTTTGAACAAATCTTTCGTCCGACCGGGGATGGGTGCGAATAAAGCGTTAATTTCGCCCCTTAATTGGAAATGAACGAATAGCACTTATACAGATGGATTACAATTTCAAAGAGATTGAAAAAAAATGGCAGCAATTCTGGGCCGATAATCATACTTTTAAAACAGAGATAGATCATTCAAAGCCGAAATTCTATTGTCTTGACATGTTCCCTTACCCTTCCGGGGCAGGCCTGCATGTAGGTCATCCGGAAGGATATACAGCAACCGATATTATATGCAGGTTCAAAAGAGCTAATGGATTTAACGTGCTTCACCCGATGGGATGGGACGCCTTCGGATTACCTGCAGAGCAGTATGCCATTCAAACCGGGACACATCCTGCCATTACTACGCTGAAAAACTGTGATACCTTTCGTCGTCAGATCCAATCATTAGGACTGAGCTATGACTGGGATCGCGAAATTAATACAACTGATCCGAATTACTTTAAATGGACCCAATGGATCTTTATCCGGTTGTTCAACACCTGGTTTGATGCTGAACAAAACCAGGGTAGACATATCAGTGAACTGCCAATTCCTGAAACTGTTAAAGCTCAGGGAAGTGCTGTTGTTCAGAGTTATATCGGCAGTAAACGACTCGCCTATTACGATAATGCACAGGTTTGGTATTGCCGGAATTGCAAAACCGTATGTGCCAACGAAGAGGTACTGAACGATGGTTCACATGAAAAATGCGGAACAAAGGAGGTAGAGCGCAGGTATCTGAAACAGTGGATGCTACGGATTCCTCATTATGCTGAACGTTTGCTTGACGGATTAGACCAACTCGATTGGCCGGAGGGGGTCAAGGATATGCAACGCAACTGGATTGGTCGGTCTACCGGTGCCGAAGTCGATTTTAAAATTGACGGACTCGACAAAAAACTGCGCGTTTATACCACCCGCCCGGACACTTTATTCGGAGCCACTTATATGGTGGTTGCGCCTGAACATGAACTCGTCGGTGAAATCACTACCGCGGATCAGGCAGAAGCGGTAAAATCGTATGTCCTGGGCGCAGCATTAAAAAGCGATCTCGACCGTACCGATCTGGCCAAAGGGAAAACAGGAGTTTTCACCGGAAGATATGCCATTAATCCGATCAATGAAGCCAAAATTCAAATCTGGGTAGCCGACTATGTATTAATGGGTTATGGAACAGGTGCCATCATGGCTGTGCCGGCTCACGATACCCGTGACTTTGAATTTGCCCAGACCTTTAATATTCCGATCATTTGTATTCTGGATCCAAAGAGTGCAGATGAAGAGTTACGTTCAAAAGTGCTGAAGGGTGAAGCATGCTGGACCGAAGACGGGGCATATATCAACTCATCCAATAAAGAGGTTGGAATCGACATCAACGGTCTTTCAAAAGAGGAGGGAATTGCCACAGTAACCAATTGGCTTGATTCAAATAGTCTTGGGAAACCCACCATCAACTATAAATTGCGCGATTGGTTATTCAGCCGTCAACGGTATTGGGGTGAACCATTCCCAGTAATTCACTGGGAAGACGGAGAAGTAAGCGTTTTGGATGACAGTGAATTGCCACTTCCATTACCCGAAGTTGAAAAATATATGCCCGGAGAGACGGGGGAATCACCACTTTCAAATGCGGGCGACTGGCTAATCGTGACGGATAAAAACGGGCGAAAAGGGCGTCGCGAAACCAATACGATGCCTCAGTGGGCCGGCTCATGCTGGTATTACCTGCGGTTTACCGATCCTAAAAACAATGAGGTACCTTTCAGTAAGGTTGCGGAGAACTACTGGATGCCTGTCGACCTGTATGTAGGCGGAGCCGAACATGCCGTGTTGCATCTGCTCTACAGCCGGTTCTGGCACAAGGTGCTTTTTGACCTGGGTATTGTTTCAACCAATGAACCTTTCCAGAAACTATTTAACCAGGGGATGATCCTGGCCTTTGCTTACGAAACTTCTTCGGGTTCAAAGGTCCCGTCAGATCAGGTTGAGGAACGTGATGGCAAATACTTCAGCACAGTTACGGGAGAAGAGCTCCACCAGATTGTCGCAAAAATGTCAAAATCACTCAAAAACGTGGTGAACCCCGATGATGTGGTGAATAACTTTGGAGCCGACTCCCTGCGCCTCTTTGAAATGTTTATTGGTCCGCTGGATGCCACCAAACCATGGACCGAAAATGGCGTGAAGGGAGTTTATAACTTTCTCCGCAGGGTCGTCGCCTTTTTTGGGGAACTCAGCAACATTGCCGAAGGGGAAGAGTCGAAAGATACTCTGAAGATTCTGCACCAGACGATTCGCAAAGTGAGTGATGATATCCGGGATATGAAATTTAATACCGCGGTTTCGTCGATGATGGTCTTTACAAACCATTGTTACAAAGCGGGTAAGGTAACTAAAGAAACTGCCGCAACATTCTTCCAGCTTCTTGCCCCCTTTGCTCCTCATGTGGCCGAGGAACTCTGGCAACTTTATGGGAAAACATCAGACCTTAGTTTTCATTCCTGGCCGGTTTTCAATGAGGCTTTTCTGACTGAAGAGACCTTCGAATACCCGGTTTCGTTTAACGGGAAGGTTAGATTTAAGATTCCCTTGCCGGTCGATATGCCAACTGAAGCAATTGAGCAGGCAGTTTTAGCGCACGATCATACCAATAAATGGATTGAAGGTAAGGCGATTGCAAAAATTATAATTGTGAAAAACAAGATTGTTAATGTGGTTGTAATATAGCAGAGAATAGATCACATCAGGTAAACCCTGAAGGTTTTGAAAACCTTCAGGGTTTTTTTTTAAATAAAATTAAGGACTACGCCTTCGTTACCCATCCGGACAGAAACTAATCCGATCTCATCGAAATTACAAGCCATCCCGTCGAAATAATTTGCCAGTTAGCCGGGAATTCACCTAACTTCGCTTTGTAAATCATAAAATCCAATATTATGAAGCTGAAAACATTAATAATCATAACAATGCTCCTGCTAGTTATGGGATGCGACAATTTCTATATGATATGCTCTCTCAATCCTTATTACCTTAAGAAAAGCATCATCCTATCCCCAGAAATAGAAGGGTCCTGGTTCGCAAAACCTGTGAATGCGAAGAAGGATTCATGTACATCCTCTCCATCGCAAATCTGGAGTCTTACAGACACTACTTCAACCTGGAGGATCAGGAGATACTTCTATAAAACGGTTGTTAAGGACAAAAAAGGAAAAGACTCAACCACCTTCAAACCTGAGAACTATTATATCGCTAAACTCCTGCAGCAAACCGATTCGGAATCCTATCAGTTCAAAGTAGTATTGTTTAGGGTAAATAAAGGGCTTTATGCCGATTTTATCCCTTACGCCAAAGAGGAACTCTTTAAAAGCAAACTTGCATCGGGCAGTTATTTTGAAGTTCACACACTCGCCCGTATCACCCTTGCCGGTTCAAAGATGGATCTTTCCTGGCTTGGTGCCGATTGCATGAAAGAGATGATTGAGAAGAAACGGGTCCGGGTAAATTATCAGTGGGTCAAGGAAACCGGAAGATTTCTCCTCAGCGCCTCATCCAACGATTTAACAGCGATGATTGACCACTATGGTGATCAGCCCCGGTTTATTAACTGGGAGAATCAACAAGCCAGATTAAAATTAACCCGTTTAAATTAAACGATCATGAAATCACTTACACTCACCAAATATCGTATAACGGCGCTCAATCTACTTTTTTGGATCATCTCTTTTAATATCTTCATCTCATTCTTTAGCCGGGGAATAGAATCAGACTTTGTCATGGGCGAACTAAACCTTACAATATGGAATATCCTACTGATCAGCAATATATTCATAGCATGCATTCTTGCTCCCTTTATCTGGCTCTTTAAGGAATTAAGACTTTCGATTAAAAGAGGCGTAACAATTCCAATATTGGTTTTTCTGATTCTGGGAATTATCCAACTCCTGTTATCAAACCTTATACCGCCGAACAATTTTCCAAACCTCCCGCTTTATCTGATCTTCTCTCTGGACAATATCCTTTATGTTTTAGTCTTTCATATTACTATTATTGCAGCTGTGTATATAAATACCCGGATTTTAATAGGCAGATACTTATCCCGGGGTAAGTTTATGAATTACCTGATTAACGCATCCGGGCTGGCATTCATCTCAGGATTAATGAATTACATGTTATTTAACTATTTTATCGACCTGATCTTTCCAGGACTATTCTATATCTCCTGGTTTAAAATATGGGAGCTTATTCTGATCATGATTGGTTATATATCAATTACAACCATCGTTTTTCTGCTTTGGCAATATGGGAAAATGTTAATTGAGAACCGCGAAAAGGCGATACATGAACTGTCAGCGCTGAAAGCTCAGATCAATCCCCATTTTCTGTTCAATAACCTGAACACCATTTATGCCCTGGCAGAGAAAGGGGATCATAGGACGAAGGATTTGATTCTTCAACTATCAGATTTTCTGAGATATGTTCTTTATGATACCTCCAGCGAAAAAATCGGGTTGGAGAAAGAGATAGAAATCATCAAAACCTATGTCGGCTTACAAAAGGAACGGATTAACGAAAACACAACAGAGGTTATCTTAAACATTCAAGGCGATTTCACAGGTATTCAAATTGCACCTCTTCTTCTGTTGCCATTGGCTGAAAACTGTTTTAAACACGGAATCGGGAAGGACAAAGGAACCATTGGAATTAATATTAGCTTTGTGAGTCACCAACTTCACTTCTCCACAAAAAACAGGATCGAACGGCGGGAAAACCCCTTAAATCACGAGCAAGGTGGAATTGGAATTTTAAATGTCGAAAAAAGATTAAATTTGTTGTATCCCGGCAAACACCAACTGACATTCGAGAAAAACGGGGATCTTTTCATGGTTGAAATGACGATTGATTTAGATTAAACATTATGATCCTAAAATGTTTGGTAATTGAAGATGAACCTGCTGCCAGAGAGATCATGCATCGCTATATTTCGCAATGTCCGGATTTAGTATTGCTCGGTTCACATGAAGATCCATTTTCTGCCCAAACATTTTTGGATCAAAACGCTGTTGATCTTATTTTTTTGGATATCAATCTTCCGGGGATGTCAGGCGTAAGCTTTCTACGTACATTGATCAAACCTCCTCTGGTAATTTTCACCACGGCCTATCCCCAATATGCAGTAGATGGTTTTGATCTGGAAGTCGTTGATTTCCTGCTGAAACCATTCTCCTTCGAGCGGTTTTACAAAGCGGTAAATAAGGCCAAAGATCGAATGCTTCCAAAATCAGCCACCTTGGTTAACCAGAAAATTACGGTCAAGGCAGACAAAATGATTTATCAGATTGATCTCGATGAACTCCTTTACATCGAGTCATGCGGCGATTACACCTCGGTATTCTGCACCGATAAAAAACTTATAACCCACGAAACCCTCAAAAGCTGGGAGGAGAAGCTAAAGGGTTTTTCCTTTCAAAAGATTCATCGTTCAGTGTTGATCAACCTTCAAAAAATCGATCATATTGACGGGAATATGGCAATTGTTGGTAAACATAAAGTGATAGTTTCGGAAGCCTTTCGCGAACAACTGATCAGCCAGTTGCTGGCCCGGAATATCACGCGTGTTGGCTGAGCCAGGGGGATTAGGCTGTTAGGCTGTAGGCTGTTAGGAAGAGACTGCATCGTAGCCGAACCCTGCTCCCAATTTTTCCTTTTTCATTCCTAAAAGCCTAAACTCCTACAGCCTAAAAGCCTAATTTTGCATTTTTCAATTACATATTTCCTCCTGTCCCTTTAAATCTTAATTTTGCCCATTAAAATAAACCGGATGATCGAAATATGTGCACTGGCTTCAGGCAGCAATGGAAATTGCTATTACATTGGAAACAAGGAAGATGCAATTCTGGTGGATGCCGGTATCAATTGCAAGCAGATCCTGGCCCGGATGAAAATCAAAGGTCTCGATCCTTCGAAGCTCAGGGGAATATTCATCACACATGAACACAACGACCATGTATGCGGAGCAAGAGTACTGGGTAAAAAGCTGGATATTCCGGTTTACATGACCAAAGGGACCTATCAATCACTCTATTTTACCAATCAGCCGTTGGCGGTAAGGTTCATTGAACCACACCAACCTGTCATGTTGATTCCATTTATAATCCATCCGGTATTAAAAAACCACGATGCCCGGGAACCAACTTCTTTTCGCGTTGATTACCAGGGGATAAACATTGGAGTCTTTACCGATATTGGTTCCCCGTGTCAAAATGTAACTTCCCATCTGAAGGTTTGCCATGCCATCTTCCTCGAAACCAATTATGACGAAAAGATGCTTTGGGAAGGTTCTTACCCTCATCATCTGAAGCAGCGGGTAGCCTCCGATGTTGGCCATTTATCAAATGATCAGGCGGTTGATTTACTTACTGAACATGCCGGTCCCGACCTGAAATGGGTATTGCTCAGTCATCTCTCAGGAGAAAACAATACTCCTCAGATCGCCTATGATGCCATGAAACATCTTGAAAACCGGTTCAAACTGGTGGTCACCTCCCGTAAGGAACCTACGGAAATAATAACAATAGAGAAATAGTCGTAGTTTAAACGCATATGTTACATTTAATCTTATATTTAGGGTATTTATTATCCATAACAGGCATGAAGATTTTTTTAATTGTCTTTATCATTATTGTTATCATATTACTTTTACTTCAATTTATGACAGTTATGTCGACTCAAAAGACTGAACGCCAAAAATACACGGTAGTTCATACTGAGCCGGAGTTCGAAATAAGATTTTATCCTCAGGCTGTATTTGCCACAATTTATTCATCGGCTAAAACTTACCGCGAATTGGCAAGTCCGGGATTTCGCAGATTGGCGGCCTATATTTTCGGAGGCAATGATTCCCGGACCAAGATTTCAATGACTGCTCCTGTTCAGATGAATATCAACGATTCGTTATCGGAGATGAGTTTTGTGATGCCTGCGGAATATGAGACAGAAAAACTTCCGAAGCCCAATGATTCGAAGGTCACAATTCACAAAACCCAGGACGAGTATGTAGCAGCAATCCGATTCGGAGGTTTTGCCTCTGATGAACAAATACTCATTAATTCGGAAAAGTTAAAAAACCTCCTTTCCTCAAAGGGAATTGACTGGTCGGGACGTTTTCGCTATTTAGGTTATAATCCTCCCTGGCAGTTAATTGGACGGCGAAATGAAATTATTGTTTCAGTAAAATGGGGGGATAATTAATGGCAACAGGAGTTATTCAAAACGAGATTTTTGGAAAGGACTATTCCTCACTTAACAATTTTAATAAAGGTGAATATGAAAGTTGCACATTTAAAAACTGTGATTTCTCACAGGCCGATTTATCCAATTTCACCTTCATCGATTGCAGGTTTGAACTTTGCAATCTCAGCATGGCGAAAGTCAGGAATACCGGGCTAAAGAGTGTCAGATTCATTAATTGTAAACTCCTAGGTGTTAACTTCAGCGATTGCAACCTGTTTTTGTTATCCATCGCTTTTGAGAATTGCCTGATGAACCTGACCTCATTTTACAAGCTCAAGCTAAAAGGGACACGGTTTAAAAACTGCGGTCTCCAGGAAGCCGATTTTACAGACTCGGATCTCTCGCTCGTCAGTTTTGATAACTGCAATTTTGAAAGAGCCATCTTTGAAGGTACCAACCTCGAAAAGGCCGATTTTCGAACCTCCTTTCATTATTCCATCGATCCGTCAGTTAACCGGATTAAAAAAGCAAAGTTCTCCCAAAGCGGATTGGCCGGGTTACTGGACAAATACGATATTGTGATCGAATAATTTTTTTCCCCCGCAGATTTCGCAGATACTCGCAGAAAGATCTGCTTATATCCGTGCTATCTGCGGGAGAACTCGCGCAATGATTCTTTTCCAACTGATTTTCAGAAACGTATTAGGAAACTTGATTATGCTTTAAAAGCTCCGGTGTCTACCCATTCGCTCTTCAGCAGCGACCACCAATCATCAGCCAGCCCTTTCAGCACATATTCATACGGTAACCAACCATATCCCGCCATTCCCCACCCGGTTCCCCAGGAATTCCGGATAAGTATTGCACCAGTAGTTTCCAAGCCACCCTTATTGGCATTCTTAATTTTAAGGGTGTCATCATATCCTACAGCCATTATTGCATGACCTCCTACAATTTTTTCACCGGCAGTCGGATAGGGTATTTTTCCGGTTGTTGCAGCCTGTGTATAGGAATTATAAACGGTGAAGCCAAACATAGCTGGAAGGCCTGCCGATAGATTAGTCTTGATCTGATTCAGCAAATTTGCTGAAATTGTACCCGGAGGATCCAGACGATAGTAGCTGATTGCCTGGTAATTTTGGGCGTAGGCGAAACAAAAAGGGGTTGGCTCCTTATCAAAATCTGCTACAACATAGGGCCAATACTCTTCAGGCGGTACGCCAAACAGGACTAATGCACCCATAGTAGATCTAAGAAATGCCCCTGTATCTCCGGTCGAATGGAGCATATCCCTTGTCACCTTATAAAGGAAAAGCCTCGAACCATCGATATATTTTCCAAATGCCCGCCGCTCAAAATACTCGACCATTCCAACACCAGCATTTGCAGTGCAAGAGCCAAGTGAACCCTGGTCTTCTACCGGAGAACACCATGCCCTTAAATCGACTGATGCCGGTAGACTTAACAGTTTATCCACCCCGATTTTTCGAAGCATTGGTTTCACATCACCATGTTCGGTTGTGTAGTCCCTGAAGTCGGGATAGTCTGGTAACCATCCCAAACCTTTTTTTCCAATCAATTCGCTCATATCCTATTAATTTTTAGTGGTGACTGATGATGTATGATGCAAGGTAGGCTCTCACCAGTCCTAAAAGCCCGGGAATATTAACCTTGATTGAATCAACTCCTTTTTTTGATTGACTTTCCAATCAGGGTACAGATACGTTATCGAAATGAGTTTTGTTACCTGAAATCTGCATTTTCTTTTCATGCATCTAATTCTCCGGCAAATCCTGAAGTGACTTTTTCTAGTTTTTATAAATTCTGATGGTTTATTTTATTTTCTTTGTCCGCTTATTTAAACCCATTTCAAAATATTTTGATGACCCGATTTCATATTCTATTATTAGTTTTTTTGGTAGCATTTCAAAGTCTTGCCTCTGCCCAGGAAAAAACCGCTCAGCTTCAGGGTAAAATATTTACTCCAGACAATCAACCGGCTTCATTTGTCACTGTTATTATCAAGGGATTGGGTTTAAAAGTAAAAGCGGACAATCACGGTACTTTTATATTTACAAGTCTTCCTCCTGCATTCAACGATACACTTATTGTGTCAGGCATTGGCTTTTCAACCTTTAAACTGCCTATTGAGTTGCAAGATAATCAGGATCTTAGACTTAGGAATATAATTCTGTCGTATGGTATAAATCAGCTCGGTCATGTTGAAATTACCGGTCGTCAGACCACTTCCTATAAAAGTGATTATTCCTATCTGGCCAATAAAACACAATCGGCATTAATCGATGTTCCCCAGTCTGTTTCCACGGTAACCAAGGAGTTGTTCAATGACCGGATGCAACTTCATCTTACTGATGCCCTCGAAGAGGTTTCGGGGGTAACCCATTACTCTGGTTACGACGAATATAATATCCGTGGCCTTCATGCAGATAACCCACATTTGATTAATGGGTTACGGACTTTCAATACATCCCTTACGACCCCTCTCCTGTTAAACGTTGAACGGATAGAAGTGATTAAGGGGCCAACCAGTGTATTGTATGGAAATGCCGATCCCGGTGGTACAATCAATCTGGTTACCAAGAAACCTTTACCCCAAGAGCAATATAATTTTATAGTAGGGGGAGGAAGTTGGAATGCGAACAATTTCCAAACAGATCTTACCGGTCCGATGAGTAAATCCGGGACTTTGCTTTACCGCTTAAATGCAGGCTATGAAGATAAAAATTCATTCCGGCACGGTTATTTCCTGAAAACTTACCAGCTGGCTCCATCCTTCTCTTTCGTTCCGAACAAAAAATGGGAGGTTAACCTTGATCTGTCGCTGACCTCAACCAACAGTGTGGTTGATCGGGGACAGCCTGCCTTTAACAATGAAACCGGACTTTCATCCACCCCTGTCAACCTGTCCCTTATTCAACCCGGTGATTATCTGAAAGAAACAAGTGTCTCTGCACTTCTTTCAACCAGTTATAAATTCAATGATCACCTCAGCTACAATGCCGGCATTCTATACTTTGCCACCAACCAGAATCTCTCAGAACATTTTTTGAACAGCTATGTCACCAACGATTCCGTGTCGCTTGGTTACAATAAAAGTGCTGTAAATACCTCTACGATTACTTTTACCAATTATATTACTTTTCAATTTAAAACCGGTTGGCTGAAACACGAACTCCTTACAGGATATGATTTTATATCCTCGAATGTAAATTCGGATCAGTGGAATGGCTCAATACCAGGCTTAGACCCTGAAAACAAGGGCCTGGTTGGTGGCTTTAGCCTTAAGCATCCCCGATATTCTGCAAAACCGGTCACTTCATACACTCAAATGGCTCCCGATAGTTCAGGTGAAGATGATGACGGAATCTATCACACACATGCCTTGTATGTGCAGGATCAGGTAACCTTTCAGAAATGGCAGCTGGTTGCCGCGCTCAGGTCTGAATTATATACAGCAGGAGATGCAGATGCAGCTGATGCCCCTGTCTCACATATCAACAAATTAATTCCAAGAATTGGATTAAACTACGCGGTATCCAAAAATACCCGTGCCTACGCGACCTATAATCAGGGATTTGATCCCTTCGAACCGGCTGCAGTCACTCAGGTTTTTAATGCCACTTATAAGCCGGTGAACAGCCAAATGGGAGAAGCAGGTGCCAAGGCAAATTTCTTTAAAAACAGATTATTTGCATCGGTTGCAATCTACCAGATCATCATTAATAACGTGGCAGTTAACGCCAATGATCTATCGAATCCGGACCTCTATGTACAGCGGGGAGCAGAGCGTTCCCGCGGGATAGAAACCGAAGTACAGGGCAACCTCCTGTCAAATCTGAGTGTTGCCTTAAATTATGCCTTTAATGTGACTGAAATCAGCAAAAGCGTAAATCCTGCCGAAGTTGGCCGGATTATTGAAAATGCGCCTCATAACAGCAGTTCGGGCTGGGTTAAATACCATTTTACCAAAGGAAAACTCAAAGGCATTGGAATTGCTGCCGGGCATACCCAGGCAAGTGTCCGAAATACCCTCGAAAACGGGTTTACGCTTCCGGGATATCTTATTCTGAATTCAGGTATTCAGTATTTGGGAAGCCATTTTACGTTGGCTGTTAACCTCAACAATATCCTGAATAAGACTTATTGGGCCTCTGCCTACAATAATACGAGCAAGTGGCCTGGAGAACCAAGGAATCTCAAGCTAAGGCTCGGATACCGGTTCTAAGTAACCCGAATAATTTATTGCTGTCAATTAAAGATTTTAAGATTCCGGAGTTCCTGGTTCTTAAACCTGGCGTCTCTGCTTCTTTGGGTGATTTTTATAATTTTCTCACGCAAAGTCGCCAAGACGCCAGGTGTGGTTATTTAGGAGATCCTATTTTCACTTTTCATAACTAAACATGCCGGGAATATTATTTACGATTTGTGTTGCGACAGAACCTGAATTGTCAGTTGTACTTTGAACAGACAAATTGCTGGCTTTACTCAAGTCAATTCCATCAAAAATCTTCATATAATTGATCAGCATGTGCACATATTCAATCTGATTCGGGAAAACCGAGAAATTCTGATCCGGCATCACTACCTGCTTTAAACTGGCTGCTGTACCAATTTTATAGGTAAATTGAACCATTTGATCCTCTGTGCCATTAGCCAGTGCCGTTGTGTCTATTTTCCCCTGAACATTTAAAAATACAAATCCCTGTGGCTGAGCGGTATTGCCAAACCACATTTCGGGACGGTAAAAAACAGTATCACCCGCAACAGGCGTTTTAGCATTCTCCATTGCACTGAGTCCAACAGAAAATCGGACAGACCTGTAATTTCCTGCCAGGACATTTCCAACCAAATAAGCTTCATTTTCAAAAACCTTTAAGATCACCTGATTTGCAACTGAATACACCGAACCATCAAGTCTCACCAATTGAATGTTGGAGAGATAAATCTGGGCAAGACTCAAAGATATATTTCGGCCGCTTGTTGACTGAAGGACAGAATTATAACTGTCAACTTCAAGTGAATCGATATTTGTGTGCAGGTGAAAATATAACTGGCCCGTAACAACCGGATTAATGCTATTCTTTTTTGTACAACTGACGTTGAGCCACATTGCAAGGGCAATCGATAGGATAAAAAAATAGTTCTTCATTTTGTTTTCTAAATATTTAATGTCCATGATATCATTGCGTTATAACTAGTAGCACTCTGAATACCATTGAAATTCTGATAAAGTGGAATTCCAAACTCGGCAGCAACTTTTTGATTTCTGAAAAAACCATTCTGAAAGGAGTGGGCTAATCCGATATATCCCTTTAAAAATGATCCCCCATAATTCTTGGGATCAGCAGCAGGCTCAAGGGGTGCAGAAATACTGTTATCGAAACCCTTGATCGGACCTGTCAGATTGTAATTTAAACGAAAAGAAAAGCTTGTATTATTTATCCATTCGTATGCAGCCCAGGAATTTACCGAAAATTCATTCCCCAGTTTGTACCCCTGACGATTGTAATAAGGATGGATAACAGTTGTCATCTGAGCCCCCAGCAAATATTTATCAGGTCGGTACAAATAGGTGAGGCCTGGTGCCAGATCAAAAGTCCCCGAGCCGGTCTGCATCATATATACCTGACGGTCTCCATAGAATTCCAGGTTCTCTTTATCCGTTTTATAAATTGAACCAGTGGGAAGACTCAATCCGAAAACAGCTGACAAAAACTGGCGATTTGCGGAGATTAAATTATACTGGCCGCTAATTTTAGTATCCCCTAAACCCTGAGAGGTACTTTTCATGCTCATGGAAGATGACATTCCACTCATATTCATCTGACCTGAAAGCATTTTCATATTCATACTCATGTAATTGTAGTTCAGCATAACCATTATGGTAAATCTGTCTGAAACCCCATACATTCCAGATAACATGTGCATATCCATTTGCATATTTTCGGGTGACATCAGGTATCTGTCAAAAATATATTGGTCATTAACTTTAGTTGTTCCGGAATAATTATTTTGCATCAGGGAGTTCATGTAACTGTAGGTGAACATCAACATCCCGGCTTTATGCTGAGGCCCCTCCAGAACCGAATTCATATCCATATTATTCATACTGCAACAATTCATTGGATCACTCTGGCTAAATAAATTGTCAGCAAGGCATAATATCCCCAGAAAAAGGAACAATACTCTTTTCATCGTTTTAAAATTTGTAGTTTGTAAATGATTCATCCAACAAAAGTCTGTTACGGTCTTCGCTTTTTTAAAAACAAAGACTGCATTCTAACCTGTTGGTAACAATGCACTATTGAATGACCAATTTCAGTAAGTCATCCAATCCTAATGTATTTGCATTATTAAACCTGGGGCGGGTGGAAAAGGGTATCTAATGATCTGTTCAATAATGAATTATCATAATTCATAAAAGAACCTTTCTTTATGGAAGAGAGGTGAACCGTGTTGTTTAATTCTTTGCAAAGGTAATCTCCTGAAAATGGGCTCTTTTCATTAGTACCTCGTGGCAGTTGCTTCTGTTCCTGCTTATCCTTTTCAGCCAGTCGTTTTTTTAACTGACAACAGCCGTGGCAACTATTATTTTTGATATTTCGTTGAACGCAGAGGTTTTTGGCTATTGATTCCTGATTGAGTTTAAAG
>Ga0364873_10577_pt2 | contig 15642 bp, 8 predicted proteins | sample ExccelAu500001D3_2_FD_206928 | JGI IMG/M metagenome (GOLD analysis project Ga0364873, IMG submission 206928) | Enriched cells from Trout Bog Lake Hypolimnion, Wisconsin, USA - BchlTB.Aug07.5000.01.D3 | ecosystem: Environmental > Aquatic > Freshwater > Lake > Hypolimnion/Profundal zone | place: USA... | reverse complement strand
GCGGAGGAACATGTGGTTTAATTCGATGATACGCGAGGAACCTTACCTGGGCTTAAATGTGCACTGACCGCCGGAGAAATTTGGCTTTTCGCAAGAACAGCGTACAAGGTGCTGCATGGTTGTCGTCAGCTCGTGCCGTGAGGTGTCGGGTTAAGTCCCATAACGAGCGCAACCCTTATTGTCAGTTGCTAACAGGTCATGCTGAGGACTCTGGCGAGACTGCCACCGTAAGGTGTGAGGAAGGTGGGGATGACGTCAAATCAGCACGGCCCTTATGTCCAGGGCTACACACGTGTTACAATGGCCGATACAAAGGGCAGCTACCAGGCGACTGGATGCTAATCTCTAAAGTCGGTCTCAGTTCGGATCGGAGTCTGCAACCCGACTCCGTGAAGCTGGATTCGCTAGTAATCGCGCATCAGCCATGGCGCGGTGAATACGTTCCCGGGCCTTGTACACACCGCCCGTCAAACCATGGGAGTTGGGGGTACCTGAAGTATGTGACCGCAAGGAGCGTCCTAGGGTAAAACCAATGACTGGGGTTAAGTCGTAACAAGGTAGCCGTACCGGAAGGTGTGGCTGGAACACCTCCTTTCTGGAGCCTTGACCCGGTAGAACCTTTATGTTGGAGTGATCAAAAGTATAACGTTCAGAAGTGGCCAGTTTTCTTCCTTTTTAACAAAATTACAGAAGCAAGTAGGGCAATTGATGAAATGACAATTGAGAACCGGATGATGATCGATTGTCAGATTTTCGTTGTCAGATTATACAGTCCCGTAGCTCAGCTGGTTAGAGCGCTACACTGATAATGTAGAGGTCCCCAGTTCAAGTCTGGGTGGGACTACCAGTATTAATGCTGAATGCAATAATGGTGAATGGTTAATTTGAACAAAGAAATTAAGCATTAACCATTACCACATTAACCATTACTTCGGGGGATTAGCTCAGTTGGCTAGAGCGCTTGATTTGCATTCAAGAGGTCAAGGGTTCGACTCCCTTATTCTCCACATTTTTTCCGGACAGGTGTCTGAAGTTACCTTTACGAAAGGGCGAAGATGAGAAAGGGCGAAGGGGCGAATAAAAAGAAGAAGATTAAAGATTACAATACGTTCATTACATATTTTGATTAAGAATTTTTGAGATTTGCATGGTGCATTTTCACTTTTCATTTTTAATTAATAAGGTTTGCCTGGTGGCATCGGGACTTTAGCCGTAAAATGGCAACGAGTTTTGGCAGCAAAGAGAAGTAAGGTTCGATTCCTTCGAAATCACACTATCCGCCGGTTGGCGGATAAAGTTCATTGACATGTTGGAAGAAACAGAGTTTTAAAAGAAATGCGTAAAGGAGAAATCCGTCATTAACAGTGATGTTAGTGGCAAGTGCGAGAGAAAGTAAATAAGGGCGTACGGAGGATGCCTTGGCTCTTTGAGGCGAAGAAGGACGTGATAAGCTGCGTTAAGCTGCGGGGAGGTGCAAATGACCGTTAATCCGCAGATATCCGAATGGGGCAACCCACCCGAGCAATCGGGTACCATGTTATGCATGGGGCGAACCCGGGGAACTGAAACATCTCATTACCCGGAGGAAAAGAAAACAATAGTGATTCCCTTAGTAGTGGCGATCGAACGGGGATCAGCCTAAACCAGTTATGTTTCGGCATATCTGGGGTTGTAGGGCTGCGATATACAAGATCTGCAGTGAAGTAGAAGTGTTCTGGAAAGTCACATCACAGAGGGTGAAAGTCCCGTATACGTAAGCGAGCAGTGCGTTAGCAGTACCCTGAGTAGGGCGGGACACGTGAAATCCTGTCTGAATCTGCCGGGACCATCCGGTAAGGCTAAATACTACAAAGAGACCGATAGTGAACCAGTACTGTGAAGGAAAGGTGAAAAGAACCCCGAACAGGGGAGTGAAATAGTTCCTGAAACCGTACGCTTACAAGCGGTCGGAGCCCTTACGTGGGGTGACGGCGTGCCTTTTGCATAATGAGCCTACGAGTTACTCCTCACTGGCAAGGTTAAGGATTTAAGATCCGGAGCCGAAGCGAAAGCGAGTCTGAATAGGGCGTCCTAGTCAGTGGGGGTAGACGCGAAACCTTGTGATCTACCCATGATCAGGTTGAAGGTCCGGTAACACGGACTGGAGGACCGAACCAGGGAGCGTTGAAAAGCTCTTGGATGAATTGTGGGTAGGGGTGAAAGGCTAATCAAACTGGGAAATAGCTCGTACTCCCCGAAATGCATTTAGGTGCAGCCTCGGTTACGAGTCTTATAGAGGTAGAGCTACTGATTGGATGCGAGGGCTTCACCGCCTATCAACTCCAGACAAACTCCGAATGCTATAAGATGCTCACCGGGAGTGAGGGCGCGGGTGCTAAGGTCCGCGTCCGAGAGGAAAAGAATCCGGACCATCAGCTAAGGTCCCCAAGTGTATGTTAAGTTGAACTAACGAGGTCTGATTGCAGAGACAGCTAGGATGTTGGCTTGGAAGCAGCCATTCATTTAAAGAGTGCGTAACAGCTCACTAGTCGAGCGGTCGGGCATGGATAATAATCGGGCATCAAACATACCACCGAAGCTATGGATTCCGTCGTAAGACGGACTGGTAGGGGAGCATTCCACTCTGCGTTGAAGGTGTGTCGTGAGGCATTCTGGAGCGTGTGGAAAAGCAAATGTAGGCATAAGTAACGATAAAGGGGGAGAGTAACCCCCTCGCCGATAGACTAAGGTTTCCTGATCAACGCTAATCGGATCAGGGTCAGTCGGGACCTAAGGCTAAGCCGAAAGGTGATGTCGATGGCAAACCGGTTAATATTCCGGTACTTTTGGGTACTGCGATGTGGGGACGGAGTGATGAAAGATCCGCGTGCTGACGGAATAGCACGTTGAAGGGCCTAGGTTTTGAGAGAGGTAGGAAAATCCGCTTCTTGAGCCGAAACCCGATAGTACCGAGAGCCTTCGGGCAATCGGATAGTGATCCTAAGGGCTTCCAAGAAAATCCGCTAAGCGATAGGTACTTTAGACCCGTACCACAAACCGACACAGGTAGTCAAGGAGAGAATCCTGAGGCGCTCGAGTGAATCATGGCTAAGGAACTAGGCAAAATCGCCCCGTAACTTCGGGAGAAGGGGCTCCCACAGTGATGTGGGACGCAGAAAATTGGTCCAGGCGACTGTTTATCAAAAACACAGGGCTATGCTAAATCGGAAGATGATGTATATGGCCTGACACCTGCCCGGTGCCGGAAGGTTAAGAGGGGATGTTATCGCAAGAGAAGCATTGAATTGAAGCCCCGGTAAACGGCGGCCGTAACTATAACGGTCCTAAGGTAGCGAAATTCCTTGTCGGGTAAGTTCCGACCTGCACGAATGGTGTAACGATCTGGATACTGTCTCAGCCATGAGCTCGGTGAAATTGTAGTAGCGGTGAAGATGCCGCTTACCCGCAACGGGACGGAAAGACCCCGTGAACCTTTACTGCAACTTCACATTGGTTCTGGGTAAGTGATGTGTAGGATAGGACGGAGGCTATGAAGCGGGTTCGCCAGGATCCGTGGAGCCATCCTTGAAATACGTCCCTTTGCTTGCCTGGGGCCTAATCCGTCAACCGACGGAGACATTGTGTGGTGGGTAGTTTGACTGGGGTGGTCGCCTCCAAAAGAGTAACGGAGGCTCCCAAAGGTACCCTCATGGCGATTGGTAACCGCCAGAAGAGTGTAATGGCATAAGGGTGCTTGACTGTGAGACAAACAAGTCGAACAGGGACGAAAGTTGGGCATAGTGATCCGGTGTTTCCGCATGGAAGGGACATCGCTCAAAGGATAAAAGGTACTCCGGGGATAACAGGCTGATCGCTCCCAAGAGCTCATATCGACGGAGCGGTTTGGCACCTCGATGTCGGCTCGTCACATCCTGGGGCTGGAGAAGGTCCCAAGGGTTCGGCTGTTCGCCGATTAAAGTGGCACGCGAGCTGGGTTCAGAACGTCGTGAGACAGTTCGGTCCCTATCTGTTGTGGGCGTAGGAAACTTGAGAGGACCTGACACTAGTACGAGAGGACCGCGTTGGACATACCTCTGGTGCACCAGTTGTTCCGCCAGGAGCACCGCTGGGTAGCTAAGTATGGCAGAGATAAGCGCTGAAAGCATCTAAGCGCGAAGCTCCCCTCAAGATGAGGTTTCCTTTAAGGGTCGTTAAAGACGATGACGTTGATAGGCCACAGGTGTAAAGGCAGTAATGTCAAAGCCGAGTGGTACTAATTGCCCGTAACTTTCCAGGGCCGGGATAGTATTTAATGCACATTTTTCTTAAAATGAGTTTCTTCCAGATGTTGACGAATTTAAAATATACGTTCATGCGTGTAGAGACGCCATTAATGGCATCTTTACAACAACGAAAATTTTATTGCTGATTAGCTGATAGTTAAAAACGTTGAAAACAACGTTTTTACACCAAAGATTTAGGTGGCTATAGCGTCGGGGTTCCACCTCTTCCCATTCCGAACAGAGAAGTTAAGCCCGACAGCGCCGATGGTACTGCGTAAAGTGGGAGAGTAGGCCGCCGCCAACTTAAACTAACCCCGGATTCTCAACTGAGTCCGGGGTTTTTTATTGCCTCATATTTAGTCCGGGCACAACTCAAAGTCGCACCCGGACTTATCCTGAACCCGTCAAATCCGGACTAATTAACGATACCAGTCAGACTCATCAGTCATCCGATTTGAACTAGTCAGAACCAGCCTACATATTAAACACATCAGACTTTATTCCTTCAAATCAACTGAGGTAGCCAAAGCAATCACCCTTCCCTGCTTACCAACGGCTGTATAAAAATGATAAACCACCCCTTTCCATTTAATTACCCACGGTTTATGGGCATATTCCTTATCGTAAGGTTCTGATGAGGAAACCAGGTCTGCTCCGATCCAATCTGTCCAGTTTGTAAGATCATAAGAACAGGCAAACCGCTCAAAAGCCCCCGGTTTCCAGAAGGCCCCAAAATAAAACATTACATAAAGATCATTAATCCTTGCAATCTGCGCATCGCCGCAGATCCCCTGATGTCTGGAGATTACCGGATTATTCCTGTACCGTTTCCAGTTGATTATATCATCCGAAACAGCCATCCCAATACTTTCATAATTTGAAGTATCACCCTTTGCATTGTAATACATCACAAAGGAATGCCCGGTAATTTTTTGTTTATCCCGAATAATAAGGCTTTTATATATTGTTTTTGTTTCGAACCAACGGCTGTCGTGATCTTTGGGGTTTAAGACTGGTTTATTCCCCATTGACCAGATTACCGGTTCAGTAACTGTTTGACTACTTGCCAAACCTACACCTAAAACTCCTGCCTCATATCCGGATGAATTGCCTCCTAAATAGGACATCCAATATTTTCCGCTAAATTTTTCAACTTTATATTTTCCACCCCATTCAATGTCGAGAAGTGACATATAGCCTGCCTTCTGGTTTGCATCCCACGTCCCTTGGGTAAAAGGCAATATTTTCCCTTTAGTTGTCCAGGTCAGCAGGTTTTTACTTACTGCAAGCCAGGTTTCATAACCATTCCCGTCGAATACAATATAAGTCATATACCATTTACCTTTTCCCCGGTAGACCGTTGGACTGTCAACCATTTTTGTGGAATCGGGATGTTTCAGAACAATGCCATATTTATAGGGAGTTTTTACTTCATTGAAAATCTTTTCCATGATTGCCTGTGAAACAGGATGGTTAATTTTTGTCTTTATTTTATCCTTATTCATACTGCGAAGCAGCATTGGTGAAATGGCAAAAACCAATGCCAGGATATGGAATGCTTTTATCATTTTATGGATTTGAAATAATTTTTCATGTGATTTAACCTAAATTGGCGATATAATACGAAACAAATCTAATGTTATAACCAGAATGTACAATAAGTATATTTTCCCTATTTTTGTTGATATAACTTTCAGCTAAAACTATTTTGACTTTCTAAATCGATTCCTCCCGGATGCATTAATATGTTGCCCTTAAAATTCTATCAAATGAGAAAATGGCTGGCCTTGATCCTTATTTGTTCTTTTTGCTTTTTATCATGTAAACCGAAGAAACTGGAAAGCCTCCAGACAGAAAACAAGTCTATAAACATAGGTATCTATGAAGGTCAGCACCTTGACCGGATCGCTTTCCCAATCGGAGGAATAGGTGCCGGGATGATCTGTCTGGAAGGAACAGGCGCTTTTTCACATGTTTCGGTACGCAATAAGCCTGAGGTTTTTAATGAACCGCTAATGTTTGCTGCTATTTCAATAAAAGGGTTGTCAAACGGCACCAAATTACTCGAAGGTCCAGTTCCTGCATGGAAATATTTTGGCAGCCCGAATACTGCAAATGGTGGGGAAAGAACTTCATACGGCCTCCCCCGGTTTGAAAGGGCCGATTTCCAGGCACGTTTCCCATTTGCCACGATACATTTAGCCGATCAGCAGATGCCGGTAACAGTTAAAATTAAAGGATGGAGCCCTTTTATTCCCGGGGATGCAGATAATTCAAGCCTCCCGGTAGGAGGATTTGAGTATTCGTTCAAAAATACCGGGACAACGAAAATTGAGGCTGTATTTTCATTCAACTCAGTCAATTTTATGAAAATTGGAGAAGGGGAAAATTCAATTCAACCAATTAGCAACGGATTTATCCTTTCGCAAAAAGGGGACAAAAAGAGTCCATTTTATCAGGGCGACTTTGCCATATGTACAGACCAATCCTCCACGGTAGTTGATCATTGCTGGTTTCGTGGAGGTTGGTGGGATCCGCTGACTATGGCCTGGAATACGATTGAACAATCAGGGATAAGAGGTGTAGCCCCGATCGAAAAGAATGCTCCGGGTGCCACATTATACGTGCCATTGAATATCGCCCCAGGGGAAGAACAAACCCTACGGCTTATGTTCTCGTGGCATGTTCCTGAAACCAATCTGAAACTGGGGGACGATCCCAAAGGGAAACCCAAATGCAATCCGTCATCGGGATGCTGCTCTTCTCCTTTTTACCAGCCATGGTACTCGGGTAAATTCAAGAATATCCGTGAAACAGCCAATTTCTGGCAGACAAACTATCGTGATCTGGAAGCTAATTCACAACTATTCACAGATGCTTTTTTTGACAGTACGCTACCATCTGAGGTCCTTGATGCAGTTTCTGCCAACCTCTCGATTCTGAAGTCTCCAACCGTTCTTCGTCAGCGGGATGGAAAACTCTGGGCATGGGAAGGTTGCAGTGACAACTCAGGTTGCTGTGAAGGTTCATGCACCCATGTCTGGAATTATGCACAAGCTATTCCCCATCTCTTCCCTTCACTCGAACGTTCGTTGCGCAGTACTGAATTTAATGAAAGTCAGAATCCTGATGGTCATCAGACATTCAGATCGGCTTTACCAATCCGGCCAAAAATCCATGATTTTCACGCTGCATCCGATGGTCAGCTGGGTGGCATTATGAAGGTTTACCGTGAATGGCGGATCAGTGGTGATAATCAATGGGTGAAGGAACTATTCCTTAAAGCTAAAGCTAGTCTCGATTATTGTATAGAGAAGTGGGATCCGCGCCATAAAGGGGTCCTTGAAGAACCTCACCACAATACTTATGATATAGAATTCTGGGGACCGGAAGGGATGTGTACCAGTTTTTATCTTGGAGCATTACTTTCCGTTTCTCAAATGGGGGAATTTCTGCATGAAGATGTTTCTTCGTACAAAAAATTGCTTGAGTCGGGAAAAAAGATGATGCAGGATAGTCTCTATGACGGAGAATATTTTTATCAGAGGATTAAATGGCAGGGACTTAATGCACCCAATCCAATTAAACTTTCTCAAAATGCCTGGAATTCAAATTATTCTGAAGAGGCCAAGCTTTTACTTCAAAAGGAGGGACCGAAATATCAATATGGTAAAGGGTGTCTTTCAGATGGAGTTCTTGGATTCTGGATCGCACGCATGTGTGGTCTTGGGGACCCGATGGATGCCTCAATGATCAGGAGCCATGTCAATGCTGTTTATAAATATAATTTGCGCCATCATTTAACAGACCACGTCAATCCTCAGCGGCCAACCTATGCATTGGGTAATGAAGGAGGACTTTTGTTGTGCACGTGGCCCAAAGGTGGAAAGTTATCTCTCCCTTTTGTTTATAGCAATGAGGTATGGACCGGAATCGAATACCAGGTTGCCTCCCACCTGATGCTTATGGGTGAAGTTGATAAAGGGCTGGATATAGTCCGGACTGCAAGGGATCGATATAATGGTGTGGTGCGAAATCCTTTTGATGAATATGAATGCGGACACTGGTACGCGCGGGCAATGTCGAGCTACGGTTTATTGCAGGGATTGACCGGAGTACAATATGATGCGGTAGACCATATTTTGTACATTGATTCAAAAATTGGAGACTTTAAAAGTTTTATCTCTACTGAGACGGGATTTGGGAATGTGGGATTAAAAGATGGAAAGCCATTCTTTAAAATGGTGTATGGAAACCTGGATGTGAAAAAGGTAATCGTTTCAGGGGTGGAGAAGATATTGTGAATTTGGAGGCTCTGAAAAGTGACCGGGTGACTGTCCGTGTCATGAGCAGTCACCTGGTCACTTTTTAAAAGGGTTAATTTGCCCCCAATGAAACCGCAATCATAATCAGCGCAATCATATAGTAAACCAAAACCTTCATGTGTTTGTCTTTATCAATTCTGCTTTGGCTTGAAAATATAAGACCCAGGTTGGCAATTAATAAGGCAAAGAGCATCAGAACAATATGCTCAATGGGCCAAAACCGTTTGGATGCTAACTTCATTGCATCCTGAACTCCTGAACTCCCCTGAGCTTCACCAGGGTTTGCAAAGAGAATCAATCCGAAAATAAGTTGAAGGTACAGGGCGATTATAAAACCATAGGAGAGATATTTGTCTAAGGCAATATAGGGGAGATTCCTGAAAATTCCTCTGAGTGAGCGAATTACCAGCCATACAGCTATTATGGATAAAGTTCCGCTGATCATGGTATGCAGGCTTTTCATAATGTTCGAACTCTCTAAAACAACAAGATTTACAACCATGGTAATTATTTTAGTAGTTTAACGTGAACTTTCAGTTTCTAAATTACGGCCTCTGCCAGCATAGAGGCTTGATGGATACGGTCTGCCATTCCAATGCCGTTTCTGAGATTTCCCCCGATAATAAGGCCTGGATATTTCTCCTCTAGTTCAGTAACCGCTTTTAACCGGTATTCGGTATCTGCTTCATATTGTGGGATGGCCCAGGGATGATGGATGATTTTAATAAGATCAGGGTTGAATTCCTTCAATTTCATTGTGGAGCAAATCTCCTTTTTAAGAATCGTTTTGACCTGATCGTCGCTAAGATCACAAAGCTCAGCCCGCCGGACCCCGCCCATGAATATGGAAAACAGCGCACCGTCTTTCGGAGCCCTGTCTTCAAAAAGAGAAGACATAAACAATGCCCCCAGAATATCCCTTTTCTCCCTGAAGGGAACCAAACCGCCAAAACCATCGAGCTTAATCCCCTCCCAATGGTTAAAGCCAAGAACTATTTCAATTACACGGGCATAATACAAATTAGTGATCTTTGCCAATTGTGCGGTATCAGCAAAAGGAAGTATCTGATCTAACTGATGAGCCCCTACTGTTGAAATCACTTTTTTTGTCTCCAATTCAACCGGATTCCCCTTAATATCGGTATAGGAAACCAGGAAATGTGAATCTATTGGTTTGACTGTCAGGTTAGAAGTTCCAGTAAGAATATTCTCTTCTCCAATTTTATTTTTCAGGGCATTAATCAATGATGACAGTCCACCTTTGGTCGAAAATACTCCGCGTGTAACTTTTTTTTCCTCCTCCGTTTTTGGTTCGGATCCTTTTTTGATCGTTCCACCAATGAAACTACCGTATTTCTGTTCCAGATTATACAGTTTAGGAAGTGCGAACCGGGTCACCAAACGGTTCGGATCACCTGAATATACCCCCAGAATAAATGGATCTATCGCATAATCGAGAAAGCTTTTTCCTAACCGCCGTTTTACAAGTTCCGCCAGGGTCTCATTCGGGTTTTTTCCGGGAGAACGGAAGGGCTCACCCAGAATCCGAAATTTATCCTTTAGCGTGAAGAGGGGAGTGGTCACTGCGGATTTTAGCCCTGATGGGAGGGGCTGCCAGTTTCCACCCTTTAAAATGTACCTTCTTTTAACATTTTCATTGGCAATTTCCAGCTCGCAATCATTTTTCAAATCTTCAAAAAGTCGTAATACTTCAACATTGGAGATTACCCCTGAATTTGGACCCTCTTCCCAGGTAAATCCGTTTTCTGTAACCGAATGAATAACTCCACCAGCCCTTGACCCTTTTTCAAGGAGGCAGAGATCAACCCCTTTCTTCTTTAAATGGTGGGCAGTGGTTAAGCCGGTTAGTCCCGCGCCAAGAATTACGACATCTTTCATAGCTAAACTGTTTTTGAATAGATGTTTTCCGACTGATTATAAGCAGGATCCAGTGCCATGGCAATATTCCGGGCAAATATAAAGCCTTTATCAAGGACCTGAATCTGCGAGCCGTTAAGAATCATTAGATCATCTTCGATGAAATCCTGAAAATTAGCCGGATCAAACCTGACCAGTTGTTTAATTTCATCGGTTGACATATTGAATTGATCAGCAATATCTTCGAATTTCAACAGCCCGCTGCACATGATGCTGTTGACAATCGTTCGGATGATTTGCTCCTCTTTGCTTAATTTGTAGCCACGTTCGATAGCATATCCTGAATCTTCAATAGCCTCAATATATTTGGGGAATTCCTTAATGTTCTGTGCGTAGGCTCCCCAAAATTGGCCGATTGATGATGAACCAAATCCATAAACCTGGCCGGTTGTTTCGAGTGTGCAGTAACCCTGGAAATTGCGGTGTAATTTCTTCTGCTTAAATGCAATAGCCAGATCATCATGCGGAAGGACAAAATGGTCGATTCCGATTGAAATATATCCCGCCTCTTCCAGTTGAGCAATGCTGTTTACGAGCATCTCCATTTTCTCCTCTGGTCCCGGAAGTCCTATTTTTTCGAGTTGTTTCTGAGCCTTTTTCACCCATGGAACATGGGCATAAGAGAAGGTTACAATCCTGTCCGGCCTGATTGCGATGGCTTGTTTCAGCGTTTCGGAGAACGATTCCGGTGTCTGTAACGGCAAGCCATAAATAAAATCAAGATTGATTCCACGGAATCCTTTAACTCTCAGGTAGTCGACAATCTCATTTACAGGATATTTGGGTCCCATGCGGTTAACCACTTTCAAAACATCGGCACGGAAATCCTGAATTCCAAGACTCATTCGATTAAAACCCATCTCCGCCAATTCATCGATATCGCTGAATTCGAGGTAGGCAGGGCTGCATTCCATGGCAATTTCGGCCTTTTGGCTTATGGTAAAAATACTCCGGATATGATCCATGATATCCCGAATGAACCGCATCTCTATCGAGTTGGGGGTACCTCCGCCCCAGTGGATCTGGGTCACCTTGCGCTGAAGGTTCAGATGGGATGAGACATTGGTAATCTCAAGCTTCATGGCGGCGATATACCTTTCGACCACAGAGAGTTTCTGAGCAATGACTGTGCTGCAACCACAGAAATGGCATCTGCAGGGGCAAAAAGGAATGTGGATGTAGATCGAAATATCTTTGGGTGTCTGGTTGTTCGATGCTTCCAGTTCACCGATATAATCAGATACGGAAAATGCGTTATTGAAAAAATTTGCAGGCGGGTAACTGGTATACCGGGGGCCCGAAACATTGTACTTATTTAAGAATTCAGTGCTTACACTCATCGTATTAGTCTCTTTTCCAATTGGTTTGTTTGATCCAGTCAACTACCATTCTGGCGTTTTCATAGGGGATACCGGGAATGAAGCCATGTCCAAGGTTAAAGATCCAATTGTGATGTTTTGAACCAAATGAAACATATTTTTCAAGGGTTTCTTTAATTGTGTCCTGATCACCCAGTAACAACCTTGGATCCAGATTCCCCTGAAGTCCGATTTCGGGGTGAACAAGCTCACGGGCCACTTCAATCGGCGTCTGCCAGTCAATACTCAGGTAATCGGTATCTTCAGGTGTAATATTTGCAATCCCGGTTCCAAGACCTTTTGGAAGGAATATTACCGGACACCCCGTCGCTTTGACGGCTGCCGAAATTTTCCGGACATAGGGCATGATCATTTCGAAATAGAGATCTGACGGGATCAGTCCCGCGTGTGTCTCAAAAATCTGAAATGCCGAGATGCCATGTTTTACCTGACTCACGGCATATTCAACTGATAATTCGGTGATCATGCTTAACAATTGATGAGCGGTCTTTTTATCCTGGTAAAGTAAACCTACAGCATCTGGAAAGGTGTGATTGGAACTCAGCCCCTGAACCATATAGCAAAGCGTGGTAAATGGCGCTCCGCAAAATCCGATTAAAGGGGTATCTTCGGGTTTGGTCTTAATGACCTCGTCAATGGACCTGTAAATATATTCCAGTTTTGACGCGTCAGGGTGGAGGGTACTTACCGGATCACTGATGTCTTTCAGGGCCTTTCCAAATTTCGGACCTGAATCTGTGAAATTCAATCCCATCCCTAATGCCTCTGGAATAACCAGGATATCAGAGAAGAGAATAGCAGCATCAACCCCAAGGTCATAAACAGGCAACAATGTGACTTTTGCTGCCAGCTGGGGTGATTGCATCAATTCGCTGAAACTATATTGTTCGCGTAATTTGAGATAGGAGGGTAATACACGACCTGCCTGCCGCATAAACCAAACGGGTGGACGTTCGGTTTTCGCGCCGTTAAGTGTATTTACAAATATTGAATCAGACATATTTATTTCTGGCTTTTTTCAGTTTAAAAAGAAATTAGATTTTATGTTTTTTATTTTGAAAGTAGTTTCAAAGCCTTCAGATTCGCAGCCAGTGTTTCTTCGATCTCCTTATCCGTATGGACATAGGAGACAAAAAGACACTCAAACTGGGAAGGGGCAATATAAATTCCACTCTCAAGGGTTAGCTTGAAAAAGGCGGCATACTTTTCGGTGTCCGATTTCATCGCTTCATCCAAGGAGGTCACCTGTGATTCATTGGTAAAGAACAATGTCATCATCGAACCAACACGGTTGATTACCCCTTTAATTCCGCTTTCATCCATATTTTTCCGGATTCCGGCTTCAAGGATTGCCGCTTTCCGCTCCAGTTCAGGATAAAAATCGGATGTGTCTTTCATCAGGGTAAGCATCGCTATTCCTGCAGACATGGCCAGTGGATTTCCCGAAAGGGTACCCGCCTGATAAACTGGTCCGATCGGGGCTAGCATATCCATGATCTCCTTCCGTCCGCCATAGGCTCCGACGGGAAGGCCACCCCCGATAATTTTTCCGAGAGTTGTCAGGTCAGGGGTTATCCCGTAATATTCCTGGGCGCCCCCTTTGGCAAGCCGGAAACCAGTGATCACTTCATCAAAAATCAGCAATGAGCCATATTCTTTGGTAATGTCTTTTAGTCCCTGCAGAAAACCTTTTGTCGGTGGAACGCAACCCATGTTTCCGGAAACCGGCTCCACAATTATAGCTGCAATCTCGTTCCCCTTTTCGCGAAAGATCGCCTTTACAGATTCGAGGTTATTGTACTCGGCAATAACGGTATCACGTGCAGTTCCCATTGTTACCCCCGGACTGTTTGGTAATCCGAGTGTGATGGCACCCGACCCGGCCTGGATCAAAAAGCTGTCGCCGTGTCCGTGATAGTTACCTGCAAATTTCATAATCGCTTCTCTTCCGGTATATCCGCGGGCCAACCGGATAGCACTCATGGTCGCTTCAGTTCCCGAAGAGACCATACGCACCTTTTCGATTGAAGGAACCATCTCAATAATCAGTTCCGCCATCTTAGTCTCATATTCAGTAGGTGCACCATAGCTTGTCCCTTTCTGAGCCGCTTCGCTGATGGCAGCCAGAATAGTGTCATGTGCATGACCAAAAATTAATGGTCCCCAGGATGCAAGAAAGTCAATATATTGATTTCCATCGATGTCCGTAATGGTCGAACCTTTCCCTTTCTGAATAAATACCGGATTGAGGTTGACGCTTTTAAATGCCCTGACCGGAGAGTTAACCCCACCCGGAATAACTTGCTGAGCTTTTTTAAAAGCATGGATACTTTTAGTGAATTGCATTTGTATTGTTATATAATATGATAAATCAAATACGTTCTAATCTGTCATGCATTTGCTCTTTAATCCCGTCAGGGATTTAATATGGGTCGAAAATTGGACCGAAAGTCAATGTCTCGTCCCGATTGGGACGAGATATTAGTGATGAACGATGTACTTCTACCCATATTTTATGCCTACGGCATATTTTCAAACAAGGTTTTAATTGTCTGATATTTTATTAAAGTCCTTATTATTTTCCGTTTAGGATATTCGCTGCCTCAACGGCATGGTATGTAATGATAATGTCTGCACCGGCACGCTTAATTGAAGTCAGAACCTCCATCATCACCCTTGGACCGTCGATCCATCCATTTGCAGCGGCAGCTTTAAGCATCGAGAATTCTCCGCTGACATTATAGGCAGCTACAGGCATATTGAATTCATTTTTAACCCGGTAGATCACGTCAAGATAGCTGAGCGCCGGTTTAACCATCACGATGTCAGCCCCTTCCAGGATATCCTGTTCAACCTCGCGGATTGCCTCGTTCGAATTGGCCGGATTCATCTGGTAGGTTGCGCGGTTTCCGAATTTAGGAGCGCTCTCGGCAGCTTCCCTGAACGGACCATAAAATCCGGAGGCATATTTGGCGGAATAAGCCATAATAGGAATTTTGTTGTACCCGTTGGCATCCAACTGTTTACGAATCTCTCCAACACGGCCGTCCATCATATCGCTTGGTGCAATCATATCGGCACCTGCTTCAACGAGCGAAACGGATTGTTTGGCCAGTGTAATCAAGGTTGCATCATTATCGACATCTCCGTCAATAATGGTCCCGCAGTGCCCATGGGTAGTATACTCACAATTGCAAACATCGGCGATCAGGTAAAGTCCTGGAACCTCTTTTTTGAGGGCCCGCATTGCCAGTTGAACAATACCATTATGCTCGCAGGCCACACTGCCATCTTCATCCTTGTGGGCAGGAATTCCGAACAATAAAACCGCTTTTACACCGGTGGCATAAATATTTTTGCACTCTTCAACCAGTAAATCAACCGACAACTGGTAATTGCCAGGCATGGAGTTAATGGGATTTTTTACATTTGTTCCGGATACCACAAACAGGGGCATCACAAAATCATCGACTGAAAGCTTTGTTTCAGTTACCATTTGCCTCAATACGCCGTTGTACCTTAACCTTCTTAATCTTGTTACCGGAAATGTCATGATATTTAGTTTTTTATAATTGATAAAATTCTGTAATTGCATCTCTGATCCCTTCAGCATTCGATTTTTTGGCCGTGAAAAGGGGTTCAAAACCCGCTTTTTGAATGGCCTTTGTGGTGACACTTCCAATGCTTGCCATCTTTAATTTTCCGAGCAATGAGGCATCATAAAAAGAGCTGAAGTTA
>Ga0364873_10575_pt1 | contig 15741 bp, 10 predicted proteins | sample ExccelAu500001D3_2_FD_206928 | JGI IMG/M metagenome (GOLD analysis project Ga0364873, IMG submission 206928) | Enriched cells from Trout Bog Lake Hypolimnion, Wisconsin, USA - BchlTB.Aug07.5000.01.D3 | ecosystem: Environmental > Aquatic > Freshwater > Lake > Hypolimnion/Profundal zone | place... | reverse complement strand
GATCCCCGACGCCGTAATGGTCTGGTAGATAGCAGCATCAACTATCTGCTCCCAGATAGAGGCACTAGCTATCTTCTTCCGGTCGAAGTTGAGCATGGCTTTGAGGGCTTTGATGTCAATTTCGAACTGGGCCGCTGGTTTCGTCCTGCGCATCAGGGGGATACCTGGATTACTGGATGTGTACTGACTCATGAAGTGAGGAAGGGATTTGAACTGATGGTGGAACTGCACGATGAAGTTGCCATGAACCAATCTCAGGACGAACTGATTCTTAATTTCGGCGCACGCTGGGACTTTTCCAAGCAATACACGCTGCTGTTATCCGCCGGACACGATATGCGCAATACCTTGGGCAATACGAATACGCTGCTGACTTATCTCGGCTTGCAAATGCGGTATTGACCAGATCGTTGTAACGCCAACCGATAACCCAATCCGTATTTTATCTCCGCACTGAAAAAGGAATACCATCTTGTATCTTCGTTATCCGTTCAATATTCGAATTACCTCATCGCTCGCTATCGCAGCCATTGCCGCATTCTGCCTGTGCAGCCCGGCTTTATCCCATGCAGAAGATACCGGTTACCACGTCATCGACAAACAACATCTGGATGGCGACGTCAAATGGGATTATCTGATTGTGGATGCCGAGCACCGGCATTTATTCATCACACACGGTGACCGGGTTGATGTATTCGATGTCGACAAGAAGCAGATTGTAGGAGCCATTCTGAACACACATGGTGTGCATGGCGTTGCGGTTGCCGCAGATTTGGATCGTGGATTTACCAGTAACGGCAAAGATAATTCCGTGACTATCTTTGAGCTGTCAACGCTCAAGGTTATCGGTCATACGCCTACCGAAAAGAAACCTGACGGCATTGTTTATGACCCGGCAAGCAAGCGCGTGTTTGCGGCTAACGGCGAATCCGGAAGCCTGACGCCCGTTGATGCGGCTGCTGGCAAGTCACTGGCTGCAATACCGCTTGGCGGCAAGCCTGAGTTTGTCGCGGTTGACGGCAAAGGGCACTTGTTCGTCAATATTGAAGACAAGAACCAACTTGTGGTGGTGGATACCCAAAAGCTGGCGCTCACACATCGCTACGACTTATCAGCAAGTTGCGATGAGCCGGCAGGTCTTTCAATCGACCCTGCCACGCAACGGCTATTCGTTGGCTGCCATAATCAAAAAATGGCGATTGTCGATGCCGATACTGGAAAAATACTGGATGCGCCGACTATCGGTCGAGGCAACGATGCTACGGCTTATGATGTGGCGGCCAAGTTGGCATTCAGCTCGAACGGCGACGGCACACTAAACGTGATTAGCGCACTCGACGCCACGCATTATCAGATCAAGCAAACCGTCAACACCATGCCTGGCGCAAGAACCTTGGCGATCGATCCGGTTTCACACAGGGTGTATCTGGTCGCCGCTGAATCCGAGCCTGTTGAAGTATCCACGCAACAAAAACCGGCGCCACGGGCGCGTTTGAAGCCTGATACGTTTACACTGATTACTGTCTCGCCGTGATATCGCTCGTCCCTAGATCACCGGAAAGCAGAAGGTTCTGGCGAAGAAAGCGTCCGCGCCGATGACAAGCCGTTGAGCCAAAAACACAAAAAACAGATAAAACACAATATCTAATTGATTAATAGTGCTTAACAAGGCAATCTATATGAACACAATGGTCTATATACAGGATCAATAGTTGGGTAGTAAAGTAGTGCATTAGGGGATACTCACCACCCTATTTCATCGCCAAAGGGGGCATAATGAAAAGAATCATTTGGCTTGCATTAGGATTGATTGTACTAATGACATCGGCGCAGGCGGACACGCCTGCTCAAGCAAATGATGCAATGATTCAGAATGTTATTGACCTAGATATCATGGAAGGTAGAGGCACTGTAGTCGCAGGAATATCGGTCAATGGCTCAGTTGTTGTTGGAAGTTTTTATGACACCAAAAATCATCTTCATGCCTACCGATGGACTCTGGCTGAGGGTGTACAAGACATCGGCGCTCCGGACTGGAAAGATGGTAGCTCGGTTGCCGTTTCTGCCGATGGCTCGGTGATCATCGGCAAATTTACTGACTCCAATTATCGCATCCATGCATTTCGTTGGACCCAAGTCGGAGGCATTCAAGACCTTGGTGCCATTGGTGGGTTAAAAGCATTTGCTAAAAATATTTCTGCCGATGGTTCGATAATTACTGGCTCATTCTGGGACACCACCAATAGAATTTGGCACGCCTTCCGCTGGACTCAAGCAAAGGGTATTCAAGATATTGGTGCTATAGGTGGAGAAGACGCTGGTGGGCTGGATGGACTAGGTGCTTCAACTGACGGCTCAGCAATTGTCGGTCATTTCTTGGACAAAACCAATCGCAAGCATGTATTCCGCTGGACTGAAAATAGAGGTATTCAGGATCTTGCCAGCATGGGTGGGAAAAGTGCAGCAATCGGTGGTGTTTCTGCTGATGGATCGGTAATCGCAGGTGATTTCATAGACACAGACAATCACAACCATGTTTTCTACTGGACTCAAGCCGATGGCGTCCAAGATATTGGTAACATAAGTGGGGCAACCACAGAAGTCCGTGGAGTTTCGGCCGATGGTTCTGTGGTCGTTGGAAGATTTCGTTATCCCGGCAGCATTCTAGACCACGTCTTTCGCTGGTCGCAGAACAATGGTTTTCAAGATATAGGCAACATGAATTGGAAAAGCGCTGATGTCGTTGGAGTGTCGGCTGACGGTTCAGTTATCGTTGGGACTTTCATGTATCCGAACAACAATCAAAACCACATCCTTCGCTGGACTCAGAAAATGGGAATTCAAGATATTGGAATCATTTCAGGAAAGAGTTCTCAGGTAAACGGAATTTCTGCTGATGGGTCTCTTATCTTTGGTTTCTTCATGGACTCCAATAATAATAGTCATTCCTTTGTCTCTCCAATCAATGCCTTAATAAAACTTACGTTAGAAGATGCTCCATCTGCTTTGAGGAAAACTATCTCAGCAGCTCCAAATGGCACCTCCGCCATGGGGCTACAGAATGCACAGAGTGGAATAACTTCAGACCAGCATGCTGATCAGCAACGTAGCCAGCGAATTTATTTCGGCAAAAATATTACCAATCATCAAATTGCTACATATGTAGATTCCTGTCTTAAAAAAATGGTGTTAATTGGTTCAGATCATTACCCAGAGAAGGTCGGAATGGGAAAAATAACTGGTCAGGTTAAAGCAAGTATATTAATAAATGCGAACGGAACCCTTAAAAGGGTGCAGATTAATAAAAGCTCAGGCTCTAAAGATATTGATGATGCAGTTAGTAATATCGCTAGGCTTGCCTCACCTTTTGATGTATTTCCAGTCGCACTAAGCAATGTCGATGAAATTGCAATTACGCGAAACTGGAAATTCGATCCAAGGAAGATAGACATGACTTCAGACGTGTCCGCTCACGGTGGGACAGCGGATAGTGGAGAGTAAAATAATGTACAGGCGCTCACAGCCAATTCCAGTCACTCTACAGGCCGAAGGAATTAACCAATTTAGTGACACCACTCGGAAAATGTTCTGAACAGCGACGATAGGAAACAAATGAAAACTATTTCTCACGGTATAGTGGTCTTCATTTTGGCAGGTCTTGGAACGGGGGATCTTCATGCACAGGAGCTATCTTTCTGCTCTATGTTTGGTGTTTCCAAAAATGACATAGTGGAACGAGTAAAAGCAGTAAAGTCTGGCAGAGTTTCGGCTGGCCCCAAAATACCGCTTTACACAAAACCTGATGATGCTTGCAAGACCAATGATCTTTGTATTAATCCAGCAACGTTTCCGCTTAATGCTGGATACGAGGGAGTTGAAATAGGCCGCAACCAGTCATGGGTCTGTGTCGCCGTTCCGGGAAAAAGGCCACTCGATGTTTGGCTCGGATGGTTACCCGAGCAACGATGGCAGCAAACAGAATTAAAGCATGATTTAAAGGACTGGACTGGCATTTGGCAGAATACAAATGCAAAGCTCAAAATTAGCCTCTCTGAAACACAGCAATTGTCTGCCACTGGCCATGCACTCTGGATTGGGGGCGTAATGGGGACATCTCATTTCGGAGACTTTGATATAACAGGTGTGCCGGAAGATGGTGTGCTTGTAACCTCTTCTTCTGAACCAGAGTATGCCTGCCACATAGCTTTGCGCCTAGTTGGCGCGTTTATTGTTGCTACAGAAAATCGTAACTGTGGTGGCATGAATGTTACTTTTGAAGGCGTGTACCGATACCGGCATGGCTTGCAGCAATAGCCTTACGGACTTCATGAATGTCTATTTTGAAGTCACTTTTTGGGGAGCGGAAATGCCCGGTTTGGGTTAGGAAACGGACTATTTGTAGTTACTAACACTTCTGTCCGCACTCCGAGAGCAGCCGGACGCATTCTTAAGTTTTGGATAGAAAAATACCCTGCTCGTTTCCGAACTGGGCTCAATTTAGTGCTGGTCTTGATAAAATCCACTACAACTAGATTTTCAACGCATTTTACTAACGGCTTTCGCCGATGACGATAACTTTTCTATATACCCGTTAGAATTGGCTCTAAAGGAGATGCAACTGCAATTGAATTGCTTCGCTCTCTCTAAGCCTAAGTTCGGCAACTTTTATATTGAGTCAATTCGTATCTTTTGCAGCGCTTGCCGCTTTCCGGTTTTAGCCGCAAAATGCAAAATGATGCTTACTTTGGAACATGCCTCCATGAACGAATCCGATCAGTTTCCGGACATTTCCGCGCCAACCGCAATCGCCCAACCGGCTTTGCTGTTCGTCGATGACGAGGAAAACATCCTGAATTCGTTGCGCCGCCTGTTCCGCCCTCTTGGTTACAAAATTCTCACCGCCGGTAGCGGCGCTGAGGCATTGGTATTGCTGGAACATGAATCCGTTGATTTGGTGATTTCCGATATGCGTATGCCGCAGATGGATGGTGCCCAACTGCTGGAACAGGTGCGCGCAAAATGGCCAGATACCCTGCGCATCCTGCTCACCGGTTATGCCGATATAGGCTCCACCATCGCCGCCATCAACAAGGGGGAAATCTACCGTTACATAGCCAAGCCGTGGGAGGACAACGACATCCTTCTGGTGGTGCGGCATGCTCTGGAGCGCAAGGGGCTGGAACTGGAAAAGCGCCGCCTCGAACTGCTTACCCACCGCCAGAACGAGGAACTGAAAGACCTTAACGCCAGTCTGGAAACCAAGGTGCAGGATCGCACTGCGGAGCTGCGCCAGACCATGTCGTTTTTGGAACAGGCACATAGTGAATTGAAGAAGAGTTTTATTACTTCAGTCAGGATATTTTCCAACCTGTTCGAATTGCGCGCTGGCAGGCTGGCCGGACACTCGCGCCGGGTGGCGGATCTCGCCCGCTCTCTGGCGCAACAGATGGGAATGAGTGAAGCTGAAACTCAGGATGTCATGTTTGCTGGCTTGCTGCACGATATTGGCAAAATCGGGCTACCGGACGAGTTGCTGGAAAAACCTTTTGCCTCCCTCAATAGTGAGGAGCGGGCGCAGGTGATGAAACACCCGTTGACCGGTCAGGTTGCCCTAATGTCTCTGGACAGGCTCAAAGCGGCGGCAGAACTGATCGGTTCCCACCATGAGCGTTTTGACGGGCTGGGTTACCCGAATGCACTTTCCGGTTTCAACGTTCCTCTGGGGGCGCGCATCCTTGCCGTAGCCAACGAATATGATGCGTTGCAGAACGGCACGCTGCTTAACCAGCGTCTCAGCGCTTCAAAAGCACATGAATTTATTGTAAAGGGGAGCGGCCAGCGCTATGACCCTGCGGTGGTGGATGCCTTCAATAAAATACTGGGAGTGGCAGAGCAACGAGCCGAACAGGTACAAGAAATCAGAACTATTCAATTAAAAAGCGGCATGGTGCTGGCACGCGACCTGACTGCCCCTAATGGAATGCTACTGCTCTCCCGCGATCATGTGCTGGATGCCTCCATGATTACCAAGCTGCGCCAGTTCGAGCATCACGAGGGGCATGAACTGGCGCTCTGGATCAAGCTCGAAGCATAACAAACAAGGTGTAAGCTTTCGTATGGAATGAATGATCGAAGTGCTGTAATCAAGCTACGCATCCGCATACGATCTCACAACACCGCAAGCTACGCAATTGCGTCCATTCCGTTTGGCAATATAAACACCTTCATCCGCGGCCTTGAGCAAATCTTCCGGGCCGCCCATTTCGGGCGTGCGCGCCGCCACGCCCACGCTGACACTGCCTGACCATACACCGTTACCCGCCGACACGCGTAGTGCCGCGATGGCTTGCCGCGTCAATTCGGCAGCATGCAAGGCGCCTTCCAACGAGGTGCGCGGACAAATGATAAGAAATTCATCTCCTCCCAAACGGCATACGATGTCATCGGTGCGCACGGAATAGCGCAAATTTTTAGATAACTGCCGCAACACTTCATCACCGGCATCATGCCCATAGTTATCGTTGATCTGTTTAAATCCATCAGCATCAATCATCATGCACGCCAGAGGTGTTTCATCCCGCAGTGATTCCGACCAGTCGTGGGAAAACCTGGCCATAGCATGACGACGATTCGGCAACCCGGTGAGTGCGTCGGTCAAGGCCATATCCTCCAACCTTTTGTTCGCCTCCGAGAGTGCGTGTGTACGCATGGCAACCTTCTCCTCAAGCGTCCGGTTCAATTCAATCAATTCACGATTTCGTTCGGACACCTGATGAAACAGACCATTGAGCGCGTGCAGCAACGGCTCCGTAGCGCCCTCTTTCATGACCTCTTCGGCAGAAAAAGCGGCGGCGGAATTCTGGCCTGCCTGAATAGCCCTGACTTGCCTGGCCATGGACTGGTCTGTGCCCAGTATATGGAAGGCGAGCCAGTAGGTTAGAAACTTCAACAGCGGCTCTGCCGCATTGATTTTCTGCGGCGACAGGCCTTGACGCATGCGCGTCACTTCCTGCAAAAAATTAACGTGCGACTGGATATGATGCGCCACATAGCGCGCATCCAACCCCATCTGCAACATCATGGCCTCTTCTTCCTTAAAGTGATATTGGGCATACTCGGCCAGTTCATTGAACACCGTCTCAATGTCACTGAACGAGACACCCTCCAGTCGTGACAGCAGATCCCCAAAACGGTTAATCACATCAACAAGATGGCGATGTTGATTATCAACTTCCGCCAGTCCGGTTTCAAAGTGCTTGTCCCAATGGAAAGATTCCACAATAATCCCCTATAGAAAGTAGGATTATAACCCCACTCCGGAAAGCCTACACAATCCGCACGTTAACTACAATGACGATGACCGCTTGGGCCGGAAATTACCAGTCGATAACAAGCTGGAATCGGCGCGATCCAGCCGTTCGCATTTTTTGAAGCATTGAAATCGTAGGGGCGCAGTCAGTCTTTTTTCAATAAGTCATGACGCAAAAATGCCTCTCGAATCGTGGCGATGAGAGCATCGTTTTCCCATGGTTTGGTGATGAACTGGTATATCTCGCCTTTATTGATGGCGTCGGTCAATGTTCCGATTTCGGTATATCCGCTCAGGATCATTCTCACCGTATTGGGGTGCATCAGTTTCACGCGGCGCAAAAATTCTACGCCGGTCATGCCTGGCATACGTTGATCGGAAAGCACCACCCCGACCGTATGCTTGGCCATCAAATCCAGCCCCTCCTCGCCACTTGCCGCAGTTAGAATGTTGTACCCCTCACGATGCAAGATGCGACTCAGCGAGTTCAGCACATTCTTCTCATCATCCACCAATAGCAACATACGCTCCGACTGTGCCTGCGCCTGTTTGACCGCGTGGTGGTGTTCTAATAGCGCGATAAATTCACCCGGTGGAAGTGGTTGACTGAAGAAATATCCCTGTATCTCGTTGCAATGCAAGGAGCGCAGGTAACCAAGCTGCGATTCCGTCTCCACCCCCTCGGCAATGGTAGACAAACCCAGACTGCGGGCGAGAGCGATTATGGCTTGCACGATGGCCGCATCACTGGGATCGAGCGTGATATTTTTGACGAAAGACTGGTCAATCTTCAACTTGTCTATCGGGAAATGCTTGAGATAGTTGAGGCTGGAATAGCCGGTGCCAAAATCATCGATGGCTAAACACAACCCCATTTCCTTGAATTTCTTCATGAGCTCCAAGGTGGACGCGACATTCTTCATCAGTGCGCCCTCGGTGAATTCCAACTCCAGATAGCACGTTGCCAGTCCGGTCTCATCCAACGCACGGCGGACGACCTCGATCAAATTAGGATGCCTGAACTGTAGTGGCGAGACATTCACCGCCATGACCAGATCGTTATGCCCCTCGCTCTGCCAGCGCTTCATCTGGCCGCAGGCTTCCCGGATCACCCATTCGCCTATCGGCACGATCAGCCCGGTTTCTTCTGCCACCGGAATGAACTCAACCGGAGAAATCAAGCCCCGCTCAGGGTGGCGCAGACGGATCAAGGCTTCGCAACCGATAATTTCGCCACTCAGAATACTCACCTGTGGCTGGTAGTACAGGACAAACCAGTTGTCCTTCAGCGCGTGGCGCAACTCACCGCGTATGGTGTGCAATTGCGTGGAATGTGCATTCATGGAAGGTGTGAAATAACAGTAGCTGTTGCGCCCAACGTCCTTGGCCTGAAGCGCGGCCAAATCTGCATTTTTCGTTAGTTCGGCAAAGTCCTTGCCATCGTTCGGATATACCGCAATCCCAATGCGTGCGGTGAGTTCGATGTCCTGTTCCTCTATGGGCAAAGGCTCTTCAATAACACCCAGCAATACTTCTGCGACCAGATTGATTTCATTGATCTCGCCGGGATGATTGATATCCGGCATCACCACCACAAACGTGTCGCCGGAAAAACGCGACACCGTGGCCTGCTCGCCGGCACTCTCTGTTAGCCGGGCAGCGATGGCTCGCAAGACTTGATCGCCGGCCGCATGGCCGAGCAAGTCGTTGATTTCATGAAAGTGGTTCAGATTGATAAACAGCACGGCGACATACCGACCATGCGGGCGGGCGTGGGTGATTGCCTCAGTCACACGATCTTCCAGCAGCAAGCGATTGGGCAGATCCGTAATCGCATCGTAACGCAGCAGGTGGTGCAGTTGCTCCACGGCTTTTTTCTGGCTCAGGTCGCTATGCACGGCAAAGTAGTTGACCACCTTGCCAGCTTCGTCTTTCACCGTATTGATGCTCGACCACACCGGGAAAAATTCGCCTTTTTTGTTGCGTTCCCATATCTCGCCCCGCCAAAAGCCTTGCGTCAACAGGGCATCCCACATTTGAACGTAGAAATCACGCCCCTGCCTGCCCGATTTCAGGATGCGCGGGTTCTTGCCTTTCACTTCCTCCAGTGTATAGCCGGTGGTGTCGGTAAACGCCTGATTGACCATGAGGATGTTGTTATCCGCATCGGTGATGAGCATCCCTTCGCTGCTCTTGTCAAACACTTTGGCATGGAGCCGCAATTGCGCTTCATCTTGCTTGTGCTGCTCTGCCGCCTGTATCTTGTCCAACGCGAAGGAAACGTCTCTGGCCATTTCCAGCAACATGTCTACGGCATCCTGCTGAAAATAGTCCTGTTCGGTGGCATAAACCATGAATACCCCACGGATGCCTCCACCCCGGATCGGCAAGGACAAGCTGGAGCGGATGCCATAGCTCTTGGCGGTAGCGTGCCAAGGTGCAGTGTTCGCCTCGTTCATGAAATCGTTAGACAGCACATGGCGATTCTCAATTATTGCGATGCCTATGGGGCCGCACTCTCCAGCCAGATCTTCGCAATAATGTGCCACAATCAATTGGACGAGATTGTCTGCATCACCCGCCATGGCAACTGGCGCAACGCACCGATTCGACTCATTCAACACGCCCACCCAGGCAAGACAAAACCCTCCTAATTCCTTGGCAACGCGGCAAACTTCGTCAAATATTTCCTGCCGGTCCTGCATGTAGACGATGGCCGAATTTGTTGCACTGAGTACGGCATACATCGCATTCTTGCGCAGGAGCGCGTGTTCCAGTTGCTTGCGCTCGGTGATGTTGTCGAAGACTGCGGCAAAGCAACCTTTACCGGCGCCATAAACAGAGATGGAAAACCATATACCCAATTGCTCGACGTAGTTTTCAAATCTTTCCGGGACGCCAGTTTCAGCCACCCTGCCATAGCTATCAAACAGATCCGGGTTCGATTCCTTTAGTCCAGGAATGACTGCGCTGACATTTTTCCCAACGACATCTTTTAACCCGGTTAATTTTTCAAATGCCGAATTGACATCAAGATAAATGAAATCCATGGGTTGGCCGTTCTCAAAGATCATGCTGCAATACGCGAACCCTTCCAGCATGTTATCGAACAATGACCGATAGCGTAATTCACTCTCCTGAACGGAGATCTCCGCCTGCTTGAGTTTTCTTATATCCCGCTGCATCTGGTCGTTGGCTGCAACTAACTCGGCAGTCCGTTTTGAGACCAGTTCTTCAAGATGATCGCGGCTTTCGATCAGTTCATTATTAGCCAGTTTTTGCTCTGCAATGAGCCATTTCAAAGGCCGAAATACCAAATAATACAGAACTGGAAAAAGCAGGGAAATCAGGATGGAAGAATCCAGAATACCAGTTAGCCATCCCGGAATAGGAGGTAGCAAGCTGAAAACAACCATCACCGTCAACTCGATGACGAAAACCGTGAACATTAATATAGCCAGCAACCTGGCCGGTGATAGCCCGCCTGCTTCAATATTGCCGTTTGGATTACTTTTTCTTTTGGTCATAGTCAAAACGCTCTATGGTGGGAAAGGATTCACACTTTAACTTTATCCCTTGCACCCTATTGTTCCTGAACAACGTGCCGCACCGGCAACCATACCTTGAACGTGGTGCCTTTTCCAACTTCGCTTTTCACCTCGATGCGCCCATGGTGTTTCTGGATAATGCCATACGATAGCGATAAGCCCAGCCCCGTCCCTTTGCCTATCGGCTTAGTGGTAAAGAAGGGGTCGAAAATTTTTTGCATACACTCCGGTGCGATGCCCTTGCCCGTATCCGAGATTTCTACCCACACCTCGTTATTCTGTTGGCCAGTCCGTATGGAGATCGTGCCGCGTTGTTCGATGGCATGGGCGGCATTCACCAGCAAATTCATGAATACCTGATTGAGTTGCGAGGGCAGGCATTCCACTAGCGGAATAGCCCCGTACTCCTTGATCACGTCGGCCTTGTATTTGATTTCATTGTTGACGATGTTGAGCGTGCTATCCAGACCATGATGCAGGTCGGCATAATGCCACTCGTCTGCGGCATCCGCATGGGCGAAGTCCTTCAGGCTCTGCACAATCGTTTTGACGCGCGTAATGCCGTCTTTCGATTCGACCATCAGCGCGCGCAGGTCTTCCTTCAGAAAAACGATGTCCAATTTTTCCTTGATCACCTGTAACCGGGCGCGTACCTCACCGTCGGCAATTGCGCTTTCCGCTTGTTCATAGCTGCCCAACAGGCTGAATATGTCCTGCACATATTTCTCCAGGGTACCCAAGTTGGAATAGACGTAGCCAATCGGGTTGTTGATCTCGTGCGCCACACCTGCCGCCAATTGGCCGATAGAGGCCAGCTTGTCCGATTGCATCAATTGGTTCTGCGCTGCTTCCAGCTTTTTGATCAGGGAGCGCTGCTCTTCCTTCTCTTTCTTCAGCGCCAACTCGGTGCGCTGGTGTTCTGCCAATTCGTTGCGCAGCCCGGCATTGGTTTCCGTCAATTCCTTCGACATCAAATCGAGGGAGCGCTCAATCATCAGGCGGTCGGCGTCGGCACTGTTGTATGCCTCATCCACTGTGGCCAGAAATGCCGATAATTCAGGGGGAAATGTTGCTGCATCTCCAAGGAATTTCTTGATCTGGCGTTGCAGCATCCGATGCATGCTCATTGCTCCGAAAAGGTGGTGATGGTCATGGTTTGGTTGTGCAGTTCGCACTTGGTGAAGGTGCCATGCGGACAGATTTCGCCGTAGGAGTAGAAACCGGTGAGCACGGTATTTTGTCCCAGCACCTCGCGCACACTTTCCACTTCTTCCTCAATACGCTGTTTCAGCACCAGCTTGCGCCCGACGCAACTGATGAGCAGGGCTAGCTCCGGCTCGACCGAGCCGAGCGTTTCGTAACTGGCGTGCGCCGCCCCCGCCGCTCCGTCGATAAGGCGGTCAAAGTTGGCCTTCATCAAACGGGCGTAGCCGCCTTCCGGCATATCCCCGGCAAAGGTCATACTCTGGGTTTCTTCATCGATCACCATTACGGCGCGCACCAGCCCGTAACCCTCATCGCCGGTGCGTAGCGCCAGCGGGAAAAGTAGTGCATCCGCCGGTCCGGCGTTATTCTCACCCAGATACTCTTTATACAGTTCCAGCGCCGAGCGCCCATCCAGTTCATACAGGATGTTGCCTTTCGAGCGCGTGATGAGGCGCTCAGGGCCAAATGGATCCCAGCCACCGAGAGAGCCATAGCCGACCTTGAGGCGGTCGCCGTAAAAGCCCAGTGCGGCGACCAATCCTTCAGTAAGCTCGCCGTCCGCGCACACTTGGGTTTGTTTGAAATTTGTACCGTCGCCCGCCATTCCGCCAGTCACGGCCACGTTTGTCGGCAGATTCTCGCGTAGGCCGCGCGCCAGCTCGGTGCCATTTATCTTTAGCCCGTCCGATAACACCACTACATGCACCAGTTGTTCGTGGGAGAGTGCTTGTGCCAGGCGTTTGCCTGCGCTCAGGCTGTCATCGTTTTCTCCTATGGCGGCCTGCACCAATTTGATCGTGGAATGTTCAAAACGTATGGCGGTTACGACGAGAGAATCATCGCGCACACGGGTACCGCAAATCTCGCCCGATGTGGAACAGCCAACAACTGGCGCACCGGAATAACGTGTGCGAACCTCATCCATTCTGGACTTGTCGCCCAGGATGTTGGTGGCGCCGAACACCAGCACCAGCGATGCGTTCCCACCGAGAGGTGTTGCCTGTTCATTTTGCCAGCCTTCGCTGGCAGTCCAATATTGCTGTTCGATTTTCATGATTTAATTTCTTCCATAGTCTGCAATTATTCCATCAGCCTTGTTGGACTTGCCGCACCGGCAACCACACCCTGAACGTGGAACCCTTGCCAACTTCGCTATTAACTTCGATGCGTCCGTTATGTTTCTGGATAATGCCGTACGACAGTGATAATCCCAATCCAGTACCCTTGCCCACTGGCTTGGTAGTGAAAAAAGGGTCAAAGATACGGTTAATATGTTCTGGATCAATGCCTTTTCCGGTGTCTCCTACTTCCAGCCACACTTCATCCCCGCTGGTTCCTGTGCGAACAGTGATGGTGCCCTTTTTTTCAATCGCTTGGGCGGCGTTCACTAGCAGGTTCATGAATACCTGATTAATCTGCGAAGGCATGCACTCGACTTCCGGCAAGCCCGAATATTCCTTGACAATTTCTGCCTTATATTTGATCTCGTTCGATACTACGTTGAGTGTGCTGTCCATTCCCTGTTCGAGGTTGGCATGCTGCCAATTGGCCTCATCAACATGAGAAAAATCCTTGAGATCCTGAACGATGCGCGTGACCCGAGCCAGCCCGTCCTGTGATTCTTTCAACAAACTGGGGATGTCCTCCACGAGATACGGAAAATCAACGTTCTTTTTGGTCAATTCCACCTTTGGAAACACCTTTGCGTCGGTATTGGCTTCCTCAGATTCATACGCGGCAAGCACCTTGAACATGCTCGCGATGTATTTACCCAGCGTCCCGAGATTGGAATTGACAAACCCTACCGGGTTGTTGATTTCGTGGGCGACGCCGGCAGCAAGCTGTCCGATGGAAGCCATTTTTTCTGATTGCAGCAATTGGGTGTGGGCGGATTCGAGTTTTTCATTGAGTTGCTTCAACTCACCGTTGTTGGCAAGCAACTGCTGGTTGGCTTGTTCTACGGCTGCGGTACGCTGCTTCACTCGCTCTTCCAATTGTTCGTTCAACACACGCAGGGCACCGTGCTCTGCCTCCAACTCCTGATTTTTTTGCATTACCTCCAATGTCTTGTCTCCAAGCTTACTGTACATTTCGTTTAAGGCTTCCAGCAACACGTTCGCCGCCTGGGTCATAAAAGCGTTCGCTTTCCGGGTGGCTTCATCGTGACTGGCGCCAGCCTGCAACGCCAGGATTTCCTGCGTCAGGCGCTTGTCCGAACCCAGGATATGCTGAACTAGCCAGTTGGTCAGGTATTTCAGTAACGGTGCTACGAGTTGCCCGGAAACATCAGTGCTGCCAAGAAGTATTTTCGCGGCAACCATCACTTGATCCGTGAATTGCCGATGCGCCTTGATATGGGTACCCTGATGGGCGGCATCGACCCCGTACTGCCTCATCAATTGTTCCTCGGTGTCGAAATGGTACACCGTGTAATTTGCCAGTTCGGTCAGAATATCGCCCAGCTCCCCGGTGCTTGTCTGGTGTGCGCTGATAGCGCCCAGACGGTTGATTAAATCCACCAGCTTATGGTGTTGGGTATCCACCACATCAACGTCGGTATTGAACTTATTATCCCAAATGAAAGTCTCGAATTTTTCTTCAGTCACTGTATTCATTTTTTCTCCAACTCAATGTCCGCAAAATATTCTATATTTCAACAAGCTACGCTTCCAGTATCTGATTAGCCACCGCGTCCAGTTGATCCGGTTCCGGCATTCCATCTTTGATCTGCTCCCAGTTTAGCTGGAGACGTTCACACAAAGTTTCCGGTAAACGGTTTATCAACGCCTCGCCGCGCAGTCCGTTTTCAAGCAAAACCGCTATATGCACCATACCGGTATACACCTCGAACGGCTCGTGTTCAGGCGTGCGCCAGTAGCGGATAGCATGTTCGATCTCCTGCGGAAAATTCCAGCGCTTGACCATTTCAGCACCAATAAAAGAGTGGTCAAAGCCAAGTTTGGACTGTTCAATTTCAATCAAGCTTAACCCGGTAGTTTCCTGCTGTGCCAACATGTCCGCAAATTGCTCCGGTATGCAAACATCCAGCACAAGCTGGCCGATGTCGTGAAACATGCCGACGGTGAAAGCCATCTGTTGATCATGGTCTAGATATTTTGCCAGGGCTTGGGTGAAGCAAGCCACGCGGAAGCTGCGCAGCCAGTAAGCACGCCGGTCAAACAGTTTGCCCGGCGTGTGGGGGAAGGCGAGCACAAATCCTGCCGACAATGCCAGCGAACGAATGGCATTGAAGCCCATTACCAGCGCCGCGTCCTGAATTGAACCGACCTCGCGCGACAAGCCGTAAAATGAGGAATTTGCTACTTGTAGCACCTTTGCACTCAAGCCTTGATCCTGCGAAATCTTGTATGCTAAGGTGGATCGATCCAGATGATCGTCCTTAAAGCTGGCTATCACTTCCTGAACCACAATCGACAGCATGGGAAGTTGATGCAGCCTGGCGAGGATTTCATCCTTGCTTAAGGTATACCCATTATTTATGCCAGTCATCGTTCGCCTTTCGTTCCGGTAAACATTAAAGCTGTTTGATGTAGAGATCAGGATCGACCACCAGCACCCTGCCCCTGATTTGGGTAAGTTCGCCCATAACACAACACCAGCAATTAACCTCCCTCCCATCCGCAAGGCACAGCTTTTTGCCTTCCAGTTTGGGACACC
>Ga0364873_10571_pt1 | contig 15869 bp, 10 predicted proteins | sample ExccelAu500001D3_2_FD_206928 | JGI IMG/M metagenome (GOLD analysis project Ga0364873, IMG submission 206928) | Enriched cells from Trout Bog Lake Hypolimnion, Wisconsin, USA - BchlTB.Aug07.5000.01.D3 | ecosystem: Environmental > Aquatic > Freshwater > Lake > Hypolimnion/Profundal zone | place... | reverse complement strand
GTTTGCGAATCACTTCCTCGCGCAGTGTCGAGAGGAAGAACCACGTGTACGTGCCCGCAATCAGATTCGCCAGCAGGCAGACGCAAACTGCGGCTTTGAACGCCGGTAACTTCCAACCTGCCTCCGCCTGTTGCACTCTCAGCGCCTCCAGTCCCACCAGCACCAGCGGCGGCAGCGCAATCGAGAGCGGCATAAAGTAGCGAATCTCGGTGTAGTGAATCTGCGAGAAGGCAATGGCCAAAAAGCTAACCGCCGGCATGCTCAGCGCCAGGCTGTACCGCGGACGCCACACCAGCAACGCCACTACCGCAACCGCCAGCAAGACCGCTCCGCCTACCCCCAGATTCTCCAGAGCACACAGCAATCCGTTGCGAACGATCCGGGCCGTGCTGTCGTGGCCCCAGATGCTTGTATCCAGCCCCTCGCCCTTGGTCCAGTAGTGCATTCGCGCCAGCCAGGTTTGCGGAGCATACACAATGTTCACCAGTGCGTACGCGCCAAACGTCACCACTCCGGTAATCGTCGTCCAAATCAGCAGCGGCTTGCCCGGACGAAGCGCCGGGTCCTTGCCAATCAGCGCTCGCACCATTAAAAACAAAACCGGCAACACAAACATGGCGTAGATCAATTCCTTCGAGCTGATCGCCGCCACCGAACACAATCCGAGCAGCACTCCGCGCCGCACCGTCAGGCCGTCCAGAACCGAGTCCAGATAAACCACCATAAAGAAGCTGCCGAATGCCATCATCAGCGCATCGGGCCGCGTGCTTGCAAGGATTGCGCAGTAGTTGTAGCTCGCGCCCGCCAGTGCTACCGAGACAGCAGTCACCAGCAGCCAGGAATCCGATAGCCGCGCCAGTCGTTTCACCAGCAGATAAGCTGCCCACAGGCACAGGATCATGAAGACCACCCGGCCCTCAATGATCAGGTCGTTCATCTGGTGCAGCGGGTCTAAAAAGCCAAAAGGATAAACAGCAAACGGGGGCTTGAGCTGGCCCATGAAGTGCCACGCAGCCAGCGTCACACCGTAAAACGGCGCCAGCACAAAGTTCGGAAACGGCCCGTATTTGTGGAAGGCCTGCCCGCGCGTCGCAAAAAACTTCAGCGCCTGCAGCGGCTGATAGCTCTCCAGCCGGTCGGTGATCGTGGGACTCATCCAGTAAATGCCCGGAAACGAAAAGACGAAAAGGAAGAAGACGCACAGCCGCTCAGGCGTCAATGCGTGCTTCCAGGATGCAGTGGCCGGGCTCGGCCCTGGCTTTGCGATTGGCATCGAATTCCCTTCCTTGCGGTTATGACCACCGGGGCTCCCGTCAAGTGTAGCAGCGGCCCAAAGGCATTGCCGCTGCAGGACTTGGAGTCGCTATTGCCATATTCAGCACCTGCCGCTGCCTCCTCCAGAACCGAATCCGCCAACCCGCACTCACACCTCGAAACCCTCATCCCGGATACAATGGTTTGAGCCGTCTACGCAGAGCAATCCGCCGGGATAGAGCCTTATTAAGTATGCGCAGGAATCGATGAAAGACACTGGGACCAGAAAAATAGAGATTTATGACACCAGCCTCCGGGACGGATTGCAGCAGCCGAACCTCGACATCTCCGTACCGAATGCCGTAGTTCTCCTTGAGCGAATGGGTGCCTTCGGCATTCAGTTTGCCGAGATCGGTTTTGCCGGCGCCAACCAGTTTGCCGAGTCCCTCACCAGGGCAATGGGCCCTGTCGATACAGGCGCCATGAAACTCGCCCTCTTTGGCCGCACCCGCGGCCGCGACGCCAAGGTTGAGGAGTGGCCCGATGTGAAGTTCATCCTCCGCCACAAGCGCCGTGTCTCGGTTGCCACCATCGTCGTCAAGTCCCGCCTGCTCGATATCTCCAGGTCCCTTGAAACCACCCCGGAAGAGAACCTCCGCATGGCGTGGGAGACCATCGAGTGCCTGCACGACAATGGCCTTGAAGTCATGATCGATCTTGAGCACGCCATGGATGCCTGTTGCGGTCGCCGCGAGAACGGACTCCCCTGCGATCCGGACCTTGCCCAGCGAGGCCTCGCCTACTTCTTTAAACTCACCGATCAATGCGTGCGCCAGGGCGTCAGCCGCATCGTTGTTTGCGATACCACCGGCGGCGCAAGCCCGGAAGAAGTTGCCGAAACCTTCACCTCGCTCACTACCCAGTTTCCGCAAGGCAAGTTCGGATTCCACGGCCACACCGACCGCGGCCTGGGCATTGCCAACACCCGCGCAGCCATCCTCAACGGTGCTGTCCAGGCACAGGGAACATTAATTGGAACAGGCGAGCGCTGCGGCAACGTCAACCTCACCACCGTTATCGGCGCAATGCAACTCCGTGGCGAAGCCGAGTTCGTCTCGGCTGAAGCGCTCACGGGTCTTACAGGTCTCGCGCAGGCCACTTACGCTGCCTTTGGCCTTGAACCGCCCCACGGAACCCCCATCGTCGGCCACGGCGCATTTGGCACATGGGCCGGCATGCACGGCAGCAGCGAGCGCAAAAATCCCGGCGCGTATCTTTGGACAGACCCGGCCCGCGTCGGCGCCAACCCCACCATTGGCGTCAATGCGCAATCGGGCAAGGCCAACATCATGATGCTCTCGGAGTCCCTCGGCGTTCCGCTTGACTCCGCCCAGGCTCAAACCCTGATCGATACAAACCAGGCCATGATTGAAGGCGGCGGTTACACCGCCAGCGAGGTCTCCTTCCGCCACGCATGCATGAAAGTTCTCAACACCATGCGTCCCTGGTTCGGCGTCCGGAGCTGGCGCGTATTCGACGAGTGCGACGAAACCGGCAGCCGCTTTGCGCTGGCCATCATGACGCTTTCCATCGGTGACTCCAACGTCACTTCAACGCGCGCCGAAGGCGAAGGCCCCGTCGATGCCCTCACAAAAGCCATGCGCCTGGAACTCGATAAGTGGTATCCAGCCCTCGCTGAGATGCGTCTCGGCACCTTTACCGTCACCGCTCTCGACGTCTCCGCCCACGACTCCGCCGCTTATGTCCGCGTCACCGTAAGCTTCCACGCCGACGGCTACGCCCCCTGGATTACCGCCGGCGTCAGCAGCGATTTGAACCAGGCTGCCCTCATGGCCATTGTGGACGGATTCCACGAGTGGCTCCTCAAAAAACAGCTTAGCGAGGAGCCTAAAGAGGAAGTCAGCGCACCGAAAATCCTCGCCAACTAACATTCCGCCCGCAATGTCGTCTTGTGATGTGATTTATCTCACAGCGCTACTGCTCAGCAACCCTGAAACTATCCACAGAATCCAAGGAAAGAATGGGGTTCACCCGCCACGGCGGGATTTTATCTTCCAGCCTCCCCGGCCAGCATAGAATGGGGAGTACACCGGAAGGGAGGACTACAGTGTCCATGCCCATTCTTGAAGATACTTCGCTCCACCAACTCGTCGAAAGCGCCAACGAAGCTCAGCCTGCCTCGCTGGCCTCTGCGCGTGCCGAGTTGGCCCGTCTGCGCTATCTGGCGATCCTTACTGCACGGTGGGAGTCCTCAAGCGACGCAAACCCCGGAAATCGCGCTGCTTTGCGCGAAGACCTCGTCCAGATTCGCGCACTTTACTCGAAGCAGATTGACGAAATTGCTTTTTCATTCGGCGTTCAGCAGGCAATGGAAGCCCAGGATTATATAGAGCGCACTGTAGTTGTCCCCCAGTCCGCCCGTATGCCCGGTTCGCAGCGCGAAGACGACGATTTGGAGTTCTAAGCCAGCCGCCTACTGGCCCTTCGCCTGGGTCACCTCGGTTGGCATTGTGACCTTCCGCGCAAACATTGCGGCCTTCAATGGATGATGGAGCGCCTGGTAGGCTGTGCGCAGCAGTTCGGCATCCGCCGTATCCCCGCTCAACTCCCAGATCATGATTCCCCCCAGCCCCTGGCTCATCGCATAGCTCACCTTGTAGCGAACCGAGATCGTATCCTCATACGTCCAAAACGTCTTGCCATCAAAGATCCACGGAGCCTGGGAAAGCGGATCGCGAAATACCTGCGCCGGCGCTGCCAATCCACGAATCAAGCGGTAGGGCTGGTCCCCGCGCACAGGCTGTCCCGTCTGAAACAATCCGTTGCTTTTACCGTTCACATCCGTCCATCCGTATCCGTAGAAGGGAAGTCCCATCAGTAGCTTTCCCGCCGGTACTCCTGCTGCCTTGTATCTCGCAATGCTGCGCTCGATGCTGCCGGAGTGGGCCTCGACCGTTGAAGTCGAAAACAGCGGTGCGAGAAAGCCCGTCTCCCGGCTCCACGGTCCCGCGTAGTCGTAGTTCATTACTGCAAACTCATCCACAATGGGCGCCAGCGCCGCAAAGTCCGTGCCCGGCAGCCGCTCTGGAGCCTGATCCACTGCGACAGACAGCCGCAACCCCGGCCGCACCGCATCCATCTGCTTGCGAAACTCCTCTATCAGCGCCTTGAAGTTGGCGGCGTCCTCCTGGTGCGGCGACTCCCAGTCAATGTCGAATCCGTCAAAGAGTCCCGGTTTCGTCATCCCGTCCATAAAGCGGCCGCGCACAAAAACGTCCACGCACGATGCTACAAACGCCGTCCGATTCTCCGGCTTCGCATCCTGCGCAAAATCAGAAGCTCTGCCCTCCAGCGAGATCAGAATCTTCAATCGCGGATAGCGCCGCTTCAACTCGTCGAGTTGATGAAAGTACCCATGCATCCCCGCTGTTGGATTGTCAGAAACCCCATCCACGCTGTTCTCGGCTGGGAACGGCGCAAGCACATCGGCCAGCGGATCGCTCAGCGAACAGCGCCCCTTGGTCACAGCTCCCGCCGAGTAGTTGATCTGATCCAACCGCTCCGCGCTCCCGCTCGCAGCCAGCTTCTTCACGTAGAAAGGCTGTTCCTCATAAAGGCTGGAAGCAGTCACGTAGCCGACCACAATCGCGTGCTGCACCGCGCGTCTCCGCGCAGGCTCCACTCCGCGTGCAACTGGAGCCACAGTGCAGGCAAGCCCAAGCATCAAAGCCAACGCCGGCAGCTTATTCGTGCGAAAGAAGGGAGGCAGGGGATTCACCACAGAAATATCGTTCGAGTGTGCGCCGCAGATGCAACAAGGCCGCCTCGCAACTGCGAAGCGGCCTTGCGTCTTAAAACAATTCAAGTTACTTGGCTGCAAGAGACGGACGAGTGTCCAGTGCGCCGCTGGCGTAGCCCTTGGCGATCTCGGTGATTGTCAAAGGTGCATAGTCGCCTGCGTGACCGGCCTGTCCAAACTGCGTCATGCGCTGCGCCACAACCTTCTGCATCGCTTCGCGCGCCGGCTTCATGTAGTCGCGAGGATCGAACTTCTCCGGAGTTTCCCACAGTACCTTGCGGATTGCGCCGGTGATGGCCAGGCGGTTATCGGTGTCCACGTTGATCTTGCGGACGCCGTTGCGGATGCCGAGCTGAATCTCTTCCACCGGCACGCCCCAGGTTTCCTTCAGGTTGCCGCCGTACTTGTTGATGATGTCCTGCAGGTCCTTGGGCACAGACGAGCTGCCGTGCATCACCAAGTGGGTCTTCGGCAGACGCTTGTGAATCTCAAGCAGCACATCCATCTTCAACACCGAGCCGTCCGGCTTCTTGGTGAACTTGTACGCGCCGTGGCTGGTGCCGATCGCGATAGCCAGCGCGTCCACGCCGGTACGCTCGGCAAATTCTACTGCCTGGTCAGGATCGGTGATGTGATCGAGGCCTGAACCGCCCGCGCCGTGACCGTCTTCCACGCCGCCCAGTACGCCAATCTCGCCCTCGACCGTTACGCCCAGGGGATGCGCATACTCAACCACGCGACGCGTCACTTCAACATTCTCTTCAAAGCTGGCCGGAGTCTTGCCGTCCGCCTTGAGCGAGCCGTCCATCATCACCGAGGTGTAGCCCAGTTGAATGGCGCTCTGGCAGGTCTCAAAGCTGTTGCCGTGATCCTGATGCATCGCAATCGGAATCTCCGGATGAAGCTCGGCTGCGGCCAGGATCAAGTGAAACAAATACTTGTCCTGCGCAAACTGCCGTGCGCCCCGGCTGGCCTGGATGACCACAGGCGACTTGGTCTCTACCGCCGCGCCCATAATGGCCTGAATCTGTTCCATGTCGTTGACGTTGAACGCGCCGACGCCGTATCCACCCTTGGCGGCCTCGTCGAGGAGCTGCCGCATTGAAACGAGAGGCATATAAAAGTTCTCCTTATATTGGCTTCGGCCACCGTAACCGGGAGTTCGGTTCGGCCGTCGGAGCTGGAATCATTTTTATCGTAGCAGAGATTGGCAAGCGGAAAATGGGTTCAGCGTCACATCTGTTCACCCTGCTGAACCGCTCTCCTGCCCATCTTGCCCCTCCCGCCTTGTCCCTTCACCCGCTTAAACCTCCAAAACCATACACCCCAAAAGTGTTACCTCCATGCATGATTTTGCGCACATTTCCACCGCCCCCCTCTTGATATCATGGTGCTCATGACCACGGTGGACATTCAATTCCGCTACGCTACTCAGCCAACCGAACAGGTGGCTGTTGCCCTGGCTTCCGTTCGCGACGTTTACGGCATTCGCCGCCTTTCCATGGATCGCCCTGCTCACACGCTTCTTGTGGAGTACGACGCAACCCGGCTCAGCGCCTCTGTCGTCACCAAGCTCGTCTTCAATGCCGGTGTGGACATCGTGGAAGAGCTCTCGCTCATTCCGGCGCAGCCACCTGAGCCTGCTCCAGCCCCTGTCGCGTAATGCGCCATCGTGCCGCGGAGGCTGAATGCTCTAAGCTGGAAGCATGAGCCACTCGACCTCCAGCAGTGCGGAAGACCCTATCTTCGACCTTCTCGTCATCGGAGCCGGGCCTACAGGATTGGCCTGCGCCATCGAGGCCCAGAAGGCTGGCTTCAGCGCGGTTCTGGTAGACAAGGGTTGCCTCTGCAACTCCCTCTTCCACTATCCCGCGCACATGACCTTCTTCACCACCTCCGAGCTGCTGGAGATCGGCGGCATCCCCTTCTCCACCCCAAACGCCAAGCCAACGCGCAATGAAGCGCTCGAATACTACCGCCAGGTCGCGGCCTTCTATAAGCTCGACGTTCGCCAGTATCGCCGTGTAGAACGTGTCGGCGGATCAGACGGTGCCTTCGTCGTCCACACCGTTGACCGTTTCGGCCGCCCCGCCGCGCTCAACGCCCGTAAGCTCACCATCTCCATCGGCTACTACGACCTGCCCAATATGCTCGGCATCCCTGGCGAAGAACTCAGCAAGGTCCACCACTACTACAACGACCCCCACCCTTACTCCGGTCTCGATGTTGCCGTAATCGGCGGCAAAAACTCCGCCGCCATTGCAGCCCTCGAGCTATGGCGGCACGGCGCACGGGTTACCCTCATTCATCGTGACCCCGTGATGCACCGTCACGTAAAGTACTGGATCAAGCCGGACATCGAAAACCGCATCAAGAACGGTGAGATCAAAGCCCTGTTTAACTCCCGCGCGGTTGAGGTAACTCCGGACACGCTTGAGGTGCAAACGGCAGAGGGCCGCAAAACGCTTGCCAACGATTTCGTCTTCGCCCTCACCGGCTATCATCCTGACTTCGACTTCCTTCAGCGCCTCGGCGTGACTCTCGCTGGCGAAGACAGGCTCCCCGCCTGCGACAAAAACACCCTTGAAAGCAATGTGCCCGGAATCTATCTGGCAGGCGTCATCGTAGCCGGTTCCCGTACCAATGAGATCTTCATTGAGAACGGTCGGTTCCACGGAAAGCAGATCGCCGCCGCGCTGACCGCCAAGTTCAATCTGCCCAGCGCGCCAAAGCGGGATTAGCAAACCCGGAATCCTGTACACTTAGGCTCTTACCTTTCCCCCAGGAGGGCTATTGGCTTTGTCCACGCGTTGGTGGCCGCGGTCAATTCAATGGCAGATGCTCGCTGGCTTGCTCTTGCTTGAGAGCCTATCCATCGGCCTGTTTGCCTTTCTTCTCGTCCGCCAGGAGTCTCGTGGAATTCACCAGCGCGTTATCCGGCGTGTGGACTACGAGTCGCAAATCCTTGCCGCGCAAGTTAGCGAGGCGCTCCGCAAAGGCGAGCCCGGCTGGGTAGGCTTATCTGTCAGGATGATGGGCGAGGGGCCAACCGCCGCCTCTGCCAAAGTCACTGACCCCTCCGGTAACATGCTGTTCGTCAGCAAGGGAGAAGCAGACGAAACGGTTCTCGAACTCGCCGAGCGCACCCAGATTCCCCTCATTACGCGCAACGAATCCAGATGCTTTACCTTCGAGGACAACCGCACGGAATGCGTTCACGCCATCTACACCGGCGATGAACTCCGCGGCCTTGCCTGGGTCGAATTCAACTGGGCCACCACGCAGGAACTCATCGACGCCATCTCCCGCACCACCGCCATCTTTGGAATCATCTGGATGATTGCCTCCGCCATTCTGGTCCTCATCATGGCGCACTCGATTGCTCAGCCGCTGGCCCTGCTGCATCGCGGCGCGCGTGCCCTCATGAACTCGCCTGAGGACACGCAACAGTTTCCTCTACCCGTAAAGGTTCACAACGAAATCGGCGACCTCATTGAGACCTTCAACAGCATGGTCGCATCCCTTGCCGAACAGCGCTCCGGCCTTAACGACACGCTCTCGCTGCTCGATTCCATGCTGGCCAACGCCCCCATCGGCCTGGCCTTTGTCGATCGAAACTGCCGCATCGTGCGCGTCAATCAAATTTTTGCCGACCTCACCGGACTCCTCATCGAGCAGCAACTGGGCCGCTCTCTGCCGGAGATACTGCCTCAGCCCGGAGCACAGAACCTTGAGAACGCGGTCCTCCGTGTCCTTGCAAGCGAGGAGCCCATTCGCAATCTCGAACTGAGCGGGCAGGGAGGCAAGCTCACCCGCCACTGGACCTGGCTCATCAGCGTTTACCCAGTCAAAACCACGCCCAGAAATGTCCGTTGGGCCGGCATCATCGTGCTCGATGCCAGTGAACGAAAGCGCGGAGAAGAAGCCCTGCGCAGGAGCGAAAAGCTAGCCGTCACCGGTCGGCTTGCTGCCTCCATCGCGCATGAAATCAATAATCCGCTCGAGGCCATTACCAACCTCCTCTTCCTCCTGCGCAACTTCAGCAGTCTCGATGAATCCGCCCTCCACTATGTAAAGATGGCGGAGTATGAAGTGCGGCGCATTGCTGAAATCACCCAGCAAACGCTCCGCTTCTACCGCCAGTCAACCCTGCCCGCGCGTGCCACGCTAACTGACCTGCTCGACTCCGTCCTCAGCCTGTACCAGGGGCGCCTGCATGCCCTCGATCTGCGCGTCGAACGCCGCTACAACCCAAGGCTCGATCTCTTCTGCTTTGCGGGAGAAATTCGTCAGGTCGTGGCCAATCTGGTGGGCAACTCTCTTGACGCCACCCAGCCAGGCGGCCGCCTTTTGGTGCGTGCCCGCCCCTCCCGCGACTGGAAAGATACGGAGCGCACCGGCGTTCGCTTCGTTGTTGCCGACACCGGCGTCGGCATGACATCGGTGGTGCGCGACCGCATCTTCGAGGCTTTCTTTACTACCAAGGAAGATACGGGCACCGGGCTCGGGCTCTGGGTGAGCCACGAGATCATACTCAAGCATCAGGGCATCATCCGTGTACGCAGTCGCGTCGAAACTGCGTCTTTGTTCGCCCCCGGACCGCCCTCCGGCACAGTCATCCAGTTCTTCATCCCAGACAACCCGAACCTCGCCGATGAGCAGGCCTCCGCTTGACCCTGCGAATGCCGAGGAGTTGAAAGGGCGCGACTTCATTCGTGCCGATAGCGCCAATGGAATGAATGAGGGCTTCAGAGGCTGGGGAAGAACTCGGCATTTCGCTTTTTCGGAGGGAGGCGGGGGTTTCAACCCCCGCATAATACTCTTGAATCTGCGCGGGCTTTAGCCCCGGGCCTTCGCTTCCATGAGCAGAATTGAGTTTTTCCGCAGCCTGCTTAGCCCCTGAGGAAAGCTTGCGCTAACTCGCAGCCTTTGCCTACCAAATCCCCACGCCGCTGAGCCTTTTCCAATCCAGAAGATCCGAATTAGTCTTCACCGCCTGCGGCATGCAATGGCTTTGCGCCCGCAATCCTGTTCCTGTCGAGTACGACCGCGTCACGTGGAACCGCTCCATAATCACATACCGCACTCGCAGCCCTTCAATAATCGGGAACAACTGCGCGGGCACGTGGTCGCGATCTACATACACAACCAATGCCGCTTCGCTCGGATTATCCAGGCTCTGTCCCACGCCAACGCCAAAGAACGCCGGATTCTGCTTCATCAGGTTCTGTGCCACCGCTTGCTTGGTCGCAATTGCATGGCTCAACGCTGTGCCCTGCAGGGGGCTAAAGCTGCTCTTCATCTCCAACAGGGACCGCGGAGTTGAGCCGTAAGCCACAGCCTGCGCCGTTGTCGGAATCACGGCCGTCCGCACGCCGCCCACTGTCACCGGCACACTGACGTTCATGTTCTGATCCACGTACACAATCACCGCGCCTTCGCCGGCATGGTCGCTGCTCTTGCCCGGTGCTGCGCCCAGTATCCCTGTGGACGGATTCACCAGCGATCGAGCCTGCGTCAGAGCTTCGTCAACGCGCGCATTTTCCGCGCTGCTCAGCGTGAATCCTTGCGCGGCCTTCGCTGTCGCGTTGCCGTAGTTCAGGCAACTCACCGCGTGGTCCGCTGTGCCCACAAACGTAAACGACGCTCCGCCGCCCACCTGCGTGCTTAACTCGCTCAGCACATCGCCAACCGGGTTGGCCACGCCCTCACTCGTGCCGGAAGTGGTCAATCCGCCTGCAAAGAACAGTCCCACCGGCTCGGCATTCGCCGTATCCACAACAAGAGACCCGGAGTCGCCCGCATCGCTGAACTGGTTGCCCGTAATGCCAAGCTGGTTCGTATAAGTCTTCGTGTAGTAAGGCGTGGTCTCCGCGCAGTCAGTGTAATAGGAAACCTGCACGTTCAAACTCACCGTCGACACGCTCGCGCACGTAAGCCCAGTCGTTCGTCCGCTCTTGGCCACGGTCAGTCCGGTCGTCGTCAGTGCCTCGCCTTTGCCTGCAGTGCATTGCGTGCCTGCAGATGCAACCGTGCACGAAGTCCCCGGAGGCGCAGCGGCAAGCGTTCCATCCGTCTGCCTTGCGCCCAACTCCAGAATCGCGCCGCTCGCATTCACCGCGCCCGCGTTCACCTGCGCAATCGCCGCGTCCGCATTGGTCGAAACCGACTTCAGAGGCAGCCAGTTGGTCAGGAAACCCACTTCCGCCGTGCCCGAACCCAATCCAAACGGTACGCAGTTGTTATCGATCAATCCCGGCTGCACAATAATGTCGCCCACCTTTGCCTGATCGCTCCGCGCCAGCACGTGGTTGTTGCTCAGCAGGTATTGCGTCCCGTTCGAACTCTGAATTAGCGATCCCAGCGTGCCGCTGCAGCAATCCTTGATCTGGTTGCCCGACGTATCGTAGTCGTTGTTGTTTCCGCCCGACGTGCCCAGCGCAATCGGTGCCGTCGTCTGCAGCGTCTGGTGTGTCGCGGGATTGCTCGAAACAGCCGCGGTATTCAGCAGCACCACCGTAGCTTCCGTCGAAGTAGACGTGCCCACCGTCGCCACCACATAGGTCTCGCCAGTTGTCGTCACTGTTGCCGGAGCCGTATAAGTCACCGCGCAATGCGTAAAAATCTGCGTTCCCCGCGTACACGTAGCAGTGCCCAGCGTGCCCAGCCCCCCGCTGGACCCGCTTGCCGTGTTCGACAATGCATAACTGACCGAATTCGACCCGCCCGCCTCCGCAATGTAGCCGGTAATCGTCACCGTACCGGCCGCGCCCACGGAAACATTCTCAGGCGTCAAGGGCTGCAGGAATCCCGGCGTCACAGTTAATACGGAGCTTGCCTTCACGCTCGTATTCGAACTCAGCGTCGCTGTCACCGTTACCTGCACGCTGTTCGCCGTCAAATAACTCGGCGGCGTGTACTGCCCGCTCGATGAAATCGTGCCTGCCCCCGAATTCACATCCCCGCCGCTCAGTGTCCATGTCACGCTGGCCGCGCTGCCCGAGAGCGTTGCGGAAAACAGCTCAATCGATGTGCCGGATGAGTTTTTCGCATTGCAACCCGTGCAGTTCGTGTCGATTGTGCTCGTGCCCGGAGTAATCGAAAAACTCCCATTGCCGGAACTCGCCGCCGCGCCGCCCCCGCAACCCGCCAGCGCAATCATCGCCGGCAACACCGCAAGCGCCAGTCCGCGCATCGTCAAAGGCGCGTTCCAACCGTTCTTCATCGTCTGTGCCGGCCTGGGCAAAATCTCGCGTACCTTCCTGGGCTTGTTGCCAATCAATACATTGTTCACGACAAATTATAGGGCTCCCGTAAGTTTATCATTCGTAAATGGTTGGCCCAGCAGGCTACAAGACCCCCACAAACTACCCGTTCGCTCACGCCCAACTCCACTCAGGTTTAGACCGTTGACGTATGGGAAAGTCGCGCATGCTCGCCGTTACCGGAAGTGAACCGGGGCAGCAGGGAACTGAGCTTCCTACTATTAGACGCTCAATCCCCACTTCACCACTACACTGAGAAGCTGCAAAATCGGATTCTTCCTGTCATCCACACTTCAGCCCTTAGCGTTACACTCAACAACGAACATCAGCCGTGCCGCAATGGCACGTTCTAAACTCCACCCTCAGGAGCACCCATGGAATACGCCAATCTGGGCAAGACCGGCCTCAAAGTCTCCCGCATCGCCCTCGGCTGCATGACCTACGGAATCGCGTCGAGCGCAACCACCCAGGTGGGAATCCGACACGCCTGGACGCTGACTGAAGACGAAACTCAACCATATCTCCGCCAGGCCCTCGATCTCGGCATCAATTTCTTCGATACTGCCAACGTCTATACCGGCGGCGAAAGCGAGTCCATCCTCGGCCGTTTTCTCAAGGCCAACACCCGTCGCGAGGCAGTCGTCATCGCCACCAAACTGCATGGCGTCATGCGCAACGAACCCAACGGACGCGGCCTCTCCCGCAAAGCCATCCTGTTTGAACTCGATGAAAGCCTCCGCCGCCTGCAAACCGATTACGTCGACCTCTACCAAATCCATCGCTGGGATAACGAAACCCCCATCGAAGAAACCCTGGAAGCCCTCCACGACGTGGTCAAGGCCGGCAAGGTTCGTTACATCGGCGCTTCCTCCATGGCCGCATGGCAGTTTGCCAAGGCTCTCTACCTCGCAGACCTCCACGGCTGGACCCGCTTCGTCTCCATGCAGAATCACTACAACCTCCTTTATCGCGAAGAAGAACGCGAGATGATGGGCCTCTGCATCTCCGAAGGCATCGGCGTCATCCCCTGGAGCCCGCTCGCTCGCGGCCGCCTCACCCGCGCCTGGGGAGAAACTACAAAGCGCGCCGATACAGACGCGGTTGGAAGGCGCTGGTACTCGCCAACGGAAGAAGCTGATCGCAAAGTTGTCGATCGCCTTGGCGAACTCGCTGAGCAGCGCGGCATTCCCCGCGCCCAGCTCGCGCTGGCCTGGCTGCTCTCCAAACCCGGCGTCACCGCGCCCATCGTCGGAGCCACCAAGCCCCACCACCTCAACGACGCCGTGGCCGCCCTCTCGGTCCGCCTCACACCGGAAGAGGTTGCCGCGCTCGAAGAGCCCTACATTCCGCATCCCGTCATCGGCATGGTCTAACTCCGTGGCGGGTTGATTTCTGCGGAATGGCGCAGGAAACTGGGTGCCCCCGGTCTCGCTTTTGAGACCGGGGAGGCCACGTACACATCAGGCTTTGTCTCCGTGTGTCCGAGGGAGCATGTGTATTACAACCGCATCCCCTGTCAAACCGGCGATGCCTCCGCTCGCCTATAATCGCTCCGGCTCAAAAGTTTTCTCCGAGGTTACATCTATGAACGTTCCCATTCGCTGCACTCTAGCAGGCTTAGCTCTCCTCCTTGCATCCACTCTCATCGCCCAACAACCCGGCCCACTGCGCGCTGGTGCTGCAAAGGTCGATATCTCGCCCACTTCCGATATGTTCCCCATGGATCAGGGCATGCAGGTTCTCGGTGGCGTACACGATTCCGTTTACGCGCACGCCCTGGTGTTAGACAACGGAACCACAAAGGTCGCGCTCATCAGCGTCGATACCGCCGGCATCCAGAATGCCGTTGACGTTGTAAAGGCTGTCGCCGACGAACTCAAAATACCCGCCAGCCACATCAGCATCGCCATCACCCACGACCACAACACGCCCACCTTTGGCGGCGGTCCCAACCATAAATACGATCCCGCGCCCTACCTCGCACTCATGCTCAAGGGAATCGTGGAGTCAGCCCGCCAGGCCAACGCCAAACTTCAGCCAGCCCGCATCGGCTTCGCAACCGGCAAGGCCTACATCAACACCAATCGCGACGAAAAAATCGGCGACTCCTACAAAATGGGCTACGCGCCCGAGGGAATTAGCGACAGAACTGTCGCCGTCATTCTGGTCACCGATGCCGCAGGCAAGCCCATCGCTGTCTGGTCAAACTATGCCGTGCATGGCGTTGTCATGTTCATGTCCAAGACCAAAGACGGAAAGTCAGAAGTCACCGGAGACATTGGTGGCGCAACCGCCAACTACGTTGAAGACCGCATGAAAGGCGTCGTGCAGGTCTGGACGCAGGGCGCATCCGGCGATCAAAACCCCATCTTCATGTCCACCTATAACCAGGACGCTCCCGATGTGCACGACGAAGGCCAGGCCGGCTGGGCCATCCTCGATGTACTCTCGCGCCGCCTCGGCGAGGAGATCGTCCGCGTCGCCACGCACATTCAGAACACAACAGATAAAGCCGTGCTCTGGGGCGCCGATGCCACCGTCACCTGCCCCGGCCGCAAGTTTGAGGCCACCGCACCTGTCACCGGCCTCGCCCAGTCACCCACCTCTGGAAACCAGGCTGGAAAAATGGTCGATTCCGACCCCGTCAACATCCAGCTTGGCCTCATCATGATCAATGACATCGCTCTGGCCCAGGTCACCGGCGAAGTCTTCACCGACATCTCGCAGCGCTTCAAGAAGAATTCCATCTTTGACCGCTCGGCCATGATCACCCTCAGCCGCGGCAGCATCGGCTACATCCCCAGCGAGAGCAGCTACCTGCTCCCCTCCGCCATGGCCGTTCACAACCGCATCAAACCCGGCTGCGCCGAGTACCAAATCGCAGACACCCTCGTCGGTCTCGAAAAGCAATACATTCCCATCTGGACCGCGGCCCACTAACCCTGCCCACCGCATTAGCAAGCAGCACAAAGGCCGCCAAAACTTGCGGCCTTTGCATGTCAACGCAACCACTATCTTTCCGTGCTTATTTATCTTGTCATCCTGAGCGACCGTAGGGAGTCGAAGGACCTGCTTCTAGAAACTTGTCGCAAAGGTAGGAAACCACAACCCACGACTCCCCACCCTCAGCTCCCCATGAAAATGGGTGCCCCATGTCTCGCGTTTGAGGCATGGGAAAGCGCGAACCCCGAACCCACTAAACTCGTCGCGGCCCTGCGCGAAGCACAGTTGGCCCCATCGCAGGTGGCGCAGGTGGCGGTCAAACCTCAATCTGCCGCGTTAGCTTGAATCTCGAAGGCCACCCGGCCCACCGACTCTCGCACCGCCCAACCAGCCAGCAGCAAACTCGGCGAAGCTGGCGCACTCACCGCGCCCAACTCACCCAGCGTCGTGTGGATCACCTGTTCATCGTCCTGTGCCGCATGAGACACCAGCGCGCAAGGCAAATCCGCAGGCAATCCTTCGCCCATCCACTCCGCCGCCAGCAGCGTCAAATCCCGCCCCGGCATGTACACCACCCGCGTCGCATC